>FTGB01000286.1_pt1 | contig 6828 bp, 6 predicted proteins | sample 1640641 | NCBI WGS metagenome assembly FTGB01 (sample SAMEA3914789, study PRJEB12502) | metagenome | biome: forest; material: soil | place: Canada | collected 2011-07-03 | depth 0.3 m | reverse complement strand
GAGAAGGCCATCCGCCGGCTGCAGCACACCTACGGCTACTTCATGGACAAGGGCCTCTACGACGAGGTGGTCGACCTGTTCGCCGAGGACGGCGAGCTGCGCTTCATGGGCGGCATCTTCAAGGGCAAGGCCGGCGTGCGGCGGCTCTACTGCGGCCGGCTGCGGCCCGGCTTCACCAGGAAGAACGGCCCCGCCTACGGCCTGCTCTGCGACCACATCCAGATGCAGGACGTGATCCACGTGGCGCCGGACGGCAAGACCGCCAAGGCCCGCTTCCGCGCCCTGCTGCAGGGCGGCAGCCACGACTCCAAGCCCGACATCAACCCCCATCTGCCGCGGCAGTGGTGGGAGGGCGGCCTCTACGAGAACCTCTATGTGAAGGAAGACGGAGTCTGGAAGGTGAAGGTCATGGGCCACAACCTCACCTGGCAGGGCGACTTCGAGACAGGCTGGGCCCATCAGGTCCCCTACGAAGGCGAGTTCTGGAAGACTCCCTATCCCGAGGACCCCCTGGGCCCGGACGAGATCGTGGCGTCGGACTCCAAGTTCTGGCCGGAGACCAACCTGGTGCCCTTCCACTACCTGCACCCGGTGACCGGAAAGGAAGTGGTGGCGGAGGTTTAGTGCGTCCTTCGAGACGCCGGCTTCGCCGGCTCCTCAGGATGACGAAACTTTGGATTGCACAAACATCGTCATGGTGAGGAGCGGCGCGCCAGCGACGCGTCCCGAACCACGCACCGTCAGCGCTTCGCCTCGGTATTCTCAGAGGCCACCATCTTCGCCCGATCGCGCGCCCAGTTACGCAGCGCTTCGGTGCGTTCCCTGGCGCCTTCGGGGTCGGACTCCATCGGCGGCACGGCGTCCAGGATCATCTTGAAGTGCTTCTCCAACCCCTCTTTCACCTCGGGGTAGGGGATGCAGTAGAGCTGGTCCTGCTCTACGGCGGTCTTGATGTGCCCGGCGAGCACCTCGGGCTCCATGCCGTGGATGTGGATCGACTTCAGCGATTCGATGGTCTGTTCGTTGACCAGGTAACCGGTGTTCTTCAGGGCCTCGGGCCGGATCCTGGTCGCCTCGGCGATGTTGGTCTTGATGTTGGCCGGGCAGCAGACCGTCACCCCGATGCCGTACTTGGCCAGCGACAGCCGGTAGCTTTCCGAGAGGTTGTTCACCGCCGCCTTGGCCGCCGAGTAGATCGCCGCGGCGGTCGAGCCCTCGAAGCCTCCCATGGAAGAGGTGTTGACGATATGGCCCGGCTGGCCGGAGGCGATCATCCTGGGCACGAAGGTCTGCATCCCGTTGACCACGCCCCAGAAGTCGACCCCGATCAGCCAGTCCCAGTCCTCGTAAGTGGACTTCTCGGTCGGCCCGAAGGTGTTGACCCCAGCGTTGTTGAACAGCAGCTGCGGTGGGGAGCCATAGATCTGCTCCACCTCCTCGGCGGCGGCCGCATAGGCGGCCCGGTCGGTGATGTCGAGCCGGATGCCGTGGACCGGGGCGCCTCTGCCGCGGAAGTAGCCGAGCGCCTCGTCGATGGCGCCCTGGCGCACGTCGGCGATCACCACCTTGCAGCCCGCCTCGGAGAACACCTTGGCCAGGCCCAGCCCCAGGCCCGAGGCGCCGCCGGTAATGAACGCCACCTTGCCCTGGAAGTCCTTCATGGCGTTCTCCGCAATGTCCGCCCAAGCCGCTTAGCCGACCCCGGCGCGCAAGTCTTCAGTCCTTGCCAGGATCGGCCTTGAGCCCCACCGCCTCGATGCCGGCGATGGCGGCGGCCTCGTCGTTGTCGGAGATGTCGCCCGAGACCCCGACCGCCCCGAGCAGCGCCCCCTCGGCATCGCGCACCAGCACCCCGCCCGGGGCAGGGGCGAAGCCGCCCTGGATCACGCTGGCGAGCGAGGTGAAGAACGCCGGTTGGGTCTTGGCCCGCGCCGCAATGGTCCGTGAGCCCAGGCCCATGCCGAGGGCGCCATTTGCCTTGGCCAGGGCGATGTCCTGGCGGCGCAGGCTGGTCCCGTCCTCGGCCGCGTAGGCGACGAGGGCGCCGCGGGCGTCCAGCACGGCGACGCCCAGCGGCAGGAAACCCTTGCTCCGGGCGTGCTTCAAGGCCGCGGCGATCACGGCCTGGGCGGTTTGCAAATTCAGCGCGGTCATGGCCTCATCCTCTGCTCGGGGCGACCATCTCAGACGCCGAGGTCGGCGCCAACGGCTGAGGGGGCGGGACGGCCCGGCCGTATAGTGATGGCAGCGGCGTCCGCGCCGCGGTGCAGGGGCCGCACGCATGACCGATCGCATCGACACCATCCTGGGCCGGCTCCCAGAACCCGCCCTCGACCATCCCCTCGACCAGCTGGAGCCCCGGGTCTGGGCGCGCATCGAACAGCGCAAAGCCTCCGGCTGGACGCCCGGCATCCGCTTCCAGCTGGCCGCCGCCGCCGTGGCCCTGGTCGTCGGCCTGGCCATCGGCTGGGCGAACACCGGCGCCCAACAGGCGAACAACGAGCAGTCGCGGCTCTACGCCACCTATGTGGAGACCGGGCCAATGGCCCGCCTGGAGGCCGGCCTGTGAACGCAGGCTCCTGGCGGGGGTTGATCCTCACCCTGGTCCTCGCGGTCGCCGCCGGTTTCGCCGGGGCCAGACTCGGAACGATCGGCGAGCATCGGGCGGCCCAGAGCGCGACTTACGCCAGCGTGCGCCAGGCCGTGGACGCCCTGCTGGATCGCGACTTCAAGCTGACCGCCGAGCAGAAGAAGAAGATCGTCCAGATCGACGCCCGCTTCTCCAGGATCCACAACCAGATCTGGGCCGGGATCTACACCGAGAACGCCCGCCTCGCGAACGCGGTGGCCGCCGACATGACCCTGAACGCGGACGCCAAGACCGCGATCAATGGCATCCAGGAAGGCGTCGGGCGGCTGCATTCAGAGTCGATCCTGTACGTGCTGGAGATCCGCCAGGTGTTGACGGAGCAGCAGCGGCCCGACTTCGATGACCGGGTGATCATGGCGCTGATGCGCTCGCCGCCGTGAGCCCCCAAGGCGCCAGCGACGCCGAGCTCATCAAGGATGTGCTGAGGGGGCGCGAGGCGGCCTTCACCGCGTTGATGCGGCGACACAAGACCTGGCTCTACCTGTTCGTCCGCCGCCACGTGCGCACGCCGGAGGACGCCTATGACATCGTGCAGGAGAGCTTCGCCTCCGCCTGGGGGGCCCTTCGCCGCTACGACCCCGAGCGGCCGTTCGAGATCTGGCTGCGCCGCATCGCCCTGAACAAGTGCCGCGACCGGGGCCGCCGCGAGGCGGTGCGCCGGCGCGCCCTCTCCCTGGTCGGCCTGGCGCCGGAGGCCGCCGAGCAGCTCCCCGACACGGCCCCGGGAGCGGAGGCCGCCAGCATCGGCGGGGAGGCGCTGGCGCGGCTGAACGCGGCGCTCCAGTCACTGCCCGTCAAGCTGCGCGAGCCCCTGATCCTCACCGCCCTGCAGGGCCTCTCCCAGCGCGAGGCCGCAGAGGTCCTGGGCGTCACCCCCAAGGTGGTGGAGATGCGCGCCTACCGGGCCAGGAAGCAGCTGGCGGAGAGTCTGTCGCCCGACGATTTCGAGGACCTTGGGAGGATGAGCTAGGGCCGGCGGGCGGCGCGGATGGAGGCCCCTTCCACTTCCAGCGGGAGAGGAAACTCATCAGTTGTCGAGATTGAAGGACGCCAGACGGACTTCCTCGGTGGACTTGGCCCTCTTGGCCTCCATCTCGGCGCGCTCCGGATCGATTCCTTCCGCCGGGGGGAAGGCGTCCAGCATGCGCTGGAAGTAGTCGGCGACCTCGTCTCTGAACTCACCGTGCGGGAAGATGTAGAGCTCGTTGGTCTTGATGGCCTTGAGCACGCGATCGCCGATATCACGGGGATCCATCCCGCGAGTGATCGGCTCGGCGCTGTCGCCGACCTGCTCGCCATCGCCCTGATCGTGGGTCGCCCGGTAGACGCCGCCGGTGGTCATCGCGCGGGTGGCCACCAAACCCGGGCAGAGCACCGACACTCCGATCCGGTGAGGGACCAGAGCCAGCCGCAGGGCGTCGCTCATGCCGCGCACCGCGAACTTGGCAGTGGAATAGCTGCCGACGAAGGCCGGCACCGGGATCATCCCCGCCATGGAGGAGGTGTTGACGATGTGGCCGCCCTCCCCGTGAGCCTTGATGCGGGGGAGGAAGTTGACCAGGCCATTGACCGTACCGCCGACGCAGACGCCGAGCACATAGTCCCAGTCCGCGTAGGCGTGCTCGTCGATGTTGCCGCGAGCGGCGACGCCGGCGTTGTTGCAGAGCACGTGGACCTTGCCGAACACCTTCTCGGTCTCGGCCGCGGCGCGCTCCATGCCCGGCCGGTCAGTGACGTCGACCTTGATCAGGTGCAGGTTGTTGGCCCCCGGATGCCGCGAGGCGACCTCGTCGAGATGCTGTTGCAGGAGGTCGGCGACCACCACCTTCATGCCGGCATCCAAGAACGCCTGGGCCATGCCGTAGCCGATGCCCGATGCGCCGCCGGTGATGAACGCCACCTTCCCTTCGACGTTCTTCACGGCATTCCCTCCTGGCGGCTGTGTTGACCCAGTCAAAACCCAATCGGGGCCGAGCGCTAGCCCGACCCCGATGAGGATCCGACGGAACCGCCGCTAGAAGCTGCGGCGGATCGAGACGGTGAACTCCCGCGGCTGGCCGACTTGGCCCGTGGCGACCCCGAAGCCGGTGAGGCCGTTGAACTTCTGGGTGTAGTAGAGCTTGTTCGCCAGGTTGGTGACGGCTCCGGACACCATCCACTTGCCGTCCGTCGGCCGCCAGGTCAGGCGCGCATTCCAGAGCGCGTAGGCGGGCTGGTTCTGCAGAGGGTCGGCGAGCGCGGTCGCGGTGAAGTGGATGGTGGACTGCCAGGTCACGTCCACCCGGGGCGACAGGACGCCCAGGTCACCGAGGTCGAAGCTGTACTGGGCGCCGCCGTTGATGGTCCAGTCGGGCGTGAACAGCTGGGGGCTGTCCAAGGTGAGGGAGACGCCTGGCGCGATGGAGATGTACTTGAACTTGTTGTAGCCGACGGACCCGTTCAGCACGAGGCCGGTCACCGGGCGGGCTTCGGCCTCGAGTTCAAAGCCACGGATGCGGGCGTTGCCCCCGTTGGCGGTGAAGAACACCGTCTGGCTGTTGGCGCAGCGGCATTGCGATCCCAGCTGGGTCACCTGGATGTTGGTGTAATCCTCCTGGAAGATCGCGCCGTTCAGCCTCAGGTGATGGTTCAGGAACTCGGTCTTCAGGCCCGCCTCGTAGGACTTCACCGTCTCCGGTCCATAGGGGAAGATGTCGGTCTTGGGATTGAAGGGACGGCCGTTGATGCCGCCGGCGGTGAAGCCGGTGGCGTATGAGGCGTAGGCCAGGATGTCGGGAGTGGCCTGGAATTCCAGCACCGCCCGGGGAGTCCACTTGCTCTCGCTGTCCGAGGTGCCCGCGTCGGTGACGTTCAGCACCGTAGGATCGGGGAAGCCCTGGTAGAAGACGTAATGACGGGTGAAGGCGTAGCTTTTGGTCTCGGTGGAGTAGCGGACGCCGCCTTCGATCGCCAGCTGGTCCGTGATCCTTAGCTTGCCGTCCACGAAGCCGGAGCGGTTCTGCAGCGTCGCCGGGTCATTGATGTAGAAGTCCTGGACGTCCGGAGCGCCGGCGATGGCGAATCCCTCGAAGTCCACCCGGCCGGTGTTGCGCTCGCCGGTGTTCAGGAAGAAGGCGCCTGCGGTCCAGTCCAGACGGTTGTCGAACGCCTTGCCGGTGAACACCACCTCCTCGCTGAACTGGTGGTGCGAGACGCCCTGGAACGCCTCCTGGATCGGCACCGCGATGGCCGACTGGCTGGAGCCGAACGTCCCGGAATAGCCGCGCCAGGCGGTGGTGGACCGCATGTGGATGCCCGCGAACAGGTCCACGTCCAGGGTGTTCGACAAGCCCCACTGCTTGAGGCGGTAGATGTTGGGATCGGCGAAGCCCGAGTTCTTGTCGATGTAGTTCGGGCTGCCGGGAGGCAGGTTCTCGCCGGCCGGGTTTGACCCGGCCAGGCCCGGATTCCCGAAGCCGGCATAGCTGACGTAGGGATTGTTCGGATAGAGCGCCGCCGCCAGCTGCGCCGTGGGCGTGCAATAGGTTCTCGGCGCGAAGTTCGTCGGGAAGGCCGTGCCGCCCGTCAGGCAGTTGCTGCTGAGCGCCAGCCCGTAGTCGGGCCCGCCGATGTTGCCGAACCAGGTGCCCAGGCCGTTGGGGGACAGGGGCGTTCCCGGGGGCGGCTCGGTTCGCGTGCCGCTGCCGTAGCGATCGTAGTTGTCGAACTGCACCGGCGCGGTGAGCACGTCGGCCGAGGCCGTGTCGTTGGCGTTGGTGTAGTCGACCGAGATGTTGTCCTCGATGTGCTCGTTGGGCACGAAGCGCAACTGGCCGCGGACGGCCCAGTCGTCCACCGCCCCGAGGGTGCCCACCTGGCAGTCCCCCGTACCATTTCCCTTGGTCGGCAACCGGCCGGCGAGGTCCGGATGCAGGCAGGCGAAGTTCTCGAGCTTCACCCAGCCGTCGCGCTGGGTGTGCATGGCCGACAGGCGCAGGAACAGTTTGTCGGGGACGATCGCCTGGTTGACCGCGCCCTTGATGTCGAAGCGGCTCAGGGTGCCGCCGGTGGCCTCGATCCAGCCGCCGTTGTTCCCGTCGGGCTTCTTGGAGACGATGTTGATCGCCCCGCCGGCGGCGTTGCGGCCGGAGAGCACGCCCTGGGGGCCGCGCTCGATGTCGATACGGTCGATGTCCAGG
>FTGB01000202.1_pt1 | contig 6868 bp, 5 predicted proteins | sample 1640641 | NCBI WGS metagenome assembly FTGB01 (sample SAMEA3914789, study PRJEB12502) | metagenome | biome: forest; material: soil | place: Canada | collected 2011-07-03 | depth 0.3 m | reverse complement strand
GCTCAGGCATGGTGCGATAGAAGAAGGTGATCAAGAGCGAGGCGATGTGGGCGCCGTCCACGTCGGCGTCGGTCATGATGATGATGCGCTGGTAGCGCAGATCCTCTTCCTTGAACCGCGAGCCGCCCTGGACGCCGAGGGCCAGCATCAGGTCCGAGAGCTCCTGGTTGCCGCCCGCCTTTTCCTTGGCGGCCGAGGCCACGTTGAGGATCTTGCCCCTGAGCGGCAGGATCGCCTGGGTGCGGCGGTCGCGGGCCTGCTTGGCCGAGCCGCCGGCCGAATCGCCTTCGACGATGAACAGCTCGGTGCCGTCGGCGGAGCGGTCGGCGCAGTCCGCCAGCTTGCCCGGCAGCCGCAGCTTGCGGGTGGCCGAGGCGCGCGCGACCTCCTTGTCCTTTCGCCGCTTGAGCCGCTCCTCGGAGCGCTCGATGACGAATTCGAGCAGGGCGCTTGCCGACTTGGGCGCTGCGGTCAGCCAGTGGTCGAACTGGTCGCGCAGGGCGGTCTCGACCAGCCGCTGGGCGTCGCTCGATGACAGCCGCTCCTTGGTCTGGCCCTGGAACTCCGGCTCGCGGATGAAGACCGAGATCAGGGCGCCGGCCCCGGCCATGACGTCCTCGGCCGTGATGGCCGCGCCGCGCTTCTCGTTGGTGAGTTCGGCATAGGCCTTCAGCCCCCGCGTCAGGGCGGCCCGGAAGCCGGCCTCGTGGGTGCCGCCTTCGGGCGTCGGGATGGTGTTGCAATAGGACTGCACAAAGCCGTCGGCGTCGCCGAAGCCGGCCGCGCTCCAGGCCACGGCCCATTCCACCGCTCCCGCCTCGCCCTGGCGCTCGACCCGGCCGGAGAACATCTCCGGCGTCACCGTCTCGACCCCCTCGATCCTCTCGGCCAGGAAGTCGGCCAAGCCGTTCGGGAAGTGGAAGACCGCCTTCTCGGGCGTGCCGGCGGCGCGCTCGGGGGCGCAGGTCCAGCGGATCTCGACGCCGCGGAACAGGTAGGCCTTCGACCGGGCCATGCGGTAGAGCCGCGCCGGCTTCATCGCCACCGCCTCGCCGAAGATGGCGGGGTCGGGACTGAAGCGAATGGCCGTGCCGCGCTTCTTCGACGGTCCGACCTGCTCGAGCTTGGTCAGCGGCCGGCCGCGGGCATAGGTCTGCCTCCACTCATGCCCGCCCAACCAGACGGTGGCCTCCAGCCGCTCGGAGAGGGCGTTGACCACCGAGACGCCGACCCCGTGCAGCCCTCCCGAGGTCTCGTACGCCTTGCCGGAGAATTTCCCGCCCGAGTGCAGGGTGGTCATGATGATCTCGAGGGCGGACTTGCTCCGGTCCTTGGGATGCGGGTCGACGGGGATGCCGCGGCCGTCGTCACGGACGGTCAGGGAGCCATCGGCGGCGAAGTGGACCTCGATGGTCCGCGCATGACCGGCCACCGCCTCGTCCATGGCGTTGTCGAGCACCTCGGCGAACAGGTGGTGCAGGGCGCGCTCATCGGTGCCGCCGATGTACATGCCCGGCCGCCGGCGCACCGGCTCCAGACCTTCCAGGACCTCGATGTCCTTGGCGGAATAGGAGGAGCCGGATGCGGGCGTCGGACGTGGTTCGTGGACCTCGGCCAGCGGCGCCGCCGGCGCGGGCGCCAGGGCGTCGTCGAACAGATCCGGCGTCTTGGGCTGCGGCATGGACATACGCGGAAGTTTGAGGCGATTCGGGCTCCGGTATTGGGCCGGAGCGGAAGGAGCGGCAAGGGGCGAGGCGCCGTCGCGAGGGCCTCAGTCGGCTTGGCCGCCGGCCCCACGCACGCCGATCCCGGCAACGTAATCGACCAGCTTGCGGGTCGCACGCCAACCCAGGGCCTCGGATTTGCTCACGTCCAGTCGCGATCCCATCCGGTTGCCGGGACGCTCAGGCAGCAGCTCTATCTCGCCCCCGAACAGCGCTGCGACCTCGAGGACGGAGAAGGCCTCGTCGGCGCCCAGCCCGAAGTCGTCACCCCTGCCGGCTTTCCCGATCAGGACCAGGCCATCGACGATGTCGTCGACGTGGGTGAAGATCCGCCGCTGGACGCCCGGGGCCACCACTGTCAGCGGCTCACCGGCCAGAGACTTTTGCCGGAAGATCTCGATCAGGGTGCCGTACTCGCCCGCGCGCTCTCCAGGGCCATATACGTTGTAGAAGTAGGCGACGGCATATTTCAGTCCGTACCAGTCGCCATAGTTGCGGATCAGGTCGGTGTTGGTCGCCTTGGTCCAGGCATAGGGACTTTGGTCTCGTCCCAGCCCCCCGTCGGCGAATTTCGTGCTCGATCCCGCATAGACCAGCTTGGCCCCGCGCGCTCGGCAGAATTCGGTGACTGCGAAGGTGCCCGCGATGTTCAGGTCCCACACGAGAGCCGGTTCGGCGTGGCTCTTCTCCACCCGAGCGTATTCGCCCAGGTGAAAGACCAGGTCCGGGCTCTCAGGGACCATTGCCGCGATGTCTCGCGTGTGGCCCGTCCGGTAGTCCACGCCCAGCGTCTGGCAGCCGTGGCTGCCCGTGAAGTAGTTGTCCAGGGAGATGACCGACGCGCCGTCGTGCACGAGGCGGGCGCAAAGTCTCGATCCGATGAAGCCTGCGCCGCCGGTGACGACAATGGTGGGCAAGTGACCGGTCCCCTTCTGGCCGCGAGGCGCCCGACACGGCCGCACCAGCCGCGCCCTTCAACTGCTCAGCGATGGATGGGCCAGTCTCCCGGCCGCCAGAGGCCCGCCCGCTCCAGCATCGCCTTCTTGGCCGTGAGCCCCATGCACCAATTGGCATGGAAGATCATGGGGCGCAGCAAGGAAAGCGGGAAGACCTGCAGGCAATCAGGTGTCGCGAACATCGGGGAGAACAGGCCGTTCGGAAACTGGGCCGCCGGCAGGAAGCAGATGGCCTGGTGGAGCTTCCGATGGTCCTGGAGATACTCGTTCAAGATCTGCTGGTCGTGAACGTTTCGGCCCGCCGCGAGGGCCGCTTCGTGCAGGCCGATCAAGGTGGCCGAGAGCCGATCGATTGCGGCCGTGTTCTTCAGGCTCATGAAGCCGGCGCAGACATTGGCCAAGCTGAGTTGGTCGGACTCGTTCTGGGCCGCCACATCGTACCGCTTGGCCACCTTCTTCAGATAGTTCAGCGGATTGCGGATCCACACGATGTCCAGGTCCGTATAGACGACCTGGGCGACGCCCTTGGCCATGAGCCATCTCACGGCGAGCAGCTTCAATCGAGTGAAGGCATTGAACGTATCGGTTCCATAATCGGCGTACGTCTTTTCGATATCTATCGATCGCGGATTCAACGTCGCTTGAATTGGCAGGATATTGTCTTGCGGGAGATATCTCGCGACGGAGGCATATTCGTCCGCCGCCGCATCCGAATAGAACAGGAAGACCTGATCCGGCCGGACGCCGCAGGACATCATGCTGCCGATTGTATTCAGCGCGAAATCTTCGAGCCCGGCCGAGGCGATTGTCACCACCGCGATCTCAGGCGTCGAATCTTTGCCAAGGCCCCTCCGGGACGACATTTGATCCGTCAAGCGATCCGTCCATCCTCGACCCAGGTCACCGGCGGGTGCATCAGAATTCTGCCCTTCTGACAAGCACATGATCAGCGCCGGATGATCGCGTGCGCTCCTCCCGGAGGGGCAGGGAGGGACTTTGACAGGTCCGGTCCTGGCTGCGGGTGGACCCTCCGAGCTATCCGAGTTCCGCGTGAGGGCTCACCGTCACCCCATGGGCCTGCAGCCGCGGCAACACTTCCTCGCCCAACCGCCTGATCTGGTTCAGGAACATCTCGGTCGGCATGGCTCCCCGGTTGCACATCAGGAGCACCGTGCCGGCGCCGGCGTCATCGGCCTCGGCGATGATCCGCTCGGCCACCTCGTCGGGTGAACCGACCGGCATGTGCTCGGCCTGGGCGCGGAAGTCCTCCTGGCTCATCTGGCGGTCGAACATCGAAGCGTCCGCCAGGGTGCCCTGGGAGCCCGCGCGGAGGTGGTCCTGGGACTTGTCGGAATAGTAGCCGGTCTTGCCGAAGTCGGACTTGGGATGGTCGTAGGCCATCAGGGTGTTGAAGGAATAGCGGTAGTGGGGGCCGTACTCCTGCACCGCCTGCTCCTTGGAGTCCGCCACGTAGCAGTCGACCATGATGTTGAAATGGTCGGGCGTGAGCTTCTTGCCGCGTTCGGCGAGGAGCCGGCTGTAGAGGCGGATGGTGTCCTCCCGCGCCGGACCGCGGAACACGCCCGGCGTGATGCCGATGTCGTTGGCGGCGGCCCACTCGATGGTCTCCTTGGAGCCCGTCACCGGGACCCAGACCGGCGGGTGCGGCTGCTGCACCGGCCGGGGCCAGATGGCCACGTCGTCGTAGCTGTGGAACTGGCCCTTGAAGGTGAAGACGTCCTCGGTCCAGGCCCGGCGCAGGATCTCGTACCCCTCCTCGAAGCGGGCGCGGGATTCGCTCATGGGGATGCCCTGGGCGCGGTACTCGCGAGGGGCGCCGCGGGCGACGCCGGCGATCAGCCGTCCGTTGGACAGGCAGTCGAGCATGGCGAGCTCCTCGGCCAGCCGCAGCGGCTCGTGCAGTGGCAGGAGGTTGCCGTAGATCAGGAGCTTCATGCGCTGCGTGCGCTGGGCCGCGGCGGCGACCAGCAGGTTCGGCGAGTTCATCAGGCCGTAGGGGGTGGCGTGGTGCTCGTTCACGCCGACGCCGTCGAAGCCGAGACGTTCCATCTCGGCCCAGGCGTTCAGGTGCTCCCGGTAGGTCTCGACCGCCGCCTGGGGATCGAAATGGGCCGGCAACAGCTTGCGCGGCAGCCGCCCGTCCTCGCGGAACCGGTCGATGTCGGCCTTGTAGTGCATCAGGTCGAAGATGAAGACCTTCACGGGCGTACTCCCTTGGGCGGCTGTGCTCTAGCTTGCCGCATTTGCCGCTTTCCCCTAACCCTCCCGGCCGGATTCGTCAGGACGTGTCGTAGAGATGAGCCTCGCCTTCACCTTTCCTGGCCAGGGCAGCCAGGCCGTCGGCATGGGCCTCGAGCTCGCCGAAGCCTTCGCCTCCGCCCGCGAGACCTTCCAGGAGGTCGACGAGGCCCTGGGGCAGAATCTCTCCAAGCTGATGCGCGATGGGCCCATCGAGGACCTGACTCTCACCGAGAACGCCCAGCCGGCGCTTATGGCCGTGAGCCTGGCGGTCGTGCGGACCCTGAAGGCCGAGTTCGGGATCGAGATTTCCAAGGCCGCCTTCGTGGCCGGTCACAGCCTAGGAGAGTACTCCGCCCTAGCCGCGGCCGAGGCGATTGACCTTTCCGTGACCGCCCGGCTCCTGAAGCTGCGCGGCCAGGCGATGCAGCGGGCCGCGCCGGTGGGACAGGGGGCCATGGCCTCCCTGATCGGTCCCAAGGCGGACGTCGCCCTGGCGGAGGAGGCGGCCAAGGCCGGCTCGACCATCGGCGTCTGCGTCGTCGCCAACGACAACAACGCCGGCAATGTCGTCATATCCGGAGAGAAGGCCGCGGTGGACCTCGCCATCGAGAAGGCCAAGGAACTGGGCGCGCGAGCGATCCTGCTGAATGTCTCGGCCCCGTTCCATTCTCCCCTGATGCAGCCAGCCGCCGACGAGATGGCCGAGGCCCTGGCAGGCACCGCCATCGCCGCGCCCCGCGCCCCGCTGGTCGCCAACATCACCGCGCGTCCCGTCCTGGAGCCGGAGAGCATCCGCCGCCTCCTGGTGGAGCAGGTCACTGGCCGGGTGCGCTGGCGCGAAAGCGTCGAGTGGATGGCGGGGGAGGGCGGGGTGATTCGCTTCGTCGAGCTGGGTTCCGGCAAGGTGCTGACCGGCATGGCCAAGCGCATGCTGCCGGACGCCGAGGCCCGGGCCGTGAACCTGCCCGCCGATCTCGAAGACTTCGCCAAGACGCTCTGAGAGGAGCCCCGATGTTCGATCTTACCGGCAAGACCGCCCTGGTCACGGGCGCCACCGGCGGCCTCGGCGGGGCCATCGCGCGGGGCCTGCACGCCCAGGGGGCCCAGGTGGTGCTCTCCGGCACCCGCGCCGAGGCGCTGGAGGGGCTGAAGGGCGAGCTCGGCGAAGGCGCCCACGTCCTGGCCTGCAACCTCTCCGACGGGGCCGCCGTCGACGGCCTGTTCGGCGAGGCGGAGAAGCTCGCCGGAGACATCCACATCGTCGTCTCCAACGCCGGGGTGACCCGCGACCAGCTGCTGCTCAGGATGAAGGACGACGACTGGGATACGGTGCTGAAGGTGAACCTCGAAGCCTACTTCCGGCTCTCGCGGGCCGCCCTGAGGGGATTGATGCGCCGCCGTTGGGGCCGGATCATCGGCATCACCTCGGTGGTCGGGGTGACCGGCAACCCGGGGCAGACCAACTACGCCGCCTCTAAGGCCGGCATGATCGGGTTCTCCAAGGCCCTGGCCCAGGAAGTCGCCAGCCGAAACGTCACGGTGAACTGTGTCGCCCCTGGATTCATTTCCAGTCCGATGACCGAGGCCCTGAACGAGCAGCAGCGCGAGGCGATCATGGCGCGCATCCCGGCCGGACGGCTCGGCGTCGGCGAAGACGTGGCCGCGGCCTGCGTGTTCCTCGCCAGTGAGGAAGCCGGCTACATGACCGGCCAGACCTTGCACGTGAACGGCGGCATGGCGATGCTCTGATGCGGTTCGCTGGCGCCCCAAAAAATAACGTGCTAGGCGAGCGACGAGTGCAACGGGCCGCCAGCCATGGCGGCTCCGGCGATTGTCCACAATATACAGGCAGGGCCGTTCGCGGGCCTGTCGCGCAAGACAACAAGGGGCTTTGAAAAGCGTATGTCCGACATCCTTGAACGCGTG
>FTGB01000263.1_pt1 | contig 7155 bp, 7 predicted proteins | sample 1640641 | NCBI WGS metagenome assembly FTGB01 (sample SAMEA3914789, study PRJEB12502) | metagenome | biome: forest; material: soil | place: Canada | collected 2011-07-03 | depth 0.3 m | reverse complement strand
GGCGACGGTGATCCGCTCGCCGAGCGAGCGCTTGTGGATCACGTCGAAGGAGGTGTTGATCAGGTCTTCCATGTGCTGGTCGCGAGCCGCCACCGAGGAAGGCGACGGCGACCAGACGGGCCTGAGGATCGAGCTCGGCGACGACGCCACCCGCACCCTGCAGGCGCCGGTGGTCATCCGCCCGGCGGTGATCCGCCCGGCCGTGTACCATCCCGCCCGCCCCGCCGCCGACGCCTGCCGCGACGTCAAGGTCAGCCATGTCGAGCGCGGCCGCCACGGCCATCGGGTCCGGGTGTCCTCGACGGTCCGCAAGTGCGAAGGCGTCCGCGTCACCGAGGCGGTGGACTCGCATCCCTGCAAGCCGCGCCACGGCCGCCACCACGCCGCCTGCGAGACCTCGCTGCGGGCCGAGCGGGTCTCCGACGAGCACGTCTCCCGCCACGAGCGGCGCGAGCACCACGAGGGGCGCGCCCGGCGCCACCGCGCCCGCTAGGCCTTCGCCCGTCGTCCCAGGAGCCGGTCCCGCGCGGCATTGAGCTGGGCGGCCAGCCCGTCGGTACCGCCGTGGTCTGGATGGGCCTTGCGGATCAGCCGCGCGTAGGCCGAGCGGATATCCTCCACCGTCGCCCCCTCGCCCACCCCGAGGATCGCCCTCGCCTCCGCGACCGTCATCCGGTCGGCCGGCGCGCGGGCCCCTGCCTTCGCACGCGGCCGGGGCTTCGGCTTGTCGTCCCGCCGGCTGCGCGCGCCCAGCAGCAGGGCGCAGCCGATGGCCAGCATCGCCGCCGCCTCGGGCCAGGCGCCCCGCACGGCCAGCAGGGCGGCGGCCACGAAGGATCCGATCGCCAGCAGGCCCGCGCCCGTGCGCCAGTCGCCGCGGGTCAGCACCGGCCGGCCCTGGCCGCGCCACATCACATAGCCCAGAAGGGCGATGGCGATCAGAAACAGGTACATGGCTGAGCCTTGGGCTGGCCTCCCGGGCGAGCGTCAAGAAGATTCGGATTCCCACCGCGTTCTAACCCGCCGCGGCCGGTGATAGATGGCGGCCATGACGCCCTTCGACCTGCCCGTCGTCCGCACCGTGACCGAGCTGCGCGCCCGCGTCCGCGCCTGGCGCGCGAAAGGCCTGCGCGTCGGCCTGGTCCCCACCATGGGCGCCTTGCACGAGGGCCACCTGTCGCTGGTGCGCCGGGCGCGGGAATCGGCGGACAGGGTGGTGGCCAGCGTCTTCGTCAATCCGGCTCAGTTCGCCCCCGGCGAGGACTTCGAGGCCTATCCGCGTGACGAGGCGCGCGACGCCGAGCTGCTGGCCTCGGTCGGCTGCGACCTGCTCTACGCGCCGCCCGTCGAGGTGATCTATCCGCCGGGCTTCGCCGCCACGGTGAGCGTCTCCGGCGTCTCCTCAGAGCTCGAAGGCGCGGCGCGGCCGACCCACTTCGCGGGTGTGGCCACGGTGGTGGCCAAGCTGCTGATCCAGGCCGAGCCCGACGTCGCCGTCTTCGGCGAGAAGGACTACCAACAGCTGCTGGTCATCCGCCGCATGGCCCGGGACCTCGACCTGCCGGTGGAGATCGTCGGCGCGCCCACCGTCCGCGAACAGGACGGCCTCGCCCGCTCCTCGCGCAACGCCTACCTCTCGGAGCCGGAGCGCGACCTCGCGGGGCGGCTGAACGTGGTGCTGTCCGACATGGCCAAGGCCCTCGCCGACGGGGCGGCCGTCTCCGGCGCCGAAGCCGCCGCCCGGGCCTCGCTCGAGGCCGCGGGGATCACCGCGATCGACTATATCGAGGCCCGCAGCGCGGAAGACCTGCAACGGCTGGGTCCTGGCCCTGTGCAGGAGCCAGCCCGCGTCCTGGCCGCCGTCCGCATCGGCCGGACGCGCCTGATCGACAACATGGCGGTGGGCTAGGACCTCACCAGGCCCCGATTTCCCTGAGCCGCTTGGCCAGTTCCGGCGGGGCGGAGTCCTCGCTGAAGCCGACGAGATCGCCCGGCGCCTCGTGGTGCAGCAGGTAGCGCCAGCCCTGGAAGGCGCGACGGGGAACGGGCTGCACGCGGATCACCTCCGGCTCGAGGGTCACCTGGCAGCGGGCGGCGACGCCGGCGCCGACGGTTTCCACCGCCAGGATGCGCTGGCGGCAGAGCACGAAGCCCTTGAACACCCGGAACAGCGAGCCGCCGTCCAGCAGCTCTTCGGCCCGCTTGGGCGTCTGGCGCGTGTGCATCACCCAGGGCCGGGCCTGGCCGCCGTGACCCTGGCGCCAGTCGAGCAGGTCCTCGACGGTGTCGCAGCCCACGCAGAGCTTGATCAGATGCAGCGCCATGGGCCCTTGAAAACCCGGCTCAGCCGGCCTTGTCCAGGCGCGCCAGCACCGCACCCTCGGAAACCTGGGCGCCGGCCTCTGCGGCCAGCTCGGCGACCGTCCCGTCGAAGGGCGCGGTCAGCACATGCTCCATCTTCATCGCTTCCAGCGTGACCAGGGGGGCGCCGCGGCTCACCGTCTGCCCGGCCTTGGCGTGCACCGCCACGATGCGCCCCGGCATGGGCGAGCGTATCACCCCGTCACCGCCCCCGCCCTCGGCCGCCCCGGCTTCCACGGGCCCGAAGGCGAAGGCCTGGCCGTCCTCGAAGACGAGGGTGCGGGAGCCGATGCGATAGGCCGCGGGCGCCGGCGCGACGCCCAGCTCCGCCTCGAACGCGCGGCCGTCGAGCGTGAGAAGCGTCCGCATCACCGCGGGCGCGTTCATCCGGAAGCCCGTCAGTCCGGCCCAGGGCGACGGATCGGTGCTCTCCACGGCCGCGGCGGCGGCCGCCGCAAGGACCTCGGCCGACGGCTCGACCGGCGGCAGCAGCGTCTCGAGCCTCGCCTCGATGAAGCCGGTGTCGACCGCGCCGGCCACGAAATCGGGATTGCTCAGGCAGCGGGTCAGGAAGCCGGCGTTGGTCTTCACCGGCCAGACCTCGACCTCGGCGCAGGCCGCCGCCAGGGCCGCGGCCGCGGCCTCCCGCGTCTCCGCATGGGAGATCAGCTTGGCGATCATCGGATCGTAGAAGGGCGAGATCTCGCCGCCCTCCTCCACCCCGCCGTCCACCCGCACGCGGCTCTCCGGCAGGCGGAAGTGGGTCAGGGGCCCGGTCGAGGGCAGGAAGCCGGCGGAGGGGTTCTCCGCATAGAGCCGGGCCTCGATGGAGTGGCCGTTCAGGGCGATCTGCGCCTGGCCGAGCGGCAGCGGCTCGCCCGACGCGACGCGCAGCTGCCATTCGACCAGGTCCACGCCGGTGACCGCCTCGGTGACCGGATGCTCGACCTGCAGGCGGGTGTTCATCTCCATGAACCAGACACGGTCCGCCTTCAGGCCTTCGGAGGCGTCGGCGATGAACTCCACCGTCCCCGCCCCGACATAGCCCACCGCCTCGGCCGCCTTCACCGCCGCGCCGCAGACCGCCGCCCGCACCGCCTCGGACATGCCCGGCGCAGGCGCCTCCTCGATCACCTTCTGGTGCCGCCGCTGCAGCGAGCAGTCGCGCTCGAACAGGTGCACGACCTGGCCCTGGCTGTCGCCGAACACCTGCACCTCGATGTGCCGTGGCCGGTTGACGTAGGTCTCCAGCAGCACGCGGTCGTCGCCGAAGGCCGCCTTGGCCTCGCGCCGCGCGCTCTCCAGGGCTGCGGCGAAATCCTCGGCGCGCTCCACCTTGCGCATGCCCTTGCCGCCGCCGCCGGCCACCGCCTTGATCAGCACCGGATAGCCGATGCGGTCCGCCTCGGCCTGCAGCCGCGCCTCGGACTGGTCCTCGCCGAGATAGCCCGGGGTCACCGGCACCCCCGCCTTGGCCATCAGCGCCTTGGCCGCATCCTTCAGCCCCATGGCCCGGATCGCCGCCGGCGGCGGCCCGACCCAGACCAGGCCCACCGCGCTCACCGCCTCTGCGAAGGCCGCGTTCTCCGAGAGGAAGCCATAGCCGGGGTGGATCGCCTCGGCCCCCTCGGCCCTGGCGGCGGCGAGGATGGCCTCGGTGCGGAGGTAGCTCTCGGCCGCCGGCGCCGGGCCGATACAGACGGCGGCGTCCGCCTCCCGCACGTGCGGCGCGCGGGCGTCCGCTTCGGAGTAGACGGCGATGGTCCGCACCCCGAGCCGCCGGGCGGTGCGGATGATCCGCCGGGCGATTTCGCCGCGGTTGGCGATCAGCAGGCTCGAGATCATGCGGCCGCGCTCGTGGGCATGAAGGCGAGGCTCAACGAGAATAGCAGGACCGCGCCCAGAAACAGCAGGACCATGGTCATGACGATCAGCAGGGCCATCCGGACCAAGGCGCCGGATATCCCCAGCCCATAGACCCCGCGCATGTGGACGAACAGGTGCACCGGCATGGCCAGCAGCAGGAGATCGGCGATGGCCGCCGGTAGCCCCACGGCCTTCAGCACCGCATCCGCCGACAGCAGCAGCCCCATGAACGACAGAGAATGCATCGAGAAGATCAGGTGGTCGTAGAGGAAGAAGCGCCGCTGGAACACGAACAGCAGCCCCAACATCAGGGCCGAGGCCGGCAGCAGCAGGATCGCCAGCCGGTGCGCCCAGCCCTCCAGCGCCTGGACGTACTCGCGCTTGTGGCTGGAGGCGTAGGCGACCCTGGGCTTGATCCAGGCTTCCAGGGGCCCCTCCTTTTGTCCCGGAAGCGAGCCCACGCCGACCCGGATGCCGCTGGTCCTGGAATCGGCGGCCGAGACCGGTTTGCCCTGGTAGCTGAAGTGGATGTCCGGCTCCTTGCCCCCCAGGCTTCCGGCGAAGAAGAACAGCAGCACCACCACCAGGAACAGCCGCAGCGGCGGGATCTGCGAGGCGCGGTGGCCATCGAGATAGTCCCGCGTCAGCCGCGCCGGCTTAAGCGCCAGCCGCGGCAGGGTGCGCCAGAGCCGGCCGTCCAGGTGAAAGAGGTCCTCGAAGGTCTCCTCGGCCAGGAGTCCGATCGAGCGGTGGTAGTCCTCGGCCAGCTGGCCGCAGTGATGGCAGTAGGGGCCGGCGAGCGCCGTCCCGCAGTTGGCGCAGGGCGTCCCCGCCGCGGGGGTATGGTGCGGCTTGCGCCTCAGCCAGCCGCCCAGCGAGGCGACGGCCGCCACTTCGATCTCGCGCTCCACCGGCCCCCCGACGCCGTGTTCAGCCGGCCCAGCTCGGCTTCCGCTTGGCCTTGAAGGCGGCGATGCCTTCCCTGGCCTCCTCGCTCACCCGGCGGTGGGCGAGGCTGCGGGCCGTCTCTTCCATCAGGCCGTGGTCGATCGGCCGGCCCCAGACGTCGTAGACCAGCCGCCGCGAGTCTCGCACGGCCTCGGGCGCGGCGGCCATCACCTCCTGGGTCAGCCGCGCGGCGGCCGCTTCCAGGCCGGCGGCGTCGGCGGCGAGCTCGTGCACCAGCCCGATGCGCAGGGCCTCCTCGGCGTCGAAGGCGCGGCCGGTGACGAACAGCGCCCGCGCGGCGCTGGGGCCGATGGCGTTGACGATGTAGGGGGCGACCACCGAGGGGGTCAGGCCGACCTTCCCCTCCGAGAAGGCGAACCGCGCCTCCTTCACCGCCACGGCGTAGTCGCACACGGCCACCAGGCCGGCGCCGCCGCCGAAGGCCGCGCCGTGCACCAGGGCGACGGTCACCGCCGGGATCTCGGACAGCTGCTTGAACATCCGCGCCAGGGTCATGGCGTCCGCGCGGTTGTCGTCCTCGGTGAGCTCGGTGGCCTGGGCGGTCCAGTCGAAGTCGCCGCCGGCGCAGAAGGCGGGCCCTGCGCCCCGCAGGAACACCAGCCGCACGTGGTCGGCGCCATGCAGGGTCTCGAACGCCTCGGTCAGCGCCTCGATGGTCAGGCTGTCGAAGGCGTTGCGCCGCTCGGGCCGGTTGATGGTGATGGTGGTCACGCCCTCGGGCGTCGATTCCAGCTTCACCACGGAAGCCACATCGTCGACGATGACGTTAGGGGTGAGGGGGTCGGAGATGGGATTGGGCATGACAGGGTTCTCGCGCCGCCAGCGGCTGTCGGCAAGGCCAACTGTTGGACAGGCCCTCTGGCTCCCTGCCCTGGCGGTCCTGAGCCTGGGCGCAGCCACGGCGGCGGCCGACACCGTTCCGCCCGGCGCGGCCGGGGAGCCCTTCGCCGGCAGCCGCAGCTATCTGCGCACCCACACCGGCGCCCAGCAGGTCTGGTTCGTCTGCTCCGCGCTCGACGGCTTCGACCAGACCGTGGTCGGCCTGCCGATGAAGGGCGGCAAGCTGTGGATCGCCCAGCCGCTCTCCGGCGAGCCGTCCGACGTCTACAAGCTCGGCAGGCCCGACCCGGGCGCCGGCCAGGTCTACTGGCCGCTCAGCGACAGCTCGGGCAAGCCGGTCGGCGCCCTGCACGCCTTCAATCCCGGGGTGCTGGGCGAGGGCCGCTACGCCACCACGCCGACCTTCGTCTCGATCCGCGCCAACGCCGCCCAGTTCAACTGCCGCTGGCTCGAGCACACCCGCCTGCTCGGCTTCTCCAGCAAGCGTGTGATCGAGATCTTCTCCGGCGAGAACGGGCTGGAGTACCAGAGCTTCGACAAACGCGACGCCGGCAAGTCCCGAAAGGTGGACGTCGGCAGCGCCCAGCAATCCACCACCCCGTCGCTGGACCTGAAGCATGGCCGGACGGTGGGCGGGGTCATGCGGTTCGAAGGCAATGGCTACGTCTTCCAGATCACCGCCTCGGGCAAGGACGCCCGCATCGTCGTCAGCCAGAACGGCAAGACCATCCTGAACGAGCCGCTGATCGCCTGGACGATCGGCGTCCCCTGAAACGGATCTGATCGTCATCCCGGAAAGCCGCGCCAGCGGCTTGTCCGGGACCCAGCCGCTCAAACCTCTAAGCGCCCCCTCGAACAGCAGCAGCAAGGTCGGGGATGCTGGATCCCGCATCTCCGCGCTCTGCGAGCGCTGCGCGCGGGATGACGGTCAGAGGGGAGCCGACGCGCATCAGGTCGCCCGCGTGGCCACCCCCCCAGTCGCTACATCCGGAACACGCCGAAGCGCGTCTCGGGGATCGGCGCGTTCAGCGCCGCCGAGAGGGCGAGGCCCAGGACGTCGCGCGTCTGCGCCGGGTCGATGATCCCGTCGTCCCAGAGGCGGGCGGTGGCGTAGTAGGG
>FTGB01000211.1_pt1 | contig 7391 bp, 9 predicted proteins | sample 1640641 | NCBI WGS metagenome assembly FTGB01 (sample SAMEA3914789, study PRJEB12502) | metagenome | biome: forest; material: soil | place: Canada | collected 2011-07-03 | depth 0.3 m | reverse complement strand
GCGTTGCCGCCGGTGGTGGTCTCCGGCGAGCCGTACATCACCCCGATCTTCATGCGGATCTGGTTGATGAAGATCACCAGGGTCTTGGACTTGGAGATGGATCCGGTGAGCTTGCGCAGGGCCTGGCTCATCAGGCGGGCCTGCAGGCCGGGCAGGGAATCACCCATCTCGCCCTCGATCTCGGCCCGCGGCGTCAGGGCGGCCACCGAATCGATCACGATGACGTCCACGGCGCCGGAGCGCACCAGGGTGTCGCAGATCTCCAGCGCCTGCTCGCCGGTGTCGGGCTGCGAGACCAGCAGCTCGTCCAGGTCCACGCCGAGCTTGTGGGCGTAGGAGGGGTCGAGCGCGTGCTCGGCGTCGATGAAGGACGCCGTGCCGCCGTTCTTCTGCACCTCGGCCACCACGTGGAGGGCCAGCGTGGTCTTGCCAGAGCTCTCCGGGCCATAGATCTCGATGACGCGGCCCTTGGGCAGGCCGCCGATGCCAAGCGCCAGGTCCAGTCCCAGCGAGCCGGTCGAAACGGACTCGATCTCGACGATCTTGCCCTTGTCGCCGAGCTTCATCACGGAGCCCTTGCCGAAGGCCCGATCGATCTGGCCCAGCGCGGCCTCAAGCGCGCGCTTCTTTTCACCCTCGTCCCGTTCCACGAGCCTCAACACCGACTGGTTCATGTGAAGTCCCCTGCTTATGCCACGATTCAGTCCGGGATCGTGGAATTCGCGAACGTCGCCCGTCGACCTTGTTCTTGTCGTACCTGATTTGTTCCAAGTTCGCAAGATGTTCTCATCACGGTCGTTGGAGACGCAGGTGGGCTGTCCTAACAATTGGTCAGTGTGAGGGAGAGGCGGAGTCCATGACGACGAAGGAAGCGAGCGGAGCCGAGTCGCCGTCGCGGCTGATCGACCGGCGCATCGCCGAGCTGAGCGACTGGCGCGGGCAGACACTCGCCCGGGTGCGGGCGCTGATCCACGAAGCGGATCCGCAGGTTGTCGAGGAGTGGAAGTGGCGCGGCGTGCCGGTGTGGTCCGATAAGGGGATCATCTGCACCGGCGAGACCTACAAGACCGTCGTGAAGCTCACCTTCGCCAAGGGCGCAGCGCTGGAAGACTTCAAGGGCCTGTTCAACTCCAGCCTCGACGGCAATGTCCGGCGGGCCATCGACATCAAGGAGGGCGAGGCGATCGATGAAGCCGCCTTCAAGGCCCTGATCGCAGCCGCCGTGGCGCTCAACAGGTCCTCACGCCGCTAGCCCGTCCGGCGATTGCCATTCGGCATCGGGCAGGCGGCGATAGACGCCGCTCTCGCGGGCCAACATGCGCCATCCGATCATCTCGCGCCGCATGGTGGCGCAGTCCCAGTGGCGCCGCTGCAGGATCTCGTTGACCTCGGCCTCGGGATAGTCGCGCCCAGAGGCGAAATCCCCGGCGAAGCGGCGGTAGAGTAGCCAGCGCTTGCGGCGGCTGGCGGGCAGGCGGATCAGAGAGCCGTCGGGCTTCAGGAAGGGGGCGACGTCGCGCTCGTTCTTGGAGGGCACGGGGGCGGAGAGGGCGCCGAGGTCCTTCTGCTCGAACATCGACTTGGCGATGTCGGTGATGGCGTCCGCCTTCAGCGAGTGCCAGCGAACCACCCCGTCCGGCCGCGAGGTGACGATCCCGAGTTCCTTCAGCACCGCGAGGTGGTGGGAGACGGTCGGTTCCTTCAGGTCCAAGAGCTCGGCCAGCTCCTGGCCGCTGCGCTCGCGCTCGGCCAGCAGGCCGACGATCCGCAGGCGGCTCTCGTTGGCGAGAGCCTTGAAGAATGCGAGCAGGGCCTGGACATCGGCTTCGGGCATTGGTTTGATCTGAATCTAATTAGATACACATCTATATGTGCGATGGCGGCCAGTCGCAACCCGATCCGTGGCGAGGTCAGCTCAGGCCGAACCTGTTGCGGCGGACGGCGGCGGCGGTCTCGGCCTCGCCGGGGAGCTTGTAGCTGATGTTCTCGCGCAGAGGGCTCGAGGCCGGCACGAACACCAGATCCATCTCGGTGATGGCGTCGTCGGCGTCGCGGCGGACGACCTGGGCGATGTCGAAGAGCACGAATTCGCGTGCGCGCAGCCAGGCGATCAGGGAGGAGAGCTCGGCCAGCCCCTTGCCTTTGCGGTCCGCCCACAGCGACACCTCGGCGATCAGGGCGGCGGTCTGGCCGAGCACCGCCTCGGCTCCAGCCAGGACGTCGAGCTCGTAGCCCTGAACGTCCAGCTTCACCAGGTATGGGCCGCTCAGGTCATGCCCCTCGGCCACCTCGTCCAGGGTGACGACCGGGACTGTGCGCTCGGCGCCGATCTTGGGGTTGAGCAGCAAGGAGGATCCGGAGAGGTTCTTAGGCACCACCAGCCTGGCCTGCCCAGAGCTCGGGCCGGCCGCCGCCTGGACCGCCACCGAGCCGGGATAGCGCGCCACCAGCGTCTGCATGAACGGCCAGGATTCCATCAGCGGCTCGACCAGCGCGTATCGGACGTCCTCGAACACCCCGTAGAGGTCCGGCGTCCCGGTGGCCACGCCGACGTCGAAGACGGTGGCGGGCTTCAGGCCCGCCGCCTTGAGGCGCTCCAGGCTTGCGGCCTTGGAAAGCCCCGGCTCGGTCCTCACGCCGTGTGCTCTTCGGCGGGAGGCGCCCCGAATTTGGCGCCAATGCTGAGCAGCATCACCTGCCGCTCGCCGGCCCGGGTCTGCCCGCCGCGGTGCACCGCTTCCGGATCGAAGATGTTGAGCTGCCCGCCCGGGCCGGTCCCGACATGCTCCTCGGCGAGAAGTTGGAGCGCCTCGGGCGACTCAGGCAGCAGGTCGCTGCCGAACTCGGCCTTGAGCCTCAGCTCCGGAGGCAGGGCCGTGAATGTCCGCCTCTGGCCCGGAGAGCGGGACACGAAGGCCGATCGGTCGAAAGCCCGGCGCCGCACGCGTCCCGGGCTGCCCTGTTCCCACAGATGGCTGGTCGGGATGACGCCGAAGGGGCCCTGCTCCGGTCCGACGTCGTCCAGATAGAGCACCACCTTCAGGACGCACAGGCTGCTGGAATCGATATGGAAGCCCACGGTCGCGGGCGTCTCCATGGCGCCGTCGCGGAAGACATCCTCGCACCAGGCCTGGCCGGGCTGGTTGACCATCACCGCGGCGGACTTGAGACTGGCGTGGTTGGAGCCGAAGTAATCGACCGCGGCCCCGATCAGCCCGCATTCCCAGAGGGCCTTCCTGGCCTGCAGCCACAGGTCTGGATGGCTGGCGGGGCCGATGATCTCCTGGGTCGCCTTGAAACCGATCATGGCGCCGGAGGCCCGCAGCTCCGCCAGGCGTCCGCGGATGGCCTCGACCTCTGGCGCGGCGGCGCTTCGCAACAACTTCAGTCGGGCGGCCGGGAGCTGCCGGACGCACCAACCCTGGGCGGCCACCTCTCGGCTGATGTCCGTGCCGGTCCCGTAGCGATAGCCGAAGGTGGCATCCTTCGCCCGGTCCTCCGCCTCCACCTCGGCGACGAGGCCGCCAAGGGCCTGCTCCAGAGCCGCAGCCCGCGCCCGCGCGGGCTTGAACATGCCTCCGTAGGCCGGGTGGGTCGCGTAATCGATCTCAGGAAGCCGCCGGGCCGCCAGGGGATCGGCGCCGCTTGAGACGGACACAACCATGCCAACTCCATTGCTCGGCCGTCTGGAGCCCGCCCCGCGAGTTGAACCTTATACGCCGCCCTTCGCACAGACCAAGGACCTCGCCGGCGGCCGTCGATTGGCGCGCGCCTGTGCGCGGGCTAGAATGATCGAAGGGCCATGGCCGGGTCGGCTATCCGCCCGACCCTTGGGGAGGATTCCATGAAGAGATTGCTGACGGGCCTGGCGGCCTTGAGCTGCCTCGCCGCTGCGCCGGCGTTCGCTGCGCTCAAGCCCGGGGACAAGGCCCCCGACTTTTCGGCCCAGGCGTCCCTGGGCGGCAAGGTCTCGACCTTCAGCCTGAAGAGCGCGCTGAAGAAGGGACCCGTGGTGCTCTACTTCTATCCGGCGGCCTTCACGCCCGGTTGCACCCTGGAAGCCCACGAGTTCGCCGACGCCATGGACGACTTCCACAAGCTGCACGCCACCGTGATCGGCGTCTCGCGCGACGACATCGACAAGCTGAACAAGTTCTCGGTCTCGGAGTGCCGGTCGAAGTTCCCGGTGGCGGCCGACGGCGACGGGCACATCACCGCCTCCTATGACGCGACCCTGAAGTTCGGTCCCAAGGAGGTCGCCAACCGCACCTCCTACGTGATCGGCAAGGACGGCACGGTGGCCTACGAGTACACCAGCCTGGATCCCTCCAAGCACGTCACCAACACCATGGACGCCGTGAAGGGTCTCGAGCACCAACCCGCGCACAATTAGGCAGCGGCGCGGGCGATGCGGCTCACGCCCGCCAGTCTCAAGCCATCCTTGCGCCCATCGAAATAGAGCGCGTTGAGCGCGTCGGGGGCACGACCTCGACGTCGGCATAGCCCAGCGCCTTTAACCGTGCCGGCAGCGCCTTGGGGTCGAAGGCGCTGAGGAAGGGCTCGCCGGCCGCTGCGACGCGGGCTGCAAGGGCTTGCTGCGCGAGGCGCGCCAGCGGCGCCAGGCTCTTCGGAGATACTCCAAAGTCGAACACCACCTCGCTCGGGCTCGGCAAGCGAGCCAGGGTGGCCAGGGTCCGCATCACCGCCTCTTCCGACAGGTACATGGCGACGCCCAGCCAGGAGACGAAGGCAGGGCTCCCGTCCTCGAAGCCAGCAGCCGCGAGGCCGTCGGCAAGGGTCTGGGTCTGGAAATCGAGGGGGGCGAAGACGAGACTGGCCGGGGGTTCGGCGCCCATGGCAGCCACGCTGGCCCGTTTCCACGCCTGGGTCGAGGGATGATCGACCTCGAAGACCTTCAGGTCGGCATGGGGATTTCGCCAGCCGAAGGTGTCCAGGCCCGCGCCCAGCACCAGGTACTGGCGCACGCCCTTCTCATAGGCGGCTTGCAGCCGGTCCTCGGCATAGCGACTGCGGGCGACCACGTGGGCTCTGAGCGCCAGGTTGAAGGGATGCCGATGCCGCCCCTCCTCGCCCTTCAGGCGCTCCAGCGCCTGTGCGCCGATGATCCGTGTCGCCATGGGATCGTCGAGCACTTTCGGATCGTCGAACAGTTGGTGAGCGGCCCTGCGTATGGCCACGCCCATGGCGGTTGCGCTCGGCTCGCCGGACTGGAGGCGTCCGGGGCCGCCCGGCATCAGGCGCTGGCCAGCACGCTCTGGAACAGGATGGCGCCGTCCGAGGAGCCGAGCTCGTCTTCGAAGGCGCGATCCGGGTGGGGCATCATGCCCAAGACATTGCCTCGCCCGCTGACGATGCCGGCGATGTCGCGCGCCGAGCCGTTGGGATTTTCCCGGTAGCGGAACACCACCTGGCCTTCGCCCTCGATCCGGTCGAGCGTGGCCTCGTCGGCGAAGTAGTTCCCCTCGCCGTTCCCTACGGTCATCTTGACCTCGCGGCGGCCCTGGTAACCGGCGGTGAAGCGCGTCTGCCCGTTGGTGACATCGAGCGCGACCGGCTTGCAGACGTATTTCAGCGAGGCGTTGCGGAGCAGGGCGCCAGGAAGCATGTGCGCCTCGCAAAGCACCTGGAAGCCATTGCAGATCCCCACCACGGCCACGCCCCGTTCGGCCGCTTTCTTGACGTCGGCCATCACCGGCGACTGGGCCGCCATGGCGCCGCAGCGCAGATAGTCGCCATAGGAGAAGCCGCCCGGCAGGACGATCAGGTCGAGTCCAGGGGGCAGCTCGGTCTCGGCATGCCAGACCATCTCGACCTTGGAGCCCGTGGACCGTTCGATGGCCACCTTGCAGTCGCGGTCGCAGTTGGAGCCGGGGAAAACGACGACGGCGGCCTTCATGCGCATTCATCCAGGATCGGGGCGACCGGTCCAGCCGTCGCCGACGGCGCGAACGGCTGGCGGAAGCTGAAGGCGAAGGCGGTGGGGCCGTAATCGCGGAAGTGCTGCAGGCGCTCGATCCCATCGGCGATGGTCGGGATATGGCCGGCCGGGACCCACCACAGGGTCATGAAGGCGTCGGCCGGAACGTCGAAGAACTCCCGCCGGCGACGCATGATCTGGACGTGATCGGAGCGATAGACATAGGCGCCAAGCGCGGCGAGGTCGGTCCACACCGACATGTTGATCGCCATCATCGGATCGTCGCCGAAGGGCCTCAGGTCGGTGGCGTTGTCGCCTTCACCCTTCAGCCTCCAGACGAAGCCCGGATCCGCGTCGGCCATGGCGTTGATGCGGTCGAGGTTGTCGACGAAGGCCTTGAGCTGAGGAGAGTCCAGGGGGGCGGCGAGCCTGCCGATGTTGATCTCGGCCAAGTGGAAGCCGCTCATCCCACCTCCACGCGGTAGCTTTCGATCACGGTGTTGGCCAGCAGGCGCTCGGCCATCTGGGTCGCCTCGGCCTTGGCCGCGGCGGCGTCATCGCCTCTGACGTCGAGCTCGATGGTCTTGCCGACCCGGACATTGGCGGCATCGGGGAAACCGAGGCCGTGCAGGGCGCCTTCGATGGCCTTGCCCTGGACGTCCAGGACGCCCGGCTTCAGGAACACATGCACCTTGGCCCTCAAGCGGCCCCTCCTTCGATGACTCGCGGCATCTCCTTCATGATTCCGAGCCGGCGCGCCACTTCGGTGTAGCTCTCGATCACTCCCCCGAGGTCGCGGCGGAAGCGGTCCTTGTCGAGCTTCTCGTTGGTGGCCGAGTCCCAGAGGCGGCATGAGTCCGGGCTGATCTCGTCGGCGAGCAGCACCCGCGAGTATTCGGCCTCCCAGACGCGGCCGTACTCGATCTTGAAATCCACCAGGGTGATGCCGACGGCGCTGAACAGGCCGGTGAGGAAATCGTTCACCCGCAACGTCATCGCCAGCATGTCATCGATCTCCTGGGTCGAGGCCCAGTTGAAGGCGGTGATATGCTCCTCGGACACCAGCGGGTCTCCGAGCTTGTCGTCCTTGTAGTAGAATTCGATGATCGAGCGCGGCAGGGGCTGGCCCTCGGGCAAGCCGAACCGCTGCGACAGGGAGCCCGCCGCCACGTTGCGGCAGACCACCTCCAGCGGGATGATCTCCACCTCCTTGATCAGCTGCTCGCGCAGATTCAGGCGGCGGATGAAGTGGTTCTGCACCCCGATCGTGTTCAACCGAGTCATGATGTACTCGGAGATGCGATTGTTGATGACGCCCTTACCCTCGAGGACGGCCTTCTTCTGCGCGTTGAACGCGGTGGCGTCGTCCTTGAAGTACTGGATCAGCGTGCCGGGCTCGGGACCCTCGTAGAGGATCTTGGCCTTGCCCTCGTAAATCTTCTTGCGGCGGGTC
>FTGB01000159.1_pt1 | contig 7550 bp, 6 predicted proteins | sample 1640641 | NCBI WGS metagenome assembly FTGB01 (sample SAMEA3914789, study PRJEB12502) | metagenome | biome: forest; material: soil | place: Canada | collected 2011-07-03 | depth 0.3 m | reverse complement strand
CTGGTCTGACGCAAGGGGAATCCGCGTGCGCTTCATCGACTACATGGACGCCTTCAACCGCTACGACGACGCGGCCCTGCTGCGCGACTTCTGGACCGAAGACTGCGTGATGCAGAGCGGCGACCGCATCTTCCGCGGCCACGACGGGATGATGGAGTTCCTGACCTGGGCCCACGACGGGATCCTGGAGACCATGCGGCCGAAGCTGGTGATGGAGCAGGGCGATCACATCTTCGCCGAGATCGACATGGACTTCACCGCCACCCGCGACCGGCCCGACTTCCAGTTCGCCGCCCTGAAGACCGGCGAAACCGTCACCGTGAAGTTCTTCGTCCAGTACACCCTCAGGGACGGCAAGGTGGCCTATCTGAAGTCCATGACCTGGCCGCCGGAGACCGGGGTGTCGAAGTCCGAGTTCCGCCTCGGCGGTTCGCTCGAGCAGCGCCAGGCCTTCTTCGCCTACACGCGCGCCTTCTCGAACGCACAGTTCGACGTCTTTCCGCGCTACTACACCGACGACGTCTTGCTGGAGCTGGGCTCGGTGCCGCCGATCCATGGGCGGGACGGCATCGTGGGCTTCTATCGGCCGATGTTCGAGCGGGTGCGCGAGCATCTGACGGTGCATTCGGTGGAGCTCTCCGACGACGCGATCCGGCTCGATGCGACCAGCCGTTTCGTGGCCATCCAGGATGCGCCCGACTTCGTGGTCGGGGCGCTCAGCAAGGGCGACTACATCGAGGTGCGCGTGATCGTGAGCTACGAGCTGCGCGGCGGCCTGATCTGCTCCATCCGGGTTAAGCGCGGCGGAGACCCGGTGACGCACCGGGCCAGCGGCTGAACGGGCCATGATGGCGAGGCGGTGATTTGACAGGCTCCCTGCTTGCCGGGCTTCATGGCGCCAACGCCCGGTGAGAGGCGCGGGAGGATGTCGATGAGCACTGCCGAGAGCGCCGTGGCCCCAGGGACCACGACCACGCCGGACGCCGCCGCCAGCGCGCGATTCGGCAAGGGCTATCGGGCCTGGCTCCTGTTCGTCCTTTTGCTGGTGAACGTCCTCAATCTCGCCGACCGGCAGGGGATGGCGGCGACGGCGCAGTCGATCCGGCTGGAGCTGCACCTGACCGGCGCCCAGCTCGGCATGATCCAGGGCGTGGGCTTCGCCATCTTCTACACCCTGTTCGGCCTGCCTCTGGCCTGGATGGCCGAACGGTGGAATCGCACGCGCATCGTCGCCGCCTCGCTCGCCCTGTTCGGCCTGATGGTGGCCGGCTGCGGCGCGATCGCGAATTTCTGGCAGCTCCTGCTGTTCCGCATCGGGGTGGGGATCGGCGACGCCGGCTTCGTGACGCCGGTCGCCTCGCTCGTCGGCGACCACTATCCGGCCGGCAAGCGCGCCTCGGCGATGACGGTGATCTGGCTGGGCGCGCCGATCGGGGCGGTGTCGGGAGCGGTGATCGCCGGCTGGGTGGCGCAGTCGTTCGGCTGGCGCATCTGGTACTATGCCCTGGGGGTTCCGGCCCTGCTGGTGGCGGTGCTCGCCTTCCTGACCCTGCGCGAGCCGATCCGAGGCATGTCCGATCCGGGAGGGGCGCGGGGCAGGACGCCGTCGATCTTCACCGCCTTCCGTTTCCTGCTGGCCAAGAAATCGGTTTGGTTCATCCTCATCGGGGCCGGGCTCGCCGCCGCCGGCATGAACGGCCTCGGCCAGTTCTTCTCGCTCTACCTGCAGACGGCCTTCCACGTCGGCCCTGCCGAGGCCGGCCGGCTACTGGGCCTGATGAGCGGCGTGGCCATGGCTTCGGGCCTGGCGCTCGGCGGCTTCGGGGTCGACTGGGGCGCGAAGTTCGACCGGCGCTGGTTCGTCTGGGGCCCGGCCATCGGACAGCTGCTGGCGACGCCGCTGTTCTTCTTCGGCGCCAACCAGGCCTCGATCCCCATGGCGGTGTTCATCCTGGGCCTCGGGCACGTGGCCCTGTTCGTCTACTACACCCCCACCCTGGCCCTGGCGCAGAACATGGTCGGCGCCAACATGCGGGCCTCCTCGGCCTTCGTGACCTCGCTGGTGCTGGGCCTGGTCGGCATCGGTCTCGGCCCCACCCTCATCGGCATCCTCAACGACCTCTTCACGCAGCACGCCTTCTCGGCGGGGAACTTCGTCCAGCTGTGCCCGGGCGGCCGGGCGCCGGCGGGCGCAGCGGCCGGCATCGTCAACGCCTGCAGCACCGCCGCGGGGCTCGGCATCCGCCATGCGATCATGGCCATGTCGTTCCTGTTCGCCGCATCGGCCGTGTTCTTCGTCCTGGCCTCCTTCAACCTCAGGAAGGACCTCGACACCCGATACGAGGCGCCCGCGGGCTGAGCCGCGGCAAGTCCGGAGACCGATGATGGATTGGCTAAGCGGGGACCTGCGCCTCGAGCACGCCTTCGACGTGCGCATCAACTTCAAGGACCGCTGGCTCTGGGGCCCGATCCATCCGGGCGGGCCCAGCCACGGCTACACCTCGGTGAAGGACGGCCTGGTCGAGGGGCCTCGGCTGAACGGCAAGGTGGTGGACGTCTCCGGCGCCGACTGGCCGGTGGTGCGCTCCGACGGCGTGGTGGAGCTGGCGGCCCACTACATGCTGGAGGCCGACGACGGGGCGAAGATCTATATCCGCAACATGGGCTATGTGTATGGCCCGAAGGCCGCCGAAGGGGATCGCCCCGCGCGGCTTGGCTACTTCCGCTGCACACCCTATTTCCGCGCCCCGGACGGGCCGCACGAGTGGCTGAACCGCACGGTGATCGTCGGCGCCGGCGAACGGCATCCAGACCCAGCCGGAGACTACAGCCTGTTCCGCTATTGGGCGGTCTACTAGGGGCCTACCACAGCGCCTTGGTGGCCAGCGCCGCCCCCTCGCTCAGCGTCTTCAGCTTCGCCCAGGCGATCTGGGGGTGGCAGCGTAGGCCGAGGCCGCAATCGGTGGAGGCGATGACGTTCTCGCGCCCCACCATCCCGGCGAAGCGCTGGATGCGGTGGGAGACCAGCTCGGGATGCTCGATCAGCTTGGTGGAGTGGCTGACCACGCCCGGCGCCAGGATCTTGCCTTGGGGCAGCTTCACCCGCTCCCAGACCGACGCCTCGTGCTCGTGGCGGACGTTGGCGGCCTCGATCAGATAGGTCTGCGCCTTGATGGCCAGCAGCACCTCGACCATCTCGGGCAGGGGGATGTCGTGGGCGTGGGGGCCGTGCCAGGAGCCCCAGCACATGTGGTAGCGCACCTGATCCTCGGGCACGTTCCTGAGCGCGTGGTTCAGCGCCTCCACCCGCATCATGCAGTAGCGCTTGTAGCCCTCCAGCCCCATGCCGACGCCGATGCGGTCCCAAAGGGCGGCCAGCCAGGCGTCGTCGACCTGCACGTTCAGCCCCGCCTTGGCGATGGCCTCGTATTCGACCGAGAGCGCGTCCGCGATGGCGAAGACGAACTCTTCCTGCGACGCATAGTGCTCGTTGACCCGCCCGGCCTCGATGCTGGCGGGGGCGGTGGAGGTCAGGAAGGCGTCGGAGGCCGGCCGGTCGCCGAGCGCGGCCTTGAGCAAGCCGATCTCGCGCTCCAGCGCCGCGTGGCCGCGGTATTCGATCGGGCCGGTGCAGACCCAGTCATGGACCCGGGCCTGGTCGGGCGCGGCGCCGGTGTCCTCGAACAGAACCCCATGCTGCATGGCGGCGGCATAGAACTCGTCGAACTCCACCCAGTCCTCGCTGCCGGTGAGCAGCCGGCTCATCGAGCCCAGCTCGCGCGGCTCGAAGCCGGTCATCCGATCGTTGATGAAGCCGACCCAGTTGCCGCCCTTGGTCAGCTCGCCCTCGTTGACGATGTCGATCCCGCAGCGGATCTGGTGGCCGACCACATCGACCACCGCCTCGCGCAGCTGCGCCTCCGAGGCCTTGCCGGTCCAGGCGTCCTCGTCGCCAGGCAAGGCGCCGACATGGGTGGTCAGGATCTTCTCGCTGCTGCGGCGCATGGGCTTTCCTTCGCTCAGTCCTTGAACCGCTTGGCCAGGGCCACCGTCTGCTTGGCCAGGATGCCGACGTCCGTGCCCACGGCCACGAAGGTCGCGCCGAGGTCGAGGTAGCGCTGGGCCCAGTCGTTGTTGGAGGTCAGGATGCCGGCCGCCTTGCCCGTCTTCACGATGCGTCGGATCGCGTCTTCGACAACGGCCTGGACGTCGGGGTGCGAGGCGTCGCCGCGGTGGCCGAGGGAGGCGGATAGGTCCGCCGGGCCGATGAAGATGCCGTCGACCCCCTCCACTGCGGCGATGGCCTCGAGGTTCTCGATGGCCCGGCGGGTCTCGGCCTGGACCAGGAGGCACATCTGCGCGTCCGCGTCCTGGAAGTAGTTCTCGACGCGGTTCCAACGGGAGACGCGCGCCGAGCCCGCGCCCACTCCACGGATCCCGTCCGGCGGATAGCGCATGGCGCGGACCATCTGTTCGGCCTGCTCGGCGGTGTCGACCAGGGGGATCAGGAGGGGCTGGAAGCCGAGGTCGAGATAGAGCTTGATCAGCACCACATCGCCGATCGGTGGCCGGGCGATGGCGTGGGTGGGATAGCTCTCCACCGCCTGCAGCTGGGCCAGCATCAAGGGCACGTCGTTAGGCGCGTGCTCGCCGTCGAGCAGCAGCCAGTCGAACCCGGCGCCCGCGCAGATCTCGGCGGTCAAGGGACTGGCCATCGACTGCCAGAGGCCGATCTGCCGCCGGCCGTCCTTCAGCGCCTGTTTGAACGGATTGATTGGAACGCCCACGGGCCTCGCCCTCCTGGTCTGCCCGGCACCCTACAGCCCCCGGCGCGGATGGAAATGGGCGGCTGCGGCGCGCGGGAGCGTTGCCTTGGCCGCTGCTGTGATTAACATGGCAACGGTTCACTGCGCGAAGCATCCCGAGGGCCGATGAGCGAGGATGAGGTCGATCCGGCCGCGCGGCGGCTGCAGCCGTTCCCGAGGTCGCTGCCGGCGATCCTGATGCGGGCGCGCGAGGCGGTGATGACCCACGTGCGGCCGGTGCTGCGGGCCTACGACATGACCGAGCCGCAGTGGCGGGTGCTGAGGACCCTGGCCTCGGTCGATGAGGTGGAGGTCACCCAGCTGGCGGAGATGGTGTTCCTCTTGCCGTCGAGCCTCTCGCGGATCCTCAAGGACCTCACCGATCGCGGCCTGATCCAGCGGCGGACCTCCACCCAGGACCTGCGCAAGGGGCTGGTTTCGATCAGCGACCAGGGCATGGCGGTGATCGAGGCGGCCAGCCCCCAGACCGCGGAGGTCACCTCCGAGATCGAGCGGTTGTTCGGCAGAGACCGCCTGGGCCGCCTGGAGCGTCTGCTCGAAGAACTGGAGGAAGCCCTGGGGCCCGGTCAGCCGGCCGCCTGAGCCCGCGCGCGCCGCAGCCGGATCAGCGGGAAGACCGCCGCGCCGATCGCCAGGACCAGGATCACGCCGGCCATCGCCAGGGCCGGATTGTTCGAGGCGAGCGCGCCGATGGCGGTGGCGAGTCCGCCCAGGGCGAACTGGCCCACGCCGAACAGGGCCGACACCGCCCCGCTGCGGGAAGGATCCACGGCCAGACCGCCGGCCATGGCGTTGGTGGCGACGAAGCCCACCGACGAGACCACCAGGAACAGCGGCGCGAACACGCCGGCGGGGCCGCCGAAACCCGCCGAGGCGTCGATGAAGAGCGCTGTCGCCGCCAGGAAGGCTCCCATCGCCCCCCACGCCATGAGCCGGTCGGCCGGATAGCGCCTGAGCAGCCGCCGATTGATCTGGGAGGCGACCATGAACCCAGCGGCGCCCGCGCCGAAGATCCAGCCGAAATAGAGGGCCGGCACCTTGTAGACCCCGATCACGAGGTAGGGCGCCGCCGCGATCCAGGCGAACATCGAGGAGAAGTTGAAGCCATTGGTCAGCAGGTAGCCGACGATCGTCCGATTACGGAGCACTGCGACGTAGGCGCGGAACGGCGATTCCGAGCGGGCGCGTTCGGCCACCTCCACCGTGCGCGATTCCGGCATGCCGAGGAAGACGCTGACGCCGATCACGGCCCCGAACCCCGCCAGGGCCCAGAAGATCGTCCGCCAGTCGAAGAAGGTGACGATGAAGCCGCCCGCCAGGGGCGCCAGGAGCGGCCCGATCCCGCGCACGGTCAGCAGCATGGAGTAGATCCGCGCCGATTCCTGGTGGTCGAACCGGTCGCGCACGATGGCCGAGGAGATCACCACCCCCGAGCAGGCGCCGATCGCCTGCGCGAACCTGAGCGCGATCATCCAGCCCATCGAGGCGGCGAGCGCGCAGCCGAGGCTGGCTACAAGATAGATGGCCGCCCCGGCCAGCATCGGCGGACGTCGGCCGACGCGATCGGACCAGGGGCCGTAGAACAGTTGCCCGAGACCCAGGCCCAGGAAGTAGACGGCCAGGGTGGTCTGACCCTCGGCCGTCGTGCCGTGCAGCCCGCGCGTCAGGTCCGGCAGGGCCGGCAGGTAGATGTCCGTCGTCACCGGCGGAAAGGTCGAGAGCGCGCCGCACAGCAGCAGGAAGCCCAGGGAGGCGTGGCGGGCGGGGGGGGAGGTCATCGCCCTTCATGGACGCCTTCGGAGCCTGTTTCCAAGCCCTGATCCCCCTGCTACCCCGCTTCCGTCGAGCGGCGGAGACGACCATGAAGACCAGGGCGGCGGTGGCGTTCGAGGCGAAGCAGCCTCTGGTGATCGAAGAGGTGGACCTGGAGGGCCCGCGCGCCGGCGAGGTGCTCGTCGAGGTGATGGCCACCGGCATCTGCCACACCGACGCCTACACCCTCTCCGGCATGGACTCCGAAGGCATCTTCCCCTCGATCCTCGGCCACGAGGGCGCCGGGATCGTCCGCGAGGTGGGGCCGGGGGTGACCTCCGTGAAGGTCGGCGACCACGTGATCCCGCTCTACACGCCCGAATGCCGGCAATGTAAGTCGTGCCTCAGCCGCCGGACCAACCTCTGCACCGCCATCCGCGGCACCCAGGGCCAGGGCCTGATGCCCGATGGCTCCAGCCGCTTCTCCCTGAAGGGCAAGCCGATCGCCCACTACATGGGCTGTTCGACCTTCTCCAACTTCACCGTCCTGCCCGAGATCGCGGTGGCCAAGGTCCGCTCCGACGCCCCCTTCGACAAGATCTGCTACATCGGCTGCGGGGTGACGACCGGCGTCGGCGCGGTGATCTGGACCGCCAAGGTCTGGCCGGGCGCCAACGTCGTGGTGTTCGGCCTGGGCGGCATCGGGCTGAATGTGATCCAGGGCGCCCGCATCGCCGGCGCGGACAAGATCATCGGCGTCGATCTGAACCCGGCCAAGGCCGAGATGGCGAAGACGTTCGGCATGACCGACTACGTCAATCCGGACGAGGTCGGACGCGACAAGGTGGTCCAGGCGCTGGTCGACCTGACCGGCGGCGGCGCGGACTTCTCGTTCGAGTGCATCGGCAACGTGCAGACCATGCGCCAGGCGCTGGAGTGCTGCCATCGCGGCTGGGGCGAGAGCATCATCAT
>FTGB01000225.1_pt1 | contig 7637 bp, 6 predicted proteins | sample 1640641 | NCBI WGS metagenome assembly FTGB01 (sample SAMEA3914789, study PRJEB12502) | metagenome | biome: forest; material: soil | place: Canada | collected 2011-07-03 | depth 0.3 m | reverse complement strand
TGGAAAATGTGATACACCTCGCCTTCCTTGCGGGGCGAGGGGCCGAGCGCTGGACCTTGGATGTCGAGCGCCTGTCCGGCTTCCGTCCGCTCCTTCCTGAGAGTTGGCGCGAGGAGCCTTGAAAAACGGGGTGGTGGGCCGCCGCTCCGCGCACGATACGATATGGAAAGCCGCGGTAGGCGCGGTGGTGAGTAAAGCGAGCGGATGAGCGACGCGAACGACAATGACGGCAGGGGCGGTCGCGCTCCTTTGACCTTGAAGCCCCGTCCGGGCGGATCGATCTCCTCAGGGACGGTGAAGCAGAGCTTCAGCCACGGCCGCTCCAAGACCGTGGTGGTGGAGACCAAGCGGCGCCGCATCGACGCGCCCGCGCCTCAGGTCGAGAAGCGTCCCGCCGCCTTCGAGGTCAAGCGCCAGGCCCCGACGGAGCGGCGCCCCGCGCCGCCCGCATCCAGCGATACGTCCAAGCTGAATCTGTCGGCCGAGGAAGCCGCGCGCCGTCAGCGCGCCGTCGAGGCGGCGCGCGAGCAGCAGGAGGCCCAGGCCGTCCAGCGGCGCGCCGACGACACCCGGCGAGCGCAGGAAACCGCCCAGCGTCAGGCGGAAGCCGCTGCGGCCGTCGAGGCGGCGCGTCCGGCGCCGGCCGCCGCGCCCGAGGCGGCTCCGGTCGCCAGCGCGGCCGAACCCGCTCCTGCTCCCACCCCCGCTCCGGCGCCGGTGGCCGAGACGGTGCGGCCCGAGCCGCGCGCCGAAGCTGAAGCTCCGGCCCAAGCGGCCGAGGAGCCTGCGCGCACGGTTTCGCAGGACCGCCCGCAAGCCGCGCCCGGCGGCTATCGTTCCGACCGGCCACAAGGGGATCGCCCCCCGGCCGGCGGCGGCTACCGCTCCGACCGTCCCCAGGGCGACCGCCCAGGCTATGGCGGATCCGGCGGCGGTGGCGGCTATCGCTCGGACCGCCCGCAAGGCGACCGCGCCCCGGCCGGCGGCGGCTACCGCTCCGATCGTCCGCAGGGCGACCGCGGTCCCGCCGGGGCTGGCGGCGGTGCGGCCGGCGGCTATCGCCGGGACGACCGTGGCCAGGGCTTCGGCGGCCGCAGCGACACCGTCTATCGCCAGGGGCCGCGCCCCGAAGGTCCGCGCCGCGAAGGCGACCGACCGCCGGCCCGCGCCGGCGAGACCGTCCGTTATTCGGCCCTGACTCCGCGTCCGCAAGGTCCCCGTCCGGGTGGTCCGCGTGGTCCCGGCGGTCCGCGCGCCGGCGCCGGCGCCGCGGCGCCGGCCGGTCCCGAGATCCAGCGCGCCACCCGCCAGGCCCCGCGGCCCGGCTCGGCCAACCTCGACCGCCGTCCCGACGTCGACGAGGAGGACACGACCGCCAAGCGGGGCGCCGCGCCCGGCAAGGCCCTTTCCCGCGTCAAGGGCGCTCCGCAGCGCCGTGAAGGCCGCCTCACCATCCAGGCCGTGGCCGGCAGCGACGAGGACGCCGTCGAGCGCATGCGCTCCCTGGCGTCGGTGCGCCGGGCTCGCGAGCGTGAGCGCGAGAAGCGCAAGGGCGGCGCCCAGGAGCAGACTCGGGCCGCCCGCGAGGTGGTGATCCCCGATGTGATCACCGTGCAGGAACTGGCCCAGCGGATGGCCATCCGCGGCGTGGACGTCATCAAGTTCCTGATGCGCGAAGGGCTGATGCTCAAGATCAACGACGTGATCGATTCCGACACCGCCGAACTGGTGGCGACGGAATTCGGCATGACCGTCCGCCGCGTGTCGGAAGCCGACGTCGAGGAAGGCTTCCTCGCCGCCGAGGACCTCGACGAGCACACCGTCTCCCGCCCGCCGGTGGTGACGGTCATGGGCCACGTCGACCACGGCAAGACCAGCCTGCTCGACGCCCTGCGCTCCACCGACGTGGCGGCCGGCGAGCACGGCGGCATCACCCAGCACATCGGCGCCTATCAGGTGCGGCTGGAGAACGGCCAGCGCGTCACCTTCCTGGACACGCCCGGCCACGCGGCCTTCTCCGCGATGCGCGCCAGAGGCGCCAACATCACCGACATCGTGGTCCTGGTGGTGGCGGCCGACGACGGGGTCATGCCGCAGACCATCGAGGCGATCCATCACGCCAAGGCGGCCGGCGCCCCGATCATCGTGGCCATCAACAAGATGGACAAGCCCGACGCCGATCCGACCCGGGTGATCAACGAGCTGCTGCAGCACGAGATCGTGGTCGAGAGCCTCGGCGGCGATACCCAGGCCATCGAGGTCTCGGCGGTCAAGAAGACCGGACTGGACAACCTGGTCGAGGCCATCCTGCTGCAGTCCGAAGTGCTGGAGCTGAAGGCCAATCCCGATCGCACCGCCGAAGGCGTGGTCGTGGAAGCCAAGCTCGACCGCGGCCGCGGCCCGGTGGCCACGGTGCTGGTCAAGCGCGGCACCCTGAAGCGCGGCGACATCGTGGTGGCGGGCTCGGCCTGGGGCCGCGTGCGCGCCCTGGTCAACGAGCGCGAGGAGCAGGTCGCCGAGGCCGGTCCGTCGGTGCCGGTGGAAATCCTCGGCCTGGATTCCACGCCCGAGCCGGGCGAGCCCCTGGCGGTGGTCGAGAACGAGGCCCGCGCGCGGGAGCTCACCGAGTACCGCGACCGCAAGCGCCGCGAGAAGTCCTTCGCCCCGCCGGCCGCCGGCGCCTCCCTGGCCGACATGATGGCCAAGCTGCAGGCCAAGACGGTCCGCGAGCTGCCGGTGATCATCAAGGCGGACGTGCAGGGTTCGGCCGAAGCCATCGTCGGCTCGCTGGAGAAGATCTCCACCGACGAGGTGCGCGCCCGGATCATCCTCTCGGGCGCCGGGGCCATCACCGAGTCCGACGTGCTCTTGGCCAAGGGCTCCAACGCCCCGATCCTCGGCTTCAACGTCCGGGCCTCCAAGCAGGCCCGCGACCTGGCCGAGCGCGAAGGCGTCGAGATCCGGTACTATGCGATCATCTATGACCTGATCGACGACATCCGCGCCGTGCTCTCGGGCATGTTGCCGCCGCTGCAGCGCGAGACCTTCCTCGGCAACGCCGACGTGCTGCAGACCTTCGACATCTCCAAGGTCGGCAAGGTGGCCGGATGCCGGGTCACCGAAGGGGTGGTGCGCCGCGGGTCCAAGGTCCGCATCGTGCGCGAGCACGTGGTGGTGCTCGAGCTCGGCACCCTGCAGACCCTCAAGCGGTTCAAGGACGAGGTGGCCGAGGTCAACGCCGGCCAGGAGTGCGGCATGCAGTTCGCCGGCTTCCAGGACATCCGGGTGGGCGACACCATCGAGTGCTTCAACGTCGAGACGGTGGCGCGCACGCTCTGACGCATCGGTGAACCTAGGCGGCTGAGGCGCGTTTCCGTTCCGGGGGCGTCCCGACTTCTCCCGCAAAGGATTCCCCGATGTCGATGAAAGTCGTTCTCGTCGCGGCCGCGAGCGTGATGGCCGTCTCCCCCGCCCTTGCCATGTCCAAGAGCCAGGCCGCCAGGCACACAGGCGGCCCGATCCCGTACAGCCAGCTCGTGAGCATGGACAAGTCGGGCTACAACGCCCGCTCGCACAAGACGCAGAAGGCGTCGGCCACGACTGGTGCGGCGGTGGCCGCCAACAGCGCCGCCGCCGGCGCCGCCCCGGCTCCGGACGGCTCCGCCGACGCCGCCGCGAACGGCGCAGCCACCACCAGCGCGGCTCCGGCCCCGGCTTCCGCTCCGGCCGCTTCCCCGCAGTAAGGCTTTGCGCCAACGAGGCCGGGACTGTCTGCTCCGGCCTCCGTTCCAAACCCGGCCCGGACGTGCGAAAAGCGCGGGTGATGTCGCCCCCGCGCGCGGCCTTGTTGGCCGGCCTAGCCTTTGTTTCGCTCTCGCCCGCTGCCTTGGCGCCCGCCGCCCAGGCTGCCGGGCGCTACATCTATTCTTATGACCCTGCCTCCCCGGCGGCCAAGGCGCTGACGGAGACCGGCCTCAGCTTCGAGTTCGAGAAGGGTCTGGTGGGCGGGGTGCGGGTCAGGAAGATCATCCAGACCGGCGAGTTCGGGTCGGCCGAGCTGAAGCCCGCCTCGGACGGCGAGCTGGGCAGGGGCGGCCTGGCGGCGGCCCTCGACCATGAGCGCCCCACCGGTCCACTCTACGAGATCATGCCCAAGGGCGAGGGCAAATCCTTCATCCACGCCGTCTGTCCCGGCGCCGACCGGGCCTGGCTGCTGATCGGCCACCTCGACCGCTTCCGCGACCTCACCGTCCAGGCGGTGGGACGCAAGGCGTCGGACGCAGCGGCCCATGCCTGCCCGAGCCTCGCGTTCAGCTTCCGCAGCGACCTTCGCCTGCCGGGGACGGACGTGCCGGACGCCAGGCTGCTGCGCGGCAGTGGACCCTGACGGCGACCGGCCGGGAGAATCCAGATGCCCCACCTCCTCATCCGCCTCCGCCTTGCCGGCATTGTCGCCGCCCTGGCGGCCCTGAGCGCCTGCGCCACGGCCGAGCGCTACGACGCCGCCCAGGACATCCGCGCCTTCCTGGTGGCGGTGCGCGACGGCGACCGGGCCAGCTTCGACGCCCACGTCGACAAGCCGGCGCTGAAGGCCAACCTCAAGGCGCGGCTGCTCGCCTCCCAGGCGGCCGGGCATGGGGTGGAGAGCCGCGAGGCCTTGGGCGCGCTGCTGGCCGGGCCGCTGGTGGGCGTGGCGGTGGACGCCCTGGCGCGCCCGGAGGTGTTCCGCGCCGCCGCCCAGCTGGCCGGCTATGGCCCCGAAACCCGCATCCCGCCGCCGCTGGTCCTCGGCCAGGACCTGAAGCCGATCGGCGACGAGCGCGTCTGCGCCCTGATCCGCCGGCAATGCGCCTTCGTGTTCAAGCGTGAGGACGGCGTCTGGCGGCTGATCGATTTCGAGGGTGACCTCGGGCTGTTGACCCGGAGGGGTTAGGCGGCGCGGATCGCCTCGGAGCCGCGCAGGGGCTCTTCCAGCACGGCGTTCATGGCTTCCAGCAGCCGTTCGGGCTTGATCGGCTTTTCCACCACGCTGGCCATGCCGCAGGCGATGTAGGCCTTGGCGTCATCGGGGTCGGCGTTGGCGGTCAGGGCGATGATCGGCACCTGCCCGGCCGCGCCCGGCAGGCGGCGGATCTCGCGGGTCGCCTCCATGCCGTCCATGCGCGGCATCTTGATATCCATCAGGATCAGATCGAAGCGGCCGCGGCGCGCCGCTTCCAGCGCCTCGACGCCGTCCTCCGTGCATTCGGTGGTGCAGCCGAACATCTCGCAGAGACCCTCGGCGACCATGCGGTTGGTGGCGTTGTCGTCGACCACCAGCACATGGCAGGCGCGCCCCGCGGCGGCCCTGTCCTCCGCGGCCGTCACGCCGGCGTGCTCGACCGGGCGCGCCATCAGCTCGAAGGTGACCGTGACGCCCTCGCCGGCATTGCTTTCGGCGCGGATCACCCCGTCCATCGCCTCGACGATGCGGCGCGAGAGGGCAGGCCCGAGTCCGGTCCAGCCGGCGCGGACCTTCTCCTGCGACAGGGCGGCCGGCTCGAAGATGCGCGCGAGGTGTTCGGCGGCCAGGCCCGGCCCCGAATCCCGCACCCGGCCTTCGAGCCGGATGCCTTCGGCGGTGGCCTGGGCCTTGAGGCTGGCCTCGACTGCGCCCCGGCGGGTGGTTTTCACCGCCGCGGCGATCAGGTGGTCGAACACCTGCCGCAGACGCACGCCGTCGGTCATCACCTCCAGCTCGGGGTCGCCGTCGTAGGAGACCAGCACCGCCACCTCGGTCGAGTTCGACTGCCAGCCGGCCTGGATGTCGTCCATGGCGGCGCGCAGCGCGGTGGGCTCGGGTTTGGCTTGAAGCTGGCCGGTTTCGCCCATGGCCAGGTCGATCGCCTCGGCCAGCAGCCTCAGCATGCCCTCGGTGGAAGCGATGATGGTGCGGACATAGGCCTGGGCGTCGGCTGTCAGCGGCTGGCGCTGCAGAAGATCGGCGACGGCCAGGACGCCGCTCATCGGCGTGCGGATCTCGCGGCCCAGCATCTCCACGAACTCGCGGCGGATGTCCGCCTCGGAGGCGCGATCGGCGCGGGCCTGCAGCGCCCTCAGCAGCGAACCGCGGGTGATCAGGCCGGCGTAGCTGTCCTTTTCCACCAGCACCACGGCTTCGCCGCAACCGCCGTCGGCGATCAGGGCGGCCAGGGCGTCGGTGGCGGGTGTCTCGGCCCCGAGGGTGCGGGCGGCGGCCATCAGCTTAGTCACCGGCGCGCAAGCCGTGTCGAGTCCAGTGTCGGCGGCCTGGATCACCTCGCGGGAGACGACGCCGGCCACACGGGCGCCGTCCAGCACCGCCGCGGCCTCGAGGGCCGGATCCTCGGCGAAACGCGCTTGCGCGACCGCGATCGAGGCGCTGGCGTCGATCGGCGGGGGCCGGTCGGCCCAATGCGCGATGCTGGTCATTCGAAGGGACGCTCTTGTCGGTATGGAGCACCACCCTACGTGCGTTAAGTTTTAGATCGGTTAAGCGACAACCCCTGATCGATCCGAAGGTCGCGCGGCCTTGAATCGGTGTTTCCGCCGCTCGCACATCGCCTGGGCGCCGACCGCTTCGGCCTTCTCGGCGTCGGGTCAGGTCGTGTAGAGGATGACGGTCTCCGGCATAGCCTGTCTCCTGGCGGTCGGACGGAATTCCGCGCAGATGAGCCAACCCCCGCCAGCCGCCAGCGCCCTCGTCCTGTTCTCGGGCGGCCAGGATTCCAGCGTCTGCCTGGCGTGGGCCCTGGACCGCTACGGTCGCGTGGAGACCGTGGGTTTCGACTATGGCCAGCGCCATGCGGCCGAGCTGGCGGCCCGGCTGCGGGTGCGCGAGGAAATGGTTCGGCGCTTCCCGGCCTGGGCCGAGCGGCTCGGCGAGGACCACCTGATCGACATCCGGAGTTTCGGCGCCATCGGCGACACCGCTCTGACCTCCGAACGGGCCATCGAGGCCAACGAACGCGGCCTGCCTTCGACCTTCGTGCCCGGACGCAACCTGGTGTTCCTGACCTACGCCGCCGCCTTGGCGGACCGCCGCGGGTTGATCCATCTGGTGGGCGGCATGTGCGAGACCGACTACTCCGGCTATCCCGACTGCCGCCGCGATACGCTCGATGCGCTGGAACAGGCGCTGAACCTCGGCATGGACCAGGGCTTCGCCATCGAGACCCCGTTGATGCGGCTCTCCAAGGCGGAGACCTGGACCCTCGCCCATGCGCTGGGCGGAGACGGTCTGGTCGAGCTGATCCTCGAGGACAGCCATACCTGCTACCTCGGCGACCGCTCGCATCGGCACGACTGGGGCTATGGTTGCGGCAGCTGTCCGGCCTGCGAGCTCAGGGCTCGTGGCTGGCGCGAATGGCGCGGCGAGGCCGTCGTCGGATGACCTATTCGGTCAAGGAAATCTTCCTGACCCTGCAGGGCGAGGGCGGCCAGGCAGGGCGGCCGGCGGTGTTCTGCCGCTTCGCCGGCTGCAACTTGTGGAACGGGCTGGAGCGCGACCGCGCAGCCGCGGTCTGCACCTTCTGCGACACCGATTTCGTGGGCGCGGACGGGGAGGGCGGCGGCAAGTTCGAGACCCCCGAGGCGTTGGCGACGGCGGTGGAGACGGC
>FTGB01000199.1_pt1 | contig 8181 bp, 8 predicted proteins | sample 1640641 | NCBI WGS metagenome assembly FTGB01 (sample SAMEA3914789, study PRJEB12502) | metagenome | biome: forest; material: soil | place: Canada | collected 2011-07-03 | depth 0.3 m | reverse complement strand
GAGGCCGAGTTCGCGGAGTTCAAGGCCAAGGCGGGGCAGCTGTGCCTGATCACCCGCGGGGCGGGCGGGCTGGAGCGGGTCCTGCTGGGGCTGGGGGATGACGAGCGGCCCGATCCGATGACGCTGCGGGCGGCCGGGGCCAGGCTGCCGGCGGGCGACTACCGCATCGCTTCGGCCCCGCGCGGGCTCGACCGCGCGCTGGCCGCGACGGCCTGGGGCCTGGGGGGCTACGGCTTCGACCGTTACAAGCACTCTTCCGAGCGGCGCCGGCCGCGGCTGGTGGCGGCGGACGCGGCGACGCTCGCGGAGGCGCGGCGGGTCGTGCACGCCTGCGCCCTGGCGCGCGACATGATCAACACGCCCGCCAACGACCTCGGACCGCTGCAGATCGAGACCATCGCGCGCGAGATCGCCGAGCGCTACGGCGCCTCGATCACGGTGACGACCGGCGCCGAGCTGCATGATCAGGGCTACCCCGCGGTGCTGGCGGTGGGCCGCGCCGCCGCGCCGGGCCGCGAGCCGCGCATGATCGAGTTGACCTGGGGCGATCAGGGCCATCCGCTGATCGCCATCATCGGCAAGGGCGTCGTGTTCGATACCGGCGGCCTGGATCTGAAACCCTCATCGGCCATGCGGCTGATGAAGAAGGACATGGGCGGCGCCGCCCACGCCCTGGCGCTCGCCCGGATGATCATGGATGCGGGCCTGAAGGCGCGGCTCGTCCTGCTGATCCCGGCGGTCGAGAACGCGGTCTCGGGCGACGCCATGCGCCCGGGCGACGTCATCTCGACCCGCAAGGGACTGACCGTGGAGATCGGCAACACCGATGCGGAAGGCCGGCTGATCCTGGCGGACGCCCTGACACGGGCGGCCGAGCTCGATCCGGAACTCACCATCGATCTGGCCACTCTGACCGGCGCCGCGCGCGCCGCGCTGGGTCCCCAGGTGGTCCCATTCTACACCGCCGACGATCTGCTCGCCCGCGGGCTCGAGCAGTCGGCGGCGGCGGTATCGGACCCGCTCTGGCGCATGCCGCTGTGGCCCGGCTATGCTGATGCGCTGGACAGTGAGATCGCCGATCTCAAGAACGATCCGGACGGCTGGGCCCAGGCCGGATCAGTGACCGCGGCCCTGTTCCTGCAGCATTTCGCGCCCGCCAGGGGCTGGGCCCACTTCGATATCTTCGCCTGGAATCCCAAGAGCCGGCCGGGCTGGCCGGTCGGCGCCGAGGCCCAGGCGATCCGCGCCCTCTATCACCTGCTGAAGCGTCGCCTCACGTGAGCTCCGACCCGCGCACCCTCCTGGCCCGCCCCGACCTCGCCGATGAGCGGCTGGAGGGCTTGGTGCGCGCCGAACGGTTCGCAGCGGTTCGGCCAATGCGCTGCGCGGCGGGGATCGCGGTCATCCGCAGGGCGCCCGACGAGGGGTCCGAGCAGCAGGATCAGCTGCTGTTCGGCGAGTCCTTCGACGTGCTCGACGACCAGGACGGCTGGTGCTGGGGCCAGGCCGCGAGGGATGGCTATGTCGGGTTCGTCTGGCGCGACCAGCTGGCGCCCCAGGGCGGTGCGCCGAGCCACAGGATCGGTGCGCTTCGGACCTTCGGCTATTGCCGGCCGGACTTGAAGTCGGCGACGTTGGGCTCGTTCTCCCTGAACGCCCTGGTGCGGGCAGGCCGCAGCGAGAACGGCTTCGTCGAGGCTGGCGAGGCGGGGTGGATCCACGCGGGGCATCTTGCGCCGATCGGCGAGTTCGACACCGACTTCACCGCCACCGCGGAACGCTTCCTCGGCTCGCCCTACCTCTGGGGCGGGCGCGACAGCCTGGGCCTGGACTGCTCGGGGCTGATCCAGCAGGCCTTCTACGCCTGCGGGCGCGGCTGCCCGCGCGACACCGACCAGCAGATGGCCGCTTTCGACCGACCGGCGCCCCTGTCGGAACTTTCACGGGGGGACCTGGTGTTCTGGCGCGGCCACGTCGGCGTGATGCTCGACGGGCTGACCCTGCTGCACGCCAACGCCTTTCACATGGCGGTGGCCATCGAGCCGCTGGCTGCGGCCGTGACGCGGATCAAGTCGTCCGGCTCAGGCGAACTGATGGCGCTGCGCCGGCCCTGAAGTCTTCCTCCTCCCCCATTGCATGGGGGAGGAGAGGAGCTGCGGATTACTTGGCCGCCGGCGCGCTGGAAGCCGCGGGAGCGCTCGAGGCCGCAGGCGCGCTCGACGCCGCCGGCGCTGCGGGCTTGGGCGGTGGGATCGGGGCGGGGGAGTCGCTCTGCTGACGCAGCCAGGCGATCAGATTGATCCGATCCTGCGGGGTCTTCAGGCCCACGAAGGTCATCTTGGTGCCCGAGATGTAGCCCTGCGGGTTCTTCAGAAACATGTAGAGGTGGTCGTAGTCCCAGGCGGGGACGGTCTTGCCCAAGTCGACCATCGCGCTGGAATAGGCGAAGCCCGGCTTGGTTCCCGGCTTGCGGCCGATGACGCCGTAGTTGTTGGGTCCGGTCCCGTCGGGTCCGCCCTTGGTGAAGGTGTGGCAGGACGCGCACTTGGCCGACTGCGCCTGGCCGGCGGCGACGTCCGCAGCCCCCAGCACTGTGCCCCAGTCGGGCGGCGTGTCGGCCTGTTCGGCGCTGGCCCCGGTGGTCTCCTCGGCCACCTGGATGGCGTAGCCCGCCTTGGCCGCGGGCTTGGGCGAATAGAGGATGTCCGACAGGTTCTGCAGACCGGCGATGATCAAAGCGGTCGCCAGCACGGCGCCGGCGATCTTGGTGAAACCCAGCTCGTCTCTCATGTCGCCTGGCCAGCCCCTCTGCAGCCTTCGGATGCGGACAGAATCGACCGGCGATCGCCGCAATTTTGCGGGTGCGTCTGTGGCATGGCGGCTGCGTGCGCGCAACCCGTGGAAGGTCGGCGCGGACCTGCCGGGCACGGGCCGGTGGTTTGGCGGGCGCCTCGATCCTGGCCGAGGTCGGCACGAGCCCAGGCTTCAGCCTTCCGCCCAGGCCTTCATCAGCTGATGGGCGATGGCGAAGGGCGGCGGCACGCCCAGGCCGTCGACGTCGCCGGCCAGGAGCGCCGCGAGCTCCGCGCGGCTGAACCAGCGCACCTCCTCGAGCTCGGTCTGGTCGGGCGTGGCGTCCTGGTCCGAAACCTCGGCGATCAACCCGATCATCAGGTTGGTGGGGAACGGCCAGGGCTGGCTGGAGTGGTAACGCACCTTGACCACAGTCAGGCCGGCTTCTTCCTTCACCTCGCGGGCACAGGCGGCCTCGATCGATTCTCCGGGCTCCATGAAGCCGGCCAGACTCGAGAAGCGGCCCTTTGGCCAGGCCGCCTGACGTCCGAGCAGAGCGTGATCGCGGAAGGTCGGCAGCATGATCGTCACCGGATCGGTGCGCGGGAAGTGCTCGGTGTTGCAGGCCGTGCAGACCCGCTTCCAGCCCGCCTCGGCCGCCCGGGAAGGCTGGCCGCAGGCCGCGCAGAAGCCATGCCGGCGCTTCCATTCGAACAGGGCCTTGCCAGTGGCGGCGGCGCCGGCGTCGGCCGGGCTGAGCCTGCCGCCGGCCATGCGCAGGTCCATGAACTTGCCGCGGCCCTCGAGCGGACCTGCGGTGGGGTCGGCGTCGCCCAGCAGGTCGACCGCGAACACCGCGCTGCCGCCGTCGAGGCCCAGGAACACCATGTGCTCGTCCGAGCCGGCGAGGCGAAAGCCGATCTCCGCCTCCAGCTGGACCAGGCCAAGGCCGCCTTCGCGCTCTTCCAGCAACGGCTGACCGTTCCACAGCGCCACGACCCGGCTCTCCGGATCCGCCCTTCGCGCCGCCAGCCATTCCTCGTCGAGCCGCAGATCGCTGCGCCGGTCGAGCGCGCCGCCGGCAAACGTATTGATGAAGAAGTCCAGGGGCATGGCGCCTCCTTTATCCGCCTGTTGCGTTCACGTCATGTCGCAGCCGCAATTGAGCGGATGCTTGCATCCGCTCATCCCGGCGAAAGCCGGGATCCAGAAGGGACTCGGCATGGGGCAGACGAAAAAAGCCTGGGTCCCCGCTTTGGCGGGGATGAGTGGGATCTTGTTGGCCCACCTTGCGCCCCTCGCCCATGCTGAACCCGAGCCGGACCTTGAGCGGCAGGCGGCGATGGCCGAGCGCTTCGCGCCGTTCGACTCCGGCGGCGGACCCGGGTGGGAAAACGCCTTCGCGACCCCCGAGTTTCGCCTGGTTCCCGCCGGCAAGCCTGAAGGCGTGACGCTGTCCCTGCAGCCCGGCGCCTACATGGTCGTCGTGTTGTGCAACTGCCAGACCATGGAGGTGACCCTGGTCGCCCCCGGCGGCGCCACGATCGCGCCGCTGCGCTCCAACGAGCAGGGCGCCATGTACAGCCTCGATGTGCCGGCCGCCGGCGACTACCTGACCGGGGTCGATATGGGCGACTGCGAGGAAGACGCCTGCGACATTGCGGTGAAGGTCTACCGCAAGAAAACCTGACGGCCTTGCCTCTTGCCCTCGCCGCGCTGATATTGGGCGCGGAGACTGGCGGCGGGCGTAGCCCTCGCCAACCCGGTCAGGTCCGGAAGGAAGCAGCCGTAACGAGTTTCGCTTCGGGTCGTTGTCCAGTCTCCACCCGCGCCCCCATTCCAGCATGCGATGACCGACGCCGATCTCACGCTCGATCCTGAAACGCCGGACCCTGAAGACGCCGGGCGTGACGAGAACACGGCGGAGATGTTCGGCGCCCCGGCAGCGCCCGCGCCGGCGTCCGTCGAGCAGGACGCCTATGTCGTGCTGGCCCGCAAGTACCGGCCGCGGCGCTTCGAGGACCTGATCGGCCAGGAGGCCATGGTCCGCACCCTGACGAACGCCTTCACCGCCGGCCGCATCGCCCACGCCTTCATGCTGACCGGCGTGCGCGGGGTGGGCAAGACCACCACCGCCCGCCTGCTCGCCCGCGCCCTGAACTACGAATCTGACGCCGTACATCAGCCCACGGTCGACCTCGCGGTCGAAGGCCGGCACTGCCGGGCCATCATCGAGGGCCGCCACATCGACGTGCTGGAGCTGGACGCCGCCTCGCGCACCAAGGTCGACGAGATGCGCGAGCTGCTCGACGGGGTCCGCTACGCCCCGGTCGAGGCCCGCTACAAGGTCTACATCATCGACGAAGTGCACATGCTCTCCACCGCCGCCTTCAACGCCCTGTTGAAGACGCTGGAAGAGCCGCCGCCGCACGCCAAGTTCATCTTCGCCACCACCGAGATCCGCAAGGTGCCGGTGACCATCCTCTCGCGCTGCCAGCGCTTCGACCTGCGCCGGGTCGAGCCGCCGGTGATCGTCGCCAACCTCGAGCAGATCGCCGCCGCCGAGGGGGCCAAGATCGAGGCCGAGGGGCTTCTTCTGATCGCGCGGGCTGCGGAAGGCTCCGTGCGCGACGCCCAGTCGCTGCTGGACCAGGCCATCGTCCAGGCCGAGCGCGGCCAGCTGGTCTCGGCCGACGTCATCCGCGACATGCTGGGGTTGGCCGACCGGGCCCAGACCATCGCCCTGATCGAGCTGATCGTGCGCGGACGCGTGGCCGAGGCGCTGGAGGCGTTCCGCACGCTCCACGGTTTCGGCGCCGATCCGGCGCAGGTGGTGGGCGACCTCTTGGAACACATCCACGCCGCCTCGCTCGCCAAGGCGCTGGGCCCGGACGCGCTCAGCCTGCCCAAGGACCAGGCGGCGCGGCTCACGGCGCTCGGCGCCGAGCTCTCCGCCGGGGTGTTGTCGCGGCTGTGGCAGATGCTGCTCAAGGCCCAGGACGAAGCGCGCCGGGCCGGCGATCCGAAGGCCGCCGCCGAGATGGCGATCATGCGCCTGTGCTACGCCGCCGACCTGCCGGGGCCAGAGGCGGCGCTGAAGGCGCTGCAGAGCGGCGCCTCGCCGGTCGGGCCCGGGCCCTCCACCTCCGGCGGGGGATCGAGCGGAGGCGGCGCGGCCCGCGCCCTGCAGACCCAGCCGCAGGCGGCGCCCTCGGTTCGGACATCGGCCGCCCTGCCCGCGCCGCAGTCGTTCGACGACGTGGTGCGCCTGATCGACGACAAACGCGACGTGGCGCTCAAGCTGGACGTGGAGAAGTACGTCCGGCCGATCTCCTTCCGTCCGGGCGCCATCACTTTCGAGCCCGCGCCCGGCGCGCCGTCCGGGCTGGCCCAGCGGCTGGTGACCCGGCTGAAGGAATGGACCGGCCAGCCCTGGCTGGTGGCTGCGGAAGGCGGCGGCGGCGCCGAGAGCCTCTTCGAACGCGCCCGGCGTGAGAGCCTGGAGACCCGCAGGAAGGCCGAGGCCGATCCGTTCGTCCACGCCCTGATGGACGCCTTCCCCGGCGCCGAGATCATCGGCGTGCGCCAGCTCCAGCTGGAAGTCGCGGCCCCCGAGCCCGACGCGCCGGACGAGGATTAGCCAGACCAGACTCCGTACGTCCCGGCGTAGGCCGGAACCCAGCACAAATCGGCGATGGCGTGTCTGACTTTTGCACCGCTGCCGCCTGATCTCATGCCCCCGCTCCGACCTGCGCTGGGCCCCGACCTACGTCGGGGCGCACGGATGATGAGGGGTTGGGCGCTTGCCTACTTCCCCACCACCAGGGTCACATCCACGCGCCGGTGCAGCGGCTCGACCACGCCGTTGGCGGCCACCGCGCCCTGATCGCCGCGCGCCACCAAGGTGTACTTGGGCACGGGCGTGCCGGCTCGCACGAAGGCGTCGAGCACGTGGTCTGCCCGGCGCTGGGAAAGTTCGAGGTTGTTCGCCGGCGATCCGGCGGGATCGGCCAGGCCGATCAACTGCAGCTCCTTCACCTTGCAGCTGCGCAGCCGCCTGGCGGTGACCGCCACGAGCTGGCTCCCGGCGTCGGTCAAGGCGTCCGAGCCGGTGTCGAAATAGAGCGTCAGGCTTGTGTCGTGGCAGCTGCTGCGCAGGCCCGCGTACCTCTGCTGGACCTCGGCGCACCCGGCGAGGGCGCACATCACAAACCCCGCCGCAGCAAGCCGACCGAATCTGGCGAACTTCATCTGAAACCCCGCTGGACCACGCGCCCAGCATAGAACTAACCGCCGAGGATCGCTAAGAGAGCCTTGGCGGGCGCAATGATCGGTGCACCATGAAAGATCTGAGCTCCCTGATGAAGCAGGCCCAGGCCATGCAGCACAAGCTGCAGGAGGCCCAGGCGCGCCTCGCCGCCACCCTGGTCGAGGGAACGTCTGGCGGCGGCATGGTCAAGCTCTCCATGGCCGGGAACGGCGAGCTGAGATCGGTGCTGATCGACGAGGTGCTGATGCAGCCGGGCGAGGGCGAGGTGCTGGCCGACCTGATGGTCGCCGCCCACGCCGACGCCAAGCGCAAGCTCGACCAGGCCCAGGCCGAGCTGATGAAGGACGTCGCCGGCCCGCTGGCGGGCATGGGCTTGCCGGGCATGAATTTCTAGGGAGACTCCATGATCAAGCTGTTCGCCTTCTACCAGAAGCCGGCCGACGAGGCGGCGTTCTGGAAGCATTACAAGGAAATCCACACGCCGCTGGTGAACAAGCTGCCGGGGCTGAAGTCGTTCACCGTCAACCGGGTGACCGGCTCGCCGATGGGCGAGGCGCCGCATTGGCTGGTGGTCGAGATGGCCTGGGCGGACGCCGAGAGCTTCGGCAAGGCCATGGCCTCCCCCGAAAACGCCGCCGCCGCCGAAGACGCCGGCAAGATGGCCCCGGGGCTGGTGAGCCTGGCGATCGCCGAGTGCGACTGAGGGCTAGAACGCGCTCTCGCCGGTGATCGCGCGGCCGAGGATCAGGGCGTGGACGTCGTGGGCGCCCTCGTAGGTGTTCACCGTCTCGAGGTTCATCAGGTGGCGCATCACGTGGTGCTGGCCGGTGATGCCGGCGCCGCCGTGGATGTCGCGGGCCTCCCGGGCGATGGCCAGCGCCTTGCCGGCGTTGTTGCGCTTGAGCATCGAGATGGCCTCCGGAACCCAGGCGCCCTCGTCGATCAGCCGGCCAAGCTGCAGCGCCGCGTTCAGGCCGAGCGCGATCTCGGTCAGCATGTCGGCCAGCTTCTTCTGCACCAGCTGGCGCGCCGACAGGGGCCGGCCGAACAGCATCCGCTCGGCGGCGAAGTCGCGTGAGGCGTGCAGGCAGAACTCCGCCGCCCCCATGGCGCCCCAG
>FTGB01000253.1_pt1 | contig 8302 bp, 5 predicted proteins | sample 1640641 | NCBI WGS metagenome assembly FTGB01 (sample SAMEA3914789, study PRJEB12502) | metagenome | biome: forest; material: soil | place: Canada | collected 2011-07-03 | depth 0.3 m | reverse complement strand
GTCGTCGCGGCGGATGTTGACGTTCCACTTGCCGTCCTTGGCCTGGAACTCGATCCAGTTCACCGTCGGGGCGCGGCCCACGAACAGGTAGGACTCCTCGGCCAGGCGGAACAGGATGCCGTCGCCGATGACGTGGCCCGAGTGGCTCAGCGGAACCATCTGCTTGGCCCGGTCCACCGGGAAATTGTTGAAGGTGTTGATGGTCAGGTAGTTGAGGAACTTCCCCGCGTCGGGGCCCTCGACCAGCATTTCGGCCATGTGGTGCGATTGGTCGAACAGCACGGCGGCGTTGCGCCAGGCCATCTGTTCGTCACGCCAGTTGGAGAATTCCGACGGCACGACCGGATAGACGTAGGCGCCGAGGTTGGAATTGCGGAGCATGTCGACGGGGTTGCCCGCCTGCTGAAGCACTTCCTCCAGATTCTTCGGACTCATTTTCTAAGTAACCTCCTGTTGCGGCGTTCGCCGTTTCCTTCGACCCGCGTTCGGCGCTCTTCGGCCCCGACGCATCAGGACGGGCATGGGCGTTCGATCGGTATGGACGGGGGGACCGTTTAGCGGGTCCAGCGCAATTTTCAATCGCCGCCGGCCGTGGCCGTCCGAACGCTTTGCCGCCACTGCCAAGGCTGAACGGCCCTTCCGGGCAAACTCATGCCGTGAAATTTCGCATCTGTGAAGCGAGAAACCGCCGGAAGTGGCCGGTTCGGGAAACTTGTGCCGCAATCCGGCGCCAAGACCGGCACGGCCAACGCCCAATTCGTCGCATGCAGGAGCCCAAAAATGAAACGGCGGCCCTTCGGGGAGCCGCCGTCGCAACAGGTTGGGGGTGCGATCGGCCTCCCGGCCTAGACGTCCTTCTGCTTCTCGGCGGCGTCGCGGGAGTCGTAGACGTGGTCGACGATGCCGAAGGACCTGGCCTCTTCCGAACTCATGAAATAGTCCCGATCGAGGGTCTTCTCGATCACCTCGATGGGCTGGCCGGTGTGCTTGGCGTAGATCTCGTTGAGCTTGCGCTTCATCTTCAGGATGTCCTCGGCGTGGCGCTCGATGTCCGAGGCCTGCCCCGAGAAGCCGCCCGAGGGCTGGTGCACCATGATCCGCGCGTTCGGAAGGGCGATGCGGTGACCCTTTTCGCCAGCCGCCAGCAGGAACGATCCCATCGAGGCCGCCAGACCCATGCAAACGGTGGCCACCGGGCTCTTCACGTATTGCATGGTGTCGTAGATCGCCAGGCCCGCCGTCACCATCCCACCGGGCGAGTTGATGTACATCTGGATCTCTTTCTTGGGGTTCTCGGACTCCAGGAAGAGCAGCTGGGCGCAGACCAGGGCGGAGACCCCGTCGTCCACCGGACCGTTCAGGAAGATGATCCGCTCCTTCAGGAGCCGGGAGAAGATGTCGAACGCCCGCTCGCCGCGGCTGGTCTGCTCGACGACCATGGGCACGAGGTTGAGGGCGGTGGGGCGGTAATCCGGCATGAAGGTTCTCGGTCCGATAAGGGGGCTGGCAGGATGGGCGGACGCAGGCGAGCCCTGCCCTCTCATATCGCGTCCGTGGGGAGTCGTTGCAAGGCGTGGGCCGGGATCAATATAGTCGCGCCGGGCGACGCCTCGATGCGTTGTGCGTTCCCGAAGCGGGACTTCATAAAGAACGGTAGCTCATGCCCCTTATGGTCGTTTCAGCCTCGGACGCCTTCAAGCGCGTCCGTCACAAGGATTCGCGCTGGCCGCGGACGGGCGAGGCGCAGGCCGAACGCCTGATCCCGCTGGCCCAGCCACGGTTCTGGCCGAGCTTCCACATCAACCGTTCCGAGCCAATCTTCACCATCGGCTCCTGCTTCGCCCGCAACATCGAAAAGCAGCTGATCACCGAAGGCTACCGGGTGGCCGCCTCGACCTACGACGTGCCCCTCGACCTCCGGTTCAAGGCCGATCCCGACGCCTTGATGAACCGCTACGTGATCACCTCGATCGCCAACGAGCTGCTGTGGGGGTTCGGCAGGCCGTTCAAGATGAGGAACCTCGTCCACATGGGCGACGGGGACCAGTGGTTCGATCCGCACCTGCACCCCCTGGTCGCGCCGGCGCCGCTGGCCGAGGTGCTGGGACGCCGCAAGGGCATCAGCGGCTACATGGCCAAGGCCAAGGAGGCGCGGGTCTTCATCATGACCCTCGGCCTGGCCGAGGCGTGGTTCGACACCCAGTCCCATCTCTATCTGAACGCCGTCCCCCCGACCCAGGCGCGCGAGGCCCACCCGGACCGCTTCGAGTTCCACCTGCTCGATTACGGCCAGATCCTCGAGAAGCTCGAGCTGATCCACGGCCTGCTGGCCCAGTACGGGCGGCCGGACTTCCGCATGCTGGTCACCGTCTCGCCGGTGGCCATGAACACCACCTTCACCGGTGGTGATGTGCTGGTGGCCAACAGCTACTCCAAGGCGGTGCAGCGGGCGGCCGTCGAGGCCTTCGTGCGCAGCCACGACAACGTCGACTACTTCCCGAGCTTCGAGAGCGTGATGCTCTCCGACCGCCGGCGCGCCTGGCGCGAGGACCAGGCCCACGCCTCGGACGAGATCGTCCGCCTGAACGTGCTTCGCATGATCGAGGCCTATGCCGATCCGGAAGAGTCCACCGACGACCTGCAGGCCTCCAGGGCCACCCAGGCCTTCGCCCTGGTGCAGACCGCCCGAGAGGCCGCGGGGCTGGATGCTCCGGACGAGGCCATCGCCGCCTACCGGGCCGCGGTCGAGGCGGCGCCGACCGAGGCCCTGATCCTACTGGAGTTCGGCCGCTTCCTCTACGAACAGCGCCAGAACGACGAGGCGGCCCGGGTCATCGACACCTCCACCCGCTACGGCTCGGGAAGCTATGGCGGCTTCTACTACCTGGCCCAGGTCTACTATGCCTCGCGCCGGTTCGAGGAGGCCTCCGAGGCGGTGGCGCGGGCCCGCGAGTTCCAGCCCACCCGGCCCGGCGTCGTGGACCTCGCAGCCAACATCGCCCGCAAGCTCGGCAATCTGCAGGAGGCGATCGACCTCTCGCGCGCGCACCTTCAACTGGAACCCAGCTCGGAGTCCTCGCTGCTTCGTCTGCAGGAGTTGCAGGAGGAGATGAAGGGCGTGCGCGCTCAGGCCGGGGGCAACGCCGAGGGCATCAAGACTCTGCTCGGCCAGGCCGCCGCCGCACGTCGCCGACGGGCCAGGGTCTGAAGCATCGCTGAACGTTGGCTGGGGCTTGAGCGTTAGGCTTGCGGACAACTCCTGGAGCATCCCATGCGCAGCAAGCTTCTCATGGCGGCCGCCGCCGCCCTTGTAGTCACCACCGTCGGGGCCGCGGCCATCGCCGCCCCATCGCCGGATCAGATGAGAAAGGCCGGCGAGGTCAAGAGTCCGGCGCGCGCCGACGCCGCGGTCGCCAAGGTCGAGGCCAAGGACGCCAAGAAGCAGGCCCACCGCGCCCACAAGAGGGCCAAGGCCGCCCGGCATAAGGCCAAGGTCGCCGCCGACAAGGCCAAGCATGCGGCCAAGGAGGCGGCCGAGGACGCGCGCTGACCCAGCGCCCTGACGTTCCGCCCTGGCGCTCCGGGCCCCTCAGGGATAGGCCCCGCTGATCCATATCGCCGTTCGTGGGTATTCACGGGCGGCGGCGCCTGCTTTGGCGTCACGGATGCCGGGAGGGGCGATGCACACCATCAGGAGCCTGCTGCTCGCGGGCGTGGCGCTCGCGGGCCTGGGCTCGGGCGGAGCCATGGCCCAGGAGGTTTCCGTCCGGGAGGTGACGGTCACCGCCACCCGCAACCCGACTCCGCTCGACCAGGTGGGCAGCAGCGTCTCGGTGGTGACCGCCCGACAGATCCAGGACGAGCAGCTGCAGACAGTTCCCGACCTCTTGCAGCTGATCCCGGGGCTCGACCTGGTGCAGACCGGCGGCCCCGGCGGCGCGACCTCGGTCTTCGTGCGTGGGACCAATTCCAACCAGGTGAAGGTGCTGGTCGACGGCATCGACGTCAGCGACACCTCGAACGTCGCCGGCGCCTTCGACTTCGCTCACCTGCTCACCAGCGGCGTGGAGCGCGTCGAGGTGCTTCGCGGGCCGCAGAGCGGGGTCTATGGAGCGGACGCCATCGGCGGCGTCATCAATGTGATCACCAGGGGCGGCAGCGGGCCCTTCAAGGCCGAGGTCAGCGCCGAGGGCGGGACCTTCGACACCGACAACGAGGCGGCCAGCCTCAGCGGCCAGGCGGGCGGCTTCCACTATGCGGTCAGCCTGGCTCACGACCACGCCGGCGCGACGCCCGTGACGCCGCTGGAGCTGCTGGCCCCGGGCGAGGCGCGCATCGACGACAGCTACGACAACCTGTCGGCCTCGACCAAGCTGGGCCTGGACCTGTCCAGGGATTTCGACCTGGGCTTCACCGGCCGCACCACCGAAACCCATCTGCGCTTCACCGGCGACGACTTCTCGGTCTTCCCCTCCGTCCCGGCCTCTCAACAGAGCTCCAGCCACACCCAGGAGTATTACCTGCGGGGCTATGCCCACCTCACGCTCCTCGACGGCCGCTTCGAGCAGACCGCCGGCCTCGCCTATTCCAGCGATCGGCGCGCGGAGCTGAACTGGCCCGCGTCCGCGCCAGACATCTTCCACGGCTCGCGCACCAAGTTCGACTGGCGCGGCGACGTCCGCGTCCTGCCGGGGGAGGTCCTCACCCTGGGCGCCGAGCATGACGCCGAGCGCTATCACGCGCCGATCACCGCGGGGACCGACATCAATTCGGGATACGCCCAGCTGCAGTCGACCCTCGGCGACTTCAGCAACGCGGCCAACGTCCGCTACGACGCCAACAGCGCCTTCGGGAACAAGGCGACCTTCCGCATCGCGCCCAGCGTCCTCGTGCGCCGGCTGGGGCTGCAGCTAAAGGCGAGCTACGGCACGGGGTTCAAGGCGCCGTCGCTGGACGAGCTGTTCCACGACTATCCGGCGTTCGGCTTCTTCGCCAACCCGAACCTCAGACCGGAGTCGAGCAAGGGCTGGGACGTCGGCTTCGAGGAGCGGCTGGATCAGGGCAAGCTCAGTTTCGGGGCGACCTGGTTCCAGAACCAGATCAAGGACCTGATCGAGTCCAACGCCACCTTCACCTCGCTGGTCAACATCGGCCGCGCGAGGACCCAGGGAGTGGAAGCCTTCGCCGCCTATGCGCCGACGCGCAACTTCGCCCTTCGGGTCGACTACACCTACACCGAGGCCTGGAACGAGGACTCCGGCCAGGAGCTGCAGCGCCGGCCCCGGCACAAGCTGAGCGCCCAGGCGGACTGGCGGCCGGCCCCGCGGCTGCAGCTCTCAGGCGTGGTGATCCGCCTCGGCTCGTGGATCGACAGCAGCCGCGACTTCACCATCACCGGCCTGACCGCGCCCGGCTACACCCTGGTCAACCTCGCCGCGTCCTACGACCTCACGCCCCACTTGGCCGCCTATGGCCGGATCACCAACCTCGGCGACGCCCGCTACCAGAACCCGACCGGCGCTCTAGGGCCCAGCCGGGGCGTCTTCGGCGGCCTCAGGGCCAGATTCTAGGTCCTAGAAGGTCTTGGTCACGGTGAAGCGGGCCGAGATCGGCTCCAGCGGGTGGACCTGATAGTCCTCGATCCCGTCCAGCGGCTCTCCGGGGATGCGCGCGGCATAGTAGAAGGCCGCGGCGTTGGCCTTGCTGTTGAGCAGGTTGAAGACGCTGACCTGCGCCTTCAGCGTGGGCGTGAACTTGTAGCCGACGTCGAGGTTGAACTCGCTGTAGCCCTTGTCCTCGGGCAAGCGGGTCCCGTCGCTGATCGGATAGGCGCCGAGCTTGCGCCACTGCAATCCGCCGAACCAGGGCCCCAGGTTATCGACCAGGACGCCGAACGAGCCGATGAAGCTCGGGGCGTTGGAGATGTAGGGGCCGTCGAGGCCGAACTGGGTCAGGTCGCCCTGGTACCGCGCCTTGGAGAACGCCAGGTCCGAGTTCAGCTCGAGCCACGGCGTCGGATGGTACTGCGCGGAGACCTCGATCCCCTCGCGACGGCTGGGGGCCGAGGCCTCGTCCTGGCCGACGTCGGCGTTGTAGGTGAGTTCCGAGCGGAAATCCTCGCGGAACACCGCCGCCTGGAGGCTCAGGCGGGCGATGATGTTGGTGCGAAGCCCGATCTCCTCCCCGGTGGTGGAAGCCAGCAGGGGCGTCGGACCGGCCGCTCCGGTGAATCCCTCCAGCGGCACGGTGCCGAACACGCCGCGTACGTCATCGGAATGGAAGCCGCGGCCGGCGCTGACATAGAGCTCGGTATTGAAGAACGGCCCGAGCACGATGCTGCCCTTGGGCTGGAACAGGGACTGGTGGGTCGCGCCCGAGAAGCCTGAGATCAGGCTGTGGTCCGACGCCCAGTAGTATTCCTCACGCAGGCCGAAGACGGTCCTGAGCCAGGGGGTCCATCGCGTGGTGTTCTCGACGTAGGGCGCCAGGTCGAGCAGCTGGACCTTGTCGGCCTCGCAATTGAAGTTGGTCGCTGGGACCTGCAGCGCCGGACCCGAAGCCTGCTCGATCGAGCAATAGGCCAGCGGCGTCCGGTTCAGGGTGTGCTTCTTGTCCAGTTCGATGTCGTCGTAGCGAAGCTGAACGCCGAAGGTGGTGTCGCTCGACACCTGCCCGAACATCATGTCGCGGGTGTAGGCGCCCTCCCCGCCCAGCAGAGTGCGGCCCTCGTCCTGCTCCTCCTGGTCGCCGTTCACCGGGTCGTCGAGATAGTGGCTGAAGTCGTTCCACAGGGTCATGGTGCTGCGGACGGCATAGGCGCTGAGGCTCGCCTGCCAATCGTCCCCCGCCGTCGCGTAGCGCGCCGACAGGCTGAAGCGCTGGGACTTGCTCTCATCGGAGGGATCCAGCGTGCCGAAGCGGTCGATCAGGCCCTCCTGGTAGGCCCGGAGGGGCTGGTCGGTCATCAGCCGGCCCACGCTTTGGTAGAACATGCCGGTCAGGTTGAATCCGTCCATGCCCGAGCCGTGACTGTAGCGCGCGGCCGCCTGGACCTTGCGGAAGCCTTCCGGCGGCGTCCACGGGCCGTCGGTGTGGCCGAGGTCGAGGGCGGCCCAGACGCGGTCGCTGTCGCTGAAATGGCGGGTCCCGCCGGCGAACACCTCCTCGTCCCCGAAAGTGCTGATGCTGCCGGAGAGCTGGGTCGGCAGCTCATCGACCAGTCTGACGTGGGCCGAGCCCACCGCCCCGGCGTCGCCGATCGCCGGATAGTAGGGGCCCTTGGTGTAGTCGATGCCGCCGACGATCTGCGGCATCAGGAAGTTCTGGTCGGAATAGCCCTGGCCGTGGGCGTTGGTCGGCCGGTTCACCGGCATGCCGTCGACGAAGGTGGCGAAGTCGGTGCCGTGGTCCAGGTTGAAGCCGCGCAGCAGGTACTGGTTCGCCTTGCCTTCGCCCGAGTGGATGGTGACCACCAGGCCCGGCACGGTCTCATAGAGCTGGCCGATGCGGGCGATGGGCCGAAGCTCCACCTCCTCGCGGGTGACCGAGCCCTGGCTGGCGGTCTCGGCGCGGCCGATCAGGTTCACGCGCGAGCCGGTGACCACCACTTCGGACACGGTCTTGTTCGGCTTGGCGGGGGCCGGGCTCGCAGGCGCCGGTGCGCTCTGGGCCAGGGCGGAGCCGGCGAGCAGCCACAGCAGGAAGGGCGCTGCGGCCAGCGGATGCCTGAAACGGGGGGAAGGGATCATGGCTGTTGTCAGTCCTTACGCGCGGCCGCGCCCACGCCCTCGCCTCGGCGAGGGACAGGGCCGCGGAGCGGCTCGGGTCAGGCGCGCTTGACGCCTAGCAGTTGCTTCAGGGCGTCCAGCTGCTCGTCCTGGGGCTGGTCGGGAGCGAGGATCTGGCTGAAGCCGCGCTTGCGGTCGACCAGGTAGACGGCGGTCGAATGGTCCATGCTGTAGCCGCCGCCAGGCAGCGGGGCCTTTTGGTAGAAGACGCCGTACTCCTTGGCCGCCTTGTCCACCGCCGCCGCCGATCCCGTCAGGCCGACGATCCGCGGATCGAAGGCGGAGAGGTAGGACTTCATCTGCTTCGCCGTATCCCGCGCGGGGTCGATGGTGATGAAGGCCACGTTCAGCCGGTCCGCCTCGGGACCCAGCGACTTCATCAGCGCCGTCAGCCGCGCCAGGGTGGTGGGGCAGGCGTCGGGGCAGAAGGTGTAGCCGAAGAAGACCACCGTCGGCTTTTGCAAAAGGTCCGCCTCGCGCACGGTGCGGCCGTTCTGGTCGGTCAGCACGAAGGC
>FTGB01000283.1_pt1 | contig 8521 bp, 8 predicted proteins | sample 1640641 | NCBI WGS metagenome assembly FTGB01 (sample SAMEA3914789, study PRJEB12502) | metagenome | biome: forest; material: soil | place: Canada | collected 2011-07-03 | depth 0.3 m | reverse complement strand
GTGTTCGCCATCTTCGCCGGCTTCTACTACTGGTTCGAGAAGATGTGGGGCGTGAAGTACCGCGAGTGGCTGGGCTGCCTGCACTTCTGGATCACCTTCGTCGGGGTGAACATCGTCTTCTTCCCGCAGCACTTCCTCGGGCTGCAGGGGATGCCGCGCCGCTACATCGACTATCCAGTGGCCTTCGCCTTCTGGAACAAGGTCTCCTCGATCGGCTACGCCATCACCCTGGTCGGCATCCTGGTCTTCCTGATCGTGCTGGCCGAGGCGGCGATCGCCCGGCGCAAGGCCTCGGCCAATCCATGGGGCGAAGGCGCCACGACCCTGGAGTGGACCCTGTCCTCGCCGCCGCCCTTCCACCAATTCAACGAGCTGCCGGTCATCACCGCCGACAGCCATCATTGATCCCGACGGGACCTATCCCTTCGTCCAATGGACTTGCAGCGCCGGCCGGCGGATGACGCGGGCCGGCGCTGAGCCTATGTAGCCCCCGCAATGTCCTCCCGCATGACCGACGCCGCCGCCGCCCCCGACACGACCGACGCCGCAGACGCCCGCGTGGCGCGCTGGAGCGACTACCTCGTGCTCCTGAAGCCGCGGGTGATGTCGCTGGTGGTGTTCACCGCCCTCACCGGCCTGCTCTGCGCCGGCGTTCCGGTGAAGCCGGTGCTGGGGGCGGTCGCCGTGCTGGCCATCGCAGTCGGGGCCGGAGCGTCGGGCGCGCTGAACATGTGGTACGACGCCGACATCGACGGGCTGATGCGCCGCACGCGGGCCAGGCCGGTGCCCGCCGGCCGCGTTCAGGCCGCCGACGCCCTGGCCACCGGGGTTGTCCTGTCGATGCTGTCGGTGGCCCTGATGGGCATGGCCCTGAACTGGCTGGCCGCCGGGCTGCTGGCCTTCACCATCGCCTTCTATGCGGTGGTCTACACCATGTGGCTCAAGCGCTTCACGCCGCAGAACATCGTGATCGGCGGCGCCGCCGGCGCCCTGCCGCCGGTGATCGGCTGGGCCGCCGCCTCCGGCCACACCCCGCTGAACGCCTGGCTGCTGTTCGCCATCATCTTCCTGTGGACTCCGCCGCACTCCTGGGCCCTGGCGCTCTACACCTCCTCCGACTACGCCAAGGCCGGGGTGCCGATGATGCCGGTGGCCAAGGGCGCCGCCTCCACCCGCAAGCAGATCCTCCTGTACAGCCTCGTCTTCGTGCCGGTGGCCCTGCTGCCCGCCATCTCCGGCCTCGGAGGCCCGATCTACCTGACGGTCGCGGCCGCGGGCGGAGCGCTGTTCCTGTTGCTCGCGGCCCGCGTGGCGATGAGCCGGGTCGGCGACGACGCCGATCCGCGCATGCAGGGGCTCTACGACGTCAAGCCCGACGCCCGGCCGGCGCGCAACCTGTTCGCGTTCTCGATCCTCTACCTTTTTGCGCTGTTCGCCTGCCTGCTGGCCGAGCATGTGTTCGGCATCGCCGCCCTGAAGGCCCTGCTATGAGCCATCCGCCGTTCAAAGAGACGCCGGAGGCCGCCAGGGCCCGCCGGCTGCGCAACTGGATGCTGGGAGGCGTGCTCCTGGCCTTCGTGGTCCTGGTGTTCGTGATCACCATCGTGCGCCTGGGCGCGCACGTGCTCGATTAGCGGCGACTAAACCTTCGCAATAGGACCCAAATCGGCGGCCGGGCCCTTGGCTCGACCGCTTTGGCAGGGCTATAGGCAGGGCGGCCCGCGGCCCCCTTTGTCTGGGGATTCGCCTGCGGACGCGCAATTCTGACGGAGACGCCGCCGACATGGCTCACGAAGGCGTAAAGCACGACTACCATCTGGTCGAACCCAGCCCCTGGCCTCTGGTCGGCTCGGTCGCCGCCGTGATCCTGGCCTTCGGCGCAGTGATCTTCATGAAGGGCCTGTTCGGCCTGCCCAAGGGCACCTGGTGGGTGATGGCGGCCGGCTTCGCCGGCGTGATCTACACCATGATCGGCTGGTGGATGGCCGTGGTGAAGGAGGCCAACCAGGGCGATCACACGCCCGTCGTCTCCATCGGCCTGCGCTACGGCATGATCATGTTCATCGCCTCGGAGGTGATGTTCTTCGTCGCCTGGTTCTGGATCTTCTTCGAGATGGCGCTGTTCCACCACGTGCGCACGCGCTCGCCGGTGGATGAGGTCGCCGCGGCCTGGCAGACCTGGCCGCCCAAGGGCATCGAGACGGTGGAGGCCTGGCGCCTTCCGCTGGTCAACACCCTGACCCTGCTGCTCTCCGGCTGCACCGTCACCTGGGCCCACCACGCCCTGCAGCACGGCGATCGCAAGTCGACCAAGATCGGCCTGATCCTGACCGTGATCCTGGGGGTGCTGTTCACCTCGATCCAGGCGTACGAGTACCACCACATCCTCTCCGAGCACCTGTTCTTCAGCCCGGCGTCCCAGGGCGGCCAGCTCTATGGTTCGTCCTTCTTCATGGCCACGGGCTTCCACGGCTTCCACGTCCTCATCGGGACCATCTTCCTGCTGGTCTGCCTGCTGAGGCTGATCGGCGGCGGCTTCACGCCCCAGCGGCACTTCGGCTTCGAGGCGGCCGCCTGGTACTGGCACTTCGTGGACGTGGTCTGGCTGTTCCTGTTCAGCTTCATCTACGTGATCTTCGGTAGGTGACGCTGTGGCGGGCGTGAACCCGCTGGCCGCGGGGCTCGCCTGCCGCTGCCCCAACTGCGGCGAGGGGCCCCTGTTCGAGGGCTTCCTCCACATCACCCCCCGCTGCGAGGCCTGCGCCGCAGATCTTCGCAGCGCCGACACCGGCGACGGGCCGGCCGTGTTCGTGATCCTGATCGGCGGCCTGATCGCCTGCTTCGGCCTTCTCTTCACCTACGTGGCCTTCCGCCCGCCGATCTGGCTGGAGCTGGTGGTCTGGCCGCCGCTGGGGGCGGTCCTGTGCCTTCTGTTGCTGCGCCCGTTCAAAGGCGTGCTGTTCGCCCTGCAATTCCACCACAAGGCCGCCGAGGCCGGGCGTGAGTAGCCTCCGCCGCCCGTTTCCGATCGGCCTGACTCTCGCCGTCCTCGTCGCCTTCACCATCCTGATGGGCCTCGGCGTCTGGCAGGTGCAGCGGCTCAAGTGGAAGACCGACCTGCTCCACCGCCTGGACGCCTTGCAGGCCGCGCCGGCCCAGTCCCTGGAACCCGTGCTCGCCCGCGCCAGGACCGGCGCCGACGTCGACTACACCCGCATCAGCCTCGCCTGTCCCGGGGTCGAGACCGGGCCGACGCTCAGGCTGTTTTCGGTCTACCAGGGCCTGGCCGGCTATCGCCTGATCACCGCCTGTCCGCTGGCGTCGGGCCCCTACCGCTCGATCCTGGTCGACCGCGGCTTCGTGGCCCAGCCCGGCGACGACCAGCCGCGCGACATCCCCGGCCGCACCATCACCGCGCCCGTGATTGGGGTGCTTAGACGCGGCGGAGAACGCACCTTCGTGACCCCGCAGAACCGCGTGGGCGAGAACCAGTGGTACTGGCGCGACCTGCCCGCCATGGCCAGGACGTTGCAGGCCTCCAACCCGGCGCCGGTGTTCGTCATGATGGAGAGCCCCGCGATGCCCGGGGGCGAGCCCCGCCCCGCACCGGTCCCGCTGGACATCCCCAACAACCATCTCGGCTACGCCATCACCTGGTTCGGGCTTGCCGCCGCCCTGGCCGGCGTCTATCTCGCCATGCTCTTCCGCAAGCGACAGACCTGATGCGCTACATCTCCACGCGAGGCGGTGCGCCGGCCGCCGGATTCCTGGACGTCGTCCTGGAAGGCCTGGCGCCCGACGGCGGCCTCTACATCCCCGAAGCCTGGCCCGAGCTGACGCCCGCGGAGCTGAAGGCCTATGCCCGCATGGACTATGCCGCCGTGGCCGCCGACGTCCTGGGCCGCTTCGCCGGGGAGGAGATCGACAAGCGCACCCTGCGCCAGATGGCCGACGACGCCTACGCCTCCTTCACCCACGCCGCCGTCACCCCCCTGAAGCAGCTGGAGCGGGGGCTGTGGCTGCTGGAGCTGTTCCACGGCCCGACCCTGGCGTTCAAGGACGTGGCCATGCAGCTCTTGGCCCGGCTCTACGACCATGCCCTGGGCCAGAGGGGCCGCACCGCGACCATCCTGGTGGCCACCTCCGGCGACACCGGCGGGGCGGCGGTGGAGGCCTTCCGCGGTCGCTCCAACATCCGCCTGGTGGTGCTCTATCCGCACGGCCGTATCTCGGAGGTGCAGCGCCTGTTCATCACCACGCCCGCAGAGGAAAACGTCCGCGTCATCGCCATCGACGGGGTGTTCGACGACTGCCAGGCGATCGTGAAGTCGCTGTTCCAGGACCAGGCCCTGCACAACGCCGGCCTTTCGGGCGTCAATTCGATCAACTGGTCCCGGATCGTCGGCCAGACGGTCTACTACTTCACCTCGGCGGTCGCCCTGGGCGCGCCCGAGCGCAAGGTCGCCTACGCGGTCCCCACCGGCAATTTCGGCGACGCCTTCGCCGGGTACGTCGCCCACCGAATGGGCCTGCCGATCGAGCGGATCATCGTGGCCACCAACGCCAACGACATCATGAGCCGGATGGTCGAGACCGGGCGGTACGCCCGCTCGCCGGTGGTCGCGACCCAGAGCCCGGCCATGGACATCGCCGCGGCGTCGAACTTCGAGCGCCTCTACTTCGAGGGCGTGGGTCACGAGGGCGTCGAGACCGCCCGGGCCATGCGCGCCTTCTCGGATCTCGGCGTCATCGACGTGCCGCCCTCGGCCATGGGGATGATCAAGGGCCTGTTCCGCGGCGCCGGGATCGACGAGGCCGAGGCCGCCCGCACCATGGTCTCGACGCGCAACCAGACCGGCGAGCTGATCGATCCGCACACGGCCGTGGGTCTCGCCGCCGCCCGCCGCATCGGTCCGGCCTCGCCCGAAACGCCGCTGGTGGTGCTTTCCACGGCCCACCCGGCCAAGTTCCCGGAGACCGTCAAGGCCCTCACGGGCGCTGAGCCCGCCCCGCCGCCCCAGGTCCTGGCCCTGCGCAAGAAGCGCGAGCGCATCCAGCGCCTGCCCAACGACGTCGAGGCGGTGAAGTCGGTGGTGCGGGAGGTGATGGGGGTTTGATGGGCGCCCAGGGCGCGACACCGCGCGTGCATCGCCTTTCCAATGGCGTCTCGGTCATCTGCGAGCCGATGGCGGGGCTGGAGAGCTTCGCCCTGTCGGTAGTGGCCGGTCGAGGCGCGCGCCAGGAGCCGGTCGAGCGCTCGGGCTGGTCGCACCTGCTCGAGCACATGGTGTTCAAGGGCGCCGGCGGCCGCTCGGCCCGCGAGCTCGTCGAGGCCATTGAACTGAAGGGCGGCCAGATCAACGCCGCTACCGGCTATGAGCGGACCAGCTTCCAGATCCGCGCCCTGAAGGGCGGGTTGGAGCTCGGGCTCCGCACCTGCGCCGACCTCTTGCTGCGGCCCGAGCTGGACGCCACCGAGCTCGAGCGGGAGAAACAGGTGGTCGGCCAGGAGATCGCCGAGTCCGAGGACACCCCCGACGACCACGTCTTCGAGCTGGCCCAGGCCGCGGCCTTCGCCGATCAGCCCCTTGGTCGTCCGATCCTGGGGCAGGCCCCCACCGTGGACGCCGCCCAGCCCGGAACCCTGGAGGCTTGGCGCGAGGGCCTCTATGCCCCCGACAGGCTGGTGATTTCGGCCTCGGGCGCGGTCGGAGAGGACGAGCTCCTGGCCTTAGCCGAGGACGCCTTCGGTCCTGCTCGCGGCTCTGCCCAGCCGGAGCCAGAGGCCGCAACCTTCACCAGCGGCCTGCGCCCTGAGCGCCGGCGGCTGGAGCAGGCGCACCTGGTGTTCCTGATGCCCGGGCCCGGCGCGCGGGACGGCCCCTACTATGTCGCACGCGTCTTCGCCGAGATTCTCGGCGGCGGCATGTCCTCGCGGCTGTTCCAGGAGGCGCGGGAAAAGCGCGGCCTGGCCTATTCCATCGACGCCTGGGCCGAATCCTATGCCGACACCGGCGCCCTGGGCGTCTACGCCGGCGCCGCCGCCGAGAGCGCGGTCCCCCTGGCCGAGGTGGTATCCGCCGAGATCAAGGGCCTGGCCGAGGGCGTCACCCCCGAGGAGCTCGAGCGCGCCAAGGCCCAGCTGACCGCGCGTCTCCTGATGGCCCGGGAGTCACCGCTGGTGCGCGCCGAGCAGGCTGCCGGCCAGATGCTGCTGTTCGGCAAGCTGTTCTCCGCCCGTGAGATCGCCGAAGGGGTCGAGGCCGTCTCCGCAGCCGATGTGCTCGCCCTCGGCGAGCAGCTTCTGGCGAGCCGCCTCTGCGTCGCCGCCGCGCTGGGCCCGGCACGGGCCATGGCCGCGCCGGAGCGTTTCGAGCGGTCGATGTTCAACTGACTGAATCCGTAACTTCGATCATGATATGCTTGCAGCCCACGGTGGGTTGGAAGGTTTGAGCGCGATGGCCGTGCTCGATTGGCGGGGACCGGATCGCGGCCTCTCCCTGACGGGCGAGGGCGTGAAACTGCGCCCCCCGCGGATCACCGACCACGCCGCCTGGTCGGAGCTGCGCATGCGCTCGCGGGAGTTCCTGCAGCCGTGGGAGCCCACCTGGCCATCGGACGACCTGACCAAATCGGCCTTCCGCCGGCGGCTCGCGGCCTATTCGCGCGACATCGACCTGGACCAAGCCTATCCGCTGTTCATTTTCAGGGCGAAGGACGAGGCGCTGCTCGGGGGCATCACCCTCTCCAACGTCCGCCGGGGCGTCGCCCAGATGGCTTCGGTCGGCTACTGGATCGGCCAGCCGCATGTGCGCAAGGGCCACATGCTGGCGGCGGTGAAGACCATTGCGCCCTTCGCCTTCCAGCGGCTGGGCCTTCACCGGCTGGAAGCAGCCTGCATCCCGGAGAACGCGCCGTCGCGGGAACTTCTGCTGAAAGCAGGATTCCGGCTCGAAGGCGAAGCCCGTGCTTATTTGAAAATTAACGGCGTTTGGAGAGACCATCTGCTCTTCGGGATGCTAGCGGGCGACATCCTGCCCGGCGGCTGACCGCACGGCGCGTCAGTAACCGCGCCTCTGGGACAGGTAGATGGCTCGCCGGCCAGCCGATCGCTTCGTCTGGGACGTGACCGCCGCGCTGGAAGCGCTGGGGGCCGCTGACGCCGTGCTGTGGGCGTGGGAGCCGGAGCGCGACCGCCTGACCTTCCAGGGCGCCACCCGCGCCCTGGGCCTCGGCCCTCTCGCTCCGGAATGCTCCACGGCCGCTTTCGTCGCCCTGGCCCTGCCACAGGACCGCGAGGCCGTGCAGGACTTCCTGCAGATCCAACCGCCCGGCGCGGCCCTCTCGGCGCGGCTGCGCATGGGGACCTCGGAAAGTTGCATCTGGCGGGGCGTCTGGCTTGAAGAGGGCGGCGTGCGCGCGGCCGGCGTCTGCGTGCCCGAGAGCCGCTTCGCCGCCTCCGAGCGCGACAGCCTCACCGGCCTCTACGACCGCAAGAGCTTCGTCACCCTGGCGCGCGAGCGTCTTCAGGCGGAAGGCGAGCATACCCTGGTGGTCGCCGACCTCGACCGTCTGCGCCGCCTCAACGAGGCGCTCGGCCACGAACGGGCCGACCTGGTGCTGGCCGCCCTCGGCTCGCGCCTCTCCGCCGCCTTCCCGAGGAACGCCCTGGCCGCCCGCGTCGGCGAGGACGAGTTCGCGGTGATGGTCGGTCCGGAAGTGCTGGATCCGGCCGAGCGGCTGCGCGCGGCCGTGGAGCGCCCGCTGCGGGTCGCCAGCTTCGACATCTATCCGACGCTCTCGATCGGCGCCGTCTCGGCCCGCGGCGGGGCCGACGCCCCGGAAGCGGCCGAGTTGCTGCGCCGGGCCGAGCTCGCAGTGGAGTCGGCCAAGACCGGCGGTCGCGGCGGCGCTGCGGCCTATGGCTCGGGCCTGGAGAGCGATGGCCTCACCCGACTGGCCCTGGAGAGCGACCTCAGGGGCGCCCTGCAGCGCGGTGAGATTTGTCCCTACTTCCAGCCGATCGTGCGCCTCTCCAACGGGGCCATCTCCGGCTTCGAGGCCCTGGTCCGCTGGCGCCACCCGCGCCAGGGCCTGATCATGCCCGACGAGTTCCTGTCGCTGGCCAACGACATGGGCGTGATGCAAGAGATCGGCTCGCACATGATCGAGGAGTCCGCCCGCCAGCTTGCCGAATGGCGCAAGCGGCACCGGGCGGCGGGCGACCTGACCGTCAGCGTCAACCTCTCCACCGGCGAGATCGACCGCGAGAATCTGGTCGAGGACGTCCGCCGCATCCTCAGCGAGACCGGCCTGCCCAACGGCGCCCTGAAGCTGGAGATCACCGAGAGCGACATCATGCGCGATCCCGAGCGGGCGGCGGTGATCCTGCAGCGGCTGCGCGAAGCCGGCGCGGGCCTGGCGCTCGACGACTTCGGCACCGGCTTCTCGTCCTTGTCCTATTTGACGCGGCTACCCTTCGACACGCTCAAGATCGACCGCTACTTCGTCCGCACCATGG
>FTGB01000160.1_pt1 | contig 9579 bp, 9 predicted proteins | sample 1640641 | NCBI WGS metagenome assembly FTGB01 (sample SAMEA3914789, study PRJEB12502) | metagenome | biome: forest; material: soil | place: Canada | collected 2011-07-03 | depth 0.3 m | reverse complement strand
CTATCCCCTGTCGCTGTGGCCCTGGCAGGAGGTGGTCAAGGCGGTGTTCCTCGACCGCGTCGACGTGATCTCCACCTACGACACGGTGATCCGCTCGCCGAGCTTCGAGATGGCCCTGCCCAGCGTCGTCTCGCTGAAGCATTTCGTGGCCCAGGACCGGCCGCCGGCCTTCACCCGGTTCAACCTCTTCCTGCGCGACGCCTTCTCCTGCCAGTACTGCACCTCGGGCGAGGACCTGACCTTCGACCATATCGTGCCGCGCTCGCGGGGCGGCCGCACCACCTGGGAGAACATCGTCACCGCCTGCGCGCGCTGCAATCTGCAGAAGGGGGGCCGCACCCCGCGCGAGGCCGCCATGTTCCCGCGCCACAAGCCGCAACGTCCCAACATGTACGAGTTGCAGGAGCGCGGGCGCCGCTTCCCGCCCAACCACCTGCATCACAGCTGGCTCGACTACCTGTACTGGGACATCGAACTTGAGGCCTAGGGCGTCAAAGCTGCGCCAGCGCCTGGCGGGCCGTCTCGAGCGCGCCTGTGTCCTGCGCCGCCCAATGGTCGAGCCGCCGCCGCAGGGTCTGCACCGAGGAGGGCCAGTCGAAGGGCTCCGCGCCCTGATAGAACGACCGGGCGAGCCAGGCGCCCTGGGCTTGGAGCCGCGGATACTGGGCGTAGATCAGGTCTGGCGGGCTCTCCAGGCTGGCGTCGTCCCAGCGCCCGAGGCCGCCGACCGAGAAGCGCTTGCCGGCTCCGCGCACGGCGGCGGACATCGCCTGGATCAGGGGCGAGGCCAGCAGCGAGAAGCGGTTGGCGATCCGCATGTTCCAGGAGAGGTCGTTCAGCCCCACCATGACCTCGTCCAGCCCGTCGAGAAGCGCCAGCAGCTCGATACGCCAGGCGGCTGCCGCGGTCTCGACCAGCAGGATCGTCTCGGCGCGGCCGTCCACCCGCTCGACGAAGCGCGCGGCGTCGGCGGCATCGGCGAAATAGGGCAGCATCAGCACCCTCGCCCCCTCCCCCAGGGCCCGCTCGATCTGCTCGCCGGTGCCTTCATGCGGGGGATCCAGACGGCAGAATAGCCGCGCCTGGCGCAGCGCTGGGCCGAGGCGGGCCAGGTCTTCCAGGATATGGGCCGAGATGCGCGCCTGCGGATGCTCCGCTTGTCGACCCGCCTTGCCCAGTCGCTCGATGTCGATGCCGATCCGCTGCACGCCAGCGGCGTCGGCATCGGCCGCCAGACCCGGATCGTCGGTGACCAGGGTGAGGGTGAAGCCCTCGCCGAATCCTGGGTCAGACGATGCCATGCAAGGCTGGCTCGTCGCGCTTGAGGCGCCAGTCGTCGGGATCGGCGTGGATGTACATCTGGTCGGTCAGCACGATGTAGCCCGCCACCTCGGCGCCCGGGTTCTTCAGGGTGTGCCAGACGCCGCAAGGGACGTAGACCGCCCCCATTCGCCGCTCCGACAGGCGGACCATCATCGAGGCGCCCTTGGTGGGAGAGCCGTCGCGGTCGTCGTAGAGGCCGATGTTCACCTCGCCCAGCACGGGGATGACCACGTCGTTCTGGTTCCGGTGCATGTGCCAGTCGCTGACGTGGGTTGGCCGAAGCGGGCAGTAGTTGACCTGCTTGGGCGTGAAACCCTCGAACGGTCCGTCGGCGCGGAAGGTCTGGATCGTCGCGCCGCTGCGGGTCAGCACCGGGTTGATGTCGGCGATCCTGACCCCGTCGATCTTGATGTCGCCGACCATCTGGCCGTCCGGCGTCGCCGTCTGACCGTCCTTGCGTGCAGCTTCGAGCACCCTAACCCCCCGGTTTGCTGCGGCCGCCCAATCAGCGGCGCAGAACTTCAGCGACTCTCGGCATTAACCGCCAGGTAGTCCAGAAAGCGATCGAGCTTCTTCTCCACAAGCTCAGGGCTGATGGTCCAGGCGGCGTCGTTCGGCAGGGTTGGATCGGCGTCAGGCGCCCGGCGGCCCCTGACCCATCCGAATCGCACGCCCATTTGGTCGAAGAACAGACCGCAGCCCTCGATGAAGTACCTGCTGTAGGGCGGCATGATCGTGAACACGACCGGCTTCTGCCGGCAGAAGACCAGGCTGCGCATGGCCGAGCCGTACGGCCCGGCGACGATGCTCGGACCTGCGAACAGCTTGATTTGCTCGTCCATGTCCAGCGTCTCGGGGATGACGATGTCAAATCCGCGCTGGGCGAAGATCTCGGCGATCTCCGGCTCGTTGATCAGGGCGCGATGGCCGACGTCGCGGCGGCTCAGGAAGATTCGTCTGCGCTCGGCCGGCGCCGGGGCCCAGGCGCGCCGATACACGTCGAACCAGCCCGCCATGGGCTCGCGGCGGGTGACCAGCGGCCAGGAAGGCACATAGAGCTGTGGGAACACCGCAGCGAAGCCCTTGTAGAGCATCAACCGGTCCCGATCGACGCCAAGGGCGGCCAGCATCTCGAAGTAGCGCTCGCCGAGGTCGGCGCGCAGGACGGGCGGACAATCCACGCCCGCCGCTTCGGCGATGGCCAGCCGGGGCGGATACTGGTTGATCCAGTCGCCATAGCCGCGGTCGGTCGGTCCGGCCATCAGCATGGCGGGCGAATCGAACACCTGCACACTATCGGTGCCGTCCTCGAGCGCCCCGGGAGGGAAGCGCGCCATGCCGTCCTTCAGCTCGACGCCGAAGGTGCGGGCTCCGATCAGGTCCGAGATCACCTCGCCGTCGCGGGTCACCACCAGGCCGCGGCCCACCAGCAGGGCGTCGTCGAACCGCGCCATGTACTTGCGGCTTGTCCGCTCGCGGATGTCCATGGTGTCCGAGCCGTCGAAGGTCAGCGGGATCACCGGGGCGCAATCGAGCGGCGCCCCGCCCGGGTCGATCTCGAAATACGAATTGGGCGTGTCCCTGAGGGCCTCGGCGGACTCCACCCGCGTCAGCACCTCGTCCATCGACCGGACGGCCAAGGGCTCGCGGGGGTCGATCATCAGGCCCCGGCGGCTCATCGGCCTCGCCAGGGCTGCTTCGACGCCGGCGCGGTGGGGCGGCGAAGCCTGGCGCCAGCGGTCGGCGGCCTCGGCGGCCTCGGCCCTCCGGTTCAGGGCGTGCAGGGAGCCTTGCAGGCCGAGCCGCACCGCCGTGCTCTGCGGCAGGGTCTGGGTCAGAGCGCGAAATTCGGCCAAGGCCGCTTCCGGACGGCCCTCCGCGAGGGCGGTGTAGGCCTGCTTGATCCGGCGCCGATCCTCCTGGTCGAGGCCCTCGCTCTTCACCCGCATCAGACGTCGGCGCCAGCGCTCGGGGTCGTTGCTGTGTCGGGCTGCGAAGTTCAGGTGCCAGAGCGCCTCGGTCCGGAAGCCGAGCTCATTCAGCAGCAGGCCAAGTTTGCCCCGAATCTCCGCATCCCGGGGCTGAAGCTCCAGCGCGCCGCGCAGCAGGAGGACCGCGCCGGGGAGGTCGCCCGCCGCCGCCAGGCCCTGGGCCAGCGCCGCGTGGGTCTGAACGTCGGCGTCCGTCGCTGCGGCGCCCAGCCGATCAAGCTCTTCGGCCGCCACGGCCGGCGCAGACTCTTGCTCCAATGGATGCCCTCGAACCGCCCAACAAGCTCGTGCCCAAGGCGAAGCCGTGTTCGACTCCGCCGAGCCGTAGCATAGCCAAGGATCAGGGTTCGGCCATGCCCTGAAGCCGCGCCTGGAAGGCCTCGATGATCCTGGCCACGGCCGGATTCTTGGCGCCCAGGGGGCCGGTTTCGTCCTCCGGATGCACCAGCATGGTGGCGTTGGCCTCGAACACCAGGAGGCGGCCGCCCGGGAGGACACCGAAGTCCAGGCCGCAGAAGTCGAGGTCGAGCCGCTCGCCGATGCGCCGGATCGCGGCCCAGGCGCCGGGCCCGAGGAAACCGGCCGGGTCCTGCAGGAACCGCATCTCCTCGCCGCGGCGCTCGGGATCCTCGCCGGCGCCGGAGGCGTCGTAATGGACCATCCAGTGGTCCGATCCGGCCCAGTGGTAGGGATAGGGCTTGCGGTCCACGAAGATCACCCGCCCCTTGCGGTAGAGGCCGTCCGCCGAGCGATAGTCGCGGTAGGCGGTGACGTAGATGTCCTGGTCGGAAAGGGCGGCGGCTGCCGCCTCGGCCTCCGGCCAGGTGAGGGCCCGCGCCAGGCCCTTGCCGCCGTGGGAGCCGGCCGGCCGAACCAGCACCGGCGGCTCGAAGCCAGCCTCCGCGATCGCCCGCCTGAGGCCCAGGCGCTGCAGCCGGCCGCGGGCGATCCTTGCAGCCTGCGGGACGACGACATCGTCGAGACCGCCGAGCGTCACCGAAGCCAGGCCGCGGGCGGTGCGGGCCACAGCGCCGGGATGGTTCAGCACCGGCCGGTCGCATCGCTCGAGGAACCGGCGCACCGCCTCCGCCGAGGGGCGGGCGAGGTCCGGGTCGCCGATGGCGTTGAACACCACGTCGAAGGGGGGGAGGGCGGCGATCTGCTCCTCGCGGGCGTGCTCCATGTACCAGACCAGCCGCGTGTAGCGGTCAGGGGGCAGCAGGAACCGGTGCGGGATGTTGCCGGCCGAGCGGGTGGACAGCACCAGCACGGTCATCCGGCCGTTGGGCGCGGCCTCCAGGAAGAGGCTCTGGCGGGCGTAGGCGTCATCCAGCAGGGCGGCGGCGGCCTTGGTCTCGCCGCGGAGCTCGAGGATCTCGGCCAGGGTCTGGCTGGCGACGGCCTCGCCGGGCTCGCAGCGCAAGGCGAGCCGGCTGTGATGCTCTGCGCCGTCCTCGATGCCGACCGCGAGATAGAGGGCGCCCAGGCCCGCATGGGCCGCGGCAAGACGCGGCGCGACGGCGAGGGTGCGCTTGAAATACCGCTCCGCGTCGGCGGGGCGGTCGAGCCCGGCATAGGCGTGGGCGAGGTCGAGTTGGGCCTTGGGATTCTCGGCCTGGATCACGGCGGTGAGCTCCAGCGCCGTCAGGGCCGGATCGGCTGCCTGCAGCGCCTGCACGGCGGCGGTTCGCACCATCTCGGCGGTCTTCAGCCCGGGGGCGGCGGCCAGGGCCATCTCGGCTGCGGCGAGGGCTTCGGCGGCGCGGCCGGCGGCGAGCAGCTCCTGGGCCTGGGCGACCCGCTCGGCCGGGGAAGGCGTGGCCGGCGGGGGGCCGAACTGAGTAAGCTGCTGCAACACGCGAAGCACTCATGCGCCGGCGCGGGAATTGGCTCGATGCTCAACCGGCGGCTGGACGGTAGGAAGATTTCGCTTACGAGGCGTTTACGCTGATCCTCAAGCCAACCGGATGCCCGCCGAAATCGCCCCAAGCTCCTTCGTCACCCGCTTCGCTCCCTCGCCCTCGGGGCTGCTGCACCGCGGCCACGCCTTCTCCGCCCTGACCGCCTTCACCGCGGCGCGGCAGGCCGGCGGCCGCTTCCTGCTGCGCATCGAGGACATCGACACCGAGCGCTGCCGACCCGAGTTCGAGGACGCCATCTACCAGGACCTGGCCTGGCTGGGGATCAAGTGGGAGACGCCGGTCCGCCGTCAGTCCGAGCACCTGGACGACTATCAGACGGCGCTGGAGCGCCTGCGCGGCGAAGGCTTGGTCTATCGCTGCTTCCGCACCCGCAGGGAGGTGCTGGACGAGATGGTCCGCGCGCCGCACGGCCCCGAGCCCCAGCCGTTCCGCGGCTCTCCCCTGTCCAAGGCCGAGGAGGATCAGAGGCTGAGGCAGGGCGAGCCGTTCGCCTGGCGGCTGTCGCTGGAGGCCGCGCGCGCGCGGCTGGGCCCGGGCTTCGGGGGACTCGGATTCCTCGAAGCGGCGCAGGACGGCGACGACGTCGACTTCGACATGGTCGAGGCTGAGCCCGAGACGGCCGGCGACGTGGTGCTGGCCAGGAAGGGCCTGGGCGTCGCCTATCATCTGGCGGTGGTGGTCGATGACGCCCTGCAAGGGATCACCCAAGTGATCCGGGGCGAAGACCTCTACGAAGCGACCCACATCCAGGTGCTGCTGCAGCGGCTGCTGGGCCTGCCGACCCCGAGCTATCGGCATCATCGGCTGCTGCTGCGGCCCGACGGCAAGCGCTACGCCAAGCGCGACACGGCCGAGACCCTCCGGGCGATCCGGGAGTCCGGCGTACCGAGCGCCGATCTGCGCCGCGAGCTGGGGTTTTCCTGAGCCGCCGGCTCTGCCAAACGGGGCCATGAGCACGACGACTGCGCGCGGCCCGGCCATGGCGGCATTGATCGTCGGGGCCCTGGCCATCGCCTTCTCGCCGATCTTCGTGCGCCTGACCGGCACGGGCCCCGCTGCGGCCGGGTTCTGGCGGCTCGGCCTGGCGCTGCCGGCCCTGGCGGTGATGACACTGGTCGCCCGCACCCCTGGCGGCGCCCATGGCCCCCGGCGCCTGACCGTGCTGGCGGGCCTGTTCTTCGCCCTGGACCTCGGCTTCTGGCACTACGGGGTGAAGTTCACCACCGTCGCCAACGCCACCATCCTGGCCAACCTCTCGCCGGTGGCGGTTGCAGCCGGGGCGTGGCTGATGCTGGGCGAGCGTCCCGGCAAAGGCTTTTTGGCCGGCCTCGGCCTGTCCCTGGTGGGCGTCTGGGCGATCGCGGCGGCGCATGGCGGCGGCAAGGGGCTGGATCCCTCGCTCGGCGACGGCCTCTCGGCGACCACCGCCCTCTGGTACGCCGGCTATCTGCTCTGCGTGCGCAAGGTGCGCGCGCTGCAGACCACCTCGGAGGTGATGTTCTGGTCCACGGCCGTGGGCGCGCCCTTGCTGCTGGTCGCCGCGGCGCTGATGGGGGAGCGGATCCTGCCCACCACCCTTGGAGGCTGGGGCGCCTGCATCGGCCTGGGTCTCGTGCATGTGGTGGGCCAGGGCTCCATCGCCTGGGCGCTCGGCCGGCTGCCGGCCGCGACCGCCTCGGTGGTGGTGCTGGTGCAGCCGGTGCTGACCGCCATCCTCGGCTGGTGGATCTTCGCCGAGACCATGGGCCCGCTGCAGATGCTGGGCGCCGCCGCCGCCCTGGCCGGCGTGGTGATCGCCCAGCTCGCCGCCGCCCGCGCCCCGACGGCCGCGGCCGCCTGAACCCCTGTCGCAGCCCGGCGCGATCGCCTATCTAGCCCTGATGGCCCAGACCCCCGTGACCGTGCTGACCGGCTACCTCGGCGCCGGCAAGACCACCCTGCTCAACCGCATCCTCTCTGAGGATCACGGCAAGCGCTACGCCGTGATCGTCAACGAGTTCGGCGAGATCGGCATCGACAACGACCTGATCGTCGGTTCCGACGAAGAGGTCTACGAGATGAACAACGGCTGCGTCTGCTGCACCGTGCGCGGCGACCTGATCCGGGTGGTCTCGGGCCTGATGAAGCGCCAGGGCTCCGGCAAGGGCTTCGACGCCATCGTCATCGAAACCACGGGCCTGGCGGATCCGGCGCCCGTGGCCCAGACCTTCTTCATGGATGACGACGTGCGGGCCAAGACCAAGCTGGACTCGGTCACCACCGTGGTCGACGCCCGCCACGTGCTGCTGCGGCTCGAGGATTCCAAGGAGGCGCGCGAGCAGGTCGCCTTCGCCGACCAGATCGTGCTGAACAAGACCGACCTCGTGGACGAGGCGGAGCTGGGCCACGTCGAGACGGTGCTGCGCCGGCTCAATCCCCTGGCCCCGATCCACCGCGCCACGCGTTCCAACGTGCCCCTGGACACCGTGCTCGGCCGCGGCGGCTTCGACCTCGACCGCATCCTGGAGCTCGAGCCGGAGTTCCTGAACCCGCCCCACGGCGAGGCCGGCCACGTCCATGACGAGGACTGCGAACACGATCACGATCATCACGACCACGGCCACGTGCTCGACGACATCAAGGGCGTCTCGCTGCGCCTCGACCGGCCGATCGACGGCGAGAAGGTCACCCGGTGGCTCAACGAGACGCTGCAGGCGCAGGGCCCGGACATCCTCAGGGCCAAGGGCATATTGGACGTGAAGGGCGAGGAGCGGGGGCTGGTGTTCCAGGCCGTGCACATGCTGCTCGAAGGCGATTTCCAGCGGGCATGGCGCGAGGATGAGCCGCGCTACAGCCGCATGGTGTTCATCGGTCGCAACCTCGACGAGGCGGCCCTGCGCCGCGGCTTCGAGGCCTGCGCCGGCTAAAGGGGAAAAGACGGATGGCGGACAAGATCGCTTTGGTGGTGGGCGCGTCGCGGGGCATCGGCCTCGGGCTCGTCAAGGAGCTCGCGGGTCGTGGCTGGCAGGTGATCGCCACCCGCCGCTCGGCGTCGAGCGACAAGGGCCTGGAAGAGCTCGCCAACAGCAGCGGCGGCCAGGTGCGCCTAGAGAACGTCGACATCGAGGACCCGGCTTCCATCGAAGCCATGGCCGGACGGCTGAAGGGCCAGGCGCTCGATCTGGTGTTCGTCAACGCCGGCATCTCCGGTTCGCATACGCCGGCCGCGGGGATGAGCCGCGACGAGGTCGCCCAGGTGTTCATGACCAATTCGGTGGGGCCCGTGCACATCGCCGAGAGCCTGAAGGATCAGGTCAAGGACGGCGGCGTCATCGCGGTGATGACCTCGGGCCTCGGCAGCGTCGCCTCGGACTTCAGCTTCATGGGGGGCGGCGCCAACCTCTATTCGGCGTCCAAGGCCGCCCTGAACAAGATGACGCGCGGCTTCGTCTCCACCCTCGGCGATCGCAAGATCACCGTGCTCAACATGAGCCCGGGCTGGGTGCGCACCGACATGGGTGGCCCCGACGCCTGGATCGGGGTCGATGAGAGCGCCAAGGGGGTGGTCGACGTGGTCGAGGCCAAGGCCGGAACCGGCGAACACGGCTTCTATGGCCACGACGGCAAGGCCATCCCCTGGTGAGGGATCGTCCGCCTCACGCCTGAGGTGGGGCTGAAAAATGAAGAACGCCGGAGAGCCATCCCCGGCGTCTTCGTTCGGCTCGGCAAGCCTCGGAGGGTTAGGTCCCCGTGCCGCCGTTGCCTTCGGTGATCAGCGCGACCTTGTAGAAGCCATCGGCCTGCAGCTGGTTCACCACGCCCATGAAGTCGCCGTAGCGCACGGTGCGGTTGGCGCGGATCAGCACCGACTTGGTGCGGGCGTCGGGACCCAGGTTGAGCAGCAGGCCGTTGGCCAACTGGCCCAGCGAGGTCGCCTGCTGGCCGCGGTCTGGATTGACGATCAGCAGCTGGCCGCCGTCGAGCAGCGAGACGAAGGTCGGCGGCTTGACGATCTGGCCCGGCGGCGGCGGCGTGGCCGGCGGCAGGTCGAGATTGATCGAGAGGGTCGCCACCGGGATCGCCACCATGAACACGATCAGGAGCACCAGCATGATGTCCACGAACGGGGTGACGTTGATGTCGGAGTTCTGACCCAGACTGTACTTGGAGCTGCCGCTGCCAGCTAGCTTGACCGCCATTAAGCTTCGTTCCTCGCCTGGGGCCGGGGTCGGCCCGACGTTATGGGTTTCCGGGCGACTTATCCCGCCCCAGTCGGGATTGTAAAGCGCCAGATGCGAGGCCTCGCTCCCCGGCGGCCGGCAGCTTCGCGCGTCGCGGGAATCGGGGCGGCTAGCCCCGCCCCG
>FTGB01000143.1_pt1 | contig 9681 bp, 10 predicted proteins | sample 1640641 | NCBI WGS metagenome assembly FTGB01 (sample SAMEA3914789, study PRJEB12502) | metagenome | biome: forest; material: soil | place: Canada | collected 2011-07-03 | depth 0.3 m | reverse complement strand
GGTCTTCACCATGGCCTTCGGCATCGTGATCGGCACCTATTCGTCGATCTACGTCGCCCTGCCGGTGATCCTGCTCTGGGGCGTCAACCGCGGCGACGAGGTCGAGATCATCAAGCCCCAGGGCGCCCGGCCATAGGCCCTGAGCTGAGCAATTGATCTTGCAGTGATCCTTTTGCCGTCGCACCTTGCGCCATTCTGTCCCGCCTGAGTCAGATCGGCCGGACATCCGGGGAACAAGGGGCTCGTGAGATGGCCAATTTTCTGCTGCTCAACTTCCGCAACTGCATAATCGCCGGCCTGGTCCTGGCCGCGATCATGATGTTCGGCTTCGGGATGCATAACCCGAACGGCTTCGACAGCATCTTCTGGCAGGCCGTGTTCCGTTGGATCCACGTGCTCTGCGGGATCCTGTGGATCGGGCTGCTCTACTACTTCAACTTCGTCGCCTCGCGGAAAACCCCGGAGATCCCGGCCGAGCTGCGGCCCGCCCTGTCCAAGTACATCACCCCCGAGGCGCTGTTCTGGTTCCGCTGGGCGGCCCTGTTCACCGTGCTGGCCGGCCTCGTGCTGGCGACCATGCGCGGCTACATCTGGAAGGCCCTGTCCCTGGGCTTCGCCGGAACGGAGCCCGGCGAGCACGCCCAGTACGCCCTCCTCGGCATTGGCATGTGGCTGGCGATCATCATGTTCCTGAACGTCTGGGGCATCATCTGGCCGAACCAGAAGCTGGCGCTCGGCATCAAGCCGGCCGACGACGCCACCAAGGCCAAGGCCGCCCGCATCGCCTCCATCGCCAGCCGCACCAACACCCTGCTGTCGCTGCCGATGCTGACCTCGATGACCATGTACCAGACGCTGTTCGGCTGATCCGCACCGCCTGAGCCTTCGAGCGGGCCCACTGGCGACAGGGGGCCCGTTTCGATTCCGGGATTGCCGTGGTGCAGCCCACGGGCTAGCGCCGCCCGATGAGCGAAGACGACGGCGATCTCGAGGCCCTGGTCCGGCGGGTGGACCCCGACCGCTGGCTGGCCAGCCGCTTCGTGGCGGACCCCAAGGCCCGCGCCGACGTCATCGTCCTCTACGCCTTCAATTACGAGCTCTCGCGGGCGGCCGAGGTCGCCTCCCAGCCACTGATCGGCGAGATGCGGCTGGCCTGGTGGCGCGAGGCGCTGGACGAGGTCTTCGAGGGCCGCCCGGTAAGGCGCCACCCGGTCGCCCTGGCCTTGGCTGACACCGTGAGCCGGCGGGGGATGCCACGCGAGGGCCTGGAGGCCCTGATCGACGGCCGCCTGCGCGAGCTCGAGCCATGGCCGCTCGGCGAGGACGAGGTCCAGGACTACCTCGACGCCACCGCCGGCTGCCTGATGACCCTGGCGGCCCAGGTGCTGGCGCCCGACGCATCGGTCGATCTGCGGCCCGCCGCGCGCGCCTGGGCCCTGGCGGGGCTGATGCGCAAGGGCGAGCGGCTGCCACAGGCCTGGGACGCCGATCTGGTCAGGGGCAGAGTAGTAGAGGCCCTCGAGGCTGCGAACCGCGAGCTGAGGGACCTGCCTACCGAGGCCTTTCCGGCCGTCGCCTTTGCCGCCCTGGCGCGCTCCTACCTGGGCAGGGCGCCGCCGTTGGACCTTGGCAAGCGCATGCGACTGACGTGGACCGTGGCGAGGGGTCGCCTGTAGTTTCCCCTCCCCCTCGAGGGGGGAGGGAGGATCACTCGGCGGCCTCCAGTCGCGTCCTCCCCAGCCACCCCTCCAGATCCGCCAGCGCCCGTTCGCTCATCGCCCGCTTCTTGGCGCGGCCGCGCTCGGCGGCGGGGAGCTTCTTGCCGTCCTCGCGGCGCGGGGCCTCCATCGGGGGCAGCAGGCCGTAGTTGACATTCATGGGCTGGAACGAGGCCTTGTCGCCGACGAGATGCCCGCCAGTGACGTGGCCGATCAGGGCGCCGAGGGCGGTGGTCTCCGGCGGGGGTTCCAACCTATGGCCGAGGCGCTCCGCCGCGGCGAAGCGGCCGGCGAGAAGCCCCATGGCCGCGCTCTCGACGTAGCCTTCGACGCCCGTCACCTGGCCGGCGAACCGCAGGCGCGGCTCAGCCTTCAGGCGCAGCCGCCGGTCCAGCAGGCGCGGGGAGTTGATGAAGGTGTTGCGATGCAGGCCGCCGAGCCTGGCGAACTCCGCCTGCTCCAGCCCGGGGATGGTGCGGAAGATCTCCACCTGGGCGGCGTGCTTCAGCTTGGTCTGGAAGCCAACCATGTTGAACAGGGTCCCCAGCGCATTGTCCTGGCGCAGCTGCACCACCGCATAGGGCCGCCGCTCCGGATGCCGGGGATCGGTCAGGCCCACCGGCTTCATCGGCCCGAAGCGCAGGGTCTCGGTCCCCCGCTCGGCCATCACCTCGATTGGCAGGCAGCCCTCGAAATAGGGCGTGCCCTCCCACGCCTTGAACTCCGACTTGGGCCCTGCCAGCACCGCCCGGATGAAGGCCTCGTACTGGTCCCGGTCCATCGGGCAGTTGATGTAGGCCGCCGCGTCGCCCGCGGGGCCCGGCTTGTCGTAGCGCGACTGCCGCCAGGCCTTGTCCATGTCGATGGAGCCGGCGTGCACGATCGGCGCGATGGCGTCGAAGAAGGAGAGGGCGTCCTCGCCGGTGCGCTGCAGGATCGCGGCGGCCAGGGCCGGGGAGGTGAGGGGGCCGGTGGCGATCACCACGCTCTCCCACGCCTCGGGCGGCCAGCCGACGATCTCCTCCCGGCGGATCTCGATCAGAGGGTGCGCCTGCAGCCGGGCGGTCACCGCCGCCGAGAAGCCCTCGCGGTCGACCGCCAGCGCCCCCCCGGCCGGCACCTGGTGCGCATCGGCGGCGGCGATGATCACCGAGCCCAACGCCCGCATCTCCGCGTGCAGCAGGCCGACGGCGTTGTACATCGCATCGTCCGAGCGGAAGGAATTGGAGCAGACCAGCTCGGCCAGCCCCTCGGTCTGGTGGGCGTCGGTGCCGCGCACCGGCCGCATCTCGTGCAGGATCACGGGGACCCCGGCCTCGGCCGCCTGCCAGGCCGCCTCCGAGCCGGCGAGGCCGCCGCCGATGATGTGGAGGGGCTGGGCGCGCATCCTCGTCACATAGCGACGGGCCGGGGCGGCGAAAAGGCGGACGGCTTCAAGCTTGGCCTTGAACCGGGTAGGCTGCGCGCGTCTGGGGAGGCGCGATCATGGATTTTTCCGTCACGGAGGCGAGCACCGCCGGCTTCCGGGTCATGGGCCGAAGGCCAATCTCGACCTTGGTCTGGGTCCTCGTCTGGACAGTCCTCGGTATCGGGGCCATCGGCCTGCTGTTCCTCTGGTCCTGGCCGCAGCTCAGCGAGACGGCCAAGGCCTTCCAGTCCGCCGATACCGACCCCCGGGCCCTCGCGGCGACGATGGTCCGCTTCGAGCTGAGCGTCTTCCAGGCCCTCTGGCCGGGCACGCTCTGGCTCATTCTGCTGTCGGTGGTGCTGCAGGCGGCGATCTTCCGCGCGGTCATCGAGCCCGGGCGCAGCGCCTTCGCCTATCTGCGCGTCGGCGGCGACGAGCTTCGCCTGCTGCTGTTGACGGTGATCTATTTCGTCCTGTCGATGGTCTATTTCTCGGCCCTCGGCTTGGCGTGCGCCCTCCTGATCGCGGCCGAACAGCAGTTGGTCCAGCCCTGGGCCGGGCTGCTCGTCTTCGTCACCGTCGCCAGCGCCATCTGCCTGACCTTCCACATTGCGGTGCGGCTGGTCCTGGCCTCGCCCATGACCTTCGCCAACAAGCGGCTGCAGGTGTTCGATTCGTGGCGCGTCACCCGCGGGCGATTCTGGCCCATCGTCGGCGTGTTCGTGCTCGCGATGGTCTTTGTGATCGGCATCGGCATCGCCATCGGGGTGATCCGCAACGCCCTCATCGCCGGGGTGATGTCCGGGTTCATACAGGACATGATCCAGCATCCGAACGAGCCGCAGCGGATCTTCGCGCGCCTCGCCGCCTTCGTGAATTCGCAGAATTTCGGCCCGACCCTGGCGGGCGTCGTCGTGCTCCAGGGCATTGGCAGCATGCTGAGCCGGGTGATCCTGGCGGGGGCCCTGGCCGAGACCTATCGGGTGCTCTCCACCCCGCCATCGCCGGAGCCCCGCGAAGGGAGCGTCTATGTGCCGATCACGCCCGCGCCGCCGGCAGGCGGGTTGCAGGCCGACGAGCACGCCCATGCCGATCCCCATGCGGCCGCCGACGGCTCGGCTCACTCGGAAAGCCATTCCGACGGCGGCTGAACTGCCCGCGGCCGAGGGGCGGGAGCCTAGGAGATGACGATGGCCGACTTTTCGATGGGGTACGCCCTGGGCTCTGGCTTCAGCCTGATCCGCACTCGGCCAGGGGCCATCCTGGCCTGGGGACTAACCTATCTGCTGATCGGCATGGTCCTGCCGCTGGGGATGGCGCTGTGGGTCATGGGCCCGGAGATTCCGCGCTTGGTCGCGAGCTTCAGCCAGCTCCAGGCCTCCACCGCCGGTCCGCCGCCAGAGTTTATGGTCTTCCAGTCCAAGATGATGCTTGTCCAGCCGGTCACGATGTTGGCGCCCCTGATCGCCCAGACCATCCTCGCGGCGGCGGTGTTCCGGGCCGTGCTCGAGCCCGGCGCGCGGAGCATGGCCTCCCTGAGGCTGGGCCGCCGCGAACTGTGGCTCGGCCTCACCCTGCTGGTGGCCGGCATCCTGACCGCGGTGGCCCTCGTCGCCATGGAGCTGATCGGCATAATCGTCGGGGTGATCCTCGGGCTCGTCTTCGAGGCCGCCCACGTGGACGTGGCGGTCAGGATCGTCGTCTTCGTCATGCTGGGATTGGCGCTGTTCGGGACCTTCCTGGCGGTGGCGGTGCGCTTCTCGCTCGCCCTGCCCATGAGCTTCGCGGAAGGCCAGTTTCGCCTCTTCGAATCGTGGGAGCTGACCCGCGGCCATGCCGGCAAGCTGTTCGGGCTGGCGGTGCTGGTGGCGCTCATCAGCATCGTCCTGGCGATCCTGTTCGAGAGCCTTCTGATCGGGGCCCTCCTGCTGGCGGCGATGGGCCCGCATCTCGACCCGGCGGCCTTCGAGGCGATCGCGCACCATCCCGAGCTTCTCTGGCGTCCGCCGGTCCTGGCCGTGGGCGCCGTAGCGGGCGTGGTTTTCGCCCTGGCCATGGGCGCCGTGTTCGCCATCAACCTGGCGCCCTGGGCGGTGGCCTATAGGGAGCTGGCGCCGGGAGCCAGGCCCGAGCCTCGTGAGGGCGGCGTCTATGTGCCCGTGCCGTAACGAGGTGGGCCGCGACGGACGTTGAAGCTGTGTCGCTGACGCCCCTGTCCCCAGGGCCCCGAGGTCGCTAGACAGGGAGTCCCTTGGAGTTGAGAGGGCCGGCCGCGCCGGCGAAGCGATGTCGGACAGCCAGGTCACGGTCGGCGCAGCCCTGGGCTACGCCTGGTCCCTGTGGCGCACGCATTGGCGGGAGATCTGGGGCGTCCTGGCGCTCAACGCCTTGGCGTGCACGGTGCTCTGCGCGGGGGTGTTCGCCCAGAATCTTCAGCTGATGCTGGCGGCCGACGTGGGCCTCGTCTTCACCATGTTCGCCACCTATGGCGCGGTGATCCGCCTGGCGTTCGGCCCGGAGCATCCGGACGATCCTGAGTTCCGCCTCGGCGCCCTCGGCCTGCAGTGGCGCTGGACCGAGCTCAAGATGCTGGGAGCGCACGCGCTCCTGATCATCTTCCTGGTGATCCTGACCCTGCTGCTGTCGCTGGCCGTGGCCGCGCCGGCCATGGGGGTGGTGCTCTCCAAGGTATCCGCCATTCCCGCCACCTTCACCCAGGCCGACTTGGCAAAGACGCTCGGACCCAACGGAATGCAGCTGCTGAACCTTGCTTCCGTGGCCATCCAGCTGATCCTGATGTTCGTGCTGACCCGGCTGTCGCTCTACCTCGTGGCCACCGGCGACCGGAAGAAGGTGTCGGTGCTGCGCACCTGGAAGCTCACCCGCGGCCATTTCTGGCAGATCTTCGCCACCTCCCTGGTGATCGGCCTGCCCACGGTGCTGATCATGAGCGTGGGCCTCGGCGCGGGCATGTCGGTGGACGGCAAGCCCGCCCCCTTGGCGCCGGGCGAGACCTTCCTCTACAGCCTGATCTGCGGCGGCTGGGCCGGCGCGGCGGCCATGCCCCTGGCGGCGGGCGTCCAGGCCTACTTCTATCGCAACCTGAAGACAGCGGATTGAGCGCGCGGCCATGACGGGGTTTTCGGCATCTGACGCGGCGCTGTCGGGCTTTCGCTTCATCGCGCGCCACCCCAAGACCATCGCCATCTGGGCGGGGGTGTTCCTGATCTATGAGCTGGTCTGGGGCGCGGCCCTCTTGGCCTTCGCCGGCGACCAGCTGCCGGCCCTGCGCGCCCTCAGCCAGACCTCTGGCGACGACGTGCAATCCGCCTGGGCGGTGCTGCCGGGCGCCAGCCTGGTCATGCTGCTGGGGCTGATGGCCCTTTTGTTCGTCTTCTCGCTGATGTTCACCGCCGCCTATCGCACCTTCCTGCACCCGCACGACGACCGCTTCGGCTACGTGCGCGTCGGCAAGGACGAGCTGAGGTTCGGCGTCCTGATCGTGCTCTGGATCGTGATCGCGGTCGGCGGCAGCCTGGTGGTCGCCTTCATCGGCGGGCTGCTGGCGGCGCTCGGGGGTCTGATGCCCCAGCCGATGAAGGCGCTCTGGGAGCTGATCGTCGGGGTCGGCGCCCTGGCCGTCTACGTCTACGTGCTGGTGCGCCTGTGCTTCTCCATGCCGATGACGCTGGAGGACCACCACGTGCGGCTGCTGGAATCCTGGAAGGCCACCCGCCACAACTTCTGGAGCCTGCTGGGCGTCTTCCTTTTGACCGCGGTGCTGATCCTGGTGCTGCTGCTGCTGGTCTCGACCATCCTCGGCGTCTCGCTGGTGGTGGCCATGGCCGCGGGCCTGCCGCGCTCGTCCTTCATGGAGGGGCTGTCGGCGGTGCTGCACACCGACATGACCTCGCTCGCCGCCTACTTCAGCCCGACCAGCCTGATCGCGGCGGTGCTCAACGCGGTGATCGTCTCGGTCGGCATCGCCATCCTCACCTCGCCGGTGGCCGAGGCCTACCTGGCCTGGATCCACAAGCGCGAAGCGGAGAGCATCACCGTCCACTGATCGCGCGGGCCGCTGACGCGCGTCCCGGTCCACGCTATGGTTGCGCCGGGACAGGGGGAGGCGACCATGGCGTTCTCGGCTTCGGAGTCGGCGTTCGAAGGCTTCCGCATCATCCGCCGCGAACCGGCGACGGTCGCGGTGTGGGGGGTGTTGCTGCTGTTGCTGAGCGTCGGAGGCGTGGCCCTGATGGCGCCGATGATGCGGAGCCTGACAGCCACCGCCCTGACCCCGGGCGCGACCCCGACCGCCTCGCAGCTGGCCTCGATCGGCAGTTTCGGCCGCTTCTCCGCCATCATCCTGCCCGTGGAACTGATCGTCTTCTCGGTGTTCACCGCCGCGGTCTACCGGGCGGTCCTGAGGCCCCAGGACAAGGCGTTCGCGCGCCTCAGACTGGGCGGCGACGAGCTGCGCCTGCTCGGGCTCTTTATCGTGCTCGCCATCCTGATGTTCATCGTCTTCCTGGCCGTTGCGCTGGTCGCAGCGCTGATCGCCGCCGGTGTGATCGCGGCGAGTGGCTCCACGGGGAACAGCGGTCTGCTGCTGATGGTCTTGGTCGTCTACGGGGCCATGATCGCCGTCTGGGCGTGGCTGGGCGTCAAGTTCTCGTTCGCGGCGCCGATGACCTTCGCAGAGAGGCGCTTTCGCGTGTTCGAGTCGTGGAAGGCCACCAAGGGCAAGTTCTGGCCCCTGCTCGGCTGCTATCTGCTGGCCTTCGTCTTCATCATCCTCATCGGGCTGGTGGACGTGGTGATCAGTGGCGCCCTGCTGTTCGGAATGAGCGGCGGCTCGCTTAGCGGCCTGACCGCCATGTTCAAGCCCGACGGGGCCTTCATGAACCTCACCTCTCCGGTCTATATCGCCCGCCTGCTGATCGGCTCGGTGTTTGGGGTGGTGCTCTGGGTTGTGGGCCTCGCCCCGGCGGCCACGGCCTATCGCGAGATCGCGGGCCCCCGGCCTCAGGACCAGGCGGACGCCTTCACCTGAGGTCCCGATGAGTGTCGCAAGCCGCCTACTGGCCATCACGCTCGGGCTCGGCCTCGGCCTCGGCCTGCCGGCGCTCGCGGCGGCCCAGGACACCGATGCCGACTGCGTGGTGCTGTCACGGGTGGGCGATCATTACGCCCGCAAACCCTTGCCAGGGTTCGATCCGGCCACGGCGCCGGCTCCGCTCTCCGTACCCAGGCCCGAGGGGGGCTCCGCCCTCGTGCTCTGCCGGCGCGACAGCATCCTTCCCCGCGCCATGGACGACCGGGTCCCAAGGGAAACGGGGCTGCCGCTGGCGATCACCGATGGGCGCCGGGTGCTTCAGCTCGAGCTTGTCGACGGCCGCCTGCAGGCCGGCTTCCGCCGGGGTCAGGCCGCGCCTGGCGAGGACGAGGAGATCAAGGCGACGGTGGAGCGGATGCAGGCGAAATAGTCAGCCCGCGACGCGCCAGCCGGGCGGCAGGATCGGCACGCTGGCCAGAGCCGGCCCGCCGTTGCGGCCGCGGCCGGGGACGTGGCCCTCGAGGGTGGCGCCGGGCCCAGCCGCCTCGATCAGCTCCCAGGTCAAGTCCCCGAGCGGAACCTTGAGCCGCCCGCTCCAGGGCGACGCCGTATCGCCAGCCATCTGGCCGACGCACAGATAGACGAAGCGCCCGTCCGGCGGACCTTGGACGCAGGGGCCGAGCAGGCGCGGCCGGCCGTCCCGCAGGGCGCCGTCGACGATGATCTCCAGATCGAAACCGCCCGTTCCGGACGAAACCAGCTCGGCCTTGCCGGCGGCTCCCCGCTGCAGGGCGACCGCGAGGCCGGGCAGGAGATCGTCGATGACGATCCGAAGCGGCAGCTCGAACCGGCCCCCGCGCATTTTCGACAGTCAGGCCCGCTTCTTCGGTTTCACCCGCCGCTCGGCGTGGCGGGCCAGGACATCGGCCAGATAGCGGCCGGTCCAGCTCTTCTCCTCGCGGGCGATCTGCTCGGGGGAGCCCACGGCCACGATCTCGCCGCCGCCGTCGCCGCCCTCCGGACCGAAGTCGAGGATCCAGTCGGCCGTCTTGATGACATCGAGGTTGTGCTCGATCACCACCACCGTGTTGCCCTGCTCGACCAGCTCGTGCAGCACCTCGAGCAGCTTCTTGGTGTCCTCGAAGTGCAGGCCCGTGGTCGGCTCGTCGAGGATGTAGAGGGTCCGGCCCGTCGCGCGCCGCGACAGCTCCTTCGACAGCTTCACCCGCTGCGCCTCGCCGCCCGAGAGGGTGGTCGCCGGCTGGCCGACCTGGACGTAGCCCAGGCCCACCCGCTGCAGGGTCTTCATCTTGTCGCGGATCGAAGGCACCGCCTTGAAGAAGTCAGCCGCCTCCTCGACGGTCATGTCCAGCACGTCGGAGATCGACTTGCCCTTGAACAGCACCTCCAGCGTCTCGCGGTTGTAGCGCTTGCCCTTGCAGACGTCGCAGGTGACGTAGACGTCCGGCAGGAAGTGCATCTCGATCTTGATCAGGCCGTCG
>FTGB01000184.1_pt1 | contig 10082 bp, 10 predicted proteins | sample 1640641 | NCBI WGS metagenome assembly FTGB01 (sample SAMEA3914789, study PRJEB12502) | metagenome | biome: forest; material: soil | place: Canada | collected 2011-07-03 | depth 0.3 m | reverse complement strand
GCCAAGGACAAGGTCATGATGGGCGCCGAGCGCAAGTCCATGGCCATGTCGGACGACGAGAAGAAGCTCACCGCCTATCACGAGGGCGGCCACGCCCTGGTGGCCCTGTCGGTGCCCTCCGCCGACCCGGTGCACAAGGCGACCATCATCCCGCGCGGCCGCGCGCTCGGCATGGTGATGCAACTGCCGGAAGCCGATCGCTACTCCATGCGCTACCAGCAGATGACCTCCAGCCTGACCATCCTGATGGGTGGGCGGGTCGCCGAAGAGCTGATCTTCGGCAAGGAGAACATCACCTCAGGCGCGGCCTCCGACATCGAGCAGGCCACCCGCCTGGCCCGGGCGATGGTCACGCGCTGGGGCTTCTCCGACAAGCTCGGCGTCGTGGCCTACGGCGAGAACCAGGAAGAGGTGTTCCTCGGCCATTCGGTGGCCCGCACCCAGAACATCTCGGCAGAGACCGCCAAGGTGATCGATTCCGAGGTCAAGCGGCTGGTCCAGCAGGGTTTCGACGAGGCCAGGAACATCCTGACCGCCAAGCTCGAGGACCTGCACACCCTGGCCAAGTCCCTGCTGGAGTACGAGACCCTATCGGGCGAGGAGATCATCAAGGTTCTGCAGGGCATCCCGCCGGTGCGCGAAGCCTCCGAGGATCGGCGCTCGCCGCCGGCGTCGGTGGCCGTGCCCCTGACCCACGCCCCCGACAGCCCGCCGGAAACCGGCGCCGCGCCGGCGTAGGGCTGGGCGATTCGAAGATCAGCAGGCGCGCTCTTCGCGGGGCGCGCCTTTTTCTTTGCTTTCGTGACCGGGGGCGAAGGGCTTTAAGGCGCTGATGCCAAGACCCCTGGTCATGGGCGTGGTCAACGTCACGCCGGACAGCTTCTCGGATGGCGGCCGGTTCCTCGACCCCGGGGCCGCGCTGGCCCACGCACGACGGCTGATCGCCGAGGGGGCCGACATCATCGACGTCGGCGGGGAGTCCACCCGGCCAGGGGCGGCGCCCATCTCCGAGGACGAGGAGATCGCCCGGGTCGTCCCGCTGATCGAGCAGGTCCGCCTCCAGAGCGACGTGCGCATCTCCATCGACACCATGAAGCCGGGGGTGGCCCGCGCCGCCGTGGCTGCAGGGGCGGACCTCTGGAACGACATCACCGCCCTCGGCTGGTCGCCTGAAAGTCCGGCGGTGGCCGCCGAGCTCGGCTGCGAGGTCTGCCTGATGCACATGCAGGGCGATCCGCGCACCATGCAGCAGGATCCCCGCTACGACGACGTCCTCGCCGAGGTGATGGCTTTCCTGGTCGCCCGGATCGAAGCCGTAGCCAAGGCCGGGGTCAGCGGCGCGCGCATCTGGCTGGATCCCGGCATCGGTTTCGGCAAGGCGCCGGCTCACAACCTGGCCCTGCTGCGCCATATCGACCGGTTCGTGGAGACGGGGTTCCCGGTCCTGCTCGGCGTCAGCCGCAAGCGCTTCATCCGCACCATCGACGACACCGCGGTCGAGGCGGACGACCGGCTCGGCGGCTCCCTGGCCGGGGCGCTGTGGGGCGCCTGCCGGAAGGTGGCGGCGGTGCGCGTCCACGAGGTGCGCGAGACCGTGCAGGCGCTGAAGGTCTGGGACGCGATCGAGGAGGCTGGGAAATGAGGCTGCTGATCGGCGCCGTTGCGCTCTTGGCCCTTGCGGGCGGCCCCGTCCTGGCGGCGGACAGCCAGCCCCCTTCGAGCGATCACCCCCTGCTGCGCGAGATCGCCGCCGACGTCAGCCCCGACGAGCTGCACGCGACCATCGAGCGGCTGGTGGGCTTCGGCACCCGCCACACCCTCTCGGACACGACGTCGACCACCCGAGGCATCGGCGCGGCCCGCCGCTGGGTGAAGGCGCGATTCGAGGCGATCGGCGCGGCCTGCGGCGGCTGCCTGAAGGTCGAGACACCCACCGACGTGGTCTCCGGCGAGCGCATCCCGAAGCCCGCCGAGATCATGGACGTGCTGGCGATCCAGCCGGGAAGCTCCGATCCGAACCGCGTGGTGGTGATCTCCGGCCATCTGGACAGCCGTATCTCGGACGTGATGAACGCCACCAGCGACGCGCCAGGGGCCAACGATGACGGCTCGGGCGTGGCGGAAGTGATCGAGGCGGCGCGGGTGCTCTCGCGCCACCGTTACGCGGCGACCATCGTCTACGCGGTGCTGCAGGGAGAGGAGCAGAACCTCTACGGCGGCGCCCTCCTCGCCAAATATGCCAAGGCGCAGGGCTGGCAGGTCGAGGCCGACCTCAACAACGACATCGACGGCAATATCCACGGCGTGAACGGGGTGATCGACAACACCCACGTGCGGGTCTTCTCGGAAGGCACGAAGGCCACTGAGACCCCGGCGCAGGCCGACCGGCGGCGCTACAATGGCGGCGAGGTCGACAGCCCCTCGCGGGAGCTGTCCCGCTTCATGGACGGCCTCGCGGACCGGTACCTCACCAACCTGTCGGTCCGCATGGTCTACAGGACGGACCGCTATAGCCGCGGCGGCGACCAGGTGCGGATGCTCGAAGCGGGCTATCCGTCCGTGCGGGTGACCGAGGCCGTCGAGAACTACACCCGCCAGCACCAGGATCTGCGCACCGAAAATGGGATCGCCTATGGCGACGTGATCTCCGGCGTCGATTTTCCCTACCTGGCCCAGGTGACGCGGCTGAACGCCATCACCCTGGCCTCGCTCGCCTCGGCTCCGGCCCCGCCGGACGGGGTGAAGATCGAAGGCGCGGTCTCGCCCGACACCACCGTCAGCTGGGGCCCCTCCCCGGGCGCGGCGGGTTACCGGGTCTGGTGGCGCGACACCACTGACCCCCGCTGGCGCTACAGCCGCTGGGCCGGCGCCTCGGCCTCCCTCACCCTCAAGGGCGTGGTCATCGACGACTGGTTCTTCGGCGTCTCGGCGGTATCGTCCGACGGCTGGGAGAGTCCGGTGGAGTTCCCAGGCCCGGCCGGCGCCTTCTATACTCCGCCGCCGGCGGCCAAGCCCCCTGCCTGACCGGGGCCAGCGAAGGCGTTTAGGACTCCCGCCAGCTTTCGCGAACGTGGTATTCCCGCCCCGGGCGGCGATCGGAGGGGCAACCGCCAATGACCCGAAGGGCGCTACAGGCCGTCGCCGTCATCTGCGTCCGCGACGACGATCCCTATCTCGAAAGCTGCCTCAGGCACCTGCTCGCCCACGGCGTCGATTACGCTGTGATCGACAATGGCATGAGCGCCGAGAGCCGGGCCCTGCTGCAGCGCGCGCCGTTTCGCGACCGGCTGCGCGACGTCCGGCGGCTGCCCTTCACCGGCGTCTTCGAGCTGGAACGGCAGATCGAGGCCAAGGAGCGGGTGTTCGAGACGATCGAGGCCGACTGGCTGATCCATCTGGATGTGGACGAGGCCATGCACGCCTATGCCGAAGGCGAGCGGCTGATCGACTCCATCGCCCGCATCGACGAGCTTGGCTTCAACGTCATCAACTTCGACGAATATGTCTTCCTTCCGGTCGACCAGGCCTATCAGCCCGGCGCCTGCCCCCAGCCGCTCACCGCCTACTATCTGTTCAAGCCCGGCGCCAAACCCAGGCTGATGCGGGCGCGGCGCAAGAGCGCGAACCTGTCGATGGCCCCGTCCGGCCTGGATTCCACTGCCGCGGGCCACGTGGTCTACGGCGAGGGCCTGCGTCTGGCGCCCGAGGCCTTCGTCCTGCGCCACTATATCGTGCGCAGCCAGGACCATGCCCGGCGCAAGTACACCGAGCGCGTCTATGCCGAGACCGAGCTACGGCGCGGCTGGCACGCCAACCGAACGGGCCGCCCCGCAGAGGCGTTCGAATTTCCTCCGCCAGAGGCCCTCGAGCGTCTGCCCAGCGCCGCATCGCACGCCCTGGACCGTTCGCACCCCAGGCGCACCCACTACTGGGACTGGCCTGCGCCCCTGCCTCGGGGCGAGGGCGAATGGCCATCCGAGGCCCAGCGCTCGAAGGCGGTCCGGTAGTCAGGCGCCGGACCGACCCCCGCGGGAACCGGCTCACCCAGCAGCTTGTAGATCCCTGGCTTGCCGCAGCGATAGAACACCGTCCGCTCGGCGGTATGGGCGCGGCTGGCGCCTGAGGCGATCACCTTATGCAGGACCCAGCGGTCGCAGATCACCTGGGCGTACTCAGGCATGTCGACCCATAGCGAGAGCAGGGGAAAGCCGCCGCGCGCGAAGGCCATGCAGCTGGTGTCGACGAAGCGATCCGCATCGGTGACGGGGCAGGGGGCCATGACCGAGCCGTCCGGCCGGCAAAGCATGCGGCTGCAAGACAGGAAATCGGCGCCGGTCCGGGCATGCAGCTCGGCCAGGACCTCCACATGGTCCTCGCGCAGCCAGTTGTCGGCATCCAGGAAGGCGACAAGGTCGAAGTCCTCGTGGAGCGCGTGCTCCGCGCCGAGGAACCGCGGCGCACAGCCGAAGGGCCCGTGGCTGCGCTCCAGGACGATGTGATCGGCGTCCCAGGACGCGACCTCGGCGTGGGGCCGCCCATCCGCCACCATGATGTGCCGGCAGGGATGGGTCTGGCCCAGGACGCTGTCATGCGCCTGCCGCAGGATCGCCTGCGGCTCGGCGTAGTAGGGCGTCACGATGGCGACACGCAGGGCCACCAAGCCTCCTGCCAAAGCTGATCGATCCTAGATCGGGTCGGGCCGAGACTGAAACGCTTCCGTGGCGGGCGTCGGCGGCGCCGCGCGTTCAGATCAGCGGCGGATGGCCGTCGGCAGCCCAGCGATCGAACTGGCGCTTGTAGTCGGGGGCCGGAACCACGCCTGGCGGCACAGGCTCGCCGAGCAGCTCATAGATCCCCGCCTTGCCGCAGCGGTAGAACACCGTCCGCTCGTCCGTATGAGCCCGAGCGACCCCAGACGCCTTGACGTGGTGGAGCATGGCGCGGTCGCTGATGTCGTCGGCGTAGGCCGGCATCGTCACGGCATAGGTGAGCAGCGGGAAAGCGGCGCGGGCGAAGGCCATGCAGCTGGTGTCGATGAAGCGCTCGGGGTCGGTCAGCGCACAGGGGGCCATCACCGTGCCGTCGAGCCGGCAAAGCATCCGTCCGCTCGACAGGAACGCCACCCCGGTGCGCCGGTGCAGGTCGGCCAGGATCTCGATGTGGTCCTCACGGTACCAGTTGTCCGAATCCAGGATGGCGATCAGGTCGAAGCCCTGGAAGGCAGCTGCGGCGGCGCCGACGAAGGTGGGGGTCCGGCCATAGTCCCCAGTGCTCCGTGACAGCACCAGATGCTCGGCGTCCCAGCCATCCACCTCGGGCTTGGGCCGTCCATCGGAAACCAGCAGGTGGCGGCAGGGATAGGTCTGGGCCCGCACGCTGTCGTGGGCCTGCCGCAGCATCGGTAGCGTCTCGGAGAAATAGGCTGTGACGACGGCGACGCGGAGGGACAGGTGAGCCTCCCGATCTCACGGTGGAGCTTGAGCCTAGGCGCGGCGGTGCGGCGTCACAACGCGACGGTTGGCCGCTCGGCGGCGGGTGTGGGACAAGGCGGCATGGCTGACACGGCGGCGGGCAGGCGCGGACGGGTCCTGATCATCGCCGGCTCCGACCCGAGCGGCGGGGCGGGGATCCAGGCCGACATCAAGACGGTGACCGCCTTGGGCGGCTATGCGGCGGCGGCGATCACCGCCCTGACCGTGCAGAACAGCCTGGGTGTCAGCGCCATGCATCCGGTTCCCGCCGAGGTGGTCGAGGCCCAGGCCCGGGCCGTGTTGGAGGACATCGGCGCTGACGCGATCAAGACCGGCATGCTGGGGTCCGCGGCCGTGGTGGAGGCTGTGGCGCGGGTGCTGGCGGAGGCGGCGGCGCCGGCGGTGGTCGATCCGGTGATGCTGGCCAAGAGCGGCGCGGCCCTGCTGGCCCCGGACGCGCTGGAGGCCTTCCGCGCCCTGATGATCCCACGCTCCGATCTGCTCACCCCCAACGCACCGGAAGCCGAGGCGCTGACCGGACTGCGCGTGGACTCGCTCGATGGCCAAAGGCGGGCGGCCGCGGCGCTGCTGGAGCACGGCGCCAATGCGGTGCTGGTCAAGGGCGGGCATGTTCCAGGGCCCGTCGTGGTCGACCTGCTGGTCAGCTCAAAGGCCGAGCGGATCTTCGAGCACCCGCGCCTGGAGACCCGCCACACCCATGGCACCGGCTGCACTCTGGCGAGTGCGTGCACCGCGGGCCTGGCGCAGGGCATGACCCTCGAGGCGGCCGTGGAGCGGGCCATCGCCTATACCGCCGAAGCGATCGCGCGGGCTCCGGGCTTTGGCGCCGGGGCCGGGCCGCTGGATCACGCCTGGCCGCTGCGTCCGCGGGCTTGACGCTGACGCCTGCTGCGGCTCCGCTCGGCCATGGCGCTCAAGGAATCGGCAGGCGAGGGCGAGCTCAGGGAGAAGCTCGAAGCCATACTGCGGCAAGCGACTGGGCTGATGCAGGTGCTTGCGACGGCGCGCGATCTCGACCTTCCCGACTGGCTGATCATGTCGGGAGCCGTGTACCAGCGAGTGCTCAACCACCTCACCGGCCGGCCGCCCGACTACGGGATCAAGGATTACGACCTCGGCTACTTCGACGCTTCGGACATCTCCTATGAGGCCGAGGATGCGGTGATCCGCCGTGTCGCCGCTGCCTTCGACGAGCCCCTGCGCTCGCTGGTGGAAGTCAGGAACCAGGCCCGCGTGCACGTCTGGTTCGAGGACAAGTACGGCGAGGCCTATTCGCCTCTGACCTCGACCTCAGACGCCCTCCGGCGGTTCGTCTCGCCGATGTTCGCCGTCGGCGTTCGGCTGGAGGCTGGCGGCGAGCTCATGATCGAGGCGCCCTTCGGTCTGTCCGACCTCTTCGCCATGCGGCTCCGGCCGAACCGGGAGCGCCCGGTCATCGCCAGCTACGAACGCATCGCCGCCTCCGCCAAGGCGCGTTGGCCGGAGATCGTCGTGGAGCCGAGGCAGGCTTGACCGCCCGCCCGTCGCCTGCGACCTGCCAAGGATGGGATTGAAGCTCTCGGTGGTCGACCAGTCGCCGGTATCGGCGGGCATGACGCCGGCCCAGGCCTTGCGCAACACCATCGATCTGGCCAGGCGCTGCGACCGCCTGGGCTATGAGCGCTACTGGATCGCGGAGCACCACGGCATGGAGGTGATCGCCACCTCGGTTCCGGAGGTGATGATCGGCCTGGTGGCCCAAGCCACCAAGACCATCCGCGTCGGCTCCGGGGCGGTGCTGCTGCCGCACTATTCCGCGCTGAAGGTGGCCGAGACTTTCCGTCTGTTGCACGCCCTGTTCCCCGGGCGCATCGATCTCGGCCTCGGCCGGGCGCCGGGCGGGGAGGCGCTGGAGGCCTTCGCGCTCCGACGCACCCGCGACAACGCCCAGTTCGATGTCGACGATTTCCCCAACCAGCTGGTCGAGCTACTGGCCTTCCTGCGCGGCGACTTCCCCGAGGACCACCCGTTCGGCCGCATCCACGTCACCCCCGAGGCCCCCGGCGAGCCGGAGGTCTGGCTGCTGGGCTCGAGCGCCTGGAGCGCCATGGCGGCCGGGCGCCTGGCCCTTCCGTACACCTTCGCCCACTTCATCAATCCGGGCGGCACACGCCTCTGCGTCGAACGCTACCGGGCCCAGTACGAGCCGACCGAACGGTCCCCCATGCCCCGGGCGGTCGTCGCCGTGGGCGTGATCTGCGCCGAGAGCGAAGAGAAGGCCGAGTGGATCGGCTCGGTCTACCGCGCCATGGGCCGCCGCATCCGTCTGGGCATCCGAGCGCCTCTCCCGCCGCCGGAGGAAGCCATCCGCGAACTGGCCGAAGGGCCGAATCCGCCCTCCGCTCCCGAGGGTGAGTGGCCCCGGGTGTTCGTGGGCGCCCCGCAACGGGTGAAGTCAGAGCTGCAAGCCATGGCCGCGGCGCTGGGCGTCGATGAGATCATGGCGGTGAGCATCACCCACGACCACGCCGACCGGGTGCGCTCCTACGAGCTGCTGGCGGAGGCGTTCGGCCTGCAGCCCCGCTAAGCAGCGGCGCAGAAATCCTGCCTTGGGCTTGGCCCTGCCATGGGATAGGCGTGCCGGCCCGCGCCGGATGCAGGGCATGGCGTCCTACGGGCGGCGGGGATGCGGGGAGTTCCTGCCATGCGCCAATGGACCGTCGACGCCTTCGCCGCCGCGCCCTTCAAGGGCAACCCGGCCTGCGTGGTCGAGCCCTTCGCAGAGTGGCCCGCAGACGGCTGGATGCAGGCGCTGGCCATGGAGAACAACCAGGCCGAGACCGCCTTCCTCCGGAAGACCGCGGACCCTGCGCGCTTCGGCCTTCGCTGGTTCACCCCGACGGTCGAGGTGCCGCTGTGCGGCCACGCCACCCTCGCCTCCAGCCACGTTCTGATGACCGAGCTGAAGCTCGCGGCAAAGGAGATCGTGTTCGAGAGCCGCTCCGGGCCCCTCAAGGTCTCCCGGGCCAGCGACGGCTACCGGTTGGACTTCCCCGCCAGGATCGCCAAGCTCATCGATCCGCCCGAGGGACTCGCCGAAGCCCTCGGAGCCGAGCCGGTCGAGGTCTGGGCCGAGGCGGTGCTGGCGGCCGTGATGCCGGATGAGACCACGGTCAGGAACCTGAGGCCAGACAGCGCCAAGATCCTCAAGGTGGCGAGCTCGGCGGTCGAGCGCGGCAATGTGATCGTCACCGCCCGAGCGGACGAGGGCCGGCCCTACGACGTGGTCAGCCGCTTCTTCGCCCCCGGCTCGGGCATTCCGGAGGATCCGGCCACCGGCGCGGCCCACTGCCTGCTGTCGCCGCTGTTCGCCTCGAAGCTCGGGCGCAACCGCCTGAACTTCCACCAAGCCTATCCGGGCAGGGGCGCGGACCTCGTGGCCGAGCATGTCGGCGAGCGAGTGCACCTCTACGGCCGGGCGGTGACGGTCCTCGAGGGGGTCTTGAGGATCTAGTCGTGGATTTTCCGGACCCGCGCCTCACGCTCCTTGGCGATGCGGGCGTCAATGGTCTTGAGCCGGCCTTCCAGGTCGCGCCGCTCCCAGGCCGAGATGCCGTGGCTCTTGCGATAGTAGAGCCTGAGCTGTTCGATGCGGCGCAGCTGCTGGCGCAGGCGCGCGGCCTCCGCTGCGGTGATCTCGCGGCCGCGGACCGCCTGGTCGATGCGGGTCCCGGTGCGGGCCTCACGGGCGGTCAGGGTCGCCCACGCCGGCGGCGGCGCGGCGGCGGCCGGGCTGGCGAGCAGGAGGAGGCTGAGGAGAACACGCTTCATCTCAGTCCGCTCTAGGCTCCCGGCGGCGATGCGTCCACATGGCGCCAAATGGCCACGAAGTTTTCCTCGTCAAGGCCGTGAATTCGTGTATCCCCAGCCTCGGGCCACGCCCTCCCAACGGGGCGCAGTCCATCTGCAAGGATGGGAGACATCATGAGCATCCAAAAACCGGCCCTTCGGCCGGCGCGACCCTATTTCTCGTCCGGACCCTGCGCCAAGCGCCCCGGATGGTCCCTCGAAAACCTCAAGGACGCCAAGCTCGGCCGGAGCCACCGCGCGGGTGACGTCAAGGCGCGTCTGAAGCTGGCCATCGACCGCACCCGCGAGGTGCTCGAGGTGCCGGCCGACTTCCTCATCGGCATCGTGCCGGCCTCCGATACCGGGGCCGTCGAGATGTGCCTGTGGACCATGCTGGGCGTCCGCCCGGTGCAGGTCGCGGCCTGGGAGAGCTTCTCCAAGGATTGGGTGACCGACATCGTCGAGCAGCTGAAGCTGCCGGACACAGAGGCCCTGACCGCCCCCTTCGGCGAGCTGCCCGACCTGTCCAAGGTCCGTCCCGACGCCGACCTGGTGTTCGCCTGGAACGGCACCACCTCCGGCGCCCGCGTTCCCAATGCCGACTTCATCTCGGCAGACCGCGAAGGCATCGTGATCTGCGACGCCACCTCTGCGGCCTTCGCCCAGGACCTCGACTGGTCCAAGCTCGATGTGGTCACCTACTCCTGGCAGAAGGTGATGGGCGGCGAAGCGGCCCACGGCATGCTGATCCTGTCGCCCCGT
>FTGB01000229.1_pt1 | contig 10217 bp, 7 predicted proteins | sample 1640641 | NCBI WGS metagenome assembly FTGB01 (sample SAMEA3914789, study PRJEB12502) | metagenome | biome: forest; material: soil | place: Canada | collected 2011-07-03 | depth 0.3 m | reverse complement strand
GGCCTTGATGGTGATGCCGCGCTCGCGCTCGATGTCCATCGAGTCGAGCACCTGCTCCTTCATCTCGCGCACGGTCAGGCCGCCGGTGATCTGGATCAGGCGATCCGAGAGCGTCGACTTGCCGTGGTCGATGTGGGCCACGATGGAGAAGTTGCGGATTCGCTCGAGGGGGGCGGTCATGGGCGGCGCTCTCTAGCACATTCGCCCCCTACAGGAAGCGTCGGCCCCCGGCGCCCAACTGTCACACGCCTGTCACCCAAGCTTCAGCCGGGCGTCACACGGCGCGGCTAGACCACGGCCAAGCTCGACGGTCACCCGCCGGGCTCAAGGGGATATTCAAAAAAAGGATCCGAGACATGACGAGCAAGACCTCGCTTCTGCGCGGGGCCGCTCTCGGCGCAATTCTCGCGCTGGGGTTCGGAGCGGTGGCCGAGGCCAAGCCGGTGAAGCATCACCATCATCACGGCGCGCTGGTCGTGCACGACAGCGCCGACAGGGCCGAGATCGAGGAGCTGCGCAACGAAGTGCACGCGCTCACCGATCGGCTCAACGCCCAGGAAGGCTACACCCAGCAGGTCAATGTGACGGCTCAGCAGGCGCAGGCCTCGGCCCAGCAGGCTCAGGCCTCGGCCCAGCAGGCCACGGTCCAGGCCCAGGCGGCCGACGCCGAGATCAAGACCATCCCGGCAAGCATCGACAAGCAGGTCGACCGGCAGATCGCCAAGAATGCGCCCAAGCCCGGCTGGTGGAACAACACCACCGTCTCCGGCACGGTCTTCTACGACCTCACCAACATCGACCAGAAGTCGGACGGGGCGAAGCTGCCCGGCACGCCGAACGGCGTGAACTTCGACATCAAGCGGATGTACATTTCGGTCGATCACCAGTTCAACAGCGTGTTCTCGGCGAACCTGACCACCGACTTCACCTATGACAGCGGCGTCGGGGCGACCCAGCTCTACATCAAGAAGGCCTATGTCCAGGCCAAGCTGAACCCGATGCTGACCTTGCGCCTCGGCTCGGCGGACCTGCCCTGGGTGCCATTCGTCGAAGGCATCTACGGCTACCGCTACGTCGAGAACGTGATGATCGACCGCACCAAGTTCGGCACATCGGCCGACTGGGGCGTGCACGCCCTGGGCTCGATCCCGATGGGCGGCCTGACCGTCAGCTACGCGGGCTCGGTGGTGAACGGCGGCGGCTACAAGAAGCCGGGTTTCATCGGCGGGGTGAACCACACCAACTCGATGGACTTCGAGGGCCGGCTCAGCGCGTCGGCCGCGGGCTTCACCGCGGCGGTGGGCGGCTATGACGGCAAGCTCGGCAAGGACGCCCAGGGGACGGCGACCTATCACGACGCCACCCGCTTCGACGCCTTGCTGGCCTATGTGAAGGGCCCGATCCGCGCCGGCGTGGAGTACTTCCACGCCAACAACTGGAACGACGTCACCCAGGTCAATCCGCTCCTGACCAACAAGACCGAGGGCTGGTCTGGGTTCGGCTCGTTCGCCTTCACGCCGCGGCTGTCGGTGTTCGGCCGCTACGACTGGGTCAAGCCGAAGGACACCACCAACCCGACCCTGGCCAACGACTATTTCAACGTCGGCGTCCAGTACGAGCCGGTGAAGATCCTCGACTTCTCGCTCGTGTATAAGCGCGACAAGGTCAACAACGGGACCATAAGCACCCAGAACGGCACGATCGGCGGGGGGGCCAACGGGACTTATGACGAGGTCGGCCTGTTCGGCCAGATCAAGTGGTAGGCTGACCGCTCCCGTTCGGGCTGGAAGGCAAGCATGCCAGAGGGGCGTCGCGCGAGCGGCGCCCCTTTCGCGTGGCGACGCTGCAGTCGAGCCGAAGCTTCCCCTCGCCGATCCCTTCCGATATGAAGCAAGACTGCATATCGAGTTTTTCTAACGCTCCTTCCATATAAATCCTATTGCACAGCTAGGTGTTGTGGAGCAGAAGGCGCCTGGGCTTCCCAGAAAAAGATGAGGGGACTGAGATGAGTTTCGTGAAGCACGCCGCGCGGGCGCGGTTGCTGGGGGGCGTCGCGTTGGGCGCCCTGGGGCTGTTGGCCGCGACCGGCGCGGCGGCTCAGGACCGACCGCTGAGCACGGCGCCCGCGGCTCCCGCTGCGCCGAACGATCCGCGCGAGGCGCGGTTGCAGCAGCTCGAGGCCGAGGTCCAGGTGCTTTCAGGCGAGCTGCGCGAGCTGCGCGGCGAACTCAGCGCCAGCGCCGCCGAGGTGAAGAGCACGGCCGCGGCCCAGGCCAGGACGGCGGCCGCCGAGGCCAAGGTCGAAGCCTCGCTTCCCAAGGTCGCCTTCCCCGACGGGCGGCCGACCATCTCCAGCCCCGACGGGGCATTCAAGGTGGCCCTGCGCACCCTCGTTCAGTTCGATGCGGCCCACTATGATGTCAGCCCGCTGACCGCGGCCAACAACCTGAGCTCGGGCACCGATTTCCGCCGGGCGCGCCTGGGCCTGGACTTCACTGCCTTCAAGGATTGGAACGGCGCCATCTGGGGCGACTTCGGCGGCCGCGGCGTCGAAGCCCCGGTGCTGAACCAGGCCTGGGTCGAATACGCGGGCTTGAAGGGCAAGGACTGGGCTGCGCGCTTCCGCATCGGCGCATGGTCCACGCCGACGAATCTCGAAGACGGCACCAGCTCTTCCGAGCAGCTGCTTCCCGAACGCGCCGCGGCCGCCGAGCTGCAGCGGGGCCTCGCCGGCGGCGATGGCCGCTCCAGCATCGGCGCCTTCTTCAACGGCAAATACTGGTACCTCGGTGGAGTCTTGACCGGCGACACAGTCGGGACCTCGGGCGAGTTCGGCGAGCAGGAGGGCTACATCCTCCGCGCCGCCATCGATCCGTTCCATGGCAAGGACTACGATGTCCACCTGGGCGCCAACCTCAACGGCGTCATCAAGCCGGGGAACACCTCAGGCGTCCCCGGCGTGCTCGCCGAATCGGTGCGCCTGCGCGAACGACCCGAGACCAGCGTCGACAACAACTCCACCCGCCTGGTGGACACCGGCGCCATCACCTCCGACGGCCTGACCTCTTACGGCCTCGAGGCCGGCGCCAGCTTCGGCAGCCTCTATCTCGCCGGCGAGTATACCCACTTCAGCGTCAGCCGAACCTCGGCCGGTTCGCCCTTCGATCCGAGCTTCTGGGGCTGGTACGTTCAGGGCTCCTGGACCCTGACCGGCGAGCGGCGCGTGTGGTCGAGCGCGGCGGGCGGCTTCCGCGGCATCCGGCCCAGGCAAAACTTCGATCCGTTGAACGGAGGCTGGGGGGCCTGGGAGATCGCCGGCCGCTATGACGTGCTGAATCTCGACGACAATGCTGGCGCGGCCGGGACCGCCACCCCCCTGGGCGGCATCCGGGGCGGGGAACAGAAGATCGCGTCTGTGGGGATCAACTGGTACCCGAACAGCGTCTTCAAGTTCCAGCTGGACTTCCAGAACGTGGACGTGGACCGCCTCGGGCCCACCGGCCTGCAGATCGGTGAGAACGTGAAGATCTACACCCTGCGCTCGCAGTTCCAGTTCTGACCGACCGCCGCCGCGAGGCGCCGCAATCCGGCGTCTCGCGGCTCGCTTCGAATCCGACGGTTCCGGGCCTAAGGTGCAGCTTCCCCAGCGCCCACGGTCATGATTCGAAGCCTCGGCCTCAACTTCAGCCAACCCTCAGCGCGCTACGCCGCCGGCGACGTGCTGGAGGTGGCTGGCTGTCCGGTGCGGCTGAAGGTCGACCGCCGCGCCCGCAGGGTCAGCCTCCGCCTCGACACCACCAAGGGTGAGGTCATCGCCACCGCCCCGTCGCCGCGGCGGCTGAAGGAGGCCGCCGCCTTCGCCGCCCAGCGTGCGGCTTGGATCGGCGAGGCGGTGGGTCGCCTGCCGCCGGCCGAGCCGCTGGCCCCCGGGGCCGTCCTGCAGGTGCTGGGCCGGTCCTGCCGGCTCAAGGCTGCGCTCGGGCGAAACCGGCAGGGACTCTACGAGGAGGACGGCCTCGTGCTGCGCGCCTGGGGCGAGGGGGAAGCCTTTCGCAGGGCCGCCCTGCGGGTGCTCAAGGCCGAGGCCCAGAAGGTCCTGGCCGATCGTTCTGCCGTGTACGCGGGCGCTCTCGGCAAGGTCACGCCCCAGGTGGCGGTGATGGACGCCCGCTCGCGCTGGGGCTCCTGCACGCCGGCCGGTCCCGGCTGGGCCGCCAGCCTGCGCTACTCCTGGCGGCTGATTCTCGCGCCCTATGAGGTCATGGACTATGTCGCCGCCCACGAGTGCGGCCACCTGGTGCATCCCGACCATAGCCCGAGGTTCTGGGCCCTGGTCGCCAGCCTGGGGCCGGACGTGAAGCGGGCGAGATCCTGGCTGCGCACCCACGGGCCGCGGCTGCACGCGGTGGGTCGGTAGAGCGCGTTCCGAAGAGTGGAAATGCAAGAGCTCTAGGCGGTCAGACCGCCACCATCTCCGCGGCGACCCCGAGCACCTGGTCCAAGGTGAAGGGTTTCAGCAGCACGATCCCCTCAGGCGCCCAGTCCGGCCGCCACTCGGCGCGCCGTCCGCCGGTGATATAGACGACCGGCAGGGATGGGCTCAGCTCGCGTGCACGCCGGGCCACCTCGTAGCCATCGGGACCCTCGCCGAGCTGCAGGTCGATGATCACCGCGTCCGGCGCGAAGCTGCGTCGCTCGAGCAGCTCGATCGCCTTGGCCCCGTCGTCGACCACCTCGACGTCGTAGCCGGCCTCGGTGAATGCTTGGCGGAGCAGATCTCGCGTGGACGCATCGTCATCGACCACGAGCAGAGCGGGGCACATCGGCAGCCTCCTGCGTGCAGCGGCAGGCCGTTGCACGCAGTTAGCATAACACCGTTTCGCAAACGCCGCGCAAAAACAACTGTATCGCGAGCCAGGCGGCCTATCGCGAAGAAAGCGCCAGGGCGACTCCCCGACGGCCCGCTCAGTACAGGTCGTCGGCGTTCGGCGCGGGCTCCCGCTGCGGCGGCGGTTGGGCCGGTTGCGGTTGGTTCAAGGGCTCGCCCTCGCCGTTGGTCCCGCCCATGCCGAGCGAGGACAGCAGGGTGTCGAGGTCGCCGGTCTGGCTGGGCGCGGGCGGCGGGGCTGGGCCGCCGGGGATGGCGGAGACCTTCAGCCGCGGCAGGGCCTGGGACATGAACTCGCGCCACAGCAGGGCAGGCACGCCGCCGCCGGTGACCTTGCGCATGGGCGTGTTGTCGTCGCGGCCGGTCCAGACTGCCGTCACGAAGCCGCCGGTGAAGCCCACGAACCAGGCGTCGCGATAGTCGGAAGTAGTGCCGGTCTTGCCCGCGAGGTCGTAGCCCGTCACCCGCGCGCTCGTGCCGGTGCCGCCGGAGACCACGCCCCGCATCATCATGTCCATGTACTGCAGCGCCGGCGTGCCGATCACCTGCGGCCGCTGCCCCGGATGCTCGGCGTGGTCGTACAGGACCCTGCCGTCGGCTGTGCGGACCCGCTCGATGCCGTAGGCCGCGGAGCGATAGCCACCGTTGGCGAAGGCGTCATAGGCGGAGGCCATCTCCAGCGGGCTGACCTCCACCGCCCCCAGCGCCATGGAGGGCCCCGTCTGGATCGGCGAGTTGATCCCGAGCCGATGGGCGGTGGCGGCCACCGCGCCGGTGCCGACCTCGTTGCCCAGCCGCGCCGCCACGGTGTTGATCGACTGCGCGAGCGCCGTCTGCAGGTTGATGCGGCCGAGATAGCGGCCGGTGTAGTTGCGGGGCTGCCAGGTACCGATGGTGATCGGCTCGTCGACTACCGGCTCATAGGGCGTGTGGCCCTGCTCCATGGCTGTCAGATAGACGAAGGGCTTGAACGAGGAGCCGGCCTGGCGCCGCGCGGTCGCCACCCGGTCGAACTGGCTGTCGGCATAGCTGACCCCGCCGACGTAGGCGCGGACCCGCCCCTCGCCGTCCAGCGAGATCAGCGCCGCCTGCTGCACGCCCTTGGGCGCGCCGAGGGTGGCGATACCCTGGGAGATCGTGTGCTCGGCGGCGGCCTGGATCGGCAGGTCCAGGGTGGTCTCCACCACGAGGTCCTCCTGCGGCTCGCCGACCATCTGGCGCACCTGGGCGTCGACCCAGTCGACGAAGTACTGCCCGCGGGAGGTCGCCAGCACCGAGGAGATGCGCACCGGGTGGCGGAAGGCGTCATCGCGCTGGGCGGGGGTGATGGTGCGGGTCTGCACCATCTCGTCGAGCACGATGGTGGCGCGCCGTTCCGCCCGCGCCTGGTCCGATACCGGACTGTAGCGCGAGGGCGCCTTCAGCATGCCAGCCAGCAGCGCCGCCTCCCCAAGGCTCAGCTGGGCCGCGGGCTTGTTGAAGTAGCGCTGGGCGGCCGCCTCGATGCCGTAGGCGCCGGCGCCGAAATAGACCCGGTTCAGATAGAGGGCGAGGATCTGCTTCTTGGAGAACTTGGCTTCCAGCCAGATGGCCAGCACCAGCTCTTGGGCCTTGCGGTGCATGTTCTGCGCCGGGGTCAGGAACAGGTTGCGCGCCAGCTGTTGGGTGATGGTCGAGCCCCCCCGCAACGGCCCGTGCGGATGGCTGAGGTTGTAGAGTTCAGACCGGCCGATGCCCCAGGGGTTGAAGCCGAAGTGGTGGTAGAACTGCCGGTCCTCGATGGCCACGAAGGCGCCGGGCACGTAGGCGGGCAGGGAATCGATGTCGACCGGCGGGGCGTACTGGCTGCCGCGCACGGCGATCAGGGCGCCGGATCGGTCGAGGTAGGTGATCGAGGGCTGCCGTTTGATCTGGTAGAGCTTGGAGGTGTCGGGCAGGCCGCGCGCCAGCACCGCGATGGCGGCGATGACCGCGATGGCGGCCCATATGCCGCCGACCGCGCTCCAATAGAGGATCGATTGCAGCAGGGTCCGGGGCGGGCCGTCCGGGCCACGGGGGCCGAAGAAGCGGCCGAAGCCGCCGGGCCGCTGCTGATCGGAGGAGCCGCCGGCGCCTTCGTTGGACATGTGCCTGTCTCGTCTCCGGGCCGGCCGCCCCCCGAGCGGGTGTTTACCCAATGCGGCAGGGGCGCTCCACAAGATTGACGCGCGATGAACGCCCCGGTTCCGCCATGCGTCGATCACGCAGGCCACATTCGCGCCGGGGTTGGGTTATAGGTGGCGTGGGCGGCCGGCTAGCTGGGACGACACCTATGATGCGGAAGATGCTCGCCCTCGCCGCCGCGGCGTCCCTGATGACGGCCGGAGCCGCCCAGGCTCGCGATGTCTATGACGACGTCTTCTTCGTCCGCGCCCATGCCTCCGCCGCCGATCTCTTTCAGGACCGCGCCGCCTGCCGGACCGCCGCCACCCACATGAGCGACGCCGACGCCGCCTACTCCAATCCGCAATACGGCGCGCTCAGCGCCATGGGCTCGGCCCTCGACGAGGACTCCCTGCACGAGGGCGGCCTGCACAAGCGCCTGGAGCGCGCGGTGTTCGACCACTGCATGAAGACCAACGGATGGACCCTGGCGGCGCCCGCCGGCGAGGAGCTGAAGCAGCTGCTCCGCGCCACCCCGCGTCACCCCCAGGCCATCGACGCCTGGCTGAAGACCCATGAGCCCGCGCCGGAAGCAGCAACACCGGCCGAGCCGGTGGTGAAGACGGCCGCGTCGTCCGATCCGGCCCCGACGCTCAAGAATTAGCCGGCTGGCTAGACGTCCACCTCGGCGTCCAGGGCGTTGTCCTGGATGAATTCGCGGCGAGGCTCGACCAGGTCGCCCATCAGGCGCGAGAACATGTCGTCGGCGTCGTCGGAGTGGGCGACCCTCACCTGCAGCAGGGTGCGCGCGTCCACGTCCAAGGTGGTCTCCCAGAGCTGTTCGGGGTTCATCTCGCCCAGGCCCTTGTAGCGCTGGATCGACAGGCCTTTGCGGCCGGCGTCGAGGATGGCGTTCAGCAAGTCCAGCGGCCCACGGACCACCGCGACCTTGTCCTTGCGCCGGAAGGTGGCCGGAGCGGAAAACACTTCCGCCAGGTCCGGCGCGCGCTCGGCCAGGCGGCGGGCGTCCAGGGCATGGATCAGGGCGTCCTCAAGCACGATCCGTTCGGAGACGCTGCGCTTGACCCGCGAGAAGGCGAAGCCCCCCAGGCCCCCGTCCTCGGCCGCAACCCCTTCCCAGGGGCCATCGCCTTCCTCGGCGTAGAGATCCAGCCGCCTGGCTGTCTTGTCCGGATCGGGGTTCTCGCCGAACAGGCCGGCCAGGGCGGCCTGCTCGATGGCGAAGGCCGGCGCCCGCTGCGACAGGCGCTCGATATGGGCGCGGGCGGTCTTGGAAAGGGCCACCAGGCCCATCAGGTCGCGGCCCGACCGTTGCTCGCCGCCGTGGAGCTCCAGCACGGCCCCGTCGACCCCCTCTTCGGTGAGGAAGGCCTCCATCTCGGCGTCGTCCTTGAGATAGCGCGACGACTTGCCCTTGGCCGCCTTATAGAGCGGCGGCTGGGCGATATAGAGATAGCCCCGCTCGATCAGCTCCGGCATCTGCCGATAGAAGAAGGTGAGCAAGAGGGTGCGGATGTGGGCGCCGTCGACGTCGGCGTCGGTCATGATGATGATCTTGTGGTAGCGCACCTTCTCCGCGTCGAAGTCGTCGCGGCCGATGCCCGCCCCAAGCGCCGTGATCAGGGTGCCGATCTGCTCTGAGGTCAGCATCTTGTCGAAGCGGGCGCGCTCGACGTTCAGGATCTTGCCGCGCAGGGGCAGCACCGCCTGGTTCTCGCGGTTCCGGGCCTGCTTGGCCGAGCCGCCGGCGCTGTCGCCCTCGACCAGGAAGATCTCCGACTTGGCAGGATCCTTCTCCTGGCAGTCGGCGAGCTTGCCGGGCAGGTTGGAGATATCCAGCGGCGACTTGCGCCGAGACAGCTCGCGCGCCTTGCGCGCCGCCTCTCGCGCCATGGCCGCCTCGGCGATCTTCTGCACCACCTGGCGCGCCTCCGCCGGGTTCTCCTCGAACCACTGGCTGAGCCCCTCGGCGACCAGGCCCTCGACGGCCGGGCGCACCTCCGAGGAGACCAGCTTGTCCTTGGTCTGGCTGGAGAACTTGGGGTCCGGGACCTTGACCGACAGCACGCAGGTCAGGCCCTCGCGGGCGTCCTCCCCGGAAACGCCGATCTTCTCCTTCTTGGAGATGCCCGAGCTCTCGGCGTAGTTGGTGATCACCCGCGTGAGGGCCGCGCGGAAAGCCGACAGGTGCGTGCCGCCATCCCGCTGGGGGATGTTGTTGGTGAAGCACAGCATGTTCTCGTGATAGCCGTCGTTCCACCACAGGGAGAGGTCGATCTCGACCTTCTCGCGGCGGCCGCGGACCACGATGGGGGCCTTGATCAGAGGCTGCTTGGCCTTGTCGAGGTGCCGCACGAAGGCTTCGACGCCGCCCTCGTAGGACATGATCTCCTCGAACGGGCTGGCGTCGCGGAGATCGCGGAAACGGATCGTCACGCCGGAGTTCAGGAACGCCAGCTCGCGCAGCCGGTGCTCGAGCGTCTTGCGGTCGAACTCCACCGCCGAGAAGGTTTCCAGCGAAGGCATGAAGGTGACGCTGGTGCCGGTCAGCGGCGTGCCGTCCGCCCGGCTCGGAGCCTTGCCGGTGACCTTCAGCGGTTCGACGGGGTCGCCGCGGCGAAACAGCATCTCGTGGGTCTCGCCGGCCCGCCAGATCTTCAGCTTCAGCCAGTCCGACAGGGCGTTGACCACCGAGACGCCGACGCCGTGCAGGCCGCCGGACACCTTGTAGGAGTTCTGGTCGAACTTACCGCCGGCGTGCAGCTGGGTCATGATGACCTCGGCCGCCGAGACGCCTTCGCCCTCGTGGATGTCGGTGGGGATGCCGCGTCCGTCGTCGATGACGGTCACCGAGCCGTCCTGGTTCAGGATCACCTCGACCGCCGAGGCGTAGCCGGCCAGGGTCTCGTCGATGGCGTTGTCGACGACCTCATAGACCATGTGGTGCAGGCCCGAGCCGTCGTCGGTGTCCCCGATGTACATGCCCGGCCGCTTGCGCACGGCGTCCAGGCCCTTGAGCACCTTGATGGATTCGGCGCCGTAGTCGTCGCCGTTGGGTTGGATGGTTTCGTCGGTCATTGATCGTCCAGTGGGGTCAGCTGGCCGGCGTCCACACGAACGCCTCGGGCCCGGCCCTTGAGGTCTTCGAACAGCTGCTCGTCCACTC
>FTGB01000251.1_pt1 | contig 10647 bp, 10 predicted proteins | sample 1640641 | NCBI WGS metagenome assembly FTGB01 (sample SAMEA3914789, study PRJEB12502) | metagenome | biome: forest; material: soil | place: Canada | collected 2011-07-03 | depth 0.3 m | reverse complement strand
CTGGGGAAGATCTGAGGCGCGGGGACGGCGAGCCAAGGCGGCGCCCGGCCGACAAGCCGGTTCCGAGGAAGAACGGCGGGAAGCGGCTCTCGTCGACCTACCCAACGCCCTGCGAGATCCCGAAAATTGCAACATGCGATCGAGTTTGAGCGCAATGTGCCCCCATGAGCGAGACGCCGACCTCGGCAACGTCGCCATGGCCCGTTGGTGATGATGATACCTCCGCGCGGGTGCGGGCTTTTGACTGGAAAGCCACGGCGCTCGGGCCCACCCAGCATTGGCCGGAACGCCTGAAGGGCGCGGTGGAGTTCATCTCGGGCTCCCAGGTTCCGATGAGCATCATCTGGGGCCCCGAGCGGGTCCTCATCTACAACGACGCCTGCATCGCTCAGCTTGGGCAGGGGCATCCACGCGCCTTCGGCCGGCCTGCGCGAGAGTCGTCGGGCGAGATCGGGGCCGCCGAGGCGATCCACCGCCGCGTCTTTGCCGGTGAGCAGGTGACCCTGGAGAATCTGCCCTGGACCAGGTTTGGCGACGACGATCCGCCGGAGGCCTTCTTCACCACCTATTTCACCTCGATCCGGGACACGCATGGAACGGTGGCCGGCGGATTGATCATCTCCTTCGAGACCACCGATGCGGTGAAGACCAAGCAAGCCGAGGCGGCGCTGCGTGAAAGCCAGGCGAGACTGCAGGTCGCGGTCGACCTCGTGGGACTGGCGATCTACTCGTGGGACCTGAACGCCGACATCGCCTATTGGGGCGAACGCGTCAGGGCTATCTGGGGATTTGCCCCGGATGTGAAGGTCGATCGCGCGCTCGCCCGGTCGGCTGTGCATCCGGACGACCTTCCGGCGTTTGACGCAGCCGTATCGCGCGCCACGGATCCGGATGGCGACGGCGTCTACGAGACGCAATGCAGGGTGATCAGCCTCGCCGACGGCCTCGAACGATGGGTGTCGGCTTACGGCAAAACGACCTTCGTGGCGGGACGGGCGGCCCGTTTCGTCGGAGCCGTCCTCGACATCACCGAGCAGAAACGCGCCGACGCGCGCCGGCGGGAGAGCGACGAGCGATTCCGCCGGTTCGCGGAGAATTCCAGCGACGTGCTGTGGATCCTCAATGTCGAGCAGCAGCGGCTGGAGTACCTCAGCCCCGGCTTCCTGCCGACCTGGGGCGCCTCGCCCGCAAGCGCCATCGCCAATATCGGCATCTGGAACGACAGCATCCATCCAGAGGATCGGGTCGCCAGGGCCCGGTCCCTCGAGCGGGTGGTCGGAAAGGGCGAGAGGACTACCCACAGGTACCGGATCGTCCGGCCGGACGGCTCCGTTCGCGAGATTCGGGATACGGTCTTCCCGATGCCTGATACCGATGGCCGCATCGGTGCGATCGGCGGCATCGCCCATGACATCAGCCGTCGCGAGGCGCTCAGCGTCTATCTCGTCGATCCTGACAGCTCCGCCAGGGACGGGAAATCCGCCCTCTTGCGTCGGGACGGGCAGCGGGTCACCGCGTTCGCGACCGAGGCTGCGTTTCTGGACGTCGCCGGCGCCCTTGCCCCCGGCTGTGTTCTCGTGCGGGCCGACGACGACGCGAGCGCCAGCCGCTTCGACCTCGGGCGCATCCTGAACTCCCGCGGCATCGACTTGCCGGTGATCTTCGAAGCGGACCTCGGCGGAGACGTCGACCTGGCGATCGGGGCCATGAAGTCCGGTGCAATGGACGTCCTGCAGGCGCCGGCCGAGCCCGCGGCGGTGTTGGCCGCCGTGGCCTCCGCACTGGCCCACCTGCGCCAGGAAGACCTGATCGAAAGCGCGGCCGAGCGCATCCGCCTTCAGCTCTCCCGGATGACCGCGCGCGAGCGGGAGGTCCTGGACGGCCTCCTGGCGGGCGGCACCAACAAGACCATCGCCCGCAAGCTCGGGATCAGTCCGCGCACGGTCGAGGTGCACAGAGCCCGGATGATGGAGCGCCTGGGTGTCCACACCGCGCAGGAGGCCGTGATGGCGGTGGCCTCCGCCGGCATGCAGGCGCTGTTCCCCAGGCCCGAGGATGACGGATGATCACGGTCGTTGGGCTCACGCCGGAACGGGCGTGGCGCCACCGGGGCCCTGGTGTGCGGCGTCCTGGCGGTGCGGCCGTAGGCGGAAGGCCAGAGCGAGCAGGCTGCCCCCGAACACCAGGGCGTAGGCGCCGAGCCACCAGGTCAGCACCAGGGCGCCGATCAGCGGCGCGAACCCGAGCGCGAGGCCGCCCAGGATGGAGAGCACCCCGCTGAGTCCCAGCCACCAGCGGCCGTGGTCGGCCCGCACCCGCACGGCCGCGATCAGCGCCAGGACGCCGGAGACCAGTGCCCAGCCAGCCATCAGGTAGACGAACACCACGATGGTCACACCCGGGGCCAGCACAGCCACAGCGGCAGCGATCAGGCTCGCCACGCCTTGCAGGACAAAGACGCCCCAGCGCCCGCGCCGTCGAACGGACCGGAGGCCGATGATCAGGCTGAGCACGCCGTCGACCACCATCGTCGCGGCAAACACCAGGACCAGCGACAGCATGGTCGGTCCCGGCGCCAGCAAGGCCAGGAGGCCGAAGATGATCGCCGCCACCCCCCGCAGCGCCACGGCCCACCAGTTGCCCGCCAAGATGCTGTTCAGCCGCTCGGTGTCGGCCTCTAACCAGCTTGTCGCAGGACCAGGTCCGCTGCGAGCGGCGTGTTCGGTCTGGGTCATGCCAGGTCTCCTTGCGGGGTCGGGCCCGCGGCGTCGTCATACGGCGGGCTGATTGTGGTCCGTGGGTGGGGAGGGCTTCGGGCGGATCGCTTCGTCGGCGGAGGCGCCGTTGGGCTTCGCGCCCTTGCGACGGGATCGGGCGGCTTGCGCCTCCCCGCCGGGCCGGGCCGGCTCCAGCACCAGCCGGTGCGCCGGACCGTCCCAGGCGGCCCGGACCCGGTCGCCGTCATGCACCTCGCCGGCCAGCATGGCGCGGGCCAGCTCGGTCTCGAGCGTCGAACGGATGAGGCGCTTCAGTTCCCGGGCTCCGTATTCCGGCCGGTAGCCCTCGGTGGCCAGATGGTCGACCAGGTTGGCGTCCACCTCCAGTTCGACGCCCTGGGCGTGCGCCGTGCGGCGCACCCGCTCCAGGTGCAGCTGGACGATCTGCCTGATCTGGTCGCGGTTCAGCGAGTGGAAGACGATGATCTCGTCCAGCCGATTGATGAATTCCGGCCGGAAGTGCAGCCGGAGGGTCTCCATCAGCTCCTCGCGCCCCCTGGCCGTGTCGGCCGCATCGCCCTCGAGGCGCAGGCGCCGTGCGATGACCTCCGCCCCGATGTTGCTGGTGGCGATGATCAGGGTGTTGGTGAAGTCGACCACTCGACCCTTGCCGTCGGTCAGGCGGCCGTCGTCGAAGACCTGCAGCAGGATGTTGTGGACGTCCGGGTGGGCCTTCTCGATCTCGTCGAGCAGGATGACGCTGAACGGGCGGCGCCGCACCCGCTCGGTGAGCTGGCCACCCTCCTCGTAGCCGACGTAGCCGGGCGGCGCGCCGATCAGCCGGGCGACCGTGTGACGCTCCATGTACTCGCTCATGTCGACGCGGATCATGGCGTCCTCGGACCCGAAGACCTGTTCGGCCAGCGCCTTGGCGAGCTCGGTTTTGCCGACGCCCGTGGGTCCCAGGAACAGGAAGGTGGCGATCGGACCGCGGCCCTCGCGCAGGCCTGCCCGGGCCAGGCGGACCGCATTGGCGACGGCTCGCACGGCCTCGTCCTGGCCGACCAGGCGGCGGTGCAGCGCCTCCTCCAACTTGGTCAGCCGCTGGCGTTCCTCGGTGGTGAGTTCCGAGACCGGAACGCCGGTCAGCTTGGAGACGATCTGGGCCACGTGCTCGACCCGGACCTCGGCCGCGCCCGTGCCCAGGCTGCGGCGCCACCGGTCCTCGGCGTCCTTGAGCTCCTTGGTCTTGCCCTCGTACTGGGCCTTGAGCTCCTCGGCGCGGTCGGTCTGCTTGCGTGTCGTGGCGTAGTCGATCTCGCGCTTGAGGGTCCGGGTCTCGGACTCCAGGTCCTGGACTTCCACCGGCCGGGCGCTGGAGGAGATCTTCACGCGGGCGGCCGCCTGGTCGATCAGGTCGATGGCCTTGTCGGGAAGGTAGCGGCCCGTGATGTAGCGCTCCGACAGCTCTACGGCGGCCACGATCGCCTGGTCGGTGATCACCGCCTTGTGGTGCGCCTCCAGGGTGTCGCGCAGGCCGCGCAGGATCATGATCGCCTGCGCCGCGGTGGGTTCGGCGACCAGTACCGGCTGGAAGCGACGCTCGAGCGCCGCGTCCTTCTCGATGTGCTTTTGGTACTCGTTCAGGGTGGTGGCGCCGATCAGGTTCAGCTCGCCCCGCGACAGGGCGGGCTTGAAGACGTTGGCCACGTCCAGCCCCCCTTCGCCGCCGCCAGAACCCGCTCCGACGATGGTGTGCAGCTCGTCGATGAAGAGCACGAGCTCGTCCTTGTGTTCGGCCACCTCCTTCAGCACCGCCTGGGCGCGTTCCTCGAACTCGCCGCGGTATTTCGCGCCCGCGACCATGGAGTTGACCGAGAGCTCGACCAATCGCTTGTTGCGCAACGCTTCCGGGACGTCGCCGGCGACGATGCGCTGGGCGAGGCCTTCGACGATGGCGGTCTTCCCGACGCCCGGTTCGCCGATCAGCACGGGATTGTTCTTCCGCCGCCGGGCCAGCACCTCGATGGTCGTCTCGATCTCGCCATTGCGGCCGATCACCGGGTCGAGCTTGCCCTCGCGTGCGAGCGCGGAGAGGTCTCGGGCGTACTTGTCCAGGTTGGGGGTGTTGGTCGGGATCTCCACCTGGCCTTCTTCGGCCCCACGGCCGATCACCTTGATGACCTGCTGGCGCAGCCCCTGGGCCGTCAGCCCCAGGCGGCGCAGCACGTCGCCCGCGATGCCTTCAGCCTCCTCGGCCAGGCCGATCAGGAAGTGCTCGGGGCCGACATAGGAGTGGCCCAACTCGTGCGAGGCCGTGAAGGCGCGGCCGAGCGCGCTCTTGACCCGCGGCGTAACGCCGATCTCGCCGCCGCCGTCGTCGTCGCCGGCCTCGCCCCTGGGGGCCTCCTTCTCCAGTTGCTGGCGCAGATCGTCAGGCGAAACCTTGAACTGCGAGAGGATGGTGCGCACGACGTCGGAATCGAGCAGCGCCAGCATCAGGTGCTCGGTGTCGACCTCCCGGCGATTGAATTCCTGGGCGTGACGGGCGGCGGTCTGCAACAGGTCCTTGGCATGCTGGCTTAGCCGGTCTTCGACCTCGCCGGCCCGGTTCGAGGGGGCACGGCCGGCCGTCTGGGGCCGATCCCCGGCCGCGGCCCGCCGCCTGATCCCATCTGAGCCCGATCGCCCCCGGCCGAAGGGGTCGCTGCCGAAGAACTCCTCGAACAGGCTGCCGCGGTTTCCGAACAGGGATTCCATTGGCGAGGACGACCGCTGGCTCGCCGCCAGCCGCCGGTAGTCGACTTCACAGACATTCAGGTCCTCGGTCTCGCCATTGCTCGAAACGCGGACCCGCACGGTGGCGGGACGAATGCCGCAGATGTCGCATAGCTCAGCCATGGCCTCGGTCTCCTAATGAGCCGGCCTCTCCCGCAGCCGGCGTGCGCCAATCCCCACCCGTTGAGTCTAAGGGGACGCCCTGGGCCTCCCCGGGGGGCGGGCCGCTCCGGCGCCAGGCCCCCGGATGCGGTCGTGCAGCAAGGTGACCTGACGGCCTCGAGTGGAGATCAGGCCCCTGTTCCGGAAGACCGAGAAGGTCCGGCTCACGGTCTCGCTCGACAAGCCCAGGTAGTCGCCGATGTCGTAGCGCGACATCTCGAGGTCGAAGGGGCCCTGGGCTTGCGTGCGCCAGGCCAGGTCGAGAAGGAAATACGCCAGTTTCTCGGAGGCGCTGCCGTACATCAGGTAGGCGGAGCGCTCGGTGATCTGGTCCCGGCTGAGAAGCAGCCAGGACCGCAGTTCCTGCGCCATCTCCGTGTCGTCGCCGGCCACGTTCTCGATGCAGCTGCGCGGACACTGGACGAGGCGGGTCTCGCAGACCGCCTCCGCCGCGCAGAGATGCTGCCGTCCACGCTCCAGGCCGAAGATCTCGCCGCCGAGGTGGAAGCCGTGGACGATCCGACGGCCGTCGGGGCGAAGGGTCGCCGTCCGCACCATGCCCGAGGCGACCTGGTAGACGAACTCCGCGGCGTCCTCCTGGGCGTAGATCGTGGCGCCGGTGGGAAAGGTCCGCGTGAAGCCCTTAAGCATCAGCGTCGGCAGCCCTGAGCGCCGGCGCGAGGCTTCGGCCTCCGGCAGGCGCCCGGCCGGCGGATAGTCGGCGGCGCGGGATGCGACGGCGCGCAACATAGTGCTCTCCCGATCAGCGGCCGCACTATCCACAGGTATCAGCGTCGCCGGCCATTCCGGACGATCCCTTAGGGTTGTCCCTGGGAACCTTCTTGGAAGGGCCGACTGATCTGCGTCAGCGCGGCCGCCGCCCCGGAGCGGATGCTGGGGCCGTCGTCACCGGCGACGCCCCCAGAGGAGACCCATCATGAGATCCGATTCCGAAATCCGCGACGATGTGGAAGCGGAGCTGCGCTATGACCCGGACATGGCCAACGCCGACATCGCGGTCAGCGCGAAGGACGGGGTGGTCACCCTGGCCGGCTTCGCACGCAGCTATCTGCAGAAGTGGGAAGCCGAGCGCGCGGCCAAGCGCGTGAAGGGCGTCCGCGCCGTGGCGAACGACATCGAGGTCCGGCTGCCCAGCATGGATTCACGGCCCGATCCGGAGATCGCGCGCGAGGCGGTCCATGCGCTGACGACGACTCTGCCGTACTCCGGCGAGAAGTTCACGGTCACGGTCGAGAATGGCATGGCCACGCTGGATGGCGAGGCCGAGTGGCAGTACCAGCGCCAGCAAGCCGAAGCCGCGGTGCGACGGATCCGAGGCGTCAGGGGCGTGATCAATTTGATCGAGCTGAAGGCCAAGGCGCCTGTCGCCACGGTCAGGAAGATGATCGAGGACGCGCTGAAGCGCAGCGCCGAAATCGACGCGCAGAACATCGCGGTCGAGGCGGATGGCGACAAGGTCATCCTGAAGGGCAAGGTCCGCTCCTGGACCGAGCGCCAGGAGGCCGAGCGTGCGGCGTGGCGGGCGCCTGGCGTCCGCAAGGTCGAAGACCACATCACCATCGGCGTCTGACCACGAGCGGCCGGGTGCTCGCGCCCGGCCGCACTGGTCTCCCGGCGACCCCTCAGGCCGAGCCTCGCTGCGCCGGGCCCTGTCCGCCGCCGCCGGCGCCTGAACCCCACCAGCCGCCGAACTGATCCGCGTCAGTTCGCCCGCCGCCCGCCGCGGCTAGCTTTCAGGAAGATCGCCAACCGGGAGTTCGTCCATGGCCCAGATACTGCCCGCCGGACAACAGGCGCCCGACTTCAGCCTGCACATCACGCCGGACCAGATACTGTCTCTCAGCGAGATGCGCGGGCGGCGCGTCATCCTGGCCTTCTATCCGGCCGACTGGAGCCCGGTCTGCGGCGACCAGATGGCGCTCTACAACCAAGTGCTGTCGGAATTCCGCAGCCGCGGCGCGGACCTGCTCGGCGTCTCCGTGGACGGAGCCTGGTGCCATCAGGCCTATTCCCGGCACAACAACCTGCACTTTCCCCTGCTCGCGGACTTCGAGCCGAAGGGCGAGGTCGCCCGCCGCTACGGCGCCTACCGCGACGGCGAGGGCGTCGCGGAGCGTGCGCTCTTCGTGCTCGACGAGAAGGGGGTGATCGCCTGGAGCTATTGCTCGCCGATCGCGGTGAACCCCGGCGCCGACGGCATCCTCGACGCCCTCGACCACCTGAATTCGAAGGAGGCCCCCCATGGCGATGCTCAAGACACCCATCACGCCGCGTGACCACCGCAAGGGCGATCCGGATGCGACCGTGATCCTGGTCGAGTATGGGGACTATCAGTGCCCGTACTGCGCCCTGGCCCAGCCGGTGGTGCGCGAGCTGCTCCACCGTTTCGGCGCGGACCTCGCCCTGGTCTTTCGGCACTTCCCGATCTCCGAGGCGCACCCGCTGGCCGGCCCGGCAGCCGAGGCCGCCGAGTTCGCCGGCGACAATGACGCCTTCTGGGAGATGCACGAGGCGCTATACGCCAACCAGTCACAGCTGAGCCTGCCGGTCATCTTCGGCCTCGCCGGCGCCTTGGGCCTGTCGCAGACCGAGCTGCAACAGGCGCTGAGCGTCGGGACCTACGCCCAGAAGGTCTCCGACGACTTCCTGGGCGGCGTGCGGAGCGGCGTGAACGGCACGCCTTGTTTCTTCATCGACGGCGTCCGCTACGACGGCGCCCACAGCGTCCCGGCGCTTGCCGCCGCCATAGCCACGGCGAGCCCTGCGAGGGCGCCTGCCGCGCGATCGGTGCAACCCAACCTCCGCCCGTGAAGCGGAGTCACACCCGCAAAGGAGCGATCCCGTGATCAATCTCGTTAGAACCGCAGGTCTGGCCGCCCTCATGCTGGCGCTGGGGACCAGCGTCCCCCCCGCCGCGGCTCAGGCTCCGCATCCCGTCGCGCTCGTGGTCGTCAGCGTCCAGGCCGTGGCGCTCGGCTACCGGGCCAGCCAGTTGATCGGTCGGCCCGTCAGTAACGGCAAGGAGGAGATCGGCAAGATCGACGACCTCGTCGTCGGCCGTGACAAGGTGCTCTTCGCCATCATCGGCGTCGGCGGCTTCCTCGGGGTGGGCCAGAAGCTCGTGGTGGCGCCCTACACCCGTTTGGCCGTCACCCCACAGAGCATCGTCCTGCCCGGCGCCACCAAGGACGCCCTGCGCCGCCTGCCGGCATTCAAGTACGCCCCCTGACGGTGGTTCGCCGTTCGCCTCGGGCGCCCGGCGCGCGCGGAACGCCTGCTCGCGCCGTCCGCCGTCCGCCCATGCCAGCGGACGACCTCGGGCTCGAGCCGTCGGGCGAGGAGCGCGCCGCGCTCGACGAACACGGCGAGGCGATCTTCGATCAGCTGCACGCCGAGATGCGCGCACAGCAGGACCACCGTCTCCAGCTCGTGCCGGCGTTCCTGCAGATCGCCGCCCTCACCGTTACGGTCAACGGCTACCTGCTGACCAAGAAGAGCTCCTCTGCTGCGGTCGGGCTGATGGTCGGCGCGTTCTCCGTGGTGCTTATCGTGGGCTCCTGGGTGACGCTCCACCACAGCTTGCGGCGTTATCGCGAGCGTCACCGTCTGCTCGAGGACCGGCTTGACCTCCTCCGCCGTCACTGGGGGCTGCACCGCCTGTTCGACCCGGAGCCCCTGCGCGCTGTCCGGGGTCCGACCGCAGATCAGTGGCTGATCGCCCTCGTCGCGGTGGCCGTCATGGTCCTGCTGTGCCTTGCGGCGGCCGCCCACATCTTCGCGACCTGAGCAGATCGAGCTCCGAACGGGTCGGTTGACGCCGCCGGCTCGCCCGGGGTCCGCAAGTGGTCGAAGGCTCCGTCATGTGGGCCTGACCATCCAGATGCCTTGTCCGCGGTTTGCCGTCGCTAATCGTCCAGCCGGTTGCCTTTGCAGTCGACGGCGAACAGGCGGGCGGCGCCCAGGCGGACGACGATCTTCTCACAGGCGCGGTGCTGGCCGAGAAGCCGAGGAATCCGGCTCAGGACCTGGGCGGAGGTGTCGATGCGCTCGACGGGGTGAGGGGGCGCCGACCCATCATAGAAGACCTCCAGCGTGTACATGCCTGTCACCAACACCTGTCGCCATGACTACCGCCCTGATCGGACAGGCTTCGGCCTTCGTAGACGACCGGCCGAATCTCGCGCCAGATCACCGGGTCGCCCGCCAATCCGTCGCCCGAGCCTCCTCCAGTGGAAACCAACGCCTCCCGCGCCCCGGCGCCGCGCCTCCAAGGGCTCGACCTGATCCGCGCCGTCGCGATCAGCTGGGTGCTGATCTACCACGGCTCGCTGTTCGGCCTGACGTCGTCGGACCACTGGCTCGTCGCGAATGGGTGGATGGGTGTCGACCTCTTCTTCGTTCTCAGCGGCTTCCTGATCGCGGGCCAACTGCTGCGTCCTTGGGCGCAGGGTTCCGCCCCCAGCTACTCACGGTTCTTCGGCCGCCGGCTGCTACGGACCCTGCCGGCCTATTTCGCCGTCCTGGCGCTGTATTTCCTGGTTCCGGGAATTCGTGAGCGCCCGTCCATCGCGCCCCTGTGGCAGTTCCTGACCTTCAGTCAGAACTGGCTGTACGAATATCCGACACACGGCCTGAAGGCCTTCTCTCACGCCTGGTCGCTGTGCGTGGAAGAACAGTTCTATCTGGTCTTTCCAGCGGCGGTTTGGCTGATCGCGCTGCGGCCCACGCCGGCCAAGGTCATCGGCCTGCTTCTCTGCTTGCTCCTCCTCGGTATGGCGCTCCGGGGATACCTATGGCTGCAGTTCGTCGGCGACCCTCCGTTCGACATCGGCGTGGATCCCCGCGCCGGCCGCTACCAGCACTTCATCTACTGTCCGACCTGGACACGGCTCGACGGCCTCCTGATGGGGATCGTGGCCGCCGCCATCCAGACCTTCCGCCCCGCGACCTGGGCCAGGGTGACGGCGCG
>FTGB01000167.1_pt1 | contig 10820 bp, 8 predicted proteins | sample 1640641 | NCBI WGS metagenome assembly FTGB01 (sample SAMEA3914789, study PRJEB12502) | metagenome | biome: forest; material: soil | place: Canada | collected 2011-07-03 | depth 0.3 m | reverse complement strand
GCGGATGATCTCGATCCGCTCCAGGGTGTCGATGTCGGAGTGCATGTAGCGGACCCGAAGGCCCTGCTCGTGCATGTATTCCGTGAGGTCCTCGGCCATCTTCTTGGTCAGCACCGTCACCAGGATGCGGAAGCCGCGCAGCGCCGCGTCGCGGCATTCGGCGATGACGTCGTCCACCTGCGAGAAGCCGCCCTTGGCCACCGGCCGCACCTCGACCGGGGGGTCGATCAGGCCGGTGGGGCGGATCACCTGCTCGGTGAACACCCCGCCGGTGCGCTCCAGCTCCCAGGGGCCGGGGGTGGCGGAGACCTCCAGCGTCTGCGGCCGCATGGCGTCCCACTCCTCGAACTTGAGCGGACGGTTGTCGAGACAGGAGGGCAGGCGGAATCCGTACTCCGCCAGGGTGAACTTGCGCCGATAGTCGCCGCGGAACATGGCCCCGATCTGGGGGACCGTCTGGTGGCTCTCGTCGACGAACAGCAAAGCGTTGTCGGGGATGTATTCGAAGAAGGTCGGCGGCGGCTCGCCCGGACGGCGGCCGGTCAGGTAGCGGGAGTAGTTCTCGATGCCTGCGCAGGAGCCGGTGGTCTCGATCATCTCCAGATCGAACAGGGTACGCTGCTCCAGCCGCTGGGCTTCCAGGAGCTTGCCGTTCTGCACGAACCAATCGACCCGCGCCTTCATCTCCTCGCGGATCGACTTGACCGCCTGCTGCAGGGTGGGACGCGGCGTGACGTAGTGCGAGTTCGCGTAGACCTTGATCGCCGGGAGCTCGGCGGTCTTCTTCCCAGTGAGGGGATCGAACTCGTGGATCGCCTCGACCTCGTCGCCGAACAGCATCACCCGCCAGGCGCGGTCCTCGTAGTGGGCCGGGAAGATCTCCAGGGTGTCGCCGCGCTTCCTGAACGTGCCGCGTTCGAAGGCCTGGTCGTTGCGCTTGTACTGCTGGGCCACGAGGTCGCCGAGCAGCTGCCGCTCGTTGATCCGGTCGCCGACCCCGAGCTGGAAGGTCATGGCCGAATAGGTCTCGACCGAGCCGATGCCGTAGATGCAGGACACCGATGCGACCACGATGACGTCGTCGCGCTCGAGGATCGCGCGGGTGGCCGCGTGGCGCATCCGGTCGATCTGCTCGTTTATCGACGAGTCCTTCTCGATGTAGGTGTCGGTGCGCGGGACGTAGGCTTCGGGCTGGTAGTAGTCGTAGTAGCTGACGAAGTACTCGACCGCGTTGTCCGGGAAGAAGGACCTGAACTCGGAATAGAGCTGGGCGGCGAGGGTCTTGTTGTGGGCCAGCACCAGCGCCGGCCGCTGGGTCTGCTCGATCACCTTGGCCATGGTGAAGGTCTTGCCCGAGCCGGTGACGCCCAGCAGCACCTGGTCGCCGTCGCCGTTCAGGATCCCCTGCGAAAGCTCCGCGATCGCCTGCGGCTGGTCGCCGGCCGGCTCATAGTCCGAGACCAGCTTGAACTTGCGTCCGCCCTCTGACTTCTGCGGCCGCGCCGGCCGGTGCGGAACCCACCCCGCCAGGTCCGCGGTCGTGGCGTCATGGATGAACCGCGGCGAGGCCTCCGCCACGCCGGTGGACTGAGAACGAGGCATGAACGGAAGGTAGGCGGTCTGGAGGGATTCCGCCAGGGTCCGGCGTCACTCCTGCTTACGGAACGGGATGGTCAGGATCCGGCCGATCGGCTGGACCGCCGCCTGGACCTCGGGGCGGGCGCGGACGGCGGCGAAGCGGCGGTCGAGCTCGGCCTTGACCGGCGAACTGGGGCCGATGTCCCTCCAGCCCTGAAGGTCCATCAGCGCTTCCCAACGCATGGCCTTGTCCCCGAGACGCTGGACGAACAGCGCCGCGGCGCCGTCCAGGTCGTTGGCGGCGATCAGAATGTCCTCCAGGGCGCTGGGCGCGTCCTTGAGACGCCCGCGCGCCTCGGCAATGGCCTTCGAAAGCCTCTCCTTGTCGCCGAGCTGGGCCCAGGCCTCCCCCCGCACCGCCAGGATCTCCATCTGGCCAAAGGCGCTGCCGGGGCCCGCATGGGAGATCACCTCCAGCGCCTCCTTCGGCCGCCCGAGCGCATTCAGCAGGTCGGCCAGGTTCACCACCTGGCTGATGTTGACCCCCCCGTCCTCGGGAAGCGCCATACCGGCCCGCATGGCGGCCACGGCTTCGTCGGAGCGGCCGAGGTCACGCAGGGCGTGGGATCGCGCGTTGTGGACCCATTCGATCCAATCGGCCCCGTCGGTGTAGGGCGAGTGGGGTCCCTTGGCCTTGGCCAGGTCGTCGTCCGCCAGCTTCAGGGCCTCGGCGTCGTCGCCTGCCTGGACAAGCACATCGAGCAGGTGGTGCTGGGCCTGGAGCTTGTCCGGCTGAGCGGCGGCCCGCTCGCGGACCTCCGCGAGATAGGCTTCCATCCGCTTGCCGAGGTCGCAGACGTCAGGCGCCTTGCGCAGGAGGGCGTCGTAGTCACGGCCGATGCACATGCCGACGATCGCCCGCGGGATTGCAACGGACCTGGCGATATCGGCGGCGCGGTTCTCGTCGCCGGCGCCGTACACCATGGCCGCCAGATCGCTCCAGAGATAGCTGCCGTCGCTGAAGTGGCCCTGCGGCCAACGCGCGTCGTAGAGGGCGGAGAGGAGACCGATGCGGCCCTGCCGGTTCTCCTCTTCGGTCGGCGCCACGCTCAGGGCGTAGGAGACCACCGGGTCGACGGCCCCCGACAGACGGTCCGGCCAGCGCCGGGCCAACATGGTGACCGCTTCGACGGCCGCGGCGCTGTCCTTGGCGGCCTGGCCGGCGGCCCCCAGGTCCAGCCAGTCGTTGTAGTCGGCCTCCGGGCTCAGGACGGCGCGGCGGAGGAGCTGTATCGAGGTCGCGGGGACCCCGCTTTTCAGCTCCGCGAAGCCTCCTTCAAGCAAGGCCTGGTGCTGATCCTCCGAGGAAAGCGTGTCGAAGTCGGGCGCGGCGAGCACCCGCCGGATCAGGGGCAGGGCTCCAACGGTGTCGCCATCCTTCAGCTTGGCGGTGGCCCGAAGCAGCAATGCGCGCGTCTGGCCGTCGGCCACGGCCGAAGCCACCGGGGCGACCTCGAGCGCCGCACGTGCGCCAGACGACGGAGTGACCGCGACAAGCATCGCCGCCACGGCAAAGACCAGCCAACGCATGCGGCCCCCTCCCGCTCGCTCCAGAGTTTAGGAGGCAGAGCCTGGGCTTAACAAGGCTCGCGGCGCGTCGGGGCGCCGATGCAGTCCTGCAGGACGGTCGGCGAGCCGATCAGTCCCCGGCGCCGTCGGCGGGCTGGATCAGCGCCTCGATGGTGCAGACGAGGCCATCCGGCCGGTAGTCCAGATCGACCGAGCCGCCGAGCTCGGCGGCCAGGCCGCGCTTGATCAGCCGCGTGCCGAAGCCGGTCCGCTTGGGCGGAGAGACCGGCGGCCCGCCCACCTCCCGCCAGACGAGGTGGAGCCGGCGGCCCTCGGGTGAGGGACTGGCGCTCCAGGTCATCTGCACCTGGCCGCCGGGGGCGGAGAGGGCGCCGTACTTGGCGGCGTTGGTCGCCAGCTCGTGGAACACCAGGGCCAGGGCGATGGCGGTGTTCGGCGGAGCCTGGATCCTGGGGCCCTCCAGCCGGAAGGGACTGGAGTCCACGCCGCGATAGGGCGCCGCCGCCGCCTCGGCCATCTCGCGGACCTCGGCCCCTGCCCATTTCTCATTGGTGAGGACGTCGTGCGCCCGCGCGAGGGCGATCAGTCGCGCCGTGAGCGTCTCGCGCACCTCGGCGGGTATCTCGCTGCGGTTCAGGGTCTGGGTGGCGATGCCCTGGACGGTGGCAAGAGTGTTCTTCACCCGATGGTTCAGCTCGTTGACCATCAGGCGCATGTGCTCCTCGGCCTGCTTGCGCACGGTGATGTCGAGGGCAGTGCCGATGACGCGGACGCAGCGGCCGGCGTCGTCGAAGATGCCGCGTCCCTTGGCCGCCACCCAGCGAAGCCGACCATCCTCCTTGCCGATGGTGCGGTACTCGACGTCGTAGAGCGCCCTCGCGGTCGGATCCATGGCCGCGTCGAAAGCGGCCGCGACCCGCTTGGCGTCGTCGGGATGCAGGTTCCCGTAGAAGTCGTCCATGGAGACCGGGGTGTCAGGGGAGATGCCGAACATGGCCTTGACCCGCGCGGGCCAGAACAGCACCTCCGTGATCAGGTCCAGGTCCCAGAGCCCGACCTCCGCCGCCTCCGTCGCCAGCCGCAGCTGCTCCTCGCTGTGGGCGAGCGCCTCGCTGGCGCGGTGGGCCTCGGTGACGTCGAAGCCCTCGCAGAAGATGCCGCTGACCCTGCCCGCGTCGTCGAACACCGGCGCGTACACGAAGTCGAGCAGCCGCTCGGTCACCTTGCCGGTGTGGGGGTCCTCCAGCCGCGCCGGCATGTGGTGGGCGATGGTCCGCTCACCGGTGGCGTAGGTGCGGTCGAGCATCTCGAAGAAACCCTGGCCCTCCAGCTCAGGGAAGGCTTCCCGGACCGGCGTCCCTACGAACTCGCGGGCGCCGAACAGCGTCCGGTAGGATTGGTTCACGAACTCGAACACATGGTCCGGACCGGCGAGGGTGCAGATGAAGCCCGGCGCCTGCTCGAACAGGCGCTGCTGGCCCTGCTTCTCCTCGGCTGCCCGTCGCGCCGCCAGGATGCGGTCGGTGGTCTCGGCCACCGCGCAGAACATGCCGGCCACCGCGCCGGACTCATCGCGCACCGGCGAGTAGGAGAAGGTGAACCAGGCTTCCTCGTCGTAGCCGCGCCGCTTCAGCACCAGCGGCAGATCCTCGCGGTAGGTCGCCTCGCCCGACAGGGCCGCGTCGATCAGCGGGACGATCTCGGTCCAGATCTCCGACCAGATGTCCTGGAAGCGGGCGCCCAGGGCGGCGGGATGCTTGGCGCCCAGGCTCTCCGCATAGGCGTCGTTGTAGAGGAAGCCGAGCTCAGGTCCCCAGGCGACGAACATGGCGAACTTGGAATTGAGCAGCAGCCCCACGACCGAGCGAAGGGACTGCGGCCAGCGCTCTGGCGGTCCGAGCGGGGATGTCGACCAGTCGTGCGCGCGCATCAGCGCGCCCAGGGCGCCGCCGCCGGCCAGGAAAGACAGATCCGCCGCCAAGGGACGATCGAGGGTGGTGTCGCTCAAGAACGCGCCCCGGACAGAGTGGACAGCTTAGGGTTAGCCGCTCCGGGCTTTGGCGTCACCCGCCTATGTGGGCGGCTCTGCCGGCGACGCCGCCCCTCTTGTCACTCTGGCCGTAGCCCGCAGGGGCCGGCTGTGCGGGTCGAGGAGCCTCTACAGCCAGGCCGGCGGCTACCCTTCCAATGCTTCGCCCGCGACCTCGATGACGAAAGCGTCGAGGCTTGGCTCGGCGAACGAGGGGGTGGGGTCGCTGAGCGCGGTCTACTTCGGCGCCGCCGGCGGACCGGACGGCCTGCCGCCGAAGAACACCGCCTGCGCCCGGATCTTGCCGCCCCTGACGAGGTAGGTGTCGCCGCCCTTGACGGCGCCGTCATTGGCTTCCCAGGTGATGAAGCCGGTGTCGCCGTCGGACCAGATGCGCGTGGGGGTGACGGTCATCCTGGTCTTGGCCCGAGCTCCGAAGATGCCTTCGAACGCCTCGCGGATGGCGGCGCGGCCGTGGATGGCGCGGCCGGACTCCAGGATCTCCGCGTCCTCGGCGTAGTCGGCGGCCATGGCGGCGGCGTCGCCGCGGTTCGCCGCCTCGACGTGGCGGTGGATGATCTGCTCGGGCGTGAAGTCTGCCGCGAAGGCGGGGGCGGCGGCCAGCAGCGCCGCCGCCGCCAGGAGGAGCCTCACTTGGGCGCGCCGGGAGCGCCGGACATGAACACCGACTGCGATTGGATCTTGTCGTCCTTGTTGATCACGAAGACCTCGGTCGCGTGCACCGGGCCGGCTTCCCACTGGATGAAGCCGACGTTCTTGTCCGACCAGATCTTGTCGACCTTCATGCCGCCCATGCCGCCGCCGCCGCCGCCCGGACGGGGCCCGACCAGCTTGGCGAACTGGGCCTGGATGGCGTCGCGGCCGACCGCCGCATTGGCGCCGTTGATGCTGGCCCCGTCGACGGCGAAGTCATTGGCGATGGCGGCGGCGTCGCCCTTGGCGGCGAAGTCCATGTGACGATGGATGAAGTCCTCGGGCGACAGGGTCTGGGCGAAGGCCGGCGTGGCGGCGAGCGCGGCCAGGACCGCCAGGGAGGCGAGCTTCATGATGGGGTTTCCTTCCGAAACATGGTTCTTGCTGTTGTGGTCAAGGCTTGGCGGGGACGGCCGGAGTGGCGCCGATGAACACCGCCTGCACCATGATCTTGCCGTGGCGGACGAGGAAGGCGTCCTCCCCGTGCGGGCCGCGGGGGACCTGCCAGAAGACGATGCCGACGTCGCCGTCGCTGCTGATCTTCACCGCCCGGAAGTCCATCTTCGGGGCCTTGGGGCCCATCAGCCGGTTGATGCTGGCGCGGATCGCCGCCTTGCCGCGCACCACCTGGCCGGCCGAGAGGATGACGGCGTCATCGGCGTAGTCGCCGGCCATGCCCGCCGTATCGCTCTTGGCGCCGAACGCCATGTGACGATGGATGATCTGCTCGGGCGTGAAGTCCTTGGCCAGGGCGGGGGCTGCCGCCAGCAGCGCCGCGCACGCGACCGCGCCTGCGATGATCCTCATGGTGCGCCCCTCCCAGCGTCTCCTTGCCGGAACCTTAGCCGTCGCCGCGCCCAGGCTCCAGGGCCTGTGGATTGGCGATCCGGATCGGCGCGCCGTCCAGGAAGGCCGCCACCGCTTCGACGGAGTCCGAATAGAAGGCGTGCAGGGTCTCGCGGGTGACGTAGCCCAGGTGCGGGGTGAGGGTGACGTTGTCCATCGAGCGGAGCGGATGGTCGGCCGGCGGCGGCTCGGTCCAGTAGACGTCGATCCCGGCCCCGGCGATGCGCCGTGAACGCAGGGCTTCGATCAGGGCCGCCTCGTCCACGATGGGGCCGCGGGAGGTGTTGATCAGATAGGCCGTGGGCTTCATCAGTCCGAGCTCGCGGGCGGTGACCAGCCCGCGCGTGCGGTCCGACAGGACCAGGTGGATCGAGACCACATCGGCCTGGGCGAACAGCTCGTCCTTGTCGACCCGACGCACGCCGACCTCCGCGGCGGCCTCGGCCGTCAGGTTCTGGCTCCAGGCGATGGTGGGCATGCCGAACGCCCGGGCGTATTCGGCCATGCGCTTGCCGATGCGGCCGAGCCCCAGCAGGCCCAGGGTCTTGCCGGCCAGGATCAGGCCGGTGGTGGATTGCCAGCCGCCCTCGCGCATGCGCCGGTCCTCGCGGGCGAGATGCCGGACGGTCGCGATCATCAGACCCCAGGCGAGCTCCGGGGTGGCGTTGGCGACGCTGCGGAACGCCGGCGCGCCGAAGTTGGAATGGCAGACGATGACGCCCTGCCGGGTGGCGGCGGGCATGTCGAGGTTGGGCAGGCTCATGCCGATGATGGTGATCAACTTGAGCTTCGGCAGCCGCTCGATCAGCGAGCCGGGCAGGGCCATCCGCTCGCGCACGGTGACCAGGACGTCGAAGTCCTTCAGCGCCTCGGCCGCCTCGTCCTCGGAAAGGTGCCGGTCGAAGACGGTGACTTCAGCCTTCGCCCGGACCGGGGACCAGTCCGCGACCTCCAGCGCCGCGCGGGCGTAGTCGTCGAGGATGGCGACCTTGGACATGTGCGCTCTCCTTTCCCCCATTAAGCCGTCATTCGCGGGCTTGTCCCGCGAACCCATGCGCACTGAATTGCGGCGGTGTTCAAGGATCGGGGGGACGAGCCCGCCGATGACGGTAAAGGGGAATGGGCTGGCGGGGGCTTGATCAGGACCCCTTACGCCCGGCAATGATCGGCGAGGGAAACGCGGGGCGGGCATGACGGGATTTCGACGCTGGGCGGTGGCGCTGGCCGCCCTGGGCTTGGCCGCCCTGCCGGCCCTCGCGGCCGTGAAGGGTCCGGCGGACGTCGACGGGGCCCGTATCCGGGCCGCCGACCGCGAGCCGCAGAACTGGATGGCGGTCGGGCGCGACTATGGCGAGGGGCACTTCAGCCCTTTGACCGGGATCAATGCGTCGAACGTCGGCAAGCTGGGGCTGGCCTGGTCGTCCGACCTCGACACCTATCGCGGGGTGGAGGCCTCGCCGCTCGAGGTGGACGGGGTGCTCTACAACACCTCCGCCTGGAACATCACCACCGCCTACGACGCGCGCACCGGCAAGGTGCTCTGGCGCTACGACCCCAAGGTGCCGCCGGAGTTCGGCCGCAAGGCCTGCTGCGACATCGTCAGCCGGGGCCTGTCGGTCTGGAAGGGCAGGGTGATCATCGCCACCCTCGACGGGCGGCTGATGGCGCTGGACGCCCGCTCGGGCGAGCCGGTCTGGAGCGTCAACACCTTCGACGGCGAGGCGCCCTGGCCCTACACCATCACCGGCGCCCCCAGGGTGTTCGACGGCAAGGTGCTGATCGGCAACGGGGGAGCGGAGCTGGGGGTCCGCGGCTTCGTCACCGCCTATGACGCCGCCACCGGCAAGAAGCTCTGGCGCTTCTACACGGTGCCCGGCGACCCGGCGAAGGGCCCCGACCATGCGGCCTCCGACAGCGCCATGGCCATGGCCGCCAAGACCTGGACCGGCGAGTGGTGGAAGTACGGTGGCGGCGGCACGGCCTGGGACGCCATCACCTACGATCCCAAGCTGAAGCTGATCTACATCGGCGTCGGCAATGGCTCGCCCTGGGTGCACAAGTACCGGAGCCCCGGCGGCGGCGACAACCTGTTCCTGGCCTCCATCGTGGCGGTGAAGGCCGACACCGGTCAGTACGTCTGGCATTACCAGGAGACCCCGGCCGAGCAGTTCGACTCGACCGCCACCCAGCCGATGATCCTGGCTGACCTGAAGATCGGCGGTCGGCTGCGCCACGTGCTGATGCAGGCGCCCAAGAACGGCTTCTTCTATGTGCTCGACCGCGCCACGGGCCAGCTGATCTCGGCCCACCCCTTCGTGCCGATGAACTGGGCCACCAAGGTCGACATGAAGACCGGCCGGCCGGTGGAAACACCCTTGGCGCGCTATGGCGTGACCCCGGTGCTGCTGTCGCCAGGCCCCGGCGGGGCGCACAACTACAACCCCATGGCCTACAGCCCGCAGACGGGCCTCGTCTATTTCCCGGTGGTGGAGTCCTACTTCACCCTGGCCGCGGCCCCGAGCTGGACGCCGGCTCAGGGCGGGCTCGGCACCGCCTTTTTCGGCGACGCGGAACTGCGCAAGCAGCAGGCCGCCTATGGCGAGGCGCACGCCAAGGCCTGGCTGGCCGCATGGGATCCGATCAAGGGCCGGACGGTCTGGAAGGTTCCCTACACGCGCGACGGCTCGGGCGGGACTTTGGCTACGGCCTCAGGGATCGTGTTCGAGGGCACCATGGGCAAGACCCTGGCCGCCTATGACGCCAGGACCGGCAAGAAGCTCTGGGAGTCCGACACCCAATCGGTGCCGGTGGCGGCCCCAATCACCTATTCGGTCGGTGGGGTCCAGTACCTGGCCGTGAACGTCGGATGGGGCGGTGGGCTGGCCCACGTCCAGGCCGACTCGTTCCGCGACCTGCGCGTCGCCCCGGCGAGGCTGCTGGTGTACAAGCTCGGCGGAACGGCGACGCTTCCCCCGCTGGCTCCCGAACAGGCCGCGCCGCCCCCGCCGCCCGGCGCTCGCGCTCCGGAAGCGGTCGTCCAGAAGGGCGCGGCCCTGTTCGCCAAGAACTGCGCCCTCTGCCACGGCCAGCTGGCGCGCGGCGGCATCAAGGACCTGCGCCGGATGTCGCCCGATACCCACGCCCACTTCGACGACATTGTGCTCGGCGGCGCCCGCAAGGCCCAGGGCATGGCCAGCTTCGCCGACGTGCTCTCCAAGGAGGACGCGGCCGCCATCCACGCCTACCTGAACGCCCGCGCCAACGAGGACTGGGGCGAGATGAACATCAAGAAGTGATCCCGTCGTCCCGGCCGAAGCACTCGCAGGGTGCGTAGCGCCGGGACAGCCGCTTCGGCGTCCAAGCTGCGAATGGGGGCGCCAAGGTCAGAGATCGTATCGATCGGGATCAGCGAAGATTCGATCGACGATGGTCTCCGCCTGATCGGCCAACTCCAGCGTGCTCAAGAGATCGACCATCGAAGCACGGTCTCGCTCGCGCGCCGCCTGTTCAAACCTGGGCAGGAGGCCCGCAGCGGCCAGCCGCTCATTGAGGGTCATCCCGGCGAATGTCGCCTTCCGCACGATCGATCCTCCGGGGCAGCTTCAGGCGCAGAATGAGCGGCTTCGATATCTGAGCGGCTAGGCCCCGATCTACGTGCTCTTCGACGGCTCGCTCCGGGATGACGAAGGGGAGCGGGGCGCTACCTCGCCCCCTTGACGCTCGCCGCGAAAGCATCGGCGGCGGCGTCCGCGTCACGCACCGGGTTGTTCGGGCCCGAGCTGCGGCTCTTGATGAACTCGTTGAGGACGTTGCGTTTGGCGAACAGCCAGTGGCCGTCGATCTTGTGGATATCGTCCTCGTAGATGCCGTAGGTGCCCATCTTCATGGTGTCACCGGGTCCGTGGTTGGCCATCTCCATCCAGAGCGTGCGGGCCCAGGCGCGATTGCCCTCCACCCGGATCATCGACTGCAGGATGACGTGGCGCAGCTTGGCCGGCTTGCCGTCCTCGGTGTGGTAGAAGCGGCTGATGCCGGTGGCGAACTTGGTGACCATCTCGCGGAT
>FTGB01000255.1_pt1 | contig 10862 bp, 9 predicted proteins | sample 1640641 | NCBI WGS metagenome assembly FTGB01 (sample SAMEA3914789, study PRJEB12502) | metagenome | biome: forest; material: soil | place: Canada | collected 2011-07-03 | depth 0.3 m | reverse complement strand
TGGTCCCGGCATAGGCCTGGAGGTCGAAGCCGCCGGCCGGCCGGCTGGCCGCGCGGAGCTCCTCCAGCAGCGCCTTGTGCTCGGGTGTCATGGCCCTGTTCTAGCTTGCATCGCCGCGCGCCGGGAGCCTAAGCCCGGCCAAACAAGAGCATAGGAGACGCCCCATGGCCGGCAAGTTCAGGAAGATCGCCACCGAGGAGGCCTGGTCGATCCCGGAGGTCGCGCAGGAGCTGCAGAAGATCTGCAGCCATCTCCCCGCCTACAGCGCCGACCTGGGCCTGATGGCCGGGGTCTACGACCGGCAGCCAGGCTACGGCGCCATGAACTTCCTCGACGGCCTGATCGACGACGAGCGCCGCATCCAGGAGATGGACAATCACGGCATCGACTGCGCCGTGACCGCCCTGACCGCGCCCGGGGTGCAGATGTTCGACGCCGACACCGCGGCCGAGCTGGCGACCCTGGCCAACGACCGGCTGGCCGCCCTGATCGCCAAGCATCCCGGCCGCTTCGTGGGCCTGGCCACGGTGCCCCCGCACTCACCCAAGCGAGCGGCCAGGGAGCTCGAGCGGGCCATCGGCCAGCTGAAGTTCAACGGGGTGATGATCAACTCGCACACCAACAACGAGTACCTCGACAGCCCGAAGTTCTGGCCGATCCTCGAGGCGGCGGAGGCGTCGGGCTACCCGCTCTACATCCACCCCCGCGCGGCCTCGGACCTGATGAGCGGGCCCTTGCGGGACTACGGCATGGACGCTGCCATGTGGGGCTATGGCGTGGAGGTCGGCACCCACGCCGTGAGGATCATGGCGTCCGGCGTGCTCGACCGCTTCCCCAAGCTGAAGATCGTCATCGGCCACATGGGCGAGGCGGTGCACTTCTGGCTGTGGCGGATCACCTTCATGAACAGCCGCGCCCAGCGCATCGGCCGCGCGCCGAAGACCGAGCTGACCATGGACGAGTATTTCCGGCGCAACTTCGCGATCACCACCTCGGGCGTCGAGGACCCCCTGGCCCTGGAATATTCGATCAAGAAGATCGGCGTCGAAAACATCATGTGGGCCGTCGACTACCCATACCAGCCGACCGAGCCGGCCGTGCGCTTCATGGACGAGGCGCCTCTGTCGGACGAGGACAAGGCCAAGGTCTACGGCGGCAACGCGGAGCGGATCTTCAAGATCGCGCCGGCGTAAGCCGACGCTGCCGGGGGATGGGGCGTAGGCTCGACATCGCGGTAGCCGGCTGTGGGCCCGCGGGCCTTGCCGCGGCCCTGCTGCTGCATCGGGACGGCCACCGCGTCACCCTGTTCGAGCGGTTCGATCGCCCGCGGCCGATCGGCTCAGGCCTGATGATGCAGCCGACGGGCATGGCCGTAGTGCAGGCCCTGGGCCTCGCGGACGGCCTGCGTGCACGAAGCTCGGCGGTGGAGCGGCTGTTCGGCGCCTGCGCGCCTTCGGGCAGGGTGGTGCTGGACGTCCGCTACCGGGCGCTCGGGTCCGACGCCGCCTGCGGCTACGGCGTGCACCGGGCGGCCCTGTTCGAGCTTTTGCACGAGGCGGTTCTCGCCGAAGGCATCACGATCCAGACCGGCCGCGAGGTGGTGGGATCGGAGGCGGCCGGGGCCGGGCGACGGCTGAAATTCCGCGACGACGGGTCGGCAGGAGCGTTCGACCTGGTCGTCGACGCCCTTGGCCACGCCTCGACCCTGGCGGAGCCCTGCGGGCGGGCGCTCCCCTACGGCGCCCTCTGGGCCAGCCTGGACTGGCCGGCGGCCAGCGGTCTCGACCCCGCGGCCCTGGAGCAGCGCTACCGGCGCGCCAGCGTCATGGTGGGCGTGCTGCCCATCGGCCTGGCGCCCGGTCGGCCGGCGCCCCAGGCCGCCTTCTTCTGGTCCCTCAGGGGCGAGCGGCTGGAGGCCTGGCGGCGGGCGGGGCTCGATGCCTGGAAGGCGGAAGTCCTCGAGGTCTGGCCGGCGGTCCGGCCGCTGCTCGACCAGATCGACGACCCCGGCCAGCTCACCTTCGCCCGCTACACGCACCGGATGCTGAAGGGCCCGACCGGCCCTGGCCTCGCCCATGTCGGCGACGCCTGGCGCTCGAGCAGTCCGCAGCTGGGCCAAGGCGCGAACATGGCCCTGCTGGACGCCTACGCCCTGGCTCTGGCGCTTCGCGAGGCGCCCGATGTCCAGGACGCCCTGGCCGGCTTCATCCGGCGACGCCGCACGCACGCGGCGCTCTATCATCTGCTGAGCGCGATGTTCACGCCGGTGTACCAGTCGGATAGCCTGATCCTGCCGGTGATCCGCGACCTGGTGATGGGGCCGATCTCCAAGCTCTGGCCGGCCACGGTGATCCAGGCGGCGATGGTCAGCGGCCTGGTGGGCTCTCCCCTGAGGCCCTTGGGTCTGCGCCCATAACCCCGAAAACCCGCTTGCTGCGTACTAGGGTCAAGGCGAAGCTCGTCTGGAGCGGGAGAGAGACATGCGCGCAGTGCTTGGACTGATGCTGGCGTTGGCCGCAGCCGCCACGCCGGCCGCCGCCCAGAGCGTCGGGGTGATCAACCCCTCGCCCTACGACCGGTCGCCCTGGTGGATGCGCGAGCCGATCATCGCTTCGCTGGGCAATATCCGATCCGAAATCCCGGCCAACAGGGCCAGTTTCTCGGCCGAGTTCCAGGCGGTCGAACACTCGGCTCCAGATGCCACCAAGACCGCGGCGGCCAAGGTCAAGGCGGTGATCGCCGCGCTGCGCGCGTTCGATCAGGACCGGGTGCGGGTGGAGACCACCTTTTCGACCCAGCCGCTCTACGAGCAGTACAAGGACAACGAGGGCAACCTTCACACCAATGTGCGGGCCGACAAGATCGAGCGCTATCAGACCAGCGTCCGCGTCACTCTCGAGGTGCGCGACATCGCCCTCCTGGAACGGGTCTACGCGACGGTGGTCGCGGCCGGTCCCGCGTCAACCCAGCCGGTCTACTTCAGCCTGAGCCCGGACAATGCGACGAACACAGAGATGGCCCGCCTGGCGGTGGCGGACGCGGCCGCGCGCGCACGGCAGGCGGCTGAGGTCTCCGGCGCCCGGCTGGGGGCCGTAAAGCTGATCGATCCCACCGGCCGGGCCTGCCAGACCGACGTGCTTGTCGCCGGCGCGTCCCAGCGGGATGGAGCGGGGGATGAGGGCCTGAACGAGGTGGTGGTCACCGCTGCCAGGCGATCGGGGGTCGCTTCCGCCATGATGGCGCCGCCTCCGCCGCCTCCGCCGGCCCCGGGCATGAGCGCCGAGAGCTTCCAGATCAGCCTGCAACCGCCACTGGAAACCCTCACCAGGAGCGCCTGCGTGGTCTACGCCTTGGCGGGCTGAGCTATTCCGCCGCCTCCGCGGGCGCATTGTCGAAGCCCATGGCCGCCTCGAAGGCGAGGCGCACCCCCTCCGGCTGGCCGGCCTGGAAGGGATAGCCGCGCAGCGGGGTGCCCACGGTGGGGTGATGGGTCATGCGCGCCTGGGGCATGCCCTTGAGGTAGAAGTCCTTGTTGGCCGTGGGTAGCGGCAGGCGGACGTTCGCCGCCGGATCGCGGATGATGGCCTTGGGCTCGGCCCCCGCGGCGACGGCGTCGAGCTCGGCCAGGAAGCGCCGGCGCATCATCGTCACGCCCTTGTCGCTGGCCGCCAGGTGCTCCTGGCTCCGGTCGGCGACGACGCCCTGGCCGGCCCAGGCCACGAAGTCCTGGTTCATCACATGGCTGGTGATCCAGCGGCCGTCCGCATCCTTGATGGGTCCCGTCCAGGAGGGGATCGCCTCCTGCTCGTACGGCTCCATCTCGTTGGGCACGCGCGAGAAGGCCCAGGTGATCGAGAGGATGGTTTCGTCGTCGATCGGCGTGCGCCATTCGAAGTGGTCGCCGAGATAGAAGCCGGTCGGCCACAGGGCCACGCGCCCGACGGTCCAGAGGTCGCTCGCTTCGTCGGTGTCCTCCCGCACGCGCTTGTAGAGGAAGCCGTGCTCGAACTCTTCGAAATCGACCTTCAGATGTCGCGGACCATACGGCCCGATCTCTCCCCCCAGCCGCTTCGACCAGTTGGAGTGCATCCACTCGAAGTGCACCGGATCGATGGAGTTCTCCTGCGCCTGCAGCCAGTTGCAGGGGACCTCCGCGAAGACGATCTGGACGAAGCCGTTCTTCCAGCTGAACGGCTCCCAGTCGGGCAGGCAGGGGGCCGGGTCGGGCCCCATGTAGGTCCACAGCAAGCCGCCGAGAACGCGCACCGGATAGGCCTTGACCGTCACCTTGTCGCGAAAGCGCGCCCTGGGATTGGCGAGGTCGTCGTAGGGCTGCTCGAGACAGCGGCCGTCCGGCCCGAACAACCAGCCGTGGTAGTTGCAGCGCAGGCCGCAGGCCTCGACATAGCCGTAGGAGAGGTCCGCCCGCCGGTGCGGGCAGTGCCGGTCGACAAGGCCGAAGCCGCCCGACAGGTCCTGATAGAGCGTCAGATCCTCGCCGAGGACTCGGATGGGCCGCGCGCCGGGCGCCTCGAACTCGCTGGCCGCGCCGATCGGATGCCAATAGCGGCGCAGGTAGTCGCCCATGGGCGCGCCCGGGCCGACCTGGGTAAGCCTTTGATTGACAGCCTCGCTGATCATCGCGGCAGCTTGGCCGCTGGCCTCGACCTGTCAAGCCGCGCCTCCGCAGAGCGGCCTCGGCTCATTCAATGTTTACCTGGGCCTGCGACATTGCGTCATTCCATCGCCGGGGGCCCGGGAACACAGTGGATCAGCAGACGTCCGGCGCCGGCGAGGGCTTCCAGGATTTCGCCGAAGCCCGCCTCGAGCAGATGCGGCGGGCGACGGTCATCTCCCAAGGCCCGTCCGTCCTCTATGACGCCGACGGCGTCTGCCGTGCGGCGAGCGCCGCCTGGGAGCGTGCGGCGGGGGGGCCGGACGGCTCCGCCGTCACCAAGCGCTTCGATGAGCTGCTGCCCAACATCACTCCCGAAGCCCGCGGCTTCCACGCCCGGGTGCTCGAGGGCTCGGCCCTGCTGAACGAGCAGGAGGAGCCCTATCTCGACGCCGAGGGCCAGGTGCGCTGGATCCAGTGCGAATACCGTCCCTTCAAGACCCTGGGCGGGGAGGTGATCGGCTACGTCGTGCACGGCCGCGACGTCAGCTCGCTGGTCGCGGCCCGGCGAGAAGCCCAGCTCAACGCCGAACGCCTGAAGATGGCCCTGGAAGCGGCCAGGGCGGGGGGGTTCGAGATCGACTACGACGCGCGCGCCTTCTGGTGCTCGCCGGAGTTCGAGGCCCTGATCGGCAGCCCGATGAGCTTCGAGGAGGCCTGCTCCACCGCCTGGCCGATGGTCCACGACGACGACGTGGAGCGCGTCAGGGCCCTCGTCGTGGCCGGCGACGGCACCCCAACCGAAGCGCTGGAGACACGCATTCGGCTGCCGGACGGCGCTGTGCGATGGATCCAGGTGCAGGTGAAGCTGCTGCGCCGCCCGGACGGCTCGGTGGCCAAGCTCACCGGTCTGGTGATCGACATCGACGCCCGCAAGCGCCAGGAGCTGGCGATGAGCTGGATGCGCCGCGAGGCGCACGAAAGCGCCGAGCGCCTCTCGCTGGCGCTGGAATCGGCCCACGCGGGCGTGTTCGAGACGGATTTCGTCAACCGCACCTTCTGGTGCTCGCCGGAGCTGACCGAGGTCCTGGGGCGCACCCTGACCTGGTCTGAGGCCTCCGAGCCGGTCTGGCCGGTGATCCATCCCGACGACCGGGAGGGCATGAGCCGAGCGGTCGCAATGTCCGGACAGAGCCTGCGCATCGAGCCCCTGGAAGCGCGAGTGGTGCGGCCGGACGGCGAGGTCCGCTGGGTCGACCTCAGGGCGGTGATGCACAAGGACGCCTCGGGCGCGCTGACCAAGTGCGTCGGGGTGATGATCGACATCGACGCCCGCAAGCGCCAGGAACTGGCCCTGATCGAGGCCCGTCAGGCGGCGCAGCGCAACGCCGACCGCCTGAAGGTCGCACTCAACGCCGGCCAGGCAGGGGTGTTCGAGACCGATTTCCATAATCGGACCTTCTGGGCCTCGCCTGAGCTCGAGCAGATCATCCAGGGCAAGCTCACCTTCGAGGAGGCCGCCGGCGTGTGGCCGACCATCCATCCCGACGATGCGGAGCGGGTGAAGGCTGCGATCGTCGCCAACGAAGGGAAGCAGGAGGAGGCGCGCTGCGAATGGCGGGTGCGGCTCCCCTCGGGCCATTATCGCTGGATCGAGGCGCGGGCCCAGCCGATCTACGACCCCGACACCGGGCTCGCGAAGCTGGTCGGGGTGATCCTCGACATCGACGACCGCAAGCGCCAGGAGCTGGCGTTGACCGAGGCGCAGGAGGCCGCCGAGGCGGCCGCGGAAGCCAAGGCGCGCTTCCTCGCCAATATGAGCCACGAGATCCGCACGCCGATGAACGGGGTGATGGGCGTCCTGCACCTGCTCGAGCGGGAACAGCTGTCGGAGGAGGGTCAGTCGCTGCTGGGCGAGGCGCAGGCCTGCGGCCAGATGCTGAGCCAGCTCCTCAACGACGTCATCGATTTCTCCAAGATCGAGGCGGGACGGCTGGAGCTGGCCCCTGAGCCGGTGGATCCGGTGCGGCTGATTGAGAGCGTCGCGGGAATGCTGCGGCACCAGGCGCAGGCCAAGGGGCTGGAGCTGGTCACGCGGATCGAGGGGGAACCCCGCTGGATCATGGCCGATCCTGTCCGGCTCCGGCAGGCGCTGTTCAACCTGATCGGCAATGCCGTGAAGTTCACCGCCGAGGGTCGCGTCGAGGCCCGACTGGTGGTCACCGGAAGCCGTAGCAAGCCGCGCATCCGCTTCGAGATCGAGGACACCGGGGTCGGCATCCCCGACGAGGCCCAGCAGCACCTGTTCCAGCGCTTCCATCAGGCGGACGGCTCGACCGCCCGGCGGTTCGGCGGCTCCGGCCTCGGGCTCGCCATCACCCGCAGCCTTGCCTGCCTGATGGGCGGCGAGGTCGGCTTCACCAGCCGCGAGGGATCCGGCTCGACCTTCTGGTTCGAGACACCCGCCAAGCCCGCCGAGCCGCCGGCCAACGAAGAGCATCCGGCGGACGCGCCCTACGCCACGCCGCTGCAGGGGCTGAACATCCTGGTGGTGGAAGACAATCCCACCAACCGCTTGGTGGCCGGCAAGATCCTCGAGGGGCTGGGCGCCACTGTGGCGACCGCGGCCGACGGGGCGCTGGGCGTGGAGGCCGCCACGGCCGTCCGCTACGATCTCGTGCTCATGGACATCCAGATGCCGCACATGGACGGCGTCGAGGCCACCCGCCGAATCCGCGGCCTGGAGGAGTCCACGGCTTCGACGCCGATCATCGGCCTTACCGCCAACGCCATGGCGCACCAGCGCGCCGCCTATCTGGAAGCGGGCATGGACGGCGTCGCGTCAAAGCCGATCTCGCCCGCTGAGTTGGTCGCCGAAATCGTGCGGGTGCTGAACGCCAAGGTCGAGGCGCCGGCCCCTCCGCGCCGCCGACGGGCCTAGGTCCTGGACACCTAACCTCCGGACATGTGTTTCCGATTGGCGGCGGAGATGTCGTAGCAGGCGCTGCGCATGAAGTTGAAAGGCGACATCGGCCCCGCGCCCTGACGCTCCAGGGCGGTCTTGGCGCCGGCGCGGCCGGTCTCAACCTCCACCGCCGCCAGATTCAGCGCCGCCGGCTGGTCGATGCCGCGATCGATCTGCAGCCGGGCGATGGCTTCGTTGAGCATGGCGATGCCAGCGTCCTTCGAGCGTTCGGCCTCGTTCGGCTGACGACGGTCCATGCTGTAGGCGTAGGCCGCACCCAACATCCCTGCGCACTGGGCTTCCATTTGCCAGTAAGGCTTGCCAACGTTGCTTTCGATCAGCTCCGTGGCGTCCTTCTTCGACAGCAACAGATCGTCCGCGAACGCCTGACCACCGATTCCCACGGCAGCCACGAACAGGACAGCGACCGCTATGCGGTTTCTCATGCCCAGCTCCTCCCCAAGACCGATTTTGCGACGGGCAGGCCGCGGATGCAACTTGTTGATGGTTTAGAGGCTCAACCGACCGGCGCCAGCGCCTGGCGCGAACCCGAGGCGGCCTAGCCGGGCAGAGTGACCGTTGCGCGCAGGCCGCCCAGCGGGCTCGGCGCCAGCACCACATCGCCGCCGTGGCCGCGGGCGACATCGCGGGCGATGGCCAGGCCGAGGCCAACGCCCTTGGCGTTCTGGTTGCGCGCCTCGTCGAGCCGTTGGAACGGTCGGAAAGCGTCCTCGTATTGCTCGGACGGGATACCGGGGCCGTCGTCGTCTACGGTGATCTCCACCCGCCCGGCGGTGGTGAGTGCGGCGCGCACCTCGAGGCGGCCGGCATGGGCGGCGGCGTTCATCACCAGGTTGGCCAGCGCCCGCTTGACCGCGTTGGGCCGCACCACGGCCATCAGCTCGGGATCGGCCTCCAGGGTCACCTCGGCCCCGGACCGGCGGGCGCCTTCGCAGATTTCGGCCAGTAGCGGGCGCAGTGGCACGGCCTCGGCATTCTCGCCGGCCTCGCCGCGGGCGAAGGCGAGATACTCGTCGATCATGTGCTCCATCTCGGCGACATCGGCGCTCATGGCTCGCACCCGCGTCCCCGGACGGGCGAGGGCGAGCTCGAGCTTCAGACGGGTGAGCGGGGTGCGCAGATCGTGACTGACCGAGGCCAGCAGGGCGGTGCGCTGGTCGATGTAGCGCTGGATGCGGGTCTTCATGTCGATGAAGGCGCTCGCCGCCTGGCGCACCTCGGCCGCGCCATGGGGGCGGAAGTTCGGCACGTCCACTCCGCGGCCGAAGGCCTCGGCCGCCGCCGCCAGCCGCTCGATGGCGCGCACCTGGTTCCGGATGAACAGCACCGCCACGGCGGAGAGCAGTAGGGTGGCCCCGGCCAGCCACATCACGAAGGCGCCGGCCTGCGCCGCCACCGCCCGGTCGCGCGGGGCCAGCACCCTCAGGACCGCGCCCGGCAGCTGCACGCGGATGTCGACATAGGCGGGGTAGCGGGTGGTGTCGAACCAGACCGGCCGGTCCAGCCGCTCGGCCAGGGCGCGGCGCAGGGGCCGGTCCACCTGGGCGGCGAAGAAGGCGTGGCGCTCCTGGGTCGGCAGGCTCTTGCCGGGCTGCAGGGCGACCGAGAGGTCCATGTAGCGCTCGGCCTGCTGCTGCAGCCGAGAGAAGTGGGCGGCGCCTGGATCAGCGACATAGCTCTGGGCGATGTCCGCGACGTCGCCGGCCAGGCTGTCGGCGAGGCGGTCGGTCACCGTCTCCCAGTGGGCGTCGAAAAAGGCCCAGGTCACCGCCGCCTGCATCAGGGCGATGGGCAGGACGATGATCAACAGCGAGCGGCCGAACAGGGACCGCGGCATCCACCGCTTGAGCAGGGGCGGCCACAGCATCCGCGCGATGCGGCGAAGGCGGGTCGGCATCAGTCGGGCGCCAGCATGTAGCCCACGCCCCGCACGGTCTGCAGGTAGCGGGGGTTCTTGGGATCCGCTTCGATCTTGCGGCGCAGGCGGGTGACCTGGATGTCCACCGCCCGGCCGGCGGCGTCGCCGGAGCCCGAGCCCAGCAGATGGCGCTCGACCGGCGCATGGGGCGCCTTGGCAAGGCGCTTCAGCAGCTGGGCCTCCGCCTCGGTCAGCCGTATCGGAGCCTGGTCGCGAAACAGCTCGCCCCGCTCGGTGTCGAACAGGCAGGCGCCCAGCGACACCTGCTTGGGGGCGGCGGCGCGCGGGCCGGTCCGCCGGAGGATGGCGCCGATGCGCAGCACCAGCTCCTGCGGCTCGAAGGGCTTGGCCAGGTAGTCGTCGGCGCCGAGGCTGAGGCCTTCGATGCGGTCGGTGGGCTGGTCGCGGGCGGTGAGGATCAGCACCGGCGTGCGGCCCTTGGATCCGGGCTGACCGCGCAACCAGTGCGTCAGCTCGAAGCCGCTTTCCCCGGGCATCATCACGTCCAGGACAAGCAGGTCCACGTCGAACAGCTCCAGCATGCGGCGGGCGGCGGCGGCGTGGGCGGCGGTGGTGATGCGGAACCCCTCGCGCTCCAGGTAGCGCTTGATCAGCTCCCGGATGCGGTCGTCGTCGTCGACGATCAACAGGTGCGGGGCGTCGGAAAGGGTACGGCGCGCCATGTCAGATTTCCGGCTCGGGCCGGCCGATGGCCAGGCGTCCGCCGGCGAGGGCCGCGAGGATCCGCCGCGCGCCGGCCACCGCGTCGAGCCCGCCGGAGCGATAGGATCGCGCCAGCAGAGCCCTCAGCCGCTCGGAGACGCGCGCTTCGACCTGGGCCCCCTCACGGGTGAGCGTAGCGGGCCGGCGCCGCGCGTCGCCTTCTCCGGAGCCCTTCTCCACCAGCCCGAGCCTGGCCAGCTCCCCCAGGGTGCGGCTGGCGCCCTGCTTGGACAGCGCCGTAAGCCGCGCCAGCTCTCGCACGCCGAGCCCCGGTCGCCGCTTGAGGAGGAACAGGGTGCGGTAGTGGCTGCGGCCCAGGCCCTTGGCTTCGGGCTCCAGCGCCGCGTCGGTGGCGGCCCAGAGCGCGGACTCGGCCACGAGCAGCAGTTCGAGCCCCGCATCCAGCTCCTCGTCACGCAGGATCAGGCGGGGATCGGGGTTTCCGCTCATCGGAAAGCGGCCGGGGGCCTTGGGTTGACGCCCCGCGCAGGCAAGGTTCTAAGGTCGCCGCGAAAGGAGGCCCTCATAGATGTCCCTCGTTCCCTTCGATGACCGCGACGGCTGGATCTGGTTGGACGGCGAACTCGTCCCCTGGCGCGAGGCGAAGGTGCACGTACTGA
>FTGB01000243.1_pt1 | contig 11222 bp, 10 predicted proteins | sample 1640641 | NCBI WGS metagenome assembly FTGB01 (sample SAMEA3914789, study PRJEB12502) | metagenome | biome: forest; material: soil | place: Canada | collected 2011-07-03 | depth 0.3 m | reverse complement strand
CCGGGGGTACGTTCCGAACGCGGGGTTCATCACCATCTCCATCATGGCCGCGGCCCTGATGCAGACGCTGGACACCACCATCGCCAACGTCGCCCTGCCGCACATCCAGGGCAGTGTCTCGGCCTCGCAGGACCAGATCGTCTGGGTCCTGACCTTCTACATCGTCGCCGCCGCGATCATGACGCCGCTGACCGGCTGGCTCTCCGACCGCCTGGGCCGCAAGACCGTGTTCCTGTTCTCGGTGGCGGGCTTCACCATCGCCTCGGCGCTCTGCGGCGCGGCCCAGAGCCTGAGCCAGATCGTCGCCTTCCGCGTCATCCAGGGGGTGGCCGGCGCGGCCCTGATCCCCCTGGCCCAGGCCACCTTGCTCGATATCAATCCGCCTGAGCGATACGGCCAGGCCATGGCCACCTTCGCCAGCGCCGTGGTGCTGGGGCCGATCCTGGGCCCGACGCTGGGCGGCTGGCTGACCGAGAACTACAGCTGGCGCTGGTGCTTCTTCATCAATGTCCCGGTGGGAGCGGTGGCCTTCCTGGGCACCTGGTTCTTCATGCCGGGCAAGGGAGAGCACAAGTCGCAGAAGTTCGACTTCTTCGGCTTCACCGCCCTGTCGATCGGGCTTGCCGCCTTCCAGCTGATGCTCGACCGCGGCCAGACCAACGACTGGTTCGGGTCCACCGAGACCTGGGTCGAGCTGATGGTGGCCGCCCTCGGCTTCTACCTGTTCATCATCCACACCCTGACCGGCAAGAATCCTCTGTTCAGCCGCGAGGTGTTCACCGACTCCAACTTCCGCACCACCCTGATCGCCTCGGTGTTCATCATGGGGTCCATGTACGCCTCCATGGCCCTGGTGCCGGTGCTGATCCAGAATTTCTACGGCTATCCGGTGTTCCACGCGGGCGTGATCATGATGGCCCGCGGCATCGGCGGCTTCATCTCCATGGTGGCGGCCGGACGGCTAGTCTCCAGGTTCGACCCACGGCTCCTGATGGGCATCGGCATCGTCCTGATCGGCGTGTCGTTCTTCATGATGAGCCGCTTCGCCCCCGAGATGGGCTCGGGGCCCTTGATCTGGTCGGGCTTGATCCAGGGCCTGGCCATGGGGCTGTTCTTCGTGCCGCTGAGCACCCTCGGCTTCGCCACCCTGCCGCCGCACCTCAGGACCCAGGGCGCCACGGTCTCCAACCTGATCCGCAACGTCGGCGGCTCGGTGGGCATCTCGATCCTGCAGGTGATCCTGGTGAAGAACATGCAGGTCGCCCGCTCGACGATGTCCCAGCACGTCCGCCCCGATAACCCGGCGATGCACCAGTTGATGCCGAACGGCCCGACGCCCCAGGCGTTGCAGATGATCGACGGCATGATCGCCCGCCAGGCGGCGATGATCGCCTATATCGACGACTTCTGGCTGATGACCATCGTCATGGTCTGCCTGCTGCCGATCCTTTTCCTGATGCGTGCGCCAAAGCAGGCCGTCGCGGGCCCGCGCCCGCCGGTCATGGAGTAGACCTTGCGCAAGATCCGCCTTTTCGCCCTGGCCTCGATGGCGGCGCTGACCTGCGCCTGCACCACCGTCGGCCCCAACTTCAAGGCGCCGGTCCCCCCGGCGTCCGGCGGCTACGCCATGGCCGGCGACCAGCCCACCCGGGAGGCCCAGCTCGGCCAGCGCCTGGCCGGCGACTGGTGGGCGCTGTTCCGCTCGCAGGAGATCGACCAGACCGTCCGCGCGGCGGTGGCCGGCAACCACTCGCTGGAGGCCACCCGCCAATCGCTGCTGCAGGCCAGGGACGCGATCTCGGCCCAGGCCTCGCGCGCCACCCTGGACGCAACTGCCGGGGTGCAGGAGACGCGCGTCAACCTGTCGTCGTTCGGCTTCTCGCAGTTCCCCTTGCCGGGCGGCGAGACCTTGACCCTGTCGAACCCCACCTTCACCGAATACTCCTTCGGCCTCTCCGGCCGCTACGACTTCGACCTCTGGGGCAGCCGCACCCGCGAGCGCGAGCGGCTGCTGGCCGCCGCCGCGGCGCAGGGCTTCCAGACCGACGCCGCCTACCTGACCCTCACCGCCCAGGTGGTCGGCCAGGCCATCGCCATCGCGGGGCTCAAGGCCCAGATCGAGGCGGCCGAGCAGATCGTTCGGAGCGACCAGGCCAACCTCGACCTGGTCACCAAGGCCTACAAGCTCGGCGGCGGCACCCGGCTCGACGTCGCCACGGTGCAGACCGAGCTCTCCGCCGACCAGGCCCAGATCACCCCGGTCCGACAGCAGCTGGCCGCCGCCCGCCACGCCCTGGCGTTGCTGGTCGGCCAGGCCCCCGACGGCTTCACCCCGCCGGACTTCGATCTGGCGCGGATCGCCCAGCCCACCGCCGTGCCTGTGGAGCTGCCGTCAGAGCTGGCCCGCGACCGGCCCGACATCCAGGCCGCCGAGGCCCAGCTGCACGCCGCGATCGCCCAGATCGGGGTCAGCACGGCCGACCTTTATCCGAAGATCACCCTGGGCGGGAACATCACCCAGAGCGCCCTGCACCCGCAGGACCTGTTCAGCTACGCCGCCACGGGCTTCTCCATCGGGCCCCAGATCAGCGTGCCCCTGCTCGGCCGCGGCCAGCTGAAGGCCAAGGTGCGCATGGCCGAGGACACCGCCCGCCAGGCCTACGCCGAGTACCAGCAGGTGGTGCTGAAGGCCTTCGTGCAGGTCTCGGACGCCCTGCAGGCCATCGCGCACGACGACCAGGTCCTGGCCCTGGCCCAGAGCGAGCTGAACTCCTCGAGCGACGCCCTGAGGCTGCAGCGGCTTCGCTACCAGGACGGCAAGTCCGGGCTCTTGCCGGTGCTCGACAACCAGCGCAGCTACGCAAGGGCCAGCATGGCCGTGGTCCGCGCCCGCGCCCAGCGCCTGCAGGACACCGCCGCCCTGCTCTACGCGGTCAGCCGCAACTGGGACCGCGCCAACACCACCGAGCCAGCCCGCACCGACATCGCCGCGGTCGCTGAGCCCGGTCCGCAGAAGTGGCCGGCGTCCATCTTCGAGGGCAAGAACACGGCGAAGTAGGGCGCGCCTTCGAGCCGCGCCGGCCCGTTGACGGCGGATTAACCATAAGCGCCCGACCATGCCGGCCCAGAGTCTGGACCGGTCCATGCCCCAAGCCCTCGCCAGAGCCGTCTCCCTCGAGGAGCGCCCGGAAGCGGCGCCGCTGCGCGATTTCCGCTCGCCGCGCGTGGACCTCAACGGCAAGACCGTGCTGATCACCGGCGGCACCGGCTCCTTCGGCAAGGCCTTCGTGAAGATGGTCTGCGCCGAGTTCTCGCCGAAGAAGCTGATCATCTTCTCCCGCGACGAGCTCAAGCAGTACGAACTGGCCCAGACGTTCGGGGCCGATCGCTATCCGTTCATGCGCTATTTCATCGGCGACGTGCGCGACGCCGCGCGGCTGCAGATGGCGCTGCGGGGCGTCGACTGCGTGATCCACGCCGCGGCCCTGAAGCAGGTGCCGACCGCCGAGTACAACCCCTTCGAGTGCATCAAGACCAACGTCATGGGCGCCGAGAACGTCGTCAACGCGGCGATCGCGGCGGGCGTCGCGCGGGTGGTGGCGCTCTCCACCGACAAGGCCGCCAACCCGATCAATCTCTACGGGGCCTCCAAGCTGGCCGCCGACAAGATCTTCTGCGCCGCCGAGGCAATGGCGGGGGACTCGGGCACGCGCTTCAGCGTGGTGCGCTACGGCAATGTGCTGGGCTCCCGGGGCTCGGTGGCGCCGCTGTTCCGCCGGCTGGCGGCCGAGGGCGCGGCGGACTTGCCGATCACCGATCCGCGCATGACCCGCTTCTGGATCACGCTCGAGCAGGGGGTGAACTTCGTGCTCTCGAGCATGGAGATGATGCGCGGCTCGGAGATCTTCGTGCCCAAGATCCCCTCCACCCGCACCTCGGATCTCGCCACCGCGGTGGCCCCGCAGCTGCCGCACCGCATGGTCGGCATCCGCCCCGGCGAGAAGCTGCACGAGGTGATGGTCCCGGAGGACGACGCCCGCTCCACCATCGAGCTGCACGACCGCTACGTCATCCTGCCCAGCGGCATGCATCCGCGCCGCACCGACTATCTGGAATCCGGCGGCCGCCCGGTGGCGGACGGCTTCTCCTATGCCTCCGACAGGAACCCCGAGCCCCTCGACGCCCGCGGCCTGCAGCAGCTGCTGGCCATGGCGATGGGCGCAGACTAGGCCCGTCGCCTCACGGCGCCTCTCCCGTCCATTCCCAGTGCCAGGGCTCGAACGGGTAGTTGACGAAGCCGAAGCGGGCGGCGTTGACGACCATCCATCGATAGGCGGCGGACCTCGACTGATAGAGGCGGTTGGAATCGGACGAAAGCTCCGGCGCCGCGCCTGGGGCTGAGCCCAGGTAGATGTCCATCGCCAGGCCGGTCCGGTGCGCCGAGCACCTGGCGCGGGTGATGGTCCCGCAGGTCACGGTGGTGGCGCAGGCCAGGGCGTCCGCCACCGGATCGCGGTATCCCGAGAAGATGCTCAGCAGGCGATGGTTGGCGGCGATCTCCGGCGTCTCGGCGCGGGCGGCGGCGACCATGGCGCGATAGGCGGCAAGAGCAGAGGGACGAAGCTGGATCGGCTTGCCCCAGAAGCCTTCCTCTGTGGACGCCCAGGCCAACTGGTCCGCCGACGGAGGGGCAGGACAGCCATGGGCCATCGCCGCCACGAACGGACGCCGCGCCAGCCAAACCGCGCGCAGCCGCACCAGGGTCGGTTCGTCCATGATCCCGCCGGATCCCACCTGTCCGCCGTGCTGCCAGGCCGCGAGCGCCTTGGCGAAGCCCGGGCTGTCGGGCGGGCATTGGGTGCCGATCTCGCGGGCTGTGAGCGGCGCATAGATCTCCCAGCCCGTCTCCGGCCGCCCGAACGCCGACCAGGCCGCGCCGGTCAGCGAGGCCGCGTTGGCCGTGGCGGCGGCTGCGAAGGCGGCGTCCGCGGTGCAATGCTCGGGCGCAGGAGGCCAGGGGACGGCCGGACGCGCCGCAGCCACGATCGGTCTTCCGGGGGGCGGACCGCCCGGGACCGGCGTCGAGGGGCCGAGCCAGGTCCAGGCGATCAGGACGCCGATCGCCAGGACGGCCAGGACCGCCATGTTCCGCAGGATCCGCAAGACCAAGCGTGGGTGCTCCTTGCGACCGGCGGGGCGCCGGACTTCCTTTCGGAAAAGCCCAGCTCACGCTCGCGGTTGCGTCTGGAGCTCAGTCCTTGCGCTGCAGGTCGGGTCGGGCGGCCAGGAAGGCGGCGCGCTCGGCGGCGGTCAGCACCTTGGCCTTCCTCTGGCGCGAGACTTTCGGCGACGGCCGTTCGTAGGTGTTCGAATTGGACCCCGAGCCCTTCAGGTCGGCGAAGCTCTTGATCGGCGGTTTCATGTCGGTCCCAGGAGCTAGCGCCGGCGGAAGCGGGCGGCATCGGAGGCGAGGTTCTTGCCCCAATCGCCGGCGGTCTCCGTCACTTCCGGTTGGAACGGCAGCTCGCCGGCCACCCCGCGCAGGGCGAGCCAGAGCTGCTGGTTGAAATGCGCCAGGATCCGCAGCGGCCGGCGTTTGTCGTCGGTGACGTCCCAGCCCTCCGCCTCGAAGGCGTCGGCCTGCTCGCGCGGCGATCTCGTCTCGACATCGTCCCACCCGGCCGGCCGCGGGGCGGCCTCGGCCTCGTCAGCCGTGAGACCGAACAGGTCGCGCGAACAGGCGTCGATCTCGGGATACTGGGCGCGCGCCTCGGGTTCGGCGAAGTCGCGCTTCATCAAGGCCTTGTATTCGAGGTCGGCGATCCCCGGGAGCTTGAGGAGGCGGCGCAGGGCGGGCGTGGTTGTCATGCCCCTGGCCTAGCCTGGATCGGGAGCCGTGGCGATGGGGCGTCCGGACGCTACCCGACGCGGCTGAGCCCGCCCGCGTCCGCGCCGCTGACCGCACCGGCGATGGCGCCGAACAGCTCTTCGGCTCGAATCGGCTTGCCGACATGGGCGTCCGCGCCGGCGGCGGCCGAGGCGGCCAGGTGCTCTGGAGCCACGTTGGCGCTGACCACCACGATCGGCAGACGCGGCCTGCCCGAGGCTGCTTCCTCGCGGCGGATGGTGCGGATCGCCTCCAGGCCGTCCATCACCGGCATCTGCAGGTCCATGAGGGCGATGTCGTAGTCGTCGTCGCGCACAGCCTCGACCGCAAGCTTGCCGTTCTCGACGCAGAGGGTGTCTGCGCCCACGGCCGCCAGCATGAGCTCGGCGACCTTGCGGTTGGTGGGGTTGTCCTCGGCCACCAGCACCTTGAGGCCGGCAGGGGTCGCCTCTTCATCCAGGGGTGTTGCTGGCTCGAGCTGGGCCGTGGGCCACGGCAGCTCGACCGTGAAGGTCGAGCCCCTCCCCGGCCGTCCGACCGCGCCGACGGTCCCGCCCATCAGCCCGACCAACTGGCGGCAGATCGCCAGGCCCAGGCCCGTGCCGCCGAACCGGCGGGTGAACGATCCGTCGCCCTGCTCGAAGCGCTGGAACAGCCGATCCGCGTCGTGCGGATCGAAGCCGACGCCGGTGTCCTCGACCTCGATGAGGGCGCGGCGCATCCGACCGGCGAGCGAAGTCGATAGCCGCAGCCGGATGCGGCCCTTCTCGGTGAACTTCACCGCGTTGCCGAGCAACTGCGACAGCACCTGCCGCAGGCGTTCGGGATCGGCCATCGCGGGCTCGCCGGCGCCCTCGCCGGCCTCGATGAGCAGCTCCAGGCCCTTGGCTTCTGCGGCGGGCAGGTGCTGGCTCGCCGCCATCTTCGCGACCTCCGAAAGGCTGACCGGCTCGGGCTGAAGTTCGACCTTGCCACCCTCCAGGTCGGAGAAGGTCAGCAGATCGCCGAGCAGCTCGTTCAGCGCCCCGGCCGAGTCCTGGATGGTGGCCACGATCTCCCGCTGGTCGGGATCGAGAGCGCCGCGATGCAGGGCCTCGGCCAGCCCCAGCACGCCGTTCAGCGGCGTGCGGATTTCGTGACTGAGGTTGGCCAGGAACTCGCTCTTGGCCCGGTTCGCCGCCTCCGCCCGGGCAAGGGCCAGGCGGAGGGCCTGGGCCTGCTCCTTCATCTCGGTGATGTCCACGCGCAGCCCGATGACCCCGCCGTCCGAGGTGGCCCGCTCCTCGATCATGATCCAACGGCCGTCGGAGACCCGTTGCTCGTGGCGCACGCCCGGGTTCTTCAGCAGCGCCAGCCGCTCGGCGATCCAAGCCTCTTCGCGCCCCACGGCCTCTGGATAGTCGCCGCGGGCGACGCCGATGCGCAGGGTGTCTTCGATCTTGCGCCCAGGCTCGAACAGATCGGCGGAGCGGTGGTAGATCTCGGCGTAGCGCCGGTTCCAGAGGACGTAGCGCCCCTCCCGGTCGAGGAAGACGATGCCCTCCGGCAAGGCGTCGATGGCCTCGCGCAGGCGCTTCTCGGCCCGCCGGGCCTCACCCTCCGCCCGCTCCAGGGCGTCCTTGTCCCAACGGCGCAGGAACGCCATGACGGCGACCAGCACCCCGCGAACCCTGGTCCAGCCAGGCCCCATTTGCCACGATCTCCGTACGCGCATGATGAGAGGCCAGCCGAAACGGTTAACCGCCGATTAGTCTCGTGGGGAATTGGTCCAGGTCGCAACCATCTGGCGATACATCGCGCACTTTGGACAGCCTGGCGCCCGGCCGATGGGCGCCGCTCAGGCCGGCTGCAGCGCCAGCTCGAACGCGGCCTCGGTCTTGGCTTTCACCTCGTCCAGCGTGACCCCGGTCGCCAGCTCCGTCAGCTTCACGCCGCCGTGCTTCTTGTCGATCTCGAACACGGCCAGGTCGGTGATCACCAGGTCCACCACCCTCGCGCCGGTCAGCGGCAGGGTGCAGGCCTTCAGGAACTTTGGGCCGCCGGACTTCTCGGAATGCTCCATGGCCACCACCACGCGCCGCACGCCGGCCACCAGGTCCATGGCCCCGCCCATGCCCTTCACCATCTTGCCGGGGATCGTCCAGTTGGCCAGATCGCCGTTCTCGGCCACCTGCATGGCGCCCAGGATCGACAGGTCGATGTGGCCGCCGCGGATCATGGCGAAGCTGTCGGCGGAGTTGAAGAAGCTGGAGCTCGGCAGCTTGGTGATGGTCTGCTTGCCGGCGTTGATCAGGTCGGGGTCCTCGTCGCCCTCGTAGGGGAAGGGACCCATGCCGAGCATGCCGTTCTCGCTCTGCAAGGTCACGTGCACGCCCTCAGGGATATAGTTGGCCACCAGGGTGGGGATGCCGATGCCGAGGTTGACGTAGAAGCCGTCCTTCAGCTCGCGCGCGGCCCGCTCGGCCATCTGGTCACGGGTCCAGGCCATCAGGCTTCTCCTGCGGTGATCGCCGAGGATGTCTCCGGCCGCTTGCGCACGGTGCGCTGTTCGATCCACTTCTGATAGCCGGTCCCCTGCACGATGCGGTCGACGTAGATGCCGGGGGTGTGGATGCAGTCGGCCTCCAGTTCGCCCGGCTGGACCAGGTGCTCGACCTCGGCGACGCAGACCTTGCCGGCGGTGGCCATCATCGGATTGAAGTTCCGAGAGGTCATCCGGTAGACGAGGTTGCCCTCGGTGTCGCCCTTCCAGGCCTTGACGATGGAGAGGTCGGAGCGGAGCGCGCGCTCCATCACGTACATCTCGCCGTCGAACTCCTTGGTCTCCTTGCCCTCGGCGACGACCGTGCCGTAGCCGGTCTTGGTATAGAAGGCCGGGATGCCGGCGCCGCCGGCGCGGATGCGCTCGGCCAGGGTGCCCTGGGGGTTCAGCTCCAGCTCGAGCTTCCCCGACAGGAAGAGCTCGGCGAACAGCTTGTTCTCGCCCACGTAGGACGAGATCATCTTCCTGATCTGGCCGTTGTTCAGCAGCACCCAGAGCCCGAAATTGTCGGCCCCGCAGTTGTTGGAGACCACCGTCAGGTCCTTGGTCCCGGCGTCCTTGAGGGCGGCGATCAGGTTCTCCGGATTGCCCGAGAGGCCGAAGCCTCCGGACATGACCGTCATGCCGTCGAACAACAGCCCCTCGAGCGCGGCGCGCGCATCGGGGAAGACCTTCTGCACCATCGTCTCCTCCGGTTTAGAGACGCTTCCTGGCGCAGCGGGCGCGGCAATTCAACCGGCAAGCAGGCGGCTCAGTCGCGCTCCACCAGCTTGCCGTCCTCCACCACGCGATAGAAGCAAGAGCGGAAGCCGACATGGCACGCGCCGCCGTCGCCTTGGGGGCGGACCTTGAGCAGCACCGCGTCCTGGTCGCAGTCGACGCGGATCTCGATCACCTGCTGCAGCTGGCCGGAGGTCTCGCCCTTCTTCCAGAGGGCGTTCCGCGAGCGGCTGAAATAGTGCGCCCAGCCGGTATCGAGCGTCAGCCTGAGGGCGTCGGCGTTCATCCAGGCGAGCATCAGCACCTCGCCGGTGTCGGCATGGGCGGTCACCGCCGCGATGAGCCCATTGGCGTCGAACCGCGGCGCCAGCACCTCTCCGCGCTCCAACTCCTGCTTGGAGCCGGCGGTCGGGAAGGTTGTGGACATGGTTGCGCCCCCTCCACCACGCCGCGCGTGGTCTCCCTCCCCCGCTTCGCGGGCGAGGATCTAGCCGCGGCTGCAGAAGCTCAGGAACCGCTCCTGCATGCGGCCTCGGTCTGTCCGAACAGCGATCCCCTGGGCGTCAGTACCCGGCGGTTCCTAAAGTTGCGCGCACGCTATATGGGACGGCGCACCTTGAGGGCAACTCGCGCGCAATGAGCGATCTTTTTCTGTACGACACCATGAGCCGCGAGAAGCGGCCATTCGTCCCCCGCGATCCTGCCCGGGTGACGCTCTATGTGTGCGGGCCCACGGTCTACAACTTCGCCCACATCGGCAATTTCCGGCCCGTGGTGGTGTTCGACCTGCTCTACCGACTGCTGCGACACGCCTACGGGGAGGCGGCCGTGCTCTATGCGGCCAACGTCACCGACGTGGACGACAAGATCAACCAGAAGGCCGTGGCCGAGGGCGTGCCGATCTCAGTGATCACCGACCGCTACCTGACCGCCTATAACGCCGACGCCGCGGCCCTGGGCGCCCTGCGCCCGACCTTCCAGCCGCGCGTCACCGACACCATGGAGGCCATCGTCGCCATGATCGGCAAGCTGGTGGCCAATCAGGCGGCCTACCCGGCCGAGGGCCATGTGCTGTTCGACACCCAGGCCTTCCCCTCCTACGGCAAGCTCTCGGGCCGGCCGATGGACGAGATGATCGCCGGCGCCCGGGTCGACGTCGCGCCATACAAGCGCCACCCCGCGGACTTCGTGCTGTGGAAGCCCTCCAAGCCGGGCGAGCCGGAGTGGCAGAGCCCCTGGGGACCGGGACGGCCCGGCTGGCACATCGAGTGCTCGGCGATGATCGACGAGGTGCTGGGCCTGCCGATCGACATCCATGGCGGCGGCATCGACCTGGTGTTCCCCCACCATGAGAACGAGCTGGCCCAGGGCTGCTGCGCCGACCACGTCGACACCTATGCCCGCTGGTGGATGCACAACGGCTTCCTCAACATGGCCGAGGAGAAGATGTCCAAGAGCCTCGGCAACGTCGCCCTGGCTCACGACCTGCTGCAGCAATATCCGGGCGAGGCGATCCGCTGGGCCCTGCTGGTCGGCCATTACCGGGCGCCGCTGGAATGGACCACCGACCTGATCGATCAGGCCAAAAAGTCGCTCGACCGGCTCTACGGCGCCCTGCGCCGCGCCGCCGACATCCCCGCTGACTCCAGCGAGCCCTCGCCCGCCTTCCTCGAGGCCCTGCACGACGACCTCAACACCCCCCGCGCCTTCGCCGAGCTGTTCGGCCTGGCGACGGCGCTGGAGACAGCCGCCCCCGAAGCTCGCGGCATCGCCAAGGGCGAGCTCCTGGCCTCGGCGAGGCTGATGGGCTTCCTCGAGGCCGACCCCGAGGCCTGGTTCCAGGGCGGGGCGGACGAAGGTCTGAAGACCAAGGTGGAAGCCTTAATCGCCGCCCGCATCGAAGCCCGAAACGCCAAGGACTGGCCCGAGGCCGACCGAATCCGCGCCGAGCTGGACGCCCTCGGAATCGTGGTCATGGACAACGCGACGGGCGCGACGTGGCGGCTGAAGGACGCCTAATCTCCCCTCTCCCTTCAGGGGGAGGGGTCGGGGGTGGGGGTCCGCGCAGGACTT
>FTGB01000193.1_pt1 | contig 11535 bp, 14 predicted proteins | sample 1640641 | NCBI WGS metagenome assembly FTGB01 (sample SAMEA3914789, study PRJEB12502) | metagenome | biome: forest; material: soil | place: Canada | collected 2011-07-03 | depth 0.3 m | reverse complement strand
CTCTTCGACGGTGATGACACCCTCGTTGCCGACCTTTTCCATCGCCTTGGCGATCATGTCGCCGATTTCCTTGTCGCCGTTTGCCGAGATAGCGCCGACCTGGGCGATCTCGGAGTTGGCGGTGACCTTCTTGGAGGTCGACTTGATCTCCTCGACGATCTTGATGACCGCCTTGTCGACGCCGCGCTTCAGATCCATCGGGTTCATGCCGGCCGCGACAGACTTCAGGCCTTCGACGACGATGGCCTGGGCCAGCACGGTGGCGGTGGTGGTGCCGTCGCCGGCCTTGTCATTGGTCTTGGAGGCGACTTCGCGGATCAGCTGGGCGCCGAGGTTCTCGAACCGATCTTCGAGTTCGATCTCCTTGGCGACGGTGACGCCGTCCTTGGTCGAGCGCGGGGCGCCGAAGGACTTTTCGATGACCACGTTGCGGCCCTTGGGGCCCAGGGTCACCTTCACCGCGTTGGCGAGGATGTTGACCCCGCGCAACATGCGGTCACGGGAGTCGGAGGAGAAGTGGACGATTTTCGCAGCCATTGTTCGTGCTTCCTGAATTCAAAGGTTAGTGGGGGGGAAGCCTTAAGCGGCTTTGGCGGATGAGGCCGGAGCGTCGACGATCCCCAGGATGTCGGACTCCTTCATGATGATCAGGTCCTCACCGTCGATCTTGACCTCGGTGCCGGACCACTTGCCGAACAGGATGCGGTCGCCGGCCTTCACGTCCATGTCGACGCGCTTGCCGTCTTCATCGCGGGCGCCGGGGCCGACGGAAATCACTTCGCCTTCCTGCGGCTTTTCCTTGGCGGTGTCGGGGATGATGATCCCGCCCTTGGTCTTCGCTTCTTCTTCGACGCGCCGAACGAGGACGCGATCGCCAAGAGGACGAAAGCTCATTTTGCTGCTCCGTGGATCGGTAAAGACGTGGGTTTCGAAACAAGCCCCCTGGGGAGCCATCAGCTTTAGCAGCCGCGTCCCCCGAGTGCTAACGGCCGGCAGATAGGCGCCGCCCGGCGGCGCGTCAAGCGCGGCCGGGCCAGAATCTTAGCGCCGCCCGCGCTTCTCCCGGACTCCAGTGCCGGTCACGTGAGCCCCCCGACCGGCGACTTCAAGCGGGGCAGGCGGGCCGGAGCCCTACTGCGCGGCGGAAAGGCGGGACAATGCACCGCGACCCTGCGGCTTTGCCGCGCGTGCGATCTACTCACCCCACTTCCGGCCCGATCCCCACGGCCCGAATGTCGGAGCCGTATAGGCCGGGCTGGGTAAATGCCGAAACTCCAGCAAAGCTTGGGGAATGGCTCGCCTGCGGGGCGAATCCTCCTGGCTTTGCTTTGGCGCGCTCTCGCCCGTTCCTCGAACTTCTTTAACACACCGGCGTCAAAATTAAGGTAATATTCTAGGTAAGACTACCATTCATCTACCATTCATCTGCCGTTCATCTTGATATGCGACAGGCCGCCGCACTCTATACTTATGCTTAAGGTGGTATTCAGCTCATCTGTTAGGCAGTCATAAGCTTATTGCCGCGCTTGATGGCTGTGTTCAGTGGGGGGATAGCCATGCGCACCAAGCTTAGGATTTCCGCGTCCATGACGGCGCTTTTTGCAACCGTCAGCGTCTGCGCCGCCGGCGTCGTTGCGGGGGTCGCCCTGGCGGGCACGTCCGCCCAGGCCGCCGAATTCAATACGGAGAACGGGGTGCACGCGGTCCCCTCCGGCCAGGTGGACGCCGCCGCGCTCGCCAAGGTCGGGGCTCCTGCGGCGCCGGCCGCGGCGCCCGCTGCCCCTGCAATGGTCCAGATCCCGGCCGCCACCGCCGCACCCGCAGTGATCGAGATCGCCGACGCGGCCCCGGTAGGCGGTTCCGAAGAGGACGCCGTCTACCGCCGGGCGGTGCAGCCGGCCCTGCAAGCGGCGGTCGCCGTCGGAGAGGACGCGGCGGCCAGGCTGACCCCGGCCCGCGCCGAAGCTCCCGAGCAGACCTCTTCGATCGGCCAGCACGTCGCCTTCCCGCGCCGCTCGGCCGAGGCGGCCAGCGCCTTCGACGGCTACATGCACGCGGTCGCGGCCATCGACGCGGGCTTCAAGAGCAGCCAGGGGGTGGGCGCTGCGCTGCGCCGCGCCTCGGCCTACGACGAGCATCAGCTCGAGGAGGGCATGATCGCCTACGGCGCCATGGCCGCCATGCAGTCGCCTCGCTTCGTCTATGGGGTCATGGACATCGCCCAGAACGCCGGCGACCGCCGCGCCCTGATCCAGACCCTGACCTCAGATCCGGACAGCGCCGCCCGTCTGCCGGGCGCAGCCGAGGCCTCGGCCATGGCCGCCGCGGCCATCCTGCACGAGGCGCAGCCGGTGGTGACCAACGGCCGGGCGCTGAAGCAGGCTTCGTATGACGTCCAGCACCAGGGCTGGTCCATCGCCAAGGCGTCCGACCAGCCGGGCCGTCTTGCCCAGGCCAAGGCCGCTTCGGCGATCCGCGCCGCGGCCCACGACGGCGATGTCGCCCGGCTGCTGACCCAGGTCTCGACCGGCGGCGGAGATGGGGGCCGGAGCTCGGCCGCCGCCTCGCCGGTGGTCGACCACAGCCTTGCCCTGGCCGCCCTGGCCATCCTAGACGGGACGGACGGCGCCGACGAGGGGAGCCTGGACCGGGTGGTCAGCGAGCGGGTCAGCGCCGAGTGCCTGAAGATGGCCAAGCTCAACCTGTTCCAGTGCCTGTCCGTGGTCGGCCCCGAGTACGAGGACGTCTACTGCCTGGGCCAGCACGCGGTGCTCGACACCGGACAATGCGTCGCCAGCAGCGCCGCCCCGGCCGAGACCATGCTGCTTTCGGAAGGCCCGCGGGCGCCGCGCCGGCCGCAATAGTTTCGCCGCGCTTTCTGTTCAGCGGCGCAGGGCCGCCCGCTCCGTGCGGGCGGCCTTTTTCCTGGCTTGAGCGCGACAGTCGCTCGCGCCGGGAACCGATCGGCTTTAAGGAGGTTCAGCGACTTGGAAGCTGCGCCGCTGGAGGGCTGGGCATGGGCCGCGAACGACTTGCCGCCGGAGCCTTGGCGCTCGCCGCCTTGCTGGCCAGCAGCGGCTGCGCCACCAATCCGAAGACCACGGTGGCGAACCTCGACTCCACCGACCGGCGCTGGAACACGCGCCAGTGCATCGCCGCCCGCAAGGCGATCTACAACTTCAACGACCACCACAACCTGCACACTGTGATGGGCGTGGCGGGCAATCTGGTGGTGCCCTTCGCCGGCGCCGCCGCAGACCTGACCATGAGCGGCCAGCAGCAGCACGAGCGCGAACGGCTGAACACCTGGGTGCTGAACGCCTGCGTGTCCGACCGCGCAAAGGCGAGGGAGCTCGAGCAGCACGACAAGCATCGGGTCATCGACGCCCTGCGAGGCTGACCCACCCTCCAGCCGGAACCTTGGGCCGCAGCTGCGAATTCATCCGCAAGCGGTGCTGTTAAGCATCCTGCGGGTGTGATCATGGTCCAATACGCGGTGACCCTGAAGCTGGGCGACTGGACGGTGTTCAAGGACGGCGAGGCGATCGCCTCGGGTATGTCCAGGTCGGCCGCGGTGCAGATGGCCGAAGGCTTCGCCTTCGACGCCGAGGAACGCGGCGAGGCCGTCGAACTGTTGATCCAGGACTACACCGGCAGCCTCAGCCATAAGGTCTCGGGCGGCGACTAAGCCCCGCCTTTTGCGACCTACTCCGCCGGCTCCTTCTTGGCCTCGGTCGACGGCCGCGGCGGCGGAGCCCGCACCGGCTCCTCGCCGGGATTGATCACGCTGGCCGCATCGAGCACCGCCACCGCCTCGGCGTCGAGGGAGAGCTCGGTGAACCTGGCCAGTTCCTCGAGCTGGGAGATCTTGGTCGCGCTGGCGATGGGCACGCAACCCTTGGCGGTCAGCCAGGCCAGCGAGACCTGAGCCGGGGTGCCGCCAACGCGGGCGCCGACCTCGTCCAGGGCCGCAAGGATCCGCATGCCGCGCTTGTCCAGCATGTCCTTGGCCCGGTAGGCGCGGGGCGAGCCGACCAGGTCCGCCTCGGAGCGGTACTTGCCGGTGAGGAAGCCGGAAGCCAGGCCGAAATAAGGGATCACCCCCAGGCCTTCGTCGCGCGCGAGGTCCTGCACCGGGCCTTCGAACACGTCGCGGTCGTAGAGATTGTACCAGGGCTGCAGGGTCTCGTAGCGCGGCAGGCCCTTGTCGCGAGAGAGCTTCAGCGCCTCGGCCAAGCGCGGCGCGGAATAGTTGGAGGCGCCGATGGCGCGCACCTTGCCCGCCTTGATCAACTCGCCGAAGGCTGAGAGCGTCTCCTCGAGCGGCGTCGACTGGTCGTCGATATGAGCCTGGTAGAGGTCGATGACGTCGGTCTTCAGCCGCGTCAGCGAGCGGTCCACGGCCTCCATCATGTAGCTACGCGACAGTCCCTGCCCTTCCGGCATCGGGTTGCCGAGCTTGGTGGCGATCAGCACCTTCTGGCGACGGCCGCCGCCCTGGGCGATCCAGTCCCCCAGCACGGTTTCGGACTCGCCGCCCGAATGTCCTGGCGCCCAGCGGGAATAGACGTCGGCGGAGTCGATCAGGTTGAAGCCATGGTCGACGAAGGCGTCCAGCAGCTCGAAGCTCCGCGCCGGGTCGGCGGTCCAGCCGAACACATTGCCGCCGAACGCCCACGGGGCGACCTTAAGCCCCGACCTGCCGAGTTCCTGGGTTTGCATCGCAGTCTCCGAATAGCGGCCCGCCGGCAGCTAGCCCCGATGCCGAGCGACGGGCAACGGCTTTTCCGGAGGCCAGCCTTGAGGCAGGCTCGCACTCCGGATGACACAGGTCACCTACATCCAGGGCGGGCCGGGCTGGCGAAAGGTCTGGCGGCGGGGGCTCGGCGAAGGGCCGGGCGCGATCACCGTGCTTAACGGCATCGCGCGGGACTACGCGGTGCGCGATCCCCAAGGTGCCTTCTCGATCAAGTGGGCGCCGCGCGGCCGGATAGTCTACCGGACAGAAGGCGCGAGCCATGCCCTGGCGGGGGCTCATGCGGTGATCCTCAACCAGGCCCAGCCATACGAGCTCGAGTTCATGGACCTGGTGGGCACGGAGTCGCTTTGCGTCTTCTTCTCCGATGACCTTGTCGCCCAGGCCGTCCGAGACCTCGGGCGGCCGGACCTCGCGGACGATCCTGAATCTTCCTTTGACCCGCGGACCCCGCCGTTCGCCGATCTGGTGTTCCGGCCGGGGGCCGCGGTCCGCACCACTCTGGCCAGGCTGCGCGCCGGTTACGGCCGCGCCGATCCTTCGGACCTGGCCGCGGAGGAGGGTTTCCTCGAGCTGCTCAATGGCTTGGTCCGTGCGGCGCACGCTCACCGGCTTCGGTCCGAGCGGATTCCGGCGGTGAAGGCTTCGACCCGCCGGCTCCTGGTGGGACGGCTCGAGCGGGCACGCGAGAGGATCGAGGACAGCGCCTCGGAGCCCTCGCTGGGCGAGATCGCGGCGGCGGCGGCGATCTCGAAGTTCCACCTGCTGCGGCTGTTCAAGGCGGCCTTCGGCTGCACGCCCTCGGCCTATTGGCGCCGCCGGCGGCTGGACCGTGGCCGGCGCCTGCTTCGGGCCACCTCGATGAGCGTGACCGAGATCGCGTGTGCGCTGGGCTACCAGGACCCCTCGGCCTTCATCCGCGCCTTCCGCCGCCACTTCGGGACCACGCCACAGGCGATCCGCGTGGATTTCGCAATCTCGGCCGATGCCACGGCCACGGCCGCGGTCTAGGTTCGGCCCCGGCAAAGGGAGGCTCGGATGGAGCTCAAGCTCGGCAAGATCGCGCAGATCGCGCACTGGGTCTCGGACGTCGACGCCGCAGAGGCCTTCTATGAGCACAAACTCGGGCTGAAGAAGCTGTTCCGGCCGGGCCCGGACATGGTCTTCTTCGACTGCGCCGGCGTCAGGCTCTACCTGCACAAGGCGGCCTCGCCCGAGGACGTGGCCAAGGCCTCCCTGCTCTACCTGCAATGCGAGGACATCGTCGTGGCGGCCGCGGAGCTGAAGTCGCGGGGCGTCGAGTTCATCGACGAGCCGCGCCGGATCGCCGAGATGCCGGCCTATGACCTGTGGCTCACGTGGATAAAGGACCCCGACGGCCACCGGATGGGCCTGGAGATGCAGGCGCCCAAAGGTTGGGCCCCGGGCTAAGCACGTCTTCTCCAGAGGGAGAAGAGGGGCCCTGCCGAACGAAGGGCGGTGGGTAGATGAGGGGATCAGACCCTCCGCGGCGTAACCCCTCACCTTCCCACGCCTGCGGCGCCGGCCCCTTCCTCTCCCTGTCGAGAGGAGGGAAGATCAGTACCCGACCGTGAACCGGTCCCCGTGCACGCTGGGTGTCTCCAGCTCGTCCAGGATGGCCACCGCCAGGTCTTCGTAGGAGATAGAGCTCTTGCCGTCGTCGGCGGTGAGAAGGTGGTGCTTGCCCTTGCGGAACTTGCCGGTGCGCTCGCCGGGCCCCAGCATCATCGAGGGGGAGACGAAGACCCAGTCGAGGTCGCCGGCTTCCTTGCGAAGCCAGTCCAGGGCGTTGGCCGCCGGACGCGCCTCCACGGCGATGAAGTCCGGGAAGCCCGGGGTGTCCAGCAGGCGGATGTTGTCCTGGTTCATCAGGCTGGCGGCGCCGCCGACGATGGCGATGCGCTTCTTGCCGGCCTTGCGCATGGCCCAGACCACCTTCTTTATGTCGGTGTCCTGGAAGCGGACCGACAACAGCACGACGTCGGCGTCCTTGATGGCCGCGGCGAGCTTGTCCTCATCGTGCAGATCCAGCGCCACTGTGCTGACCTTGTCGCCCTTGGCGGCGTCGGGATTGCGCGCGATGGCGGTGATCTCGTGGCCGCGGCTGACAGCTTCCTTGACGAGCCTCTGGCCCATGTTCCCGGTGGCGCCGATCAAAGCGATCTTCATCAGTCGGATTCCTTCCCGTCTCGCCCTTCGGCGGCAGCACTAGCCTCGCGCCAGAGCCGCGACAAGCGAAAGCCCGGACGGCTGACGGTCCGGGCCTTCCAGGGTCGGGAAGTCTGCGCCGCTCTAGCGGACGTCGGCGACCTTCTGCACCAGCGTGGCGTCGGCCTCGTCCGCCTGACGGGCGTGCAACTGGTTCAGCTGAAAGTCGAGGGTGCCCGGCGGGGCCTTGACCGTGGCCGAAACCGGGATGGCCTGGACCGCGGCGCTCTCGGGCTCCGGCGCCGGACGCGGCGCCGACGCGAGGTAGGTGCGCGCGTGCGGAACCCTGTGGCGCGCCGAGGCCAGATAGGCCCGCGCCTCGGCGGCGCGATGCGGGGCGGCCGGCTGGGCGGCCAGATAGGTTCGGGCCTCGGCCTCGGCCGGCCTGAGCTCGACTTCCCGAATGGGTGTGAAGTCCACCGCCCGGTCCGGGACACCCGCGCCGGCTTCGATGATCCGCTCGTCGCCGATCGGGGTCACATGGGTGCGCGAGCGCAGGTCCGAGATGTCGATCTGCCGGGGCCGCGGATGGATCGTACGGCCGATCTGGCGGCCGATGACGCTGCCGGCCAGGCCGGCGAGCGGTCCACCGGCCAGTCCGAGCGCCGCGGCGCCCGCTGTCGCCGTCACCTGGTCGAAGGGAACCTCGAGGGCCGCAGCCGTACTGCTTACGAGCAATACTGGGGCGCCGACAAGAGCTGCGATGACTGCACCAGACTTACGCATTTGATAGCCTCCGTCGATGCAGCAAACTGCGGTCGGCAGAAATCGTTCCTACTGTCAAGCCCCTGATGGTGTGTTTGTGAAGCGTGACCGTTGCACAAGCTCGACCTTGGCGGGCGAGCCGGAAGCGTCACCGTTGCTTACGGCGACGCTTGAATATCTTCGATGCAAACGCGGGCAGCGCTAGATCAGTCGCCTTCGTAGTCGACGTATTTCAACCCCTTCGCCGCCAGACGGTCGCGGAAGCCGTAGTAGTCGAGGCCCAGCTCGCCCGAGGAGAGGTGCTCGCGGGTCTTGGCTTCCTTGGCCTCGCGGTCCTGGCTCTTCTGCAGCACGCGGGCGGCGTCCTTGCGCCGGACGCAGACCACGCCGTCGTCGTCGGCCACGATCACGTCGCCGGGATAGATCAGCTGCCCGGCGCAGACGATCGGGGTGTTCACGTTGGCGATGGTCTCCTTGACCGTGCCCTGGGCGAAAATGGCCTTGGACCATACCGGGAACTGCATCTCGGTCAGGGTCGAGGCGTCGCGCACCCCGGCCTCGATGATCAGGGCCTTCACCCCGCGGGACATCAGCGAGGCGGCCAGCAGATCGCCGAAATAGCCGTCTTCGACAGGGCTGGTCGGGGCCACCACCAGGATGTCGCCGGGCTGGCACTGCTCGACCGCCACGTGGATCATCCAGTTGTCGCCGGGCGCCACCTCGCAGGTTACCGCCGAGCCGGCCACGTGGGCCGGGCGGTAGATCGGCCGCATGTAGGAGCGCAGCAGGCCGATGCGCCCCTGCGCCTCGTGCACGGTGGCCACGCCGATGCCGGCGAAGCCCTCGACGGTCGCCTTATCGGCGCGGGGGGTGTTGCGGACGCAGATGCTCATGTCGTCTCGTTCCTTTGGGAAAGGCAGAGCTGCCCCGGTTGCCGGACCGGGTTTCTCCTTGGCCGCATCTAGACGAGGCGCGCGGCGCCAGACCAGACTTGTTTTCGGCCGGACCATGATGTTCGTGGGCCGCTCACCGGGAGGATGCAGATGGCCGAGGAAGCGCTCAGCGAGATCGAGCGGACGGTGATCGAATGGCGGTGCGAGCAGCTGGTCCAGCGCTTCGCCGTGCTCAACGACGCTTCGGACTTCGAAGAGTTGGTGAAGCTGTTCACCGAGGATGGCGTCTTCGCCCGCCCCACCATTCCCGACCAGCCGATGGTCGGCCGCCAGGTGATCCTCGAGCAGTTCAAGAAGCGCCCGCCGCGCACCATCCGCCACCTGATGGCCAATGTGGCCATCACCGCCGAGAGCGCCGATCGGGCCAGCGGGGTCTGCTACATGATCCTCTATTCCGGCCCGCCACCGGCCGAGGGCGAGAAGGGTCCGCCCAAGGCAGATGGCCCGGCGCTGATCGGCGCTTTTCACGATTCCTTCCGGAAAATCGACGGCGAATGGCTGTTTTCCCGCCGTCAGGGCTCCTTAGGCCTCAGTGTTGGCCCCTGACAGCGATGTCTGTGGGCTTTTTCAGCCCTTGGAAATCTGTCAGCACTTTTCAGTTCGACGCGGCGGCGACCGGCGGCTATGGACGGATGCCCAACGGAATGCGTGAGTCGTCAAATATGGGCGCACATCCAGAGGTCGTAATTTCCGATGTTCACCAACCGCCGGACGGTCAGGATCGAGTGGGGCGACTGCGATCCCGCCGGCATCGTCTACTTCCCCCGCTACGTGGAGTACTTCGACGGCTGCACCGTGCACCTGTTCGAGGCGGCCGGATTCCCCAAGCCCGAGATGCTCAGCCGCTTCGGTATGGCCGGCTATCCGATGGTCGACCTGAAGATGAGGTTCCTGAGCCCCTCCACCTTTGGCGACGACGTGGTGGTGGAATCGGCGATCACCGAGTTCAAGCGCTCGAGCTTCAACGTGCATCACCGGCTCTTACGCGGTGAGGAATTGGCGGTAGAAGGCTTTGAGACGCGCGTCTGGACCATCTATGACCCCGAGCGGCCGGGCCGCCTGAAGAGCCAGGCGGTGCCGGACGAGGTGAAGACCGCCTTCGCCTAGCCCGGCGCGCGCCTTCCTAGGGAGTCTGCGCCATGGCCATCCCCGCGCACATCGGCCTGATCGGCTTCGGCGAGGTCGGAAGCATCTTCGCCCGCGACCTGAAAGCCTTGGGCGTTCCCTGCATCCGCGCCTTCGACGTGCTGTTCGGCGACGGCGCCAGCAAGCCCAGCCGCAATGCCGCCGATGGGAACGTGGAAGTCTGCGCGTCGGCCCCCGAGGCGGTGCAAGGCGCCGATCTGGTGATCATCGCGGTGACCGCCGCCCAGGCCCTGGCCGCGGCCGGCTCCACGCTCGAGGCGCTTACGCCGGGCGCTTTCGTGCTCGACGTCAATTCCGCCTCACCCGGCGTCAAGCGCGCCGCGTCGGATGCGGTGGAGGCCGCCGGCGGCCGCTATGTCGAAGCCGCGGTGATGAGCTCCGTCCCGCCCAAGGGTCTGAAGACGCCGATGCTGCTGGGCGGACGGCACGCGCAGGATTTCCTGGCCGCCGCCGGCCTCGACCTCAACGCCAAGGTGTTCTCCGAGCAAGTGGGCCTCGCCTCGGCGACCAAGATGTGCCGCAGCGTGATGATCAAGGGCGTCGAGGCGCTGCTGGCCGAATGCCTGCTATCGGCCCGCCACTACGGCGTCGAGAAGACGGTGCTGGGCTCGCTGGGCGACCTGCTGCCCAACCCCGACTGGGAGAAGCACGCCCGTTACATGATCTCCCGCTCCCTGCTGCACGGAAAGCGCCGCGCCGAGGAGATGCGCGAGGTCGCCCGCACCGTCGAAGAAGCGGGCCTGGATCCCTGGATGAGCGCCGCCGCCGCCGAGCGCCAGGACTGGGCCTGGCTGCGCGCGCAGGACATGGCCCCGGACGAAGTCGACGATCAGGACCTTTATCGGTTGCTGGACGCCGTGCGCCGGGCGATGGACGAAGAAGACGGCGTCGAAGAGGCTGCGGAGTAGCCCGTTCCAGCGACGGAGGGACAATGTCCAGCGAAAGTGAGATCGCGGGGCTGATCGAGGAACAGGACGCGGCCTGGTGCGCCGGCGACGCGGTCACGTTTTCCCGGCGCGTGACCGGCGAGGCGGTGTTCACCAACATCTTCGGCCAGCAATTCACCGGCCGCGACGCCTTCGAGAAGCAGCACGCCTTCATCTTCGCCTCGATCTACGCCGGCTCGAAGCTCACCCAGCGGATCGCCCACCTGCGGTTCCTGTCCGCCGACATCGCTCTCCTCGACACCGACGCCGAGGTCGTGGACGGCAAGGCGCTGCCGCCCTGGCTGGACAACGGCGACGGCGTGCTTCGGACCCGGCTGCTGCAGGTGCTGGTGAAGACCGGGGGCGAATGGCGCGTCAGCGCCTTCCACAACGTGGCGGTCGGCCCCGCCCCCGGCTAAGGCAGGGCTACTTCCCCTTAGCCGCCTTGGTGAACTTCGCCGTCTCCAGGCCTGGGCGGATCTTCTTGTCCTCCAGGAACTGCTTCATGCCCTCGTTGCGGGCCTGCATGCCGTTGATGTGGAACATCTGCTCGAGCTTGGAGGTGATGTAGTCCTCCGAGACGTCCAGCGGCAGGTCGCGCACGCGCTTGAAGCAGTCCTTTGCCGCCTTCAGCACGTCGGGGTCCTTGGAGAGCAGGAGGTCGCAGAGCTGGCGCACCCGCTGGCGCAGCTGGTCGCGCGGCACCGACTCGTTGACCAGCCCCATCTCGGCGGCCTTCTTCCCGTCGAACGGCAGGCCGGTCATGATGTAGTAGAGCGACTGGCGCCAGTTCATGGTCAGGGCCACGGCCTTGGTGACG
>FTGB01000136.1_pt1 | contig 12264 bp, 14 predicted proteins | sample 1640641 | NCBI WGS metagenome assembly FTGB01 (sample SAMEA3914789, study PRJEB12502) | metagenome | biome: forest; material: soil | place: Canada | collected 2011-07-03 | depth 0.3 m | reverse complement strand
CGCCTGCGCCGACTACGACAGCGTCATCGGCAACGACAAGGAAGAGCCGCTGCGCCGCTTCACCACCCGCATCCCCAGCGCCCGGCACAAGCCCGCCGAGGGGCCCGCCACGGTCTGCGGCGTCTTCGTGGAAACCGACAACCGCACAGGCCTCGCCAAGCGCGTCGAGCCCATCCGCATCGGCGGCCGCCTGATCCAGGCCGTGCCGGACGTGGTCGAGATGCTCGCGCGGATCTGACGGCGGCCGCTAGGGCTCCAAGATCTTCAGCTTGCGCACCGTGAGCTTGTCGATCTCCAGCTCGCGGAAGCGGGCGCGACCGACAACGAGACGGCCGATGGCGAGGGCGCCGATGGCCATCGCGCCGAACGCCAGGGCCCCCATGGCCAGGGCTCCGACGCTGGCGGCGCCGGCGGCGCGGACGCCCACGGCCGAGCCGGCCATGTGACGGCGCGGCGGGTACCAGTGCACGATTTCGGGCTCGTCCTCGTCGAGAGCGGCGGGGTCGGAATCGGTCATGGCGCAAGCTCCGGGGCGTCGGCGAAAGAACCCGGGCTGAACCGCTCCGGTTCCGCTGGACCGGGATGACGCGCCCGGCCGCGGTCGATACAAGCCTGCGGTTTTTTGCAGGGGCCGCGCATTGATCTTCCTCATCCGTCACGGCGAGACCGAATTCAACGTCCAGCGCCGGTTGCAGGGGCGGATGGATTCGCCGCTGACCGAGCGCGGGATCGAGCAGGCGCGGCGGATGGGCCGGGTCCTGAAAGAGGTGGTCGAGCCTGGGGACGAGTGGGCGGTCATCTCCAGTCCCCTCGGGCGCACGCGCAGGACGGCCGAGATCGTCTGCGAAACCATCGGCCTGGGGTGCGAGATCGAGACCGACGACCGGCTGATGGAGATCGACGTCGGAGACTGGGAGGGCCTCAACGGCGAGGAGATCGAGGCGGTGACGCCCGGCGCCCGCTCCGCCCCCGGCTGGCTGCTCAGCTCGCCGCGCGGGGAGACCTGGGAGACGGCTTCGGCCCGGGTTGCCGGCTGGCTCGCCGAGCACGACGTTCGCGACGGCCGCCGCCGCCTGGTGGTCTCCCATGGCATCACCGGCCGCATCCTGCGCGCGCTCTATGAACGCGAGGACGAGACGGGCCTGTGGAGCTCGCCGTCGCCGCCGCAGGACGCCGTCTTCCGCCTATGGGAGGGGCGCATCTGGCGCCTCGACGAGGGGGCCTGAGCCGGACCCGCTGGCCTTGCGGGCTCGGGGGCGCTAGAAGCGCTGCCTTTCCAGCCCCCTGACGCGACCCATGGCCGGCCACTCCAAATTCAAGAACATCCAGTTCCGCAAGGACCGGCAGGACAAGATCCGGTCCAAGCTGTTCTCCAAGCTCTCACGCGACATCACTCTGGCGGCCAAGTCCGGCGTGCCTGATCCCGCCGCGAACTCGCGCCTGCGCCTGGCGATCGTCAGCGCCAAGGCCGAGAGCATGCCCAAGGACAACATCGACCGGGCGATCAAGAAGGCCAGCTCCGGCGACGCCGACAATATGGAAGAGATCCGCTACGAGGGCTTCGGTCCCGGCGGCGTCGGCCTCATCGTCGAGGTGCTGACCGACAACAGGAACCGCGCCGCGGCCAACGTGCGGACCATTTTCGGCAAGAACGGCGGCAACCTCGGCGAGACCAACACCGTCGCGTTCATGTTCGACCGGGTCGGCCAGCTGGTCTATCCGGCCGCGGCCGGCACCGAGGATGCGGTGATGGAAGCGGCCATCGAGGCCGGGGCGGAGGATGTATCCTCCGATGCCGAGGGTCATGTGATCACCACTGCCTTCGAGAGCCTGTCCGAAGTGGCCGAAGCGCTGCACGCCAGCCTCGGAGACCCCAAGTCCACCGAGATCGTCTGGAAGCCCAAGACCACGACGCCGGTCACCGGCGACGCTGCGGCCACCCTGGTCAAGCTGCTCGACGCCCTGGACGACGACGACGACGTCCAGAACGTCTACGGCAACTACGAGATCGACGAGAGCGAGCTGGCCTCCCTGGCCGGCTGACCCAGACGGTGGCGCGAGCGGCGAAGCCGCTCAGTCGAACCACGAAAACACGAAAGGACACAAGAAGGGCGGGGGCTCGTTCGTGTTTTTCGTGGTCGATCCTTGCGGCGCTCCCCGCGGCGCGATGCCGCCGCCATTAACCGCTCGTCAACCCCATCGAAACGCTTTGGGAACCCGAACCGAGGGGTGATGCTGCGGAACGCATGATGAACGCGATTCGAATCTTGGGACTCGATCCGGGCCTGCGACGGACCGGCTGGGGCGTGATCGTCCTGGACGGCGCGCGGCTGTCTCACGTGGCCCATGGGGTGATCTCGCCGGGCGAGCGGCTGCCGTTCTCCGAGCGGCTGCTTTGCCTGTTCGAGGGAATCGCCGCGGTGGTCGCCACCCACGCCCCGCACGAGGCCGCCATCGAGGAGACCTTCGTCACCGCCAACGGCTCCTCGACCTTGAAGCTCGGCCATGCCCGCGCCGCCGCCATGCTCGCCCCCGCCCGCGCTGGCCTGGAGGTCGCCGAATACGCGGCCACCGTGGTCAAGAAGTCAGTGGTGGGCACCGGCGGAGCCGACAAGGTGCAGGTCGCCTTCATGGTCCGGCGCATCCTGCCTGCAGCCGGGGACGCCACGGCCGACGCCGCCGACGCCCTGGCCGTGGCCATCGCCCACGCTCATGCCCGCAAGCTCCGCCGGCTCGGAGCCGTCGCATGACCCTCCTTCGCCAAGGCTTCGGAGGGCAGGCTCGGAGGGGCGATCCCTCGAACCTCCGCAGGAGCGTAGTGGGATGATCGGGCGTCTGCGCGGGGTGCTGGCCGAGGTCGGCGAAGAGGAGGCCCTGATCGATGTCGGCGGAGTGGGCTACGTCGTGCGCTGCGGCGCCCGTACGCTCTCGCACATGCCGCCGGTGGGCGAGGAGGTGCTGGTCCACGTCGAGACCCAGACCGCCGAGCAGACCGGCACGCGGCTCTACGGCTTCCTCGCCCGCGAGGAACGCCGCGCCTTCGCGCTGCTGCAGACGGTCCAGGGCGTCGGCCCCAAGGCGGCCCTGGCGGTGCTCGACGTGCTGCCGCCGGGCGAGCTGGCCGCCGCCGTTGCGCACGAGGACCGGGCCCTGGTCGGCCGCGCCCAGGGTGTGGGCCCCAAGCTCGCCCAGCGCATCGTCGCCGAGCTCAAGGACAAGCCGATCGTCGACGGGCCGTTCATCGCCGCCCGTCCGGGCGTTCCGCCCGCGGCGCCCAAACCCACCGCCACGGGCGAGGCCGTCGCCGCCCTGATGGGCCTGGGCGTCGCCGAAGCCATGGCGCGCAGAGCCGTCGAGGCCGCCCAAGCCCGGCTGGGCGAGGAGGCCGAGGTCGCCGCCCTGATCAAGGCCGGCCTGCAGGAGCTTGGCAGGTGAACACCCGCCTCGTCTCCGGCGAACCGGAAGCCTTCGAGCCGACCGACAAGGCGATGCGGCCCCAGACACTCGCAGAGTTCGTCGGGCAGGAGCAGTCCAAGGCCAACCTCAAGGTGTTCATCGACGCGGCCCGCCAGCGCGGCGAGGCGCTCGACCACGTGCTGCTGTTCGGCCCGCCGGGCCTCGGAAAGACCACCCTCGCCCAGATCATCTCCCGCGAGCTGGGCGTGAACTTCCGCGCCACCTCCGGGCCGGTGCTGGCCAAGGCGGCCGACCTCGGCGCCATCCTGACCAATCTGGAGCCGCGCGACGTCCTGTTCATCGACGAGATCCACCGCCTGGCCCCTGCCGTCGAGGAGATCCTCTACCCGGCCATGGAGGACCATGTGCTGGACCTGATCGTCGGCGAGGGACCCTCGGCGCGCTCGATTCGCATCGACCTGGCGCCCTTCACGTTGGTAGCCGCGACCACCCGCGCGGGCCTCCTGGCCACGCCGCTGCGCGACCGTTTCGGCATCCCCCTCCGGCTCAACTTCTACCCCCCCGCCGAGCTCAAGCAGGTGCTGACCCAGGCGGCGCGGAAGATGGGCTGCGAACTCTCCGCCGAAGGCGCCGCCGAGATCGCGGGCCGGGCGAGAGGGACACCGCGGGTCGCCGGGCGGCTGCTGCGGCGGGTGCGCGATTTCGCCGGCTCCGAGGGCGAAGAGCTGATCGACCGCGGCTCGGCGGCCCGGGCCCTGGCCCGGCTCGAGGTCGACGAGGCCGGGCTCGACGCCCTCGACCGCCGCTATCTGCGCGCCCTGATCGAGCACTACGGCGGCGGGCCGGCCGGCGCCGAGACCCTGTCCTACGCCATCGCCGAGGCGCGCGACGCCGTGGAGGACGTCATCGAGCCCTACCTGCTGCAGCAGGGCTTCATCCAGCGCACCCCCAGAGGCCGCGTCGCCTGCGCCAAGGCCTATCTGCACCTCGGGCTGAAGGAGCCGGCCCAGCCGCAGCGGCCGCAGGCGAGCCTGTTCGAAGAGAACGAGTGATGGGATCCGGGGGAGCGCCGACTCCCACCACCGGCCTGATCCAGGACGGCGAGCACCTTCTGCCGGTGCGCGTCTACTACGAGGACACCGACTTCACCGGGGTGGTCTACCACGCCAACTACCTGCGCTATTTCGAGCGGGGGCGTTCGGACTTCCTCAGGATGCGCGGGATCAGCCACACCCAGCTTCGGGCGCGGGACGAGCCGATCGCCTTCGTGGTTCGGCGCATGGAGATCGACTTCGCCAAGGCCGCCCGGGTCGATGACGCCCTGGTGGTGCGGACCCGCTATGAGAGCCTGAAGGGGCCGCGTGTGCACATCCGCCAGCAACTCGAGCGCGATGGCGGGATAATTGCATCCGCGCAGGTCGAGGTGGTCTGCATCCGGCTGGATGGCCGGCCGGTGAAGCCGCCTCAGGACATCGTCGCGGCGCTCAGCCTCTAGCTGAACGCCATAGTTTCACCGCAACGGTCGGCGACCTCAACGCCTCGCTGGGAGAGACCAAGGGCATGGACATCGTTTCGGCCACCGGCCTTGGAGCCAACGACTTTTCCGCCCTGGCGGTGTTCATGCGCGCCGACTGGGTGGTCAAGGTCGTGCTGGTCGGCCTGGCCCTCGCCTCGATCTGGTCGTGGACCGTGATCATCGACAAGTTCTTCCGCATCGGGGCCCTGAACCGCTACGCCGACAAGTTCGAGGACCAGATCGGTTCGGGCCGGCCGCTCGAGGAGGTCGCGGCCGAGGCCGGCGAGCGTCCCCGCCACGCCCTGCCGCGCATGTTGCAGGCCGCGCTCCGCGAATGGCGCGAGGCCCGCTCCAGAGGCGCCGGCGCGCCGGGATCGGAAGGCATCGCGCTCTTGATCTCGCGCATCGACCGGGTGCTCGACTCGATCATCGCGCGGGAGAGCCAGAGGGTCGAGGACGGCCTGGGCTCCCTGGCCATCGTGGCCACGGCCTCTCCGTTCATCGGCCTGTTCGGCACGGTCTGGGGGATCATGAACTCGTTCCAGGCCATCGCGGTGCAGCGCAACACCAACCTGTCGGTGGTGGCGCCCTCGATCGCCGAGGCCCTGTTCGCCACCGCCATGGGTCTGGCGGCGGCGATCCCCGCCTACATCTTCTACAACAAGTTCTCGACCGACGCGGGCAAGTTCTCCGCCCGGCTCGAGGGCTTCGCCGACGACCTGTCCACCGCTGTGGGGCGGCGGCTGGTCGGCGGCTCGGACCGGGCCTAGCAAGGGCATGGCGCTCTCCGTCCACGACGCCTTCGCCGCCGGCCGCCGCAATCGCCGCCGCCGCTCGCGCCGCGCCAACCTTGCCGAGATCAACGTCACCCCCCTGGTCGACGTGATGCTGGTGCTGCTGATCATCTTCATGATCTCCGCGCCGCTCCTGACCGCCGGGGTGCCGGTGCAGCTGCCCAAGACCGAGGCCGGCGCGCTCTCCAACCAGAACGAGCCCTTGACCGTCACCGTCCGCGAGGATGGCGCGATCTATGTGCAGTCGCAGGAGACGCCCTTCGCCGAGCTCGGGCCGAAACTGCGCGCGGTCTCCAGCGCCGGTTATGACAAGCCCGTCTACGTCCGCGCCGACGGCAAGGCGCCCTACGAGATCGTGGCCCGGGTGATGGCCAGCCTGTCCACCTCGGGCTTCACCCAGATCGGCCTGATCACCGACACCGGCGGCCCAAGCTCGGGCCCCAAGGCCCCGCGGGATTCCCTCAGGGGAGCGGGGGTCACGCCCTGACGCCATGAGCCGCGCGCGGACCCAGAAATCCCCGGCCCTGGTCGCCTCGGCGCTGTTCCACGCAGGGGTGATCGCCGCCGCCCTGATCGTCTGGCCGATGCTGTCCAAGCCGCTTCCGCTGGGCAAGGTCGTGCCAGTGACCCTGGTCACCTCCGACCCGCCGGCCGAGCAGGCCGCCGCGGTCCAGGCTCCGACCCCGGCGCCGGCCGCGACGCCCACGCCCCAGCCGGAGGCGCCCCCGGAGCCCGCGCCGATCAAACCAGCCCCGCCGGCGCCGCCATCCGCCGCCTCCGCGCCCAAGCCCGCCGAGAAGACCAAGCCGACGCCGTCCAAACAGTCGCCTTCGATCAAGGCCGCGCCGACCGCGAGCGCCCAGGCCAGCCACAAGCAGGATCTCGACCTCGACGCGCTGATGGCCTCTATCGACACCCAGCGCACCAAGCCCGCCGCCAAGGAGGCCTCCGGCCAGGCCGGACCGCTGCGGCCCAAGACCGAGAAGGCTGCGTCGGAAGGACACGGCCAGGACAGCCACATGTCCGGCGACGAGCGCCAGGGCCTGGCCGACAAGCTCTCGCGCCTGTGGAACCCCAACTGCCAGGTCGAGGCGGCGGCCGGGGTGAACATCAAGGTGCACTTCCGCCTCAGCGCCCAGGGCTTCCTGGTTGGCCAGCCGGAATTGGCGGGCGGGGGCCAGGTCAGCTCGATCTCCGACCCGATCCAGGCCGCCGCAGCCGCCCGCGCCCTCTCCGCGGTCGGACGGGGCCAGCCCTATACCGACGTGCTCAATGCCGAGCACTTCGCCGACTGGCATGACATGGTGGTCAACTTCAACGCCAAGCAGGCGTGCGCGCGGAAGTGACGGTGTGGCGTAGGATGACGATGCAGAAGATGAGAGAACCGATGCGGCTTTCCGTGTTCACCGCTCTGAGCCTGGCCCTCCTGGCCTTGGCCCTCGCGCCGCGTCCGGCCCTGGCCCAGGCCGAGGTCGACGTGAATTCCGGAGCGGTGCAGCCCCTGCCGATCGCCATCCCCGGCTTCAATGGGCCCGCAGTGGGCGCCGACGTCTCACGGGTGGTGTCGCAGGACCTGGAGCGCTCGGGCCTGTTCCGGCCGCTGGATCCGGCGACCTTCCCGGAGAAGGGGCTGGACATCAACGTGGAGCCCAAGCTCGACGCCTGGAAGGGCGCGGGGGCCCAGGCCCTGGTGAACGGCCAGGCTTCGCTTACCGGCGACGGCCGGCTGAAGGTCGACTTCCGCCTGTGGGACATCGGCACCCAGCAGCAGCTGATCGGCTCGGAATTCACCGCCACCCAGGACAACTGGCGCCGCGTCGCCCACAAGATCGCCGACCAGGTCTATGAGAAGCTCACCGGCGAGAAGGGATACTTCGACACCCGCGTGGTGTTCGTCGCCGAGAGCGGGCCGAAGATCAAACGCGTCACGCGCCTGGGGATCATGGACCAGGACGGGGCCAATCCGCAGTATCTGACCGACGGCTCGGCCCTGTGGATGAGCCCGCGGTTCTCCTCGACCAGCCAGGAGATCACCTACACCGCGGTGCGCCCGACCGGCTCCAGCGTCTATGTGCTGAACATCGAGAACGGCCGCCAGGAGACTGTCGGCCACTTCCCCGGCATGGTGATGTCCTCGCGCTTCTCGCCGGATGGCGGCAAGCTGGCCTTCGCGGTGGAGTCGCACGGCAATGTCGACATCTACGTCGAGGACCTGCACAGCCGCGACATCCGCCGCCTGACCGCCGATCCCTCGATCGACACCTCGCCCTCGTTCTCGCCGAACGGTGGGCAGATCGTGTTCAACTCCGACCGCGGCGGCTCGCGTCAGCTCTATGTGATGAGCGCGGACGGCTCGGGCGTCCGGCGCATCTCCTTCGGCTCGGGGGCCTATTCGGCTCCGGTCTGGAGCCCGGGCGGGGACTTCATCGCCTTCATCAAGCAGAACGGCGGGACCTTCCACGTCGGCGTCATGCGGCCGGACGGCTCCGACGAGCGGACGCTTTCGAGCGGCTATCTCGAGGACTCTCCCAGTTGGGCGCCCAACGGACGGGTGATCATGTTCGAGCGCGACACCGGCTCGGGCCCGCATCTGTGGATGGTCGACATCACCGGCCGCATCGAGCGGCAGGTGCCCTATCCGACGGCGGCGACCGATCCGGCCTGGTCGCCGCTGCTGCAATAGCGCTCGCAGGTGCTCAGGCGGATGATGGCATGCAACTCGCCCGGCGGGTGAGTATTGTTAAGTCCAAGGCGGCTTCCGTGGCATAAGGCGCGAAGCTGGACTGTAGCCAGAGCTGGAAGGTGAGGAGTAGGGGATGAGCTTCGCATCCAAGCCCGTCGTTCGACTGGCGCTGATCGGTGTCGCCGCCGCCGCTCTGGCCGCCTGCGCCTCCCACCCGAAGCCGGAGCCGCTCGGCCCCGAGCGGCAGGCTCCGCTGCCGCCGCCGCCGTCCGCCCGCGCGGGCCCGCCTCCGGGCCGCGTGCTCCCCGGCTCGATCCAGGACTTCGTGATCAACGTCGGCGACCGCGTCTATTTCGACTTCGACCAGTACGGCGTCCGCGCCGACGCCCAGCCGGTGCTGGCCGCCCAGGCCTCGTGGCTGAACCGCTATGGCGAAGTGCAGGTCCGCATCGAGGGCAATTGCGACGAGCGCGGCACCCGCGAATACAACCTGGCGCTCGGCGCCCGGCGGGCCAACTCGGTCCGCGACTTCCTGGTCAGCCACGGGGTCAACCCGGCGCGGATCACCACCATCTCCTACGGCAAGGAGCGGCCCATCGATCCGGGCGAGGGTGAGGAAGCCTGGGCCAAGAACCGCAACGGCCATACGGCGATCACCGCCGGCGCGCGCTAAGCCTTTCTGAGGGCTTTCCCGGTATCCAGCTTCGCCGCAATTTGGTCGCGTCGAAGGCGGATGAGGCTTGAGATGAAATCCAGAGCTCTTTGGGTCGCCGGAGCCGCGGGCGTGCTCGCCGTTGGCCTCGCCGGCGCCGCCTGCGCCGACAAGAAGCCCGAGGATCCGGTCGAGAAGCGGTTCCAGGGCCTGGAGAAGCAGGTGCGCCAGCTGCGCGAGATCGTGCTGCAGTCGCGCGAGACGGGCCAGCCGGTGTCGGTGCGGGTCACCAACGAGCCCGATCCGGAGCTTTCGACCCTGCAGCAACGGCTCGACGATCTCGAGCAGGCCGCCCGCACCCGCAACGATCAGATCGACGGCATGGTCCACGACGTGGAGCTGGCCAAGAAGGCCGCAGCGGACCTGCAGGCCGAGTTGAAGAGCGTCGAGGATCGTATCGGCAGGCTCGAGGGTCAGGTGAAGGCCGCCCAGGCCGCGGCGGCAGCCGCAGCCTCTGGGCCTCCGCCTGCGCTGGGCGCTGCCCCGAGTCTGGGTCCGCCGCCTCCGCCTCCGCCGCCGCCGCAGGCTCAGGCCGCGGCGCCACAAGTGAGCTCCGACGTCGCCTATCGCCGCGCCCGGCAGCTGCTGCTCGAAGGTCAGTACCAGCAGGCCTCCGACGCCTTCCAGGGCTTCGTCGACACCTACGGCGACAGCCCCAAGGGCCCCGAGGCCCGTTACTGGCTGGGCGAGACCCTCTACATCCGCGGGCTCTATCCCGATGCCGCCGCCGCCTATATCGGCGCCATCCGCGGCTGGCCGCAGACCGCCTGGGCGCCCGACGCGGTGGTCAAGCTGGCCAGAGCCCTGGTGGCCCTGAACAAGCCGACCGACGCCTGTCGCGCCCTGGACGAGCTGGAGCGGCGCTATCCCGACGCCACCACGGCGACCAGGACCCGCGCCCAGACCGTCCGCGCCGCCGCCAAGTGCAAGGCGTGACCGCCCGTTCCTGACCTGTCAGAAGTCGGCCTGTGCTGCAGGCGGTGACAGCCTCGATCCCAGGCCGCGCCGATGCTGCGGGCGCGGCGATCCTGGCGCGCGCCCGCGACGCCTTCGAACGGCGGCTGGACCCTGCCTCGTCGGCGCCCCTGGCGGTCGGCTTCTCGGGCGGCGGCGATTCCCTGGCCCTGCTGCTGGCCGCCCGCGCCTGGGCCAGGGCCAAGGGCCGCGCCGTTCTGGCTCTCACCATCGATCATGGCCTGAACCCCCAGAGCCGCGCCTGGACCGAAGCGGCCGCCCGCACCGCCGCCGCGCTGGGCGTCGACTTCCGCGCCCTCGCCTGGAAGGGCGAGAAACCCGCCGCGGGCTTGCAGGCCGCCGCCCGCCATGCCCGTCACGCCTTGCTCGCCGGAGCCGTGCGCGAGGCCGGCGCCTCGATCCTGCTGCTCGGGCACACGCGGAATGACCGGATCGAGGCCGGCTGGATGCGTGCCCAGGGCTCCAGCGTGGGCGACCCCCGCGAGTGGGCGCCCTCGCCGGTCTGGCCGGAGGGCCGCGGCGTCTTTGTGTTGCGCCCCTTGTTGAGCCTCGGCCGGGCCGAGCTGCGCGATATGCTGGCTCCGGCCGGCCTGGGTTGGATCGAGGATCCGGCCAACCAGGACCCGAGGCGCCTGCGCGCCCGCGCCCGCCTGGCCGCCGCCGGCGAGCCGCCGACGCCGCCGTCCGCACCCCCGGTCGGGGACTTCGGCATCGATCAGTCCGGGACGGTCCGCCTCGGCCGGGACGTCTCGCGCCGGCTGCTCGCCATGAGCTGTGTTTCGGCCGGCGGTGGAGAGCGACTGCCGCGCGGCGAGGCGCTGGACCGGCTGGCGAACCGTCTGGAGGCGGGGGAGAGCTTCACCGCCACCCTGGCGGGGGCGCGTATCGAGGCGGGTCAGGAGATCCTCGTCTGCCGCGATGCTGGCCGCCTGGCGGCCGACCCCGCGCCCCTGCCGCCCGGCGTTCCCGTGATTTTCGACGGCCGCTTCGAACTGATCGTTCACCAGGACGGGCTCAGGGTGCAGCCGCTCGGGGGCCTCTTGTCCCGATTGGAGAAGCGGAGCCGTTCGTTGCTGGGCGTATTCTCGCCCTCAGCCAGGCGTACGCTGCCGGCGGTGGTCTTTCCGGACGGGATGGTGAGTTGCCCAATCCTTGCAAAGAACGCGTGGGGCTCGGCGCGATCCCTGGTCTCGGGTCGCCTGGAGGCGGCCTGCGGCCGAATCGCGCGCGAGTCTCCGGTTGCGGCCCCCTCACATGGCGGACGGGGCGCAGGCGCCCTATCTTAGGCCGAAGTTCCCACAGGCGGTTTGAATGACGCTTCGCAATCTCCTCATCTGGGCCGTGATCATCGTCGTGCTCGGCGCGCTCTACAGCGTGCTGAATTCGGGTGCGAAATCGACCGCCACCACAGAGATCACCTACTCGCAGCTGCTGCAGCAGGTCGATCAGGGTCACGTGAAGAACGCGGTCATCTCCGGCGACGTGGTCGAGGCCAAGGAGGACGACGGCAAGACCTACGCCGCCGTGGTCCCAGCCAACGCCGACGACTTCCTGCACCGGATCGACCCGTCCAAGGTCAACATCCAGGTCAAGCGACAGAACCAGATGACCATCTGGACGGTGCTGATCAACAGCCTGCCGATCCTGCTGCTGATCGGGGTCTGGATCTTCTTCCTGCGGCAGATGCAGGGCGGCGCACGCGGGGCCATGGGCTTCGGCCGCTCCAAGGCCCGACTCCTCACCGAGAACAAGAATCGCGTCACCTTCGAGGACGTCGCCGGCGTGGACGAGGCCAAGGAGGAGCTGCAGGAGATCGTCGATTTCCTGAAGGACCCCGGCAAGTTCCAGAAGCTGGGCGGCAAGATTCCCAAGGGGGCCCTGCTGATCGGCCCGCCGGGCACCGGCAAGACCTTGCTGGCCCGGGCCATCGCCGGCGAGGCGGGCGTGCCCTTCTTCACCATCTCCGGTTCGGACTTCGTCGAGATGTTCGTCGGCGTCGGCGCCAGCCGCGTCCGCGATATGTTCGAGCAGGCCAAGAAGAACGCCCCCTGCATCATCTTCATCGACGAGATCGACGCGGTCGGTCGTCACCGCGGCGCTGGCCTCGGCGGCGGCAACGACGAGCGCGAGCAGACCCTCAACCAGCTGCTGGTCGAGATGGACGGCT
>FTGB01000168.1_pt1 | contig 12909 bp, 9 predicted proteins | sample 1640641 | NCBI WGS metagenome assembly FTGB01 (sample SAMEA3914789, study PRJEB12502) | metagenome | biome: forest; material: soil | place: Canada | collected 2011-07-03 | depth 0.3 m | reverse complement strand
TTGATGCACAGCATGTGGTTGGCCTCGGTGAAGCGCACCTGATAGGGCCGCGAGGCGGTGCTGGAGCGGGGCGACTTCACCCTGTGCGACGCCTCGCGGCCCTATCAGGTGCGCTTCACCGAGGCCAACCACATGCTGTGCATCAAGGTGCCCATGGCGGCCCTGGCCGGACGGCTTGGCGACGTCGACGCCCTGATCTGCCAACCGGTTTCCGGCGGCCAGGGGCCCGGCGCCATGCTCTCCACCTTCCTCGCCAGCGTCTGGAGCCAGATCGACCACGCCGGCGACGAGGGCTGGGGGGAGACCGTGTCGGAGGTGATCCTCGACCTGATGACCCTGGCCTACCGGCCCCTCAGCGACGGCCCCTCGGCCTCCGGCGGCCGCGCCCAGCGGATGATCCACGCCCGCGCCTTCATCGACGAGCACATCTGCGAGCCCGAACTTGGGGTGGCGGCCATCGCCGAGGCGCTCGGCGTGTCGCGACGCTATGTCCAGATGCTGTTCGCCGCGGAGGGCTCCACCCCCTCGGCCTTCGTCCAGGAGCGCCGCCTGCGCCTGGCCGCCGAGCGCCTGAGGCGGCCTGACGCTCCCTGCATCACCGATGTGGCCATGGCCGTGGGCTTCAACGATCTCACCCACTTCGGCCGCGCCTTCCGCCGCCGCTATGGAGTGACGCCGCGCGACTACCGCGACGGCGTCCGCGCCGCGGCCAAGCCGCCCCTTCTGGCCTGACCCGCCGGCCCTGACTTCGCCTGCCATCGAATCGGCTTCGCCTACAGCCGAGAACACGCCTGATGCAGCCTGATATTTTCCCGCAATCACAAGGACATCGGCCTGAGCCGAGCCACGCTGCGGGAAAACGAGGGGATCAAGATGAACGTGCTGAAGTCGAGGCTTGTGGCGTCTTCCATGCTGGTCGGGCTGCTGGCGCCCGCTGTCGCTCTGGCCCAGCCGGCCCAGCCCACGCAACAGCCGGGCACGGTCGAGGAGGTGGTGGTCACCGCCCAGAAGACCAGTCAGAACATCCAGAACGTCCCGATCGCCATCACGGCGGTGACGGCCCAGGCCCTGCAGCAGAAGGGCATCAACGACGTCGCCAAGCTGAGCAACATTGCGCCGAACGTGTCGCTGGACGCCGGCACGCCCTTCTCGGGCTCCGACACGGTGCTCTCAGCCTATATCCGCGGCATCGGCCAGGATGACTTCGCCTTCAACCTGGACCCGGGCGTCGGCGTCTATGTGGACGGCGTCTACCTGGCCCGCAGCGTCGGGGCCAACACATCGATGCTGGACGTGGACCGGGTGGAGATCCTGAAGGGTCCTCAGGGCACCCTGTTCGGCCGCAACACCATAGGCGGCGCCATCTCCATCGTGACCCGCGATCCGGGGCATGACTTCATGTTCCGCGGCGAGGTCACCACGGGCCAGTTCTCGCGCCTGGACGTGAAGGCCACGGCCGATATCCCGCTGAACGACCGGCTGCTGACCAGCGTCACCTTCTCCGAAGAGCGTCGCAACGGGTGGCAGCACGTCATCCCCTTCCCGGCCGCCAAGGCGGGGACCTCGGGCATCTTCGACTGCGACACCATGCTGGCGGCGGGGACCGCCTGCCCGGTCGTGTTCGATACGGCGAGCCAGTACCCGGCCGCCGGCTACACCACCAACGAGCGGCCCGGCAGCATCAACAAGTGGAGCGGCCGGGTGAAGGCCGTCGCCCTGCTGACCGACAACTTCAAGGCCACGGTGGCCGCCGACTACACCTGGGTCGACCAGGCGGCGACGGCGAACACCGCCCTGCAGATCGACCCGGGCTACGGCCTGGCCGCCCTGTGGAACGCCTGCCTCAGCATCCCCGGCGCGGTGATGCCCTTCACGGGCCTCGGGACCCTCTGCGACCAGCCGCGCGACAACGCCTCGCCGACCCCGGCCAACGCCCAGCCCCTGCCGGCCGTGGGCAGCGTCAACATCGACGGCAACCCGAACAACAACCGGCTGCCCTACGACACGCGCTTCGACACCGGCAGCATCAACACCACCTACGCCAACGGCCCGAGCTTCTCGCGGCTGAAGAACTGGGGCGGCAGCATCACGCTGGACTGGAACACCGGCCCGATGGCGGACATCAAGCTGATCAGCGCCTACCGCCAGCTGCACTGGGACACCGGCATGGACCTCGACGGCTCGCCGCTGTCGATGCTCGAGCCGTCCTTCGACATGACCCAGCACCAGTGGTCGGAAGAGCTGCAGATCACCGGCAAGGCCCTGGACGACCGGCTGAGCTATGTGCTGGGCGCCTACCACTTCCAGGAGGCCGGCCACCTGCACGACTACGTGCGCCTCGGCACCTTGCAGATCGACGGGCCCAACGACCTGTGGACCCGGTCGGAGGCGCTCTATGCCCACCTGAACTACCGTCTGACGGACCTGATCTCCTTCACCGGCGGGGCGCGCTACACCTGGGAGCGCAAGCGGTTCGAGGGCCACCAGGCCGACGACAACGCCTTCAGCTACAAGATCGCGGGATGCTTCCCCGCGGGGGCGCCCAGCCCCGTCCCCGGCCAGGACTGCCAGCAGTTCCTCGGCTTCCCGAGCGCGGCGGAGCCCTATCGCTACTTCCCGCCCGGCATCTTCCGGCAGAACTTCAACAACTTCTCGCCGACCGCCGGCGTCGAGCTGCATCCCAGCCGCGACCTGATGATCTACGGGTCCTGGTCCAAGGGCTTCAAGACCGGCAGCTGGACCACCCGCCTGTCGGTGCCCAACACGGTCTACAACGACTCCCTGCACTTCAATCCCGAGCACGCCACCTCCGAGGAGATCGGGATCAAGTCGGAGCTGCTGGACCACCGCCTGCGCCTGAACCTCGCGGGCTTCCACACCGACTACCGCGGCATCCAGCTGAACTCGCAGATCGGCCCCTCGCCGACCATCGTGAACGCCGGCAATGCGCGCATCTGGGGCGCCGAGGCGGAAGCCGAGGCGGTGCTGGGCGGCGGCCTCTCGTTCAATGCGAGCATCGGCTACACCGACGCCAAGTACACCTCGATCGGATACACCGACTCGACCGGCGCCTTCCACTACGTGACCGACAACGGCTTCATCCTGACCACCACGTCGTGCCCGGAGCGGCTGCCCTATACGGGCGCCAACAACCGCTTCGCCTACCTGCCGACGACGGCCAATCCGGTGCCCAACGCCGGCAACGGCGCCTGCGCCCTGCCCAAGACGCCGAAGATGAAGTTCTACCTAGGGCCGCAGTACGTGATGGACCTCCACGGCAAGGGCGAGCTGCAGCTCAACGTCGACTGGACCCACACCTCGACCGAGTACAACGACATCGGCAACACCGCCGAGCTGACCCGGCCGAACACCAATATGGTCAACGCCTCGGTGACCTACCGCGCCCCCGGCGCGCACTGGGAAGTGACGGTCGGCGGCACCAACCTGATCAACGAGCGCTACGTCGTCTCGGGCCAGTGGCAGGGGGCGATCTCGGTGATCGACGCCGCCTACTCCGACCCGACCGAGTGGTACGCGACCTTCCGCTTCCGCTACTGATCCGGCGCCTGCCGGATCTAGCCGAAAGGCCCCACTGAGCCGCCGCTCCTCCCGAGACGGCGGCTCTTTCTTGTGCGGAATCCCCCGACCGCTAAGCTCGCCGGAAAAATAGGGAGGGCGGATGACCAGCGATGCGGCGGACGGACCCCAGTCCAAGACGCTGAGACTGATGGGGAGCCCCGGCTATCGCGGCTGGGTGCTCTCGATCTTCCTCCTGATCTCGATGTTCGGCTTCATCGACCGGCAGGTGATCGGGTCCCTGGGCCAGCCGATCAAGGCGGCCCTGCACATCACCGACGCCAAGTTCGGCATCCTGAGCGGCCTCGCCTTCGCCCTGCTGAATTCACTTCTCAGCATCCCGATCGCGCGCCTGGCCGAGCGCAAGCGGCGGGTGACCATCATCGGGATCGGCGTCTTCCTCTGGTCGATCGCGACCTGTCTTTGCGGCCTGACCGCCAGCTTCATGCAGCTGCTGCTGGCGCGGGTGGCGGTGGGGGTCGGTGAGGCGGCGAGCACGCCCTCGACCATCTCGGTCATGGCCGACTACTTCCCGCCCCACCGGCGAACCTCTGCTTCGGCCATCTATGTCCTGGCCATTCCGCTGGGCGCCCTGATCGGCGCGGCCGGCGGCGGCTACATCGCCCAGTACACCGACTGGCGCACCGCCTTCGTCATCGCCGGCTTGCCGGGCCTGCTCCTCGCCTTGCTCCTCGTGCTGACCATCAAGGAGCCGATCCGCGGCCACTACGACACCGCGGGCCTCGGGGAAGCGCAGGCGCCGCCGCTGTCGGCGGTGCTACGCCGGATGATCCAGCGTCCGGCTTTCCTGCACGTGATGATCGGTTCGACCCTCGCCTCCATGGGCGGCTTCGGCATCAACATCTTCCTGGCGCAGTACTTCTTCCGCCGCTTCGGCCTCGGCCTCGGCGAGGCCGGCCTGCTGTCGGGCCTGATCAGCGCCATCCCGGGCGTGATCAGCATGCTGGGCGGGGGCCTGCTCGCCGATTGGCTCGGCAAGAAGGACGCCCGTTTCTATGCCTGGACGCCCGGCCTCGGAGCGCTGCTGGCGACGCCGCTCTACATCGTCAGCTTCCTGCAGGGCGGCTGGGTGTCGGCCACGGTGCTGCTGATGCTGACCGGGATCTTCCAGTACGCCTATCTGCCCGTGTCGCTCGGCGTCAGCTCCAACATGATGGAGCCCCGAATGCGGGCCTCCGCGGCGGCCATCGTGGCGATCATGACCAACCTGGTCGGCGCGGGGCTCGCGCCCATGATTGTCGGCAAGCTCAGCGACGTCTTCACCAGCCACGTCGCCCCTTCATGCGCCGGAGCCGCTACCGCGGCGGCGTCCTGCACGGCCGCCTCGGGCGAGGGACTGCGGCTGGCCTCGATGACCTTCGCCCTGGTCTACCTCTGGTCGGCGCTGCACTTCGTGCTGGCCGCGCGCACCATCCGACGGGACATGGCCTGATGAAGTGGAAGCTCTGGAGCTACGAGAACGGGCTCGTCCTGATGATGAGCCTGATGAACGGCGTCGTGGCGCTCGACCGAACCGCCGTCAGCCTGCTCTCGCCCTACATCGTCCCCGAGTTCCACCTGAACAACACCCAGCTGGGGCTTCTAGCCTCGGGGCTGTCGGTGACCATCGCGGGCTCGGGGTTCCTCCTGGCCTCGCTCGCCGACGGGACCGGGCGGCGCAAGCCCATCCTGGTGGTGATGCTGGTGCTGTTCTCGCTGTTCTCGGCGGCTTCGGGCCTGGCGGCGAGCTTCGTGATGCTGCTGGCGGCGCGCTGCATCCTGGGCGTCGCTGAAGGGCCGCTGGTCCCGATCGGCCAGTCGGTGGTGGCGCTGGAGTCGGCCGAGCAGCGGCGTGGCCTCAACATGGGCATCATGCTGAACCTCGGCGCCGCCCTGGTCGGCATGGGGATCGGGCCCTTGGCCACCACCCACCTGGCGGACGCCTTCGGCTGGCGCTCGGCCTTCTTCCTCTCGGCGACCCCCGGCCTCGTCCTGGCCGTGGCCATGATCTTCTGGATGCGCCCGCCTCCCGAGCCGCCGAAAACCGCTCCCGAGGCCAAGGTCGCCCGCGGAACCGGGGTGCTGTCGCTTCTGGGGAACCGCAACATCCTGCTCTGCCTCGTGATCTCCGGGCTCTATTCGGCCTGGCTGATCGTCCAGAGCGTGTTCATGCCGATCTACCTGACCCGCACCGACGGGCTGAAGCCGACCGACATGGGCCTGGTGCTGGCGCTGACCAGCCCCGCGGTGGCGCTCGGCGGCATGCTGGTGCCGGCGATCTCCGACCGGATCGGCCGTAAGCCCGCCCTGGCGGCGATCTGCTTCGTCGGCATGCTGGCGCCCCTGGCGGTGCTGCTGATCCACGGGCCGATCTGGCTGATGACCGTGGCCCTGGTCATCGGCATGTTCGGCGGCGGGGCGGGCCCCCTCTACGTGGCGGTAGTGCCGACCGAGAGCGCTCCCGCGCGGCACGCGGCGACGGCCGTCGCCATCTCCCTGGCCTCGGGCGAGATCATCGGCGGCGTCATCGGCCCCACCGCAGCCGGCCGCATCGCCGACCTGACCGGCCCGGGCGCGCCGTTCTGGATCTGCGCCGGATGCGCGGGGATATCCGGGCTGCTCGCCCTGTTCCTCAAGGAGACGGCCCCCGCGGCCCTGCGACGGCAAGCCAAATAAGAATTGGAACCACCAAGGTCACCAAGAACACCAAGACGCCGAGCTGTCCTGGCAGATCCGATTCTCCTGAATCTTGGTGCTCTTGGTGTTCTTGGTGGTGAAACTTTTTCGCCTTAGCGGATGACGCCGAGCTTCAAGAGATCGCCGACGCAGGTCAGCAGGCGGTCGGGGCGGTTGGCGGGGGGTTGGGCCAGCCAGTCTTCCTGCTTGTAGATGCCGGTGGTGACGCCGAAGCCGATGGCGCCGCCCTTGCGGGCCATGGCGGGCTCCAGGGTGGGATCGTCGCCGACCACGCCCACGCTCTTCAGTGGGACGCCGAGGGTTCGCGCCACGAACCTCAGGGCGTGCTGGGACGGCTTGCCGGTGATGATCCCGCGCTTTTCGGTCAGGCTGCGGATCGCCGCGTAGATGGCGTGGGAATAGCCGATCGCCTTGCCGCCGTGGCTGGCGAAGAAGGGCACCGACGAGGCGATGTAGAGCCCCGCGCCGTTCCAGATGGCGTGGCAGGCGGTCTCGATGTCCTTCATGCCGCAGTCGGGGTGCCAGCCGACATAGACCGCGTCGACCTGGTCCGCCCCGGGCTCGCCGGTGAACTTCAGCGCGATCCCCTTCTCGGCCAGGGCGTGGCCGACGCCCGGCGTGCCCAGGATCAGGGCGCTCTTCACGCCCTTGCCGGCGAGGTAGCCGGCGGTGACGCTCGACGGGGTCAGCATCTGCCAGTCCTCCACCGGCAGGCCGACCTCGCGTAGCCTGGGCGCCTGGACGCTGGCGGGATAGGCGCTGCCGTTGGTCAGCAGCACGAAGGGAATCCCCTTGGCCTTCAGCGTCTCCAGCACATCCTTGGCGCCCGGCAGCACCTGGTAGCCGTGGCCGGAGCGGTCCCCGAGCACCAGGGTGCCGTCGACGTCGAACATGTAGCCGGCGGGGGTGCGCAGCTCCTCGTCCCAGCTCTTCGATGCGTCCAAGGCTCTAGGCCTCCTCGAGTTGGCGATTGCGGCGCATGGCCAGGCGGAAGCCCGGCTTGTCGACGGCGACCTCGGCGAGGTCGGTGCGCCGGCTGAGCTCGCGGATCAGCTGGGTGGCCACGCTGATTTCCGGATCGTAGCGGCGGGACGCGGCCCCCGGGGCCTGCATGGCGTCGACCTGCTCGGCCGGCATGGTGGCCCGCAGCAGGAATTCCTCGTCCGACAGGTTCGGGCCGATCCGCCGGCGCAGCTCCGAGAGGGGCGCCATGCCGGGCTCCTTTTCCAGCTCCTTGGTGCGGGGCAGGGATATGATCCGGTCCATCACCTCCGGCGCGATGGGCACGTTGGGACGGCCGAACTTGCCCAGGGCGTAGCGGATGATCTCATCGGGGATGACCGCGTAGCGCTCCTTGCCGGTGACGTTCATCACCGCCTGGGTGAGGATCATCTGGGCGAAGGGGGTCATGACGATCGGCCAGCCCAGTTCCTGGCGCACGCGGCCGAGCTCCTCGATCACCTGGCCCTCGATGTGGGGCTGGCGGTGCTCCTGCAGGTGCCGGCGCATGGTCCCGACCACCCCGCCGGGCAGCTGATGGTGCAGGTAGGCGGCGTTGAAGGCCTGGGGCGAGCCGACGGGGAGGGCCTCGGCCTCGGCCAGCCGGTCGAAATAGCGGGAGACTTCGGCGAGCGCCTGGTCGTCGATGTCGATGGTGTGGCCGAGTTCGCGCAGGTTGGAGACCACCCGCTCGGACGGCGGATTGGAGGTCCCGTCGGCGGCCGCGCCCGAGGCGCACTGCACGGCCGAGACGCCATAATCCGGCGCGTCCATGTAGCTGAGCTCGCCCAGCCCGATGGTGCAGTGGGCGTGCAGCTCGAGCGGCTTGTCGCCGATCACCGCCATGATCGCCGGGATCAGCGCCTTGGCCCGCACCGGGCTGAGCAGGCCGCCCGGGTCCTTGATGTAGAGCGCGTCGACGTCCGGGCTGGCCGCCAGGGCGCGGGCGCGGTCGACATAGTGGGCGTCGTCGTGGATCGGGCTCAGGGTATAGACCAGGGCCGGGACGACGTAGGAGGCGCCCGCCTGCTTGGCCATCTTCGAGGCCGCGAGGTTGCCGGGCAGGTCGTTCATCGGATCGGCCAGGGCGAAGCGGCTGATGCCGTTATTGACCAGGGTCTTGAAGGCCAGGGCCATGAACTCTGGGCTGGCGGTTTCCCAGGAGATGAAGCGGAAGCCGGTCGACAGGAACTGCAGGGGGGTATTGGGGCAGGCTTCGGCCATCAGCCGGATGCGCTCCCAGGGATCCTCCTGCTTGTAGCGGACCGCCACGCCCATGTGGGTGGAAGTGGTGAAGTCGATGGCCTTGAAGCCGACCCGGTCCATCACCGGGGCGATCGACAGGGTGCGGGCGGTGTCGACGCCGAGGGCGGCCCAGAGGCTCTGGTTGCCGTCGCGCAGGGAGGTCTCGACGAGCTGGACGTTGGCCATGGGATCAGCGGTCCGTTGGTTGCGTGGTTCGAGACGCGTCGCTGACGCGCCGCTCCTCACCATGACGAAGGTTTGTGGTTCTCAGCATGTCGTCATCCTGAGGAGCCCGCGCGAGCGGGCGTCTCGAAGGACGCACGGTCGAGCCACCGCGCCAGATAGCCGGTGTCCATGCCGCCGGCCTGGAACTCAGGATCGGCGAGGACTTCGGCGTGGAAGGGGAGGTTGGTCTTGATCCCCTCGATATGGGTTTCGGCGATGGCTTTCCTGAGGCGCGCCACCGCCTCGGCGCGGTCGCGGCCGTGGGCGATGATCTTGGCCATCAGGGAGTCGTAGTAGGGAGGCACGCGCGAGCCCGAGGCGATGTGGGTGTCGACGCGGATCCCCTCGCCGGACGGCCAGCGCGCCTCGCGCACCAGGCCGGGGCTCGGCATGAAGCCCTGAGCGGGATCCTCGGCGTTGATCCGGCACTCGATGGCTGCGCCCTCGAGACGGACGTCCTCCTGGGAAAACCGGAGACCGTCCCCGTCCGCAACGGCGATCTGCTCGGCGACGAGGTCGACGCCGGTCACCGCTTCCGTCACCGGGTGCTCGACCTGGATGCGGGCGTTCATCTCCAGGAAGTAGAACTCGCCCCGGTCCACATCGACCAGGAACTCCACGGTGCCGGCGCCGCGATAATTCAGCCGCTCGGCGTAGCGGACGCCGGCGGTGCGGATGGCGGCGCGGAAGTCATCGGTGAGGCCGGGCGCAGGGGTTTCCTCGATCAGTTTCTGGTACCTGCGCTGGACCGAGCAGTCGCGCTCGCCGAGGTGGATCACCTTTCCCTCGCCGTCGCCGAGCACCTGGACCTCCACGTGCCGGCCGCGCGCCACGAACCGCTCCAGATAGACGCGCTCGTCGCCGAAGGCGGCGCCGGCCTCAGCCGAAGCCATGGCGAGAGCTTCAGGCAGCGCGTCGAGATGATCGACCCGCTTCATCCCGCGCCCGCCGCCGCCGCCCACCGCCTTGACCAGCAGGGGCGCGCCGATCTTCTGGCCCATGGCCACCGCGTCTTCGAGCGAGGCCGCGGCCCCGCCCGGCGCCACCGGCACCTCGGCGGCCACGGCCTCGGCGCGGGCGCGGAGCTTGTCCCCCACCGCCTCGATCTGGGCCGAGGTGGGCCCGATGAAAATCACACCTTCGTCCTCGCAGAGCCTGGCCAGTGACGCGCGCTCCGAAAGAAATCCGTACCCGGGATGGATGGCGTCCGCGCCCGAGCCCAGGGCCGCCTGCACGATGGTCTCGGGCTTCAGATAGCTCTCGGACGACGGGGCCGGGCCAATGCACAGGGTCCGGTCCGCCAGCTTCGCCGGCAGCGATTCCAGGTCGGCCTCGGAGGCGGCGAGCACGGTCTCGATGCCCAGCCGCTTGCAGGTCCTGAGGACGCGCAGGGCGATCTCGCCCCGGTTGGCGATCAGGATGCGCTTGATCGGCACCTCAGGCGGTCCACGTAGACCCTCTCCCCTTGCGGGAGAGGGTGGCGGGCGGAGCAAGCCGGGTGAGGGGTCGCACCGTCGCGTCAGATTCGTTCGCGGCGGCAAGAGAGCAGGCGGAGAGGGTTTTCGACCCCTCATCCGGCCGCTGCGCGGCCACCTTCTCCCGCAAGGGGAGAAGGTTGGAAGTGGAGGCGGATTCACTCATGCCTAGGCCGGCCGGACCCGGATCAGGGTCTGGCCGTATTCGACCAGGCCTGCGTTGGCCGCCGGGATCTGGGTCACCTCGCCCTTCACCCCCGCGCGGACCGAGTTCATCAGCTTCATCACCTCGATGATGCCGATGACGGTGTCCTCCTCGACCTGGGCGCCGACCTCGATGAACGGCGCCTCGCCGGGCTTGGGGGCCCGGTAGAAGATCCCGAGCAGGGGGGAAGGGACGTCGATGGCGTTGGGATCGGCGCTGCCCCCTTCCCCCGCTTCGCGGGGACTTCCCCCAGCGGGGGAAGATCCTCGGGCGGGCGCCGGCCCAGGATCCTCCCCCTTTGGGGGAGGGGGACCGCCCGCGAAGCGGGTGGTGGAGGGGGCCACGCCGCCTTCCCCCCGCCTCAGGCTCAGCTTGATGTCGCCCGACTCCAGCTCCAGTTCGTCGAAGCTCGACTGCTCCAGGAGGCGGATGATCTCGGCGACGTCCTTGGCGGAAAGGCTCATCCTTCGATCCTCTTGGGGCCGCTCTTCATCGCGGCGCCGCCGCCGAAAACGTTCATCACATGCTCCAGGGGGTTGGCCTTGGGCGCGGCCACCGGGGTGGCGTCCTTGGTCGACCAGACGGTCTCGGGCCGGCTCTGCAGCAGCAGCACCTCGCCGGACTGGTCCACAGCCCACTCGATGTCCTGGGGCCGGCCGTAGTGGCGCTCGACCTTGCGGCCGATCTCGCGAAGACGCAGCAGCTCCGCATCCGAGAGGCAGGCGGCCTTGCGCAGGTCGGCCGGGACCTCCTCCTCGTGCACCCCGCCCTCCGGGGTCGGCACGTGGCGGATGTGCTTGTCCTGCAGGTCGCGCACCGAGATCTCTCCGGTGATCTTGCCGACCACCCATCGGTCCGGCGTCACCTCGCCGCCGACCACCGCCGAGCCCAGGCCCCAGGCGCCTTCGATGGCGATCACCGAACGATCGCCGGTGAGCGGGCTCCGGGTGAACATCACCCCGGCGGTGCGGGCGTCGACCATGCGTTGCACCACAACGGCCATGTGCACACCGGCCTCGGGAAAGGCATGCTTCCTCCGGTAGGTCATGGACTCCAGCGAATAGAGGCTGGCCCAGCAGGTGCGGATGAAGCTCAGCGCCTGATCGGCGCCCTTCACCCACAGAAAGGTGTCCTGCAGGCCGGCGAAGGAGGCGTCCTCGGCGTCCTCGGTGGTGGCGGAGGAGCGGATGGCGACCGGGGCCAGGGGGTCCTGGCCACAGAGCTCGGCCAGGGCCGAGGTGATCTCCGCCTGCAGGTCCGCCGGCAGGGGCGAGGCTTCGATGCGGCCGCGCAGCGCCCTGGAGCAGGCGGTCACCGCCTCCAGATCGTCCGCATCCAGGGCCTCGACCTGGGAACGGACCGGTCCGCTCGCCTCCAGCGCCTCGACGAAGCGTTCGAAGGCGGAGGTCTTGACCACGAAGCCCGGGGGCACGGCGATGCCGGCCCTGGTCAGCTCGCCCAGGCTGCCGCCCTTGCCGCCCACCGTGGGCCGATCGGCAAGGCCGATGTCGGCGAACCAGCCGATCACTTCCGTAGACTGCATCACTGGATGATGGTGACGACGCCGCGGCCGCCGTCGACGCGGACGCGCTGGCCGTCCTTGATCCTGGAGGTCGCGGTGCCGGTGCCGACCACGGCCGGGAGGCCGTACTCGCGCGCCACGATGGCCGCGTGGCTCATGGAGCCGCCGATGTCGGAGACCGCCGCCGAGATCTTCTGGAAGATCGGCGCCCAGGTCGGGTTGGTCACCTGACACACCAGGATGTCGCCCTGCTTCAGCCGGCCGATCTCCTCGACCGACTTGACCACCCGCGCGGTGCCCTCGACCACGCCGTTGGAGGCCGCGACGCCGCGGATCTCGTTGGGATCGGCCTCCGAACCTGCCGACATCCAGATGTCGAGGTTCTCTCGGGTGATGCCCCAGAGCATGACGATGGCCGGGTCTTCGATCACATCGGGCACGGGCCCGAGGGCCGGAGGGGTCTCGTGCTTGGCCCATTCGGCGATGGCCGCCTTCCGCTCGGCCACGATTGCGGGCCAGTAGATCGGGCCCCGCGGCGGGGAGTCGTTCGACCACGAGGTCATCAGGTCGATGATGGCGGCCTCGACCTCGTAGTGGGTGAGGTTGAACACGTCCTCGGCGCTCGGGAAGAAGCCGTTGTCGGACAGCAGCTGGCCGAACTCCCTGATCTTGTTGAAGAACAGGTTGGTGTACCAGTGCTCGCAATAGAACTTGTGGCCCTCGACGTAGGGGAAGACCCGGTGCGCCAGATGGATCATCTGGTCGTAGGCGGCTCGCTCCTCGTCGGTTGAGAGCAGGTCGCGGTAGTCCTCGATCAGCTGCTTGCGCTCGTCCATCAGCTGGGCGGTCGGACGGTCGAGGTTCACCCCCGCCTTCACCTTTTCGATGTAGCCGGGCAGGGCCGAGAAGGGCAGCGACAGGTCGTCGTTCCACGAGCGGTGGTAGTGGTAGAAGCCGTCGCCGAC
>FTGB01000224.1_pt1 | contig 14340 bp, 11 predicted proteins | sample 1640641 | NCBI WGS metagenome assembly FTGB01 (sample SAMEA3914789, study PRJEB12502) | metagenome | biome: forest; material: soil | place: Canada | collected 2011-07-03 | depth 0.3 m | reverse complement strand
CGAGGTCGAGGCGTTCTGCTCGTGGTCGGCGTGCAGGATGAAGATGCGGTCCATCGCCCGGGTCAGGATCGGGTTGGACACGTAGTCCTCCGCCGGCACGGCGAAGCACATACGCAGGAAGTTCTCGGCGTAGGTCAGGTTGTTGCGCGGGGAGACGAACGGCTGGCCCGACCAGTACTTGAACGTCCTGGCCGCGATGGTCGGCATCTTGGCGATCAGGCGGTGGGTCGAGATCTCGCGCTGCTTGGGATCCGAGACGTCGATGGAGTCGGGATAGAAGGCCGAGAGCGCCCCCACCGTGCCGGTCATCACCCCCATCGGGTGGGCGTCGCGGCGGAAGCCCTCGAAGAAGCGGTCGAACTGGGCGTGCAGCATCGTGTGGTAGGTGATGTTGCGCTCGAACTCGGCGTACTCGGAGGCGGTGGGCAGCTCGCCGTAGAGCAGCAGGTACGACACCTCGAGGAAGTTCGACTTCTTGGCCAGATCGTCGATCGGATAGCCGCGGTGCAGCAAAACGCCCTTGTCGCCGTCGATGAAGGTGATCTTGCTCTCGCAACTGGCGGTCGAGCCGAACGAAGGATCGTAGGTGAAGATGTCGGCTTCGCCGTAGAGCTGGCGGACGTCCACCACGTCGGGGCCAAGAGTTCCCTTCAACCGCGGTAAATCAAAGGACTTTTTGTCCAGGTTGAGGACCGCCGGCGCGACATCGTCAACCATGCAGGGACTCCTTCTCGCACGCCTGGGGCGGCGGCCTCGAAATGCGGTTACCTCGGCCTTATAGCGAACTACACGGGCCGTGAAAGAGCGTCGTCGATCCGGCCGAGGGCCTCGTCGCGTTGCAGCGCAAAAAGAGTGCTGGCGAGGTCCGGCGCGGCGTTGCCGCCGGTGAGCACGCCGCGCACCAGCGGGCCCACTTCACCGAACTTCACGCCCTCGTCGGCGACGAAGCCCTTGAGCTGGGAATCCAGGGCTTCCACGGTCCAGTCATCCTGCTCCGCGAGCCGTGCGCGAAGCCGTCCGAGGCGGCCGAGAGCGTCTTCGCTGAGGCGGGCGCGGGTCTTCTCGTCCAGGTGCAGCGGGCGCTGGAGCATGGCGAAGGAGGCCAGGCCCGGCAGGTCCAGCAGGGTCTTGGCCCCGTCCTTCACGAACGGCAGCGCCCGGCGCAGTCCGTCCACCTCGGGCCCGGCGAGGGGCTCGCCCTTCTCGGCCAGCAGGCCCAGGGTGAGGCCCAGCAGCCGGCCATTGTCGGCGGCGCGGATGTAGTGGGCGTTGACGGCGTTCAGCTTGGTGAAATCGAAGCGGGCGCCGGCCTTGGTGACATCCTTGACGTCGAACCACTCGATCGCCTGTTCGATGGAGAAGATCTCGTCGTCGCCGTGGCCCCAGCCCAGCCGCGCCAGGTAGTTGCGAAGCGCCTCGGGAAGATAGCCGAGCGACCTCAGCTCGCCGACCGATTGGGCGCCATGCCGCTTGGACATCTTCGCCCCATCGTCGCCGAGGATCAGCGGCAGGTGCCCGAAGGTGGGCACGGTCCAGTCCATGGCCAGGTACATCAGGCTCTGGCGTCCGGCGTTGGAGAGGTGCTCCTCGCCGCGGATCACGTGGGTGACGCCCATGTCGTGGTCGTCGACGGTGACGGCGAGATTGTAGGTCGGGGTGCTGTCGCTCCGGAGGATCACCAGGTCCTCGAGGTCCTTGTTGGGGAAGGCGACCGTGCCGCGCACGGCGTCGTCGATCACCGTCTCGCCCTCGTTCGGGGTCTTGAAGCGGACCACGTGGGGCTGGCTCAGCATGCCGGGCTCTGGCGTGCGGTCGCGCCAGGGCGAGCGCAGGGCATGGCCTTCAGCCCGGGCGGCGGCCTTGGCCTGCTCGCCTTCCTCGGGCGTCATCCAGCACGGGTAGGCCCAGCCACGCTCGACCAGGGCGCGGGCCACCTCCTGGTGCCGGTCCGCGCGGGCGAACTGGAACACCGGCGCCTCGTCATACTCGAGCCCCAGCCACTTCAGGCTGTCGAAGATCACCTGCACCGCCGCCTCGGTGGAGCGGGCGCGGTCGGTGTCCTCGATGCGCAGCAGGAAGCGTCCGCCGCAGTGGCGGGCATAAAGCCAGTTGAACAAGGCCGACCTGGCGTTGCCAATGTGCATGGCGCCGGTGGGCGAGGGGGCGATCCGGGTGACGACGGCTGACATCGATCAGTCTGGGAAGGGGAGGGAACGGTCCGGCGGCGCCGGGGCGCGGCCTCTTAGCACGCGCCTTCCTGCAGCTCCTAGCCTCGCGAAACTCAAGGGCTGGGCGGCCGAGGAGGCGCGGGTCCAGATCGACCGCTGGTTCCTCTGGAGCCCGGCGGCTTTCGGCGGCGGCTGCGCCATCTATTTCGCCCTGCCGCTGGAGCCCTTGCTTTGGCCGGGCGCGGTGATGGCCGTGCTCAGCCTCGCCCTCGCCCTGGCCGCGCGGCGGTTCAGCCGCTGGCGAGGGCTGACGGCGCTGGCCGCGCTCCTGGCCTTCGGATGTTGTGGCTTCTTCGCCGCCGAGGTCCGCGCCCATGCCGTCGCAGCGCCGGTGGTCTGGGAGCGGCGCTCCGCCACCGTCGAGGGATGGGTGGTCGATGTCGCCGGCCCGGGCTCCGGCGGCAAGGGGCGGCTCCTGATCGCGCCCTACCGCGTCTCCGGCCTCGCAGCCTCGCAGCTGCCCGCAGAGGCGCGGATCAGCGTCCCGCCCGACGCGGTGATCGGTCCCGGCGAGGCGGTGCGCCTGCGCGCGGTCATCGGACCGCCGCCGGAGCCGGCAAGCCCCGGCGCCTACGACTTCGCCCGCGACTCCTACTTCCAGAGCGTCGGCGCCGTGGGCTTCTCCCTGTCGGAGCCGATGATCGTGCAGGGGCCGCAGCCGCCGTGGCCGCTCGGCTTGAAGCTGGCGGTGAACCAGGCTCGCTGGTCGCTGGCGCGGCGGATGATCGACGACATGGGTTCCGTCGAGGGCGGCGTCGCGGTGGCCATGACCACCGGTCACGAGGCGTGGCTCTCCCCGGACGAGGTCTCGCAGATGCGGGACTCGGGCCTGGCCCACATCCTGTCGATCTCCGGCGTGCACATGGCCATCGTCGGCGGCTTCGTCTTCCTGACGTTCCGCCTCCTGATCGCCGCGTGGCCCTGGCTGGCCGTGCGGGTGAACGGCAAGAAGCTGGCCGCGGCCGCCGCCCTGGCCGCGACCGGAGTCTATCTGGTGATCTCGGGCGCCCCGCCGCCCGCCGTGCGCTCGGCGGTGACCCTGGCCGTGGCCTTCACCGCCATCCTGGCGGACCGGCGGGCGATCAGCATGCACGCCCTCGCCCTGGCGGCGCTGATCTGCCTGATCCTCCAGTCCGAGGCGGTGATCCAGCCGGGCTTCCAGATGTCCTTCGCCGCCACCGCCGCCCTGATCGCCCTGGCCGAGGTCTGGCCGCGTCCGCCCAAGGCGATCAACACTCCCTGGCCGATCCGGATCGTGCAGGACGCCGGCGCCTGGGTGCTGCTTGCCGTCGCCGTCAGCGTGGCGGCGAGCCTGGCGACAGATCCAATCGCCATCCAGAACTTCAACCGCATCGCCCTCTACGGCGTGCCCTCGAACCTGGTGATGGAGCCGCTGTCGACCTTCCTGATCATGCCGTTCCTGGCGGCCGGAGCGCTGCTGGACGTGTTCGGGGCCGGCGGCTGGGCTCTGGCCGTGGCGGGGTTCGGCATCCGGCTCCTGAACATGATCGCCAAGGCGGTGGCCGGCTGGCCGCACGCGGTCTGGATCGTGCCGAGCGCGCCTGCGATCGCATTGCCCATCTCCTTCCTGGGAGTGCTCTGGCTCTGCCTCTGGCGCGGCCGCCTGAGGATCCTGGGCCTCCCCGCCGCCCTGGCGGTGCTGATCTGGCCGCGGCCGCCGGCGCCGGTCGCCTGGATCGCCTCGGACGCCGGCGGCGCGGCGGTGGTCGACCACGGCCAGAGCGTGGTCCTGAGGCCCGACGCCAAGCAGTTCGCCGCCGACCTCTGGGCCCGTCGTCGGGGCCTCAAGCAGGCGGCAAACCCGGACGCGGTGATGAAGGCGCACTTCGATTGCAACCGCCGCCGCTGCCTGCCCAAGACCGGGGAAGGTTTCCGGCTGTCTGCCTGGTGGACCCGCCGAACGCCCTCGGGCGCCGACATGGACCATCTCTGCCGGAACGCCGACTTCGTCATCCTGAGGGGCGAGATCGTTCCGGGCGGATGCGCCGCCCACGTGCTCACCGGCGCGGACTTCGCACGCGGGGGATCGGTGGAGATCTTCCGCGCGCGAACCGGCTGGCGGCTCGAATGGGCCAATCCGCTGAGGGGGGTCAGGCCCTGGACCGCGCCGCTCGCCAAGTCTCCTCTCCCATAGGGAGAGGAAGGGGCCCGTCCTGCGAAGCCTAGCGAAGGAGGATGGAAGGTGAGGGGTTACCGACCCCGCCACATGATCCCCTCATCTCCCCACGCCTGCGGCGCGGGCCCCTTCTTCTCCCTATGGGAGAAGACGAGAAGCCTAGCCCAGCTTTTCCAGGTCTGCGGGCCCGCCGACGGTGACGCCGAGGTCGTTCACGATGCCGGTCTCCAGGGAATAGACCCAGCCGTGGACGCAGAGCTCCTGGCCGCGCGCCCAGGCGTCCTGGACGAAGATGTCGGAGGCGACGTTCTTCACCTGGCGGATGACGTTGAGCTCGCAGAGCCGGTTCAGGCGCTCGCGCTGGTCCGGCAGCTCCTCCAGCTCCTGGCGATGGTCGTGGTGCACCTCGCGGATCGGATGCAGCCAGTGATCGATCAGGCCGCGCCGGCCGCCGTCCACCGCCGCGGCGATGCCGCCGCAGCCATAGTGGCCCACCACCAGGACGTGCTTCACCTTCAGCACGTCGACGGCGAACTGCAGCACCGACAGGTAGTTGGCGTCCTGGGGCGGGGCGAGGTTGGCCACGTTGCGGTGCACGAACATCTCGCCCGGATCGAGGCCCACGATCTCGTTGGCCGGCACCCGGCTGTCCGAGCAGCCGATCCACAGGTACTGGGGCGCCTGCTGGCCGACCAGCCGGCGGAAGAAGCCGGGGTCGGCGGCGATCTTGCCTTCCGCCCAGGTTCGATTGTTGGCCTTCAGGTCATCCAGCATGGGCGCGGCCATAGGGCGCCTCGGGCGGCGAGGGAAGGGTCGAAGCGTCAGGGACGCTCATAGACGCCGGTCAGCTCGCCGATCGCCAGCACGTGCCCGGTCATGGCGTCCACAATCTTGCCCCGGCCGGGAGAGCCTTCGAGGTCGAGCCGCCTGTCCAGAGCGTAGAGCTGGAAGACGTAGCGGTGCGGGCCGTGACCGGTCGGCGGGTCAGGTGGCAGGTACTCGGCCTGGAGGAAACTGTTGCGGCCGAGATGATCGTGCGGCTCGCGTTCACCGGCGGAACCCTTCAAAGCGCCCTCGACCAGGCCGCCTTCCCGAGCGGGGAGGTCCCAAACGATGGCGTGCACCAGAGGCGAGGTGGACGGCGCGTCGGGATCCTCGACCAGCAACACCAGGGTCACGGCGTCCGCCGGAACCCCGCTCCAGGCCAGGGGCGGAGAGACGCCCTCGCCATCGGCGGTGAAGCGCGCCGGCAGGGCGCCCCGGTCCTCGAAAGCGGTGCTCTTCAGGTCGATGGAACGGGGGATGTCCTGGAACTCGTCAGAGCGGCAGACCAGCTTCTCGGTCCCGGCGCGGGCGCCTCTCAGGGCTTCTCCAAGCGGGCGTGGGGTCTTCTCGAACATCGGGGCCTCCGTGGCTGACGCAGGCTCAACCTGCCGCGGCGGCGAGGGTTCCAGGCGGTGAAATGCTTCGAAGGCGCCGTCGCTCTGATGCGCGCGTGCCCGAGGGCCGGGACTTGTCATATCGCCGCCACGGCGGCCATGTTCCGCGGCGAAGGGAGACCTGGATGACCAGCGATTATGGAGCCGGCAAGCGCAGGCGCGTCGGCCCGAGCGGGCCGGTGATCGCGGCGGCGGCCGTGGTGCTGGCGATCGCTTTCGCGGCCGGCGCCTGGTTCCTGCATCGCCCCGAGGACATCCGCAGGGCCCAGCAATGGGCGATCTCCGGGCCGCCGTGCCCGCAGGTGTCCGCCTCGGGCTTCCAGGCCCAGCCGGTGAGGATCCACGAGCGCTTCGAGGACGACGGCATCACTTTCGGCCGCGGTTACGGCCACGTCAGCTGCGAGGACATCAAGGAGGACGGCGGGAGGGGCTTCGGCAGCTTCACCGAGTGCCAGTTCACCAGCCCCGGCGCCCTGCAGGTGTCCACCTCGTCCGGCGACAGCTATTTCGTGACCAAGGCGAGCCCGGCGACCGTCATGGTCAGGAAATCGGCCGTCAGCTGCGTGCTGGCCGCCAGGTACAAGGGCGAGCAGTCGGTCCTCGGGGAGTGACCCGCAGCGTCAGTGGTAGCGGCGGAGCAGCCCCACCAGCCGGCCCTGCACCTGCACCTGGTCGGGCCCGAAGATGCGGGTCTCATAGGCCGGGTTGGCGGCCTCAAGGGCGATCGAGGCGCCGCGCTTGCGCAGCCGCTTCAGGGTGGCTTCCTCGCCGACCAGGGCCACGACGATCTCGCCGGAGTTGGCGGTGTTGGTCTTGCGGATGATCACCTGGTCGCCGTCGAGGATGCCGGCGTTGATCATCGAGTCGCCCTGAACCTCCAGGACGAAGTGCTCGCCGGCGCCCAGCAGGGCCTCGGGCACCTGCACCCGGTCCCGTTCGTGCTGGATGGCGTCGATCGGGGTGCCGGCGGCGATGCGGCCGAGCACCGGCAGCTCGCGGATGTCGTTGGCGGCGGCCGCCGCCGGGCGGGCGTTTTCCACAACCTGGGGCTTGAACGGCGCACGGCCGCGCGACCCCGGCGTCGCCTCCTCGGGAAGCCGCACCACCTCCAGCGCCCGGGCCCGGTGGGGCAGGCGACGCAGGAAGCCGCGCTCCTCGAGCGCCGTGATCAACCGGTGGATGCCGGACTTGGAGGCCAGGTCCAGCGCCTCCTTCATCTCGTCGAACGACGGCGAGACGCCGGTCTCCTTGATCCGCTCGTGGATGAACATCAGCAGTTCGTGTTGCTTGCGCGTCAGCATCCTGGCCTCGGAACAAATCAAAAACGTCTCGTAATGTTCTCTATGCGTTCCGTATTGAAGTCAAGTTAACGGCCGGGCTCCTTCAAGCGTCGGAAATCGCAGGGGATTTCTAAAGGCCAGCGAACGCGGCTTAACCAGCTCAGGCAGAATCACCGGGCTTCGGCGTCGCCTGACGCCTGCCAGCGGGTCCAGCGGCAGGCGCATGGCGCCCCCGGCTCGCCTACCAAGGGGCGACGATATGGCGGGGCGCCGGACATCGGGCGCGGTTCTTTCCATCAGCTTGGCCATGGGCTTACATCTCCACCATGAGTGGAATAGTGCGTTTCATTTCGCTGTTGTTGTTGGCTGCGCTCGCCTCCGCTCCGCCAGCCAGCGCTGCGGAAGGCTGCAAGCTCCTGGCGCTCGGCGAGCTGCCGGTGAGCATGGACGGGCTCGATCCAATCGTCACAGGCAGGATCGACGGCCAGCCGGTGCGGCTGATCGCTGACACCGGGGCGTTCTTCAGCCTGCTGAACGGCGACGAAGCGGTGCGGTTGAAGCTGAGATCGCAGGCCATGGGGAATGGAGGGTTTAGAGTCCGGGGTGTGAACGGCGAGGTGGAGGCGGGGCTCAAGGTCGCGGACCAGTTCACGGTGCTGAACCACACCTTCAAGGACGTCGAGTTCGTGACCGCGCCCGCCCGTTTCGCTGCGCGGGCCGAGGGCCTCCTCGGGCAGAACTTCCTCAACGTCTGGGAGACGGAGTTCGACTTGGCGAACGGCGCCATCCGCCTGTTCAAGGCCACCGGCTGCCAGTCCACGGCCCTGGCCTATTGGAGCAAGACCACGCCATATTCGGTGATCACAATCGATCGAACCGAGACCGGGGCGCACCAGATCCGCGGGCATGTCAGCGTCAATGGCGTGGAGCTGCGGGCGGTGTTCGACACCGGGGCAGGCCCCTCGGTGATGAGCCTAAGCGGCGCCGCGAAGGCCGGCATGAGGCGGGACGATCCGGCCTTCAAGCCGGGGGGTGTCTCCGGCGGAATCGCCCGGCGACTGGTGCAGACCTGGATCGCGCCAGTACGGAGTTTCAAGGTCGGCGACGAGGAAATCCGCAACACCCGCCTGCGCGTCGGCGAGATCGATCTCGAGGGCGCCGACATGCTGATCGGCGCCGACTTCTTTCTGTCGCATCGGATCCTGGTCGCCAACAGCCAGCGCAAGCTCTACCTGACCTACAACGGCGGCCCGGTGTTCAACCTCGAAGTCGCCAACGACGAACCATCGCCCTCGCCATCGGGCGGAGAACCGTCGATCCCCGCCGTTGCTGCCCAGGTGGATGAACCCCAGGACGCCGATGGCTTTGTCCGACGCGCCAAGGCCCGGACCGCTCGGCGCGAATATGCTGGCGCGATCTCCGATTACACCAGGGCGGCTGGGCTGACGCCGAAGGATCCGGAAATCTTCCTGGCCCGCGGACGCGTGCGGATCGCCAACCACCAGCTTGAACAGGCGCTTTCCGACTTCGACGAAGCGCTTCGGTTGAAGCCGGACGACGCCGTGATCCGGATGACCCGCGGCGCCCTTCATCTGCGGCAGAAGCGCCTTGATCTGGCCAAGTCCGACTTCGACGCGGCCGCCGGCAGAGATCGACGGCTCCTGGTGGATATCGGCGTCGCCTATATCGAGGCCGAACTCTATCCAGAGGCGGTCGCCCACTTCGACACCTGGTTGTCCGACCATCCCACGGGAGCCGATGCCGCTGCTGCCTTGAACGACCGTTGCTGGGCGCGAGGTCTCTGGGACCGCGAGCTCGACAAGGCGTTGGCTGACTGCAACGCCGCCCTTTCGCTGAAGCCCGGAAATCTGGCCTTCCTCGACAGCAGGGGCTTCGTCGAGATTCGCCTCGGCCGGACGAAGGACGCGATCCGCGACTACGACGCCATCCTTCGCGAGCAGCCCAAGCTAGCCTGGTCGCTCTACAGCCGCGGCGTCGCCAAGCAGAAGGCGGGCATGGCCGCCGCAGGCGAGGCGGATATGAAAACCGCTGTCGGGATCGATCCGGAGGCGGCCATTCAGGCGAAGCGCTATGGGCTGGTGGCTCAGGGGACGGAGCCTGCGCACTGATAAGTCTCAATGGAGCCGGATCAGCGGCCGAGCAGCGCCCGTGTCGCCGCCTCCACATCAGCCCGCCGCATAAGGCTCTCGCCGACCAGCGTGGCGCCGCCCTTCGGCGCTACCAGATGCGCACTCGCTGGTCCGGCGGCAGGTAGTACTTCTCGCTCGGCTGGACCCCGAAAGCCTCATACCAGGCGTCGATATTGCGGGTCGGACCGATCATCCGGAAGGCGCGCGGCGAGTGCGGGTCGGAGACCACCTGCTTGCGCACATAATCCTCGCGCGTCTTGCCTCGCCACGCCTGCGCCCAGCCCAGATAGACGCGCTGGTCGCCGGTGAAGCCGTCCAGCACCGGAGCCGGCTTGCCGCCCAGGGAGCGGTGATAGGCTTCGAGCGCGACATTGAGCCCGCCGAGGTCGGCGATGTTCTCGCCCATGGTCAGATCGCCGTTGATGTGGGCGCCGGGGACGGGCTCGTAGCTGGAATACTGCGCCCCCAGCCGCTTGGCGCGGGCTTCGAAAGCGGTCGCGTCGGCGGGGGTCCACCAGTCCCGAAGCGCACCCGAGGCGTCGAGCTTGCGGCCGTTGTCGTCGAAGCCGTGGCTCAGCTCGTGGCCGATGATGCCGCCGACGGCGCCGTAATTGATCGCCGGGTCCGCGGCGGGGTCGAAGATCGGCGGCATCAGGATGCCGGCCGGGAAGACGATGTCCCGCAGCGAGCCGTTGTAGGCGTCGTTGGTCTGAGGGGTCATCGACCAGTCGGAGCGATCGACGGGGCCGTTCAGGCGGCGCAGGTAGTAACGCCAGTCCCACGCCTCGGCCCGGCGCACGTCTCCCACGAGGTCGTCCGAGCGGAGCACGAGGCCCGAGAAGTCGCGGGGGTGGTCGGGATAACCCACCTTGATCTGGTAGGTGTCGAGCTTCTTCAGGGCCTCGGCCTTGGTGGCGGCGGTCATCCAGTCGAGGTTCTCGAGCCGGACCCGCATGGCGGCCTTCAGATTGGCCACAAGGTCCTGGATCTTGGCCTTGGCGGATGGCGGGAAGTAGCGGGCCACGTAGACCTGGCCGACGCCGAACCCGATGTTGCCGAAGCAGTCGATGCGGTCATCGCCGTAGCAGTCGCCGCCCGAGACCGCATGCACCGCCCGCTTCCAGCGGAGCTTCTCCTCGGGCTGACCGGACAGGGTCTTGTCGCGGAACTGGAAGCGCGCGTCGGCGAAGGCGGGCGAGAGGTAGAACGAGGCGTTGTCCGCCACGGTGAAGGCCTCCCAGGCCTTGAGGGTCTCCAGGGGCGTCGAGGCGTAGACGGCCGCGATCTTCGGGAAGGCGGTGACCTCGGAGACCACGATCCGGCCCTGCTCGCCGAGGCCGGCGGCGGCCAGGAAGCGGTCCCAGGCGAAGCCCGGGGTCAGGGACGCCAGGGCCTGGCGGTCCTTGGGGTTGTAGGTCTTGTCGACCAGGCGCTGCTCGGCCTTGGTCCAGCTGGCCTCGGCGACGCGGGTCTCGAAGTCGACCACGGCCTTGGCGTTGGCGGCGGGATCGGGCCAGCCCAGCAGCGTCAGCAGCTTCGCCGCATAGGCCTGGTAGGCCGCCTTCTGAGGCGCGAAGGAGGGCTGGAGGTAGTAGTCGCGATTGGGCAGGCCCAGACCCGATTGGCCGGCGTAGACGGCGTAATGGCCGACGTCCTTGAGGTCGACGTCGGTGGAGACGCTGAAGATCGAGCCGTAGAAGTCGACCTGCAGCCGGCCCATCAGGGCGGCGATGTCGTCACGGCTCTTCGCGGCGCGGATGGCGGCGAGCTCGGGGGCGAGCGGCCGGGCGCCCAGGGCGGCGACGCGGCGCTCGTCCATGAAGGCCTTGTAGAACGCGCCCATCTTGCCCTCGAGGGTCGTGGGCTGAACGGCTGCCTTGGCGGCCGCGGCTTCCATCAGATCGTGCAACCTGGATTCGGCCAGATCACTCATGTCGTAGCGGAGCGAGGCGGCGGGCTTGTCGGCCGGGATGGTCGTGCGGTCGAGCCAGGCGCCGTTGGCGTAGCGGTTGAAGTCGTCGCCAGGCTTCACCGACCGGTCCATGGCCGAGAGGTCGTAGCCCCAGGCGCCGTATTGGGGCCTGGCCGGCTGAGCCGGCGCCGCCTGGACCAGGGTCAGGGCCAGGAGCCCGGCGCCGACTGCTGCGAACCCATGCCTCGACGCCATCCGGATACCCTTACGGTTTCAGTCCCCGAGCAACGCCCGCGTCGCCCCCTGAACGTCAGCCTGCCGCATCAGGCTCTCGCCGACCAGCATGGCCTTGGCCCCCGCCAGCTCCAGCCGCTCCACGTCCGCGGGCGTGAAGATGCCGCTCTCGGTGACCAGCAGGGCGTCCTGCGGGGCGGCGGCGGCCAGGCGTTCGGTGTTCGTCAGGTCGACCTCGAAGGTGCGAAGGTCGCGGTTGTTCACCCCGATCAGGCGGGCGCCAAGCCCGGCCGCCCGGGTCATCTCCGCCTCGTCGTGGACCTCGACCAGGGCGTCCATGCCCCAGCGCGCCGCCTCGGCCATCAGCTCGCCGGCCAGGGCGTCGCCCGACATCGCCATGATCACCAGGATGCAGTCGGCCCCCAGCGCGCGGGATTCGGCGATCTGCCAGGGATCGACCATGAAGTCCTTGCGGATACAGGGCAGGGCGGTCGCCGCCCGCGCCGCCTCCAGATAGGCCTCCGCCCCCTGGAAGCTCGGCCCGTCGGTGAGCACCGAGAGGCAGGCCGCGCCGCCGGCCTCGTAGGCGCGGGCCAGGGCCGGCGGATCGAAGTCGGCGCGGATCAGGCCGCGCGAAGGGCTGGCCTTCTTGATCTCGGCGATCAGGGCGAGCCGGCCCGGCGCATGGGCGGCCTCCAGGGCACGGGCGAAGCCCCGCGGCGGGGAGGCGGCGCCGGCCCCGGCCTCGATGGCGTCCTGGGACGTGGCCGCCTTGCGCGCGGCGACCTCTGCGACCTTGTAGGCGCCGATCCTGGCGAGGATGTCGCTCATGCCGGGGCGTTGGTCAGCTCGACCAGCTTGTCGAGGGAGGCCATGGCGCCGCCGCTCGTGATCGACTCGCGGGCCAGGGCCACGCCTTCGCGCAGGCTCTCGGCCTTGCCGGCGACCAGGAAGCCTGCGGCAGCGTTCAGCACCACCGCCTCGTGATAGGCGCTGCGGCGGCCCGAGAGGGCGGCGCGCACGGCCTTGGCGTTGGTCTCCGCATCCCGGCCCTTGAGCTCGCCCAGGCTGCCGCGCTGCACGCCGCATTCCTCGCAGGTGACGGTGAACAGGCGCACCTGGCCCTCCTTCACCTCGGCCACCTGGCTGGGACCGGTGTTGGTCAGCTCGTCCATGCCCATGCCGTGCACCACCCAGGCGTGGACCGCGCCGAGCTCGGCCAGGGCGCGCGCCATCGGCTCGACCAGCCGCACGTCATAGACGCCCAGCACCTGTCGCTTCGCTCCCGCTGGATTGGAGAGGGGGCCGAGCAGGTTGAAGATGGTGCGGAAGCCCAGCTCCTGGCGGATCGGCAGCACGTGGCGCATGGCCCCGTGGTAGGCCGGCGCGAACAGGAAGCAGATGTTCGCCTGGGTGAGGGCGTTCAGTGACTGGGCCTGGCTGGCCTCGACGTTGACTCCCAGCGCCTTCAGCACATCGGACGAGCCGGTGGAGGACGACACCGCCCGGGTGCCGTGCTTGGCCACCTTCACCCCGCCGCCGGCCAGCACCAGGGCCGCAGTGGTGGAGATGTTGAGGGTGTGGGCGCCGTCGCCGCCGGTGCCACACGTGTCGATGACGTCGAAGCCATGCTCGAGATGCTCGCCGGCCGCCCGCATGGCCCGGGCGCAGGCGACGATCTCGCCCACGGTCTCGCCGCGCATGCGCATGGCGGTGACCGCGGCGGCGACCTGGGCGGGCGAGGGCTCTCCGCGCAGGCAGGCGGCGAAGAAGTCCTGGGCGGTGTCCTCGTTGAGGGTCGCGCCATCGGCCAGCTTGGCCAGCAGGGGCTTGAAGGCGTCGGACACGGCGCGCCGAGAGGCGGCTAGACGGCCGCGAGGCGCTTGACGCCCGCGAGATCGAGGAAGTTGGCCAGGAGCTCATGGCCGTATTCGGTGGCGATGGACTCGGGGTGGAACTGCACCCCGTGCACGGGGCGGGTCCTGTGCTGGAAGCCCATGATCTCGCCGTCGTCGGTCCAGGCGGTGACCTCGAGCACCTCCGGCAGGTCCTCCTGGCGCACCGACAGGGAGTGGTAGCGGGTGGCGGTGAAGGGGCTCGGGATGCCCTGGAACACGCCCTTGCCGGTGTGCTGGATCTGGCTGGTCTTGCCGTGCATCAGCGCCTTGGCGCGGATCACCTCGCCGCCATACGCCTGGCCGATCGACTGGTGGCCCAGGCAGACGCCCAGGATCGGCAGGTCCTCCGGGGCGGCCCGCAGCAGCGGCAGGCAGATGCCGGCCTCGTTGGGCGTGCAGGGCCCGGGTGACAGGATCACCCCCTCGGGCTTCAGCGCGATGGCGTCCTGCACCGAGATCTTGTCGTTGCGATGCACGACCGTCTCGGCCCCCAACTCGTTCACATAGTGGACGAGGTTGTAGGTGAAGCTGTCGTAGTTATCGATCACCAGGATCATAGGCGGGATGTAGAGGCTGCAAGCCTCTCAGCCAATCCCCCTCCCGCCACTGCCGCCGCAGTGGGGGAGGTAGGGGATCAGGAGAACCGCCAGGCTTCCTCGGCGGCGCGGGCGAGGGCTCGGGACTTGTGCAGGGTCTCGTCGTATTCGGCGTCGGGGTCGGAGTCGGCGACCACGCCGCCGCCGGCCTGGACGTACATCATGCCGTCCTTGAACAGGGCCGTGCGCAGCAGGATGCAGGTGTCCACGGCCCCGTCCGAGGCGATGTAGCCGGCGGCGCCGGCGTAGGCGATGCCGCGCTTCTCGATCTCCAGCTCGTCGATGATCTCCATCGCCCGCACCTTCGGCGCGCCCGAGAGGGTGCCGGCGGGGAGGGCGGCCATCAGCACGTCGACGGGGTCCACGTCGCGCGGCGCATCGCCCTCGACGTTGGAGACGATGTGCATGACGTGGCTGTAGCGCTCGATGGTGAAGCTCTCGGTCACCCGCACGGCCGGCGGGCGGG
>FTGB01000272.1_pt1 | contig 14696 bp, 13 predicted proteins | sample 1640641 | NCBI WGS metagenome assembly FTGB01 (sample SAMEA3914789, study PRJEB12502) | metagenome | biome: forest; material: soil | place: Canada | collected 2011-07-03 | depth 0.3 m | reverse complement strand
GTACGGCTCGCCGGAGACCACCACCGGCGGCAACGCCCTGAAGTTCTACGCCTCGGTGCGCCTGGACATCCGCCGCACCGGTTCGGTGAAGAACCGCGACGAGATCGTCGGCAACGCAGTCCGGGTGAAGGTGGTCAAGAACAAGGTCGCCCCGCCGTTCCGCGAGGTCGAGTTCGACATCATGTACGGCCAGGGAATCTCCAAGCTGGGCGAGATCATCGACCTGGGCGTCAAGGCCGGGGTGGTGGAGAAGTCCGGCTCCTGGTTCTCCTACAACTCCCAGCGTATCGGCCAGGGGCGCGACAACGCCCGCGAGTTCCTCAAGGCCAATCCCGACATCGCGGTCGAGATCGAGCAGGCGGTGCGTAAGAACGCCGGTCAGATCGTCGAGGAATTGCTGGTCGGTCCGAACGCCGAGGAAGACGGCAAGTAGCCTTCGGCCGCAGCCGACTGGCCGCAATCCGATTCCGGAGCGGAACCCAAGGAACGACCGGTCCATCGACCTTTCCGACGCTCCGGCCAACGCCCGGTCCTGCAGCCCAGGTCCGGGCGTTGTTCTGTCGGGCCGGCGCTCGAATTCCTGGCCGCTACGCCTCTGCGGCATCCGACCGCCCGCGCGAAATGGACCCCGCCTGCCTTCGCCTCTATATGGCGCCCATGCCGAGCTTGAACAAAATCCGCAGCGCCTTCCTGGGCTACTTCGCCGAACACGACCACCGGGTCGCGCCGTCGGCTCCGCTCGTGCCCGAGAGCGATCCCACCCTGATGTTCGTCAACGCCGGCATGGTGCCGTTCAAGAACGTCTTCACCGGCCAGGAGACCCCGCTGTCGCCGCGCGCGGCCTCCTCGCAGAAGTGCGTGCGGGCCGGCGGCAAGCACAACGACCTCGACAACGTCGGCTACACCGCCCGGCACCTGACCTTCTTCGAGATGCTGGGGAATTTCTCCTTCGGCGACTACTTCAAGGACGGCGCGATCGAGCTGGCCTGGAACCTGGTGACCCGCGATTTCGGCCTGCCCAAGGAACGCCTGACGATCACCGTCTATGCCGAGGATGAAGAGGCCGCCGGCCTCTGGAAGAAGATCGCCGGTCTGCCCGACGACCGCATCATCCGCATCGCCACCGCCGACAACTTCTGGTCCATGGGCGACACCGGTCCCTGCGGCCCCTGCTCGGAAATCTTCTTCGACCATGGCCCCTCCGTGGCCGGCGGCCCACCGGGCTCGCCCGAGGAGGACGGCGACCGCTTCGTCGAGATCTGGAACCTGGTTTTCATGCAATTCGACCAGGCCCAGGACGGGAGCCGCAAGCCCCTGCCCAAGCCCTCGATCGACACCGGCATGGGGCTGGAGCGGATCACCACCGTCCTGCAGGGCGTGACCAGCGTCTTCGACACGGACCTGTTCCGCACCCTGATCAAGGCCTCCGAGGATCTGACCGGCGCCAAGGCCGAAGGCGACAACGCCGCTTCGCACCGGGTGATCGCCGATCACCTGCGCTCCTCCAGCTTCCTGCTGGCGGACGGCGTCTCACCGTCCAACGAGGGCCGCGGCTATGTGCTGCGCCGGATCATGCGCCGCGCCATGCGCCACGCGCACCTGCTGGGCGCCAGCGAGCCCCTGATGCACCGCCTCGCGCCGGTGCTGATCGGCGAGATGGGCGCGGCCTATCCGGAGCTCGTCCGCGCCCAGCCAATGATCGAGGCCACTCTGCGCGAGGAGGAAGAGCGCTTCCAGCGCACCCTTGGCCGGGGCATGTCCCTGCTCGAGGAGGCGACCAATGGCCTTGCCGAAGGCGGCGTGCTGTCGGGCGAGACCGCCTTCCGGCTCTACGACACCTATGGCTTTCCGCTCGACCTCACCCAGGACGCCGTGCGCGCCAAGGGGCTGACGGTGGACACCGAAGGCTTCGAGGCCGCGATGGCGGAGCAGCGCGCTCGTGCGCGGGAGGCCTGGACGGGATCCGGACAGAAGGCGCAGGGCGCCGTCTGGCTGGCCCTGCGCGACCGCCTGGGGCCTACCCGCTTCGCCGGCTACGAGGCCATCGAGGGCTCGGGCGAGGTCCTGGCCCTGGTGATCGATGGCGAGCAGGTCGATCACGCGGAGGCGGGCCAGACCGTCGAAGTGCTGATCGATCAGACCCCTTTCTATGCCGAGAGCGGCGGCCAGGCCGGCGACAGGGGCGAGGTCGATTGGGCGGGGGGCCGCGGCGAAGTGATCGACGTGCAGAAGCGCGCCGGGGATCTCAGCGCCCATGTCGTCAAGATCACCGAGGGGCGCCTCAGCGAAGGCCAGACCTTGAGACTGCGGGTCGACGCCGAGCGCCGCCAGCGCACCCGCGCCAACCACTCGGCCACCCACCTGCTGCACGCGGCCCTGCGCAACGTGCTTGGCCACCACGTCGCCCAGAAGGGTCAGATGGTCGACGGCGACCGCATCCGCTTCGACTTCTCCCACGGCGCCCCGCTCACCTCCGAGCAGATCGACCGCATCGAGGCGGAGGTGAACGCCGTGGTGCGCCAGAACAAGGCCGCCGAGACGCGCCTGATGGCGCCTGAGCAGGCGATGGCCGAGGGCGCCATGGCCCTGTTCGGCGAGAAATATGGCGACGAGGTCCGGGTCCTGGCGCTGGGCGCCAAGCTGGATGGGGAGGGGGCCTATTCCATCGAGCTCTGCGGCGGCACCCACGTGGCGCGCACCGGCGACATCGCCCTGTTCAAGATCGTCTCCGAGGGCGGCGTGGCCGCGGGCGTCCGCCGCATCGAGGCCCTGACCGGCGAGGCGGCCCGCCGCTACCTGCTGGACCAGGCCAATGCGGCCCGCACCCTGGCCGAGCAGTTTAAGATCCCCGTCTCCGAGCTTGGCGCCCGCATCGAGGCGCTGAGCACCGAGCGGCGTAACCTCGAGCGCGATCTGGCCGACGCCAAGCGCAAGCTGGCCCTGGGCGGCGGCGGCGCGGCCGCTTCCACCGTCGAGGAGATCGGCGGGATCAAGCTCGACGCGCGCCTGCTGGACGGGGTTCCCCCCAAGGACCTGCGGGGCGTCGTCGACGAGGCGCGCAAGCAACTCGGTTCGGGGGTCGCGGCCTATGTCTCGACCAACGAGGGCAAGGCGGCCATCGCCGTGGCGCTCACCCCGGATCTGATCGGCAAGCTCGACGCCGCGGCCCTGGCGCGGGCGGCGGTCCTCGCCATGGGCGGCCAGGGCGCGGGCGGCAAGCCCGACTTCGCCCAGGGCGGCGCTCCCGACGCGGCCAAGGCCCAGGCCGGGCTCGACGCCGTGAGGGCGGCGCTCTCCGGCGCCTGACGCCGTCCCGCTTCTTGGCGCGGCGCTTCATGCTAGCTTGAGAGGGGGCTCTTAAACCCCGCGCCCCTACGGGAGACCCAAGGCGTGATTCTGTCGTTTGCCGAGGCCAGCCGGCGCAAGGGCTCCAACAAGCACGCCCGCTGGAAGGATATCGCCGCCGATCTCGACTCCGAGTTCTGGCCGCGGGTGCAGCCCTCGTTCCGCATCCGCCCCGGGGAAAATGTCTTCACCATCGGCAGCTGCTTCGCCCGCAATATCGAGGCGAACCTTCAGGCCCTGGGTTGCCGGGTGCCTATGCTGGACTTCCGGCTCCCGCCCGACGAGTACGACGGCGCCCCGCACGCGGCGATGAACCGCTTCCATCCGCCCGCCTTCCGCCAATGCCTGGAATGGACGGCCGCCATCCGCGACCGGGATGGCGTGGTCCGCTGGGCGGACTGCGAGCCGTTGGCCTTCGATCTGGGCGAGCGCCGTTGGTTCGACCTCGACATGGCCACCGCCCTTGCGGTCCCCCAGCAGCGCTTCATCGAGCGGCGACAGCACATCTATGACATCTTCAGCCACGCCTTCGACGCCGAAGCCATGATGATCACCCCCGGCCTGATCGAGGCGTGGCGCGACGCGAAGACCGGCCTCTACACCTACGGCGCACCCAACCAGAAGGCGATGCTTCAGGACCCCGACCGCTGGCAGTTCGAGGTGCTGTCCTACGCCCGTTGCCTGGAGGACATGGTGGCGACCATCGATGTCGTCCGCGCCCGCAATCCCGCGGTGAAGATCCTGGTGACCACCTCCCCCGTGCCGCTCGGCGTCACCTTCTCGGGACGCGACATCGCCATCGCCAATGCTCGGTCCAAGGCGGTCTTGCGCACGGTCTGCGAAGAGGTCGTGAGCCTGCGCGAGCAGGTCGACTACTTCCCGAGCTACGAGATCGTCACCCTCTCCAATCCCGCCCGGGTCTGGAAGAGCGACCGGCTGCACGTGACCTACGACTTCATTGGCAAGATCGTCAGCTACATGCTGGGTCACTATCTCGAGGGTGTCGACGCCGCGGCGCGGAACCACCAGTTGGGACGCACCCGGTTCGCGGCCGCGGAATTCGCCGAGGCGGAGACTGCCGCCCGTGCGGCCCTGGCGGCGAACCCTGGGCACGTGGAGGCCAAGGTCTTGCTGGGCCTTTCCCTGGTCCGACAGCATCGCTGGGCAGAGGCCCAGGAGGTGCTGGAGCCGATGGCGGAAGCCCTGCCCGAGCGCTGCGACGTGCGGGTCGGCCTGGCGCGCGCCTTGGCAGGAGCGGGTCACACCGAGGACGCCGTCGACCTGTTCGAAGGGACCATGGCCTTGGCCTCCTTCACCCTGCACGATTTCCGTTCCGCGGACGAACTGCTCGCCTGCCTTCCAGCCGATGCGGCGGTCCGCTTCGGGCGGCGGGCCGCGCAGCTGTTTCCGCTCAACCCCCAGCTCTATCCCCTGCTGATCGAGGCGCTTCTGCGCGCCGGCCTGAAGCAGGAAGCGACCGAAGCCGTGGCGAAGGCGACGGGTCAGGCAAATCTCGGCGCCAAGTTCCTGATGCTGTTCGCGCGGCTGTTCGCGCGGGCGGGGGAGGCCGAGCAAGCCTTGGCGCTCGCAGACGCCGCCCTGGCCGATGATCCGAAGAACAGCTCTGCGGCGTCCCTCAAGGAGAGGCTGGCGCACAGGCTGGAGACCACGGCGTCGTAAGCGCTAACGCTGATCCGATCCGCGTCAGCTCCCGTATGACGGCTAGGGGGGAACGTCATGAGCAAGCAAGCGCCGGTTCGCCGCCAGACGGTGGACCTTTCCGGCAATCCCGAACTCGTCGTCATCTACCTCGGCATGCGCGCGCCGAGCCTCAAGGCGCTGAGCGCCCTGATCAAGACGGGAAAGCAGATCGGCCAAGCGGTCGCCGAGCGGCCGGACGGCCTCCTGCTGCACGAGAACTTCGTCTTCTCGCTGCTGCCGCCTCACCTGGGCATGCGGCAGTACTGGCGTGACCTGGAGAGCCTCGAGGCGTGGACCCGGGAGGGCCTCCATCGGGGCTGGTGGACGAGCTTCCTCAAGGACCCCAAGGGGACCTCGTTCTGGCACGAGACCTACCGCCGCTCGGGCGGCTTCGAGGCCATCTACGACAATGTCGACAAGCCCATCGGCATGATGGCCTTCGCCCCGATGCACCAGGCCAAGGGGCCGATGTTCTCGGCCCGCGCGCGCCTGGATCCCGGCGGGCAGGCCCCGGTCGCCCCGGTCTCCGAGGCGGAGCTGGAAGCCGGCTGAAGCTCCTCTTCCGCCGGGCGGAGGAGGAGCGGACGCTCAGCTCGCGACGGTGCAGAACAGGCCGATCTTGTTGCCGGTGGGATCGCGCAGATAGGCGGCATAGGTTCCCGGCGGGCCCATGGGGCGCGGACCGGGGCCGCCTTCGTCCTTGCCGCCGTTGGCGAGGCCGGCGTTCCACGCCGCTTGCACCGCGTCCGTGTCCTTGCCGCGGAAGCCGATCATGGCGCCGTTGCCGAAGGTCGCTTCGCCGTCGTCGCCGGGTTTGCCGACGATCAGTGGCGGATTGCCTTCTCCGCAGCTGAAGCCCACGCGGCCGTGGAACTCGAAGGCGCGCGTGTAGCCCAAGGGCGTCAGCACGGCCTCGTAGAACTTGGCCGAAGCCTCGGGATCGTTGGCGCCCAGCATCAGGTGGCTGATCATAGTGTTTCCTCCTCTTTACCGATGACGATGTCGGCCGCCGTTACTTCGGCAGCTCGATGGCTTCCAGGCGCCAGGAGAACAATCCATGGCGCTCAAGGATCAGGTCGACGGGCCGGTCAGGATCGGTGACGGGCGCGACCTGCACCCGCACCCGGTCGGGGCTGAGATAGACTAAGTTGAAGCCGACGTCGTTGCGGCGCCCGCCGACCGGACTCCCTGCCGCAGCATCCTTGCGCCGCCCGCGCGGGGTCTCGCCGAACTGGACCATGGCGCTGATCGCCTCGGCGGTGACCAGCTTGTCGATGGCGCGGTCGCCGAGCGCGGCGCCGAGGTGGCCGAGGATGGCGGCGATCGGATAGCCGACGCCCGATGCGGTGCGGGCCAGCTTGGTGGCCTTGGAATCCACCTGCCGCTTCAAGTCCTCGCGTACGGCGGGGAAGTCGACCAAGGCCTCGAGCCGCTCGCGGTCGCCGCTCTGGGCCGCCTGCTTCAACTGATGGAAGGCGTAGATGGGCGAGGCGACATAGGCCACGCCCAGGGCCAGCACGATCAGGACCGCAAGGACGCCGAGAACCCTGCTCATGCGCCGGCGTGGGTCCCCGCGGCCGGTTTCGCCTTCCGGGTCGGCAGCTCGATGCGCTCGAGCTTCCAGCTGAAGATACCCTTCCGCTCGAACACGAACTGGTTCTTGCGGCCTTTGACGTCGGGGTTCTCGACACTGATGCGGCAGCGGTCGGGGCCCCAGAAGGCGATCATCGGGAAGGGCTCATGCCCGCCCGCCGGCACGGGTCCCTGCGTAGGTCCCCTCCCGTCGGCCATGGCGGCGATGGAGTGGGCGGCGAGCAGGCCCTCGGTCTGGGGCGGCGCCGGCGGGGGCGGCGTGAAGAAGTGCTGCACCGCGGCCACCGGGTCTTTCCAGACGCTGGGCGGCGGCGGCGGCGGCGGACGGCCCGCGATCTGGGCGGCCAGGCCGTCACGGACGGAGTCGTAGTCGATCACCCGCGCCAGGGCCGGTTGGTCGTTGTTGCGCGCCGCATCCCGGAGCGAACGGAACGTCCACCACGGGGCGGTGACGAAGAAGCCGACCGCCACGAGGATCGCGATCAGGAAGATGGTTCCGAGCCGCATGATGGCGTCCGCGTTCGGCCCCGCCTCAAGCGGCCAGGGCCTTTTCCAGGTTCTCGGCCACCTTATCCAAGAAACCCTCGGTGGTCAGCCACGCCTGCTGGTCGCCGACCAGCAGCGCCAGGTCCTTGGTCATGGAGCCGGACTCGACGGTGTCGACCGTCACCTTTTCAAGCGTCGAGGCGAAGTGGGCGAGGGCGACGTTGTCGTCGAGCTTGGCCCTGTGGGCGAGGCCCCGGGTCCAGGCGAAGATGGAGGCGACCGAATTGGTCGAGGTCTGTTCGCCGCGCTGGTGCTGGCGATAGTGGCGGGTGACCGTGCCATGGGCGGCCTCGGCCTCCACGGTGCGGCCGTCCGGCGTCATCAGCACCGACGTCATCAGGCCGAGCGAGCCGTAGCCCTGGGCCACCGTGTCGGACTGCACGTCGCCGTCGTAGTTCTTGCAGGCCCACACATAGCCGCCAGACCACTTCAGCGACGCGGCCACCATGTCATCGATCAGCCGGTGCTCGTAGGTGAGGCCGGCGGCGGCGAACTGGTCCTTGAACTCGGTCTCGTAGACCTCCTGGAAGATGTCCTTGAAGCGCCCGTCATAGGCTTTGACAATGGTGTTCTTGGTGGAGAGATAGAGCGGATAGTTGCGCCCGAGGGCGAAGCGGAACGAGGCGTGGGCGAAGTCGCGGATCGAGGCGTCCAGGTTGTACATCGACATGGCCACGCCCGAGCCTGGGAAGTCGAACACCTCGCGCTCGATCTTGTCGCCATTCTCGCCGGTCCAGGTGAGGGTCAGCTTGCCTTTGCCGGGCACAAGGAAGTCGGTGGCGCGGTACTGATCGCCATAGGCATGGCGGCCGATGATGATCGGCTTGGTCCAGCCGGGAACCAGCCGCGGCACGTTCTTGCAGATGATCGGCTCGCGGAAGATCACTCCGCCCAGGATGTTGCGGATGGTGCCGTTCGGCGACTTCCACATCTGCTTGAGGCCGAACTCCTTCACCCGCGCCTCGTCGGGGGTGATGGTGGCGCACTTCACCGCCACGCCATGCTTCTTGGTCGCCTCGGCGGCGTCGATGGTGATCTGGTCGTTGGTCTCGTCGCGCTTCTCGACGCTGAGGTCGAAGTAGTCGAGCTCGATGTCGAGGTAGGGGAAGATCAGCTTGTCCTTGATCCACTTCCAGATGATGCGGGTCATCTCGTCGCCGTCGATGTCGACGACGGGGTTCTGCACCTTGATCTTGGCCATGGACTGATGGGTCTCCGGAGCGGGCGTCGGATGGAAGCGCGCAGCCTATAGACGCTGACGATGACGGCCGGAAGACCCCGCCACTGCTCCTAGTCGGCCGTTCCGCCTTCGAGCCACCGCCTCCCCCGCGCATAGAGCGCCTCTACCTCCTCGCCGGTGAGGCCGGGCATGTCCGTCTTCACGGCGAAGCCGACCTCGGTCTGCAGATAGGCCAGGTGGCGGTAGCCGGCAGGGAAGCGGCTGAGGATCTCCTGGTCGAGCTCGAGCCGCACGGCTGGATCGACCGGGTCCATGCGGTCCTTCTCATAGATCGGCTGGCGCAGCACCACGCCCCAGCGTCCGTCGCGCTTTTCCATGAAGTCGTAGAAGCGGCCGGTGCAGACCACATCCACCAGCACCCTGTGCACGAGCGCCCGTTGGTTGATGGTCATCTTGGTCTGGGCGATGGCCCGGTCGCCCTCCAGGTCGATGGAGGCTCCGCCGAGGAAATGCAGGATCGAGACGCCGCGCTCGAATCCCTCACGCGAGACCTTGATGAACTCCGTCGCGGACCCTTGGAACCAGGTCGCCATCATCCTCCCGTCGTCGTGCCAGCAGGTGGCGAACCGCTCCCAGTCGCCGGCGTCGCGCCAGACCGCCCAGTTCTCGATCACCTCGCGGATGGCGAGGCGCTCGGCTTGATCGCGTGACAGGTCAGGCATGGCCCTCTAATCCTCCGCTCGCCTTGCCCGACCTAGACCCACAGCCCCCCGCCGTCATCCTCAACGAGCCGCAGCTGGCGGAGAACATCGGCGCGGTGGCCCGGGCCATGGCCAATTTCGGCCTCTCCGATCTTCGCCTGGTGCGCCCCCGCGACGGCTGGCCCCAGGAACGCGCCTGGGCTTCCGCCTCGGGCGCCAACTGGCCGCTCGATGGCGCCAGGGTGTTCGAACGGCTCGAGGACGCCATCGCCGATCGGCAGTATGTGCTGGCCACCACCGCGCGGCCGCGCGAGCTGCGCCTGCCGATCCTGACCCCCCGCGAGGCGGCCGGCGAGCTGCACGCCATGACCCGCGCGGGCCAGGCCGTGGCCCTGCTCTACGGCGGCGAACGGGCGGGGCTGGAGACCCGCGACATCGCCCTCTGTCAGGGCGTCATCACCATCCCCATCGATCCAAGGTTCCATTCGCTGAACCTTGCCCAGGCTGTTGTGGTCACTGCCTACGAATGGCGGATGACGGTGCTCGACCGGCCCGCTGTCAGCTTCGGAAAGAACCAGGTCCCTCCCGCCGAGCAGGCGGTGCTGGAAGGCTTTTACGGCCAGCTGGAGGGAGAGCTGCACGCGGCAGGCTTCTTCCACCCGCCCGAAAAGACCCCCAGCATGATCAACAACCTGCGCGCCATCTTCACCCGCTCCAGCCTTTCAGAGCAGGAGGTACGGACCCTGCGCGGCGTGGTGACGGCCCTCTCAAAGGGACGCGGGAAGGTGCTCGAGAAGCTGGCGGCCAAGCGCCGCGCAAGAGAAAGTCACGATTGACTCTCTGAGCCCCGATCCTCATACACGCCGCTTTCCCGCGGCCGGGCTCGCTCGGCGGCGCTGGGAACTATGACGGGTGATGCGAAGCCGCCGTTGAGATCGCCGCTCCGATTGGGGAGCAGCCGGCCCGCGTCGAGTATGAAAAGGGACAGCCATGTCCAAGCGCCATAGCGCGAAGTACAAGATCGACCGCCGGATGGGCGAAAACATCTGGGGTCGTCCGAAGTCGCCGGTCAACCAACGCTCCTACGGCCCGGGCCAGCACGGCCAGCGGCGCAAGTCCAAGGTCTCGGACTTCGGCCTTCAGCTGAAGGCCAAGCAGAAGCTGAAAGGCTACTACGGCAACATCACCGAGCGACAGTTCAAGAAGATCTACACCGAGGCGGCGCGCCAGAAGGGCAACACCTCCGAGAACCTGATCGGCCTGCTCGAGTCGCGGCTGGACGCGGTGGTCTACCGCGCCAAGTTCGCCCCGACCCCCTTCGCCTCGCGCCAGATCGTCAACCACGGCCACATCCAGGTGAACGGCCGCCGGGTGAACATCGCCTCTTACCAGGTGAAGCCGGGCGACGTCGTCGAGGTGCGCGAGCGCTCGCGCAACATGGCCCTGATCCTGGAGGCGCAGCAGTCGTCCGAGCGGGAGACCCCCGACTACATCGAGGTCGACGCCAAGCACCTGCAGGCCAAGTTCGTGCGTGCGCCGGACCTGGCGGAAGTGCCCTATGCGGTGCGGATGGAGCCCAACCTGGTCATCGAATACTACGCCTCCTGATCAGGCCGCGTAGCCAAAGACGCCGAGGGCTCCCGCGAGGGAGCCCTTTTCGTTTGGGGAGACGGTCGCGGACGGCGCCCTATTGCGCCTCGAGCACGCCCTGCTCGGCCAGGAACGGCTTCAGCTCGCCGGCCTGGAACATTTCCTTGATGATGTCGCAGCCGCCGACGAATTCGCCCTTCACATATAGCTGCGGGATCGTCGGCCAGTCGGAATAGGCCTTGATGCCCTGGCGCAGCTCGTCGCTGGTGAGCACGTTGACCGTGGCGTAATCGACCCCGACGTGGTCGAGGATCTGCACCACCAGGGCGGAGAAGCCGCAGGCGGGCTGCTCGGCGTTGCCCTTCATGAACAGGACCACGGGGTTCTCCGCCACCGTCTGGGCGATGAAGGAGTGGACGGGCGAAGTCTCTACGGACGCGTCGGTCAAGGCGGAACCCTCTGAGTGCGACCAAGAGCTAGGCGCCCGACCCACTCTGGTCAAGCGGTCCGCCGAGCCTCGCTCTCCGCTAGGGATGAAAACCGCGCCATTTCGATCTGGGCGGCCACGGCCGGCGGGAACTCCCGCTCCGGCGCCGCGGCCAACTGCTCCAGATGCTCGATGGAGCACACCTTCACCTGCACGGAGGCGAGGCTGGGCTCGGTAAGGGCGTAGGCGAGGCAGATCTCCTCGCTGGTCCAATCCTTGGTCTCGTTCAGAAAGGAATAGCCGCCGGTGCCGGCCAGGGGATTGTCTCGCTCCCTGGGCCTGGGCCTGATCAGGGCCTCGAGCTGCTCTTTCGGGTAACAGCCATAGCCGAAGACGGCCATGTCGGTGGCCACGGCGCTGCGAACGCGACGGCGCTCGGTCCAGCCCGAGAGCAGCGAAAACTCAGTGGCCAGCAGGTCCAGCTGCCCCGATGCGATCAGTGGGTCGACCGCCTCTGTAGAGCCGTGGACGCCGAGCGCGCGAACCAATCCCGCCGACTTCAGCGCCCCCAGCTCCTTGACCCCCTGGGACGAGCTCAAGGCCCGCGGGTCGAGCATGGCCGCATCGAGGTACTCGAGGCCGGTGGCCGCGACGGTGGCGCGAATCTGGCCGGCCACCGCTTCGAGCGAGGCGGCCCGGCCCGGGTGCACGGCCAGGCGCAAGGCCACGAACACCATTCGCCGTTCAACCGCGGCCAGGGCCTCGCCGAGGCCTTCGCCGAGCACGGGATCCAAGGCGCGGATCTCGAAGCCACTGATGCCGCACTCGAGCGCCGCATAGATCAGGGGTATCCAGTCCGCCGGCCTGCGGCGCGCGGGATCGGGCTCCAGGATCAGCGAGACGGCGGAGACGACCTGCCCCCTCGCCCCCAGGGGACGATAGCGCATGTGCGCCCCTCAGCTTTCCGGCGGCGCCAGGGTCTCCAGCGCGAGGGCGTGGATCTCGCCGCCTACCCGGCCGCCCAGAGCCTGGTAGACGAGCTGGTGCTGGCGCACGCGGGTCAGGCCCTTGAAGGCCTTGGAGACGATGCGGGCGCGGTAATGGTCGCCGTCCCCGGCCAGGTCATCGACCGCGATCTCGGCGTCGGGAAAGGCGTCCTGGAGACGACTGTGCAGCTCTTGCTGTGAGATCGGCATGGCGGACTGAACCGGGGAGTCTGGAGGGGGAAAAGAGCGGAGAAACCTTAAGAAAGCCGTGTCGGCCAGAGACTCAACGCATCCGCTCGCAAGTTGCAACCACACCAAATCTTAAGCCAGGCCGACGATGCTCGCGCCAGCCTCGGGGGTTGGAAAGGGCGAGATGGGCGTCTCTGCCAGGACGGTCACGGCCACGCGCACACCGCGCGCAGGCCGCCGTGCGCCCACCGAGCTCGAAGCCATCAAGGCCTTCGTCGAGAACACGGCGCTGGCCGTGGCGATGACCGACAATGACCTGCGTTTCGTGGCGGTCAGCCCGCGATGGGAGGCCGACTTCGGCTTCGCAGGCCGATCCATGATCGGCATGACCTCCTACGAGGTCGCCCCCGACACCGAGAAGTTCAAGGCCGCTCACCGGCGGGTGCTGGCCGGCGAGCAGCTGCGTGGCGAGCCGGAATTGCTCACCCTGCCCAACGGCGAGACTCGATGGATGAGCTGGAGCGCCAGCCCCTGGTGCGAGAAGGACGGTCGCACCGGCGGCATGCTGCTGATCTCCCGCGACATGACCGACCTGGTGGAGGCCCAGGACGACGCCCGCCGCAGCCGTACGCTCGCCTCGATGGTCGTGGAACACTCCCCCCTGCCGATGGTGGTCAAGGACGCCGAGGGCCGGGTGCTGGTCATCAACCGGGCGATGCAGAAGCTCTACGGCGTGCAGGAGCACGAGCACCGCGGCCGCAACGTCTACGAGGTGATGTCCAAGGAGGACGCGCGACTGGTCGCGGACGAGGACCGCAGGGCGTTGGAGTCCGGCGAGACCATCGTGGTGGAGGAGCACCGTTCGCTGCCCGGCTTCGACGCGCCGCGGGCGATCCGCAAGACCAAGGCGGCCATCCGCGGTGAAGACGGCGCCGCCTATCTGATCGCCATCAGCGAAGACGTCACCGAGGCCAGGCGGACACAGGACGCGCTTGAGAAGACCCGGGCCTTCCTGGAGACGGTGATCGACAACATCCCGGTCGGCCTGACCGTGAAGACGGCCAAGGACGGACGCCTGATCCTGGCCAACCTGGCGGGGAACCGGATCTTCGGCTTCGACGGGGCCGACGAGAACGTCGGCCGGACCAACGAGGACGTGTTCGACGGCGAGATGGCGGCGCGATTCTCCGAGCGCGAGCGGGAGCTGGTGCGCACTGGCGAGAGCCGGCTTTACGAAAACGACCCGATCCCCACCCGGAATGGCGTTCGCTACGTCAACCAGTTCAAGGCTCTGATCCGCGGCGGTCATGACGACGACTACATCCTGACCATCACCGAGGACGTCAGCACCCGGAAGCAGGCCCTGGATGAGGTCGAGCGCACGCGTGCGTTTCTGGAGACCGTGATCGAGAGCATGCCCGCCGGCATCACCGTCAAGGACGCCTCGACCGGCAAGGTGCTGATCACCAACCCTGCGGTGGAAGCCATCTACGGGGTGGAGCGGCGCGCGAACATCGGCAAGTCGGTGGAAGAGATCTTTCCGTCGGAGCTGGCGGAGCGCGTCCGGCGACAGGACTTGGAGGTGATCGCCCTCGGCGGGGCGCACGTCTACGACGACCAGCCCGTGGAGACGCCTTCGGGCCGCAAATTCCTGCGCCGCAAGAAGGTGCTGATTCCTGGCAGCGACGGCCCCGATTACCTGCTGTCGATCTCCGAGGACGTCACCGACCGCAAGCTCGCCCAGGACGCGCTGGAGGGGGCGCTGCACCGCGCCGAGGCGGCCAGTGTCGCCAAGAGCGAGTTCCTGGCCAACATGAGCCACGAGATCCGCACACCGCTCAATGGGGTTCTCGGCCTCGCCGACGCGCTGGCCCGCATGGAGCTGACCCCGCCGCAGCGCGAGATCGTGGAGATGATCGTGAGCTCCGGCCAAGCCCTGACCGGCATCCTCAGCGACGTGCTGGACCTGGCCAAGGCGGAGGCCGGCCAGCTGGAGCTGGCGGCCGAGCCCTTCAGCCTGCGCGAGACGATCGGCTCGGCCGCCTTCCTGTTCGAGACGGTGGCCCGCGACAAGGGCGTTGGATTCCGCGTTCATTTCGATCCGAAGGGACCGGACCGGCTGATGGGCGATCCCCTGCGCATTCGCCAAGTGGTGTCCAACCTGATCAGCAACGCAGTCAAGTTCACCAACGAGGGCGAGATCGCCGTCAGTGTCGCCTGCCGCGTCGGCGCCGACGGCTCGGCCCGGCTCAGCGTCAAGGTGGAGGACACGGGCCCCGGCTTTTCTGAAGAGCTCCGTGCCAGGCTGTTCAGCCGCTTCGAGCAGGGCGACGGCTCGATCACTCGCCGCTACGGCGGCACCGGCCTCGGCCTCTCCATCGCCAGCTCCTTGGCTCAGAAGATGGGCGGCCAGATCGACTGCCGCGCCCGGCCGGGCG
>FTGB01000230.1_pt1 | contig 15482 bp, 16 predicted proteins | sample 1640641 | NCBI WGS metagenome assembly FTGB01 (sample SAMEA3914789, study PRJEB12502) | metagenome | biome: forest; material: soil | place: Canada | collected 2011-07-03 | depth 0.3 m | reverse complement strand
TCGATGTGGCTCTCGAGCGCGATCACGCCCTTGGACTTCATGGTCTTGGTGAGCAGGAACAGCAGCGAGAGCAGGTCGCGGTAGTCGCCCGGCTTCCACTTGGGCCCGGCGAAGGCCTTGGCGACGCCGCCGCCCGTGCCCTTGATCACGGTCATGGAGTTGGAGATCAGGAAGGCGGCCGCGCCGGCGCCGCCGATGGCCATCAGCTCGTGCGGCAGGGCGGACATGATCACCGCCAGCTTGCCGCCGGAGATGATGAAACTGCCGAACACCATCGAGAACAGCACGACGATGCCGATGACCTGGAACATGATCCCGCCCGAGTGATTACCGGGCGAGAGTCCCCGTTAATGCTTAATTCCGCGTTTGCGCAGACGCGCAGACGCGCTGACGCTAAGCGGTGAGCGCCCTGACCTGGTCGAGCGTCAGGTGGCCGTCGCGGGGGCGGCCGGTGGAGAGCTGCCAGTCCCTCAGGGCCTTGCGCGAGCGCTTGCCCATGTCGCCGTCGAGCTTGCCGGAATAGAGGCCGAGCCGGGCCAGGGCGGCCTGGGCGGCGATCCTGGACTCCATCGGCAAGGCCGGCTCGGGCGGCCAGGTCCGACGGTAAGGAACCCGGCCGGCGGCGAGCTCGGCCAGCAGCGATACGCCCACGGCGTACGGCAGGCTGGGATTGTAGGCCTCGAAGGCGGAATAATTGGGGAAGGCCAGGAAGGCCGGGGCCTCGATGCCTGCAGGCAGCATGAGCACGGCAGTCGCCCCCTGGTCGGCCGCGCTCCAAGGCTCGCCCGACGCGCGGCGCACGCCAAGCGCCTCCCAGGCGCCGGGGCTGAGGGCGGTGACCTCCGGCTCGACCTTGCGCCAGTCGATGACGTCGGGGAGCGTCGCCTCCTCGAGCCAGCTCATCCCCCGCTGCCAGCCGGCCGATTGGGTCAGATGCCTGGCGGTCGAGGCCAGGGCGTCCATGGCGTCGCCCCAGACGTCGATGCGGCCGTCGCCGTCGAAGTCGGCGCCGTACTTCAGATAGTTGGTCGGCATCAGCTGGGTCTGTCCGAGGGCCCCGGCGTAGGACCCGATCAGCCGCGCGCGCGGGACCACCCTGCTCTGCAGGATCTTCAACGCGGCCACGAACTCAGCGCCCCAGTCCGAGCCTCCCGAGCCCGCGGCCCCGTGGGTCGCGGTGGCCCGCAGCACATCGCGGTCGCCGATGTTGCCGCCGTAGTCCGACTCCATGCCCCAGAACGCCACCAGGGGTCCCGGAGGCACGCCCAGGCGGATTTCGACCTCCTGCAGCTGGGGCATGGCGAGGAACTTGGCGCGGGCCCGCTTGCCGCGGCCGGTGAGCAGCCGCTGCACATAGTCGGTGACGGACTGGTTGATCTCCGCCGCGGCCGCCCGGCGGGCGATGACCACCGGATCGGGCCTCAGCCCCTGCAGCGCCAGGTTCCAGGTGTCGGACGTGACCCCCTCGCCCAGCGCCCGCGCGCGCATCTCGCCAACCCAATCGTCGAAACGGCCCTGGGCCAGCAGTTCGGAATCGTCGCTCCCGGACAGGATGTTCTGGGCCAGGGCGGCCGGCGCGGCGGCGAGTGCGGCCGCGCCCAGGATCAGCTCTCTTCGCCTCATGTGGGGAGTCTAAGGCGCCGACTCTGAAGATTGAACAACGGACGCGGCGATCACGGCGTCAGGCTGGAGGCGAGCCCGAGACCGGCCGCCTGGGCCTCCAGGCTGTGGGCGAGATCGGGCGTCAGATGTCCATCGGCGACCCGGCCGGTCTTGGCCTGCCAGCTCCGGAGCGCCGCGCGGGTCTGGGCCCCGATGCGGCCATCGGCGGGGCCGGGGTCGTAGCCCAAGGCCTTGAGCGAAGCCTGGGCCCCCGTGCGGTCGTCGCTGGAGAGCGGCGCTTCGACGGGCCAGCTGGCGACCAGGGGTGAGGCGTCCTCGACACCGTCGGCGATCAGTCCCACGGCCAGGGCGTAGCTGACCGAGTTGTTGTACTGGCGGATCACGAAGTGGTTGGGGAAAGCGAGGAAGGCGGGGCCGGCCGCGCCCGCGGGAACGAGCAATTGGGCGGGCGAGGCGGCGTCGGCCGCGGGCCAGGGCTTGCCGTCGGCTCGCTGCACTCCCTTGGCGGCCCACCAGGACGGCGGCTGCTTCGGCCCCTCGGCCAGCGAATAGTCGAAGCCGGGCGGCGCGCGGACCTCGCGGGCCCAGTCCCCGCCGGCATGCCAGCCGGCCAGCTTCAGAAGGTTGGCGCTGGATCCGAGGGCGTCGGGCGGCGAGGTCCAGATGTCGACGCGGCCGTCGCCGTCGATGTCGACGCACTTGGCCAGATATTCGCTGGGCTCGAACTGGGTCTGGCCCATGGCCCCCGCCCAGGAGCCCTTCAGCTCCGCACGCCTGATCTTCCCTGCGGCCAGCACACGCAGGGCGTCGGAAAGCTCGGTCTCCGCCCAGCCGCGCCGCCGGCCATCGGCAGCCAGGGTGGCCAGCGAGCGGATGACGTCATAGTCGCCCGAGTCCAGGCCGTAGCCGCTCTCCAGGCCCCAGATGCCGATCAGAATCCCCGGATCGACGCCATAGCGGCTGCGGATCAGCTCGAGCCACCTCGCCTGTTCCGCCTTGTGGATCCGTCCCTGGGCGATGCGCGCGGCCGATGCGGCCGCCTTGATGTAGTCGCCCACCGGGCGGGTGAACTCGGGCTGCTTGTGGTCGGCGGCCAGCACGCGAGGGTCGGGTGTGGTGTCCTTCAACTGCTCGCGCACCAGTGCCTCGGGAAGGCCGGACGCCATGGCGCGGGCGAGGAAGGCTTGCGACCAGGCGTCGAAGGCCGCATCGCCCGAGCGGCTCACCGGCGCCGGAGCGACGGTGTTCAGGAAGGCGGCGGGATCGGACAGGCCCGCGACGCCGGTGAAGAGGAACAGCCGTCGATCCATGCTGACGCGAACGGCTCCCCTGCCCCGCGCCGGGCCCGTGCGCCCGCGCTGGAGGACCTAGCAGAAACGGCGCCAAGAGTAATTCGGCTCCGATCAGCCGCCCGCCTTCGAAGCCTTGGCCGCTGGCGCGCGGGGATGACCGTTCGATACCTCAGCTTCGTTGACTTCAGCCTGGCTCCGACCTATATGCGCGCGCTCTCAAGTCACCTGAGCCGGCCTTGTCCCGGCGCCTGAAAGACGCCGCCATGAAGGTCAGAAGCTCGCTCAAGTCCCTGAAGACCCGCCACCGCGACTGCAAGGTCGTGCGCCGCAGGGGCCGCGTCTACGTGATCAACAAGACCAATCCCCGGTTCAAGGCCCGCCAGGGCTGATCCGGTAGGCGCCTGTCGCGCCCATAGCGTTGGAGATGGTTCGCGCCGATGAGCGATGAGCCTAAGCCCGATCTCGACACCCTCCGATCGCGCCTTTCCATGCTCAAGCTCGAGCACAACGACCTCGACGCCGCCGTCAGCGCGCTCGAGGTCCTGGCCGGTCCCGACCAGATCCAGATCGCGCGGCTGAAGAAGAAGAAGCTCGCCCTCCGGGATGAGATCAGCCGCATCGAGGACATCCTGTTCCCCGACATCATCGCCTGATCCCTGTCTAGATGATCGCCACGCCGTAGCTGCGGGCGGCGAACAGCAGAAGCCCGAAGGCGACCAGCGACGAGGACACCACGTCGATCACCAGGGGCCTTGGCAGGGTCAGCCGCCATCGCGCCAGCAGGGCCACTGTCCCCACCACCACCAGCACCACCGCCATCTGGCCGATCTCGACCCCGATGTTGAAACCGAAGATCAGCTCGGCCAGCCGCCCCTTGGGCAGCCGCTCGTCGAGCAAATTGGCGGCGAAGCCGAAGCCGTGGATCAGCCCGAACACCAGGGTGACCACCAGCCGGATGCGCGCGGCGTCCTTCAGGTGTCCAGAGAGCATCAGGTAGTTGGAGGCGAAGAGCCCGGCGCCCAACAGCAGCAGCACCGGCAGGCCGCCCAGCCCGATCATCCGTCCGAAGGCCATCAGCACCAGCAGCCCCACGATCGAAAGGCCGACGATGGCCGGCTTGCCCGAGGCGACGGCGATGTTCTCGGCCCCCACCACCGCGATGGTCAGCCCGATCAGGGCGTCGATGTACTCCGGGTGGGGGCGGATGATGCCGGTGACGGCCAGGGCCAGGGTCAGGCTGTGGCCGATGGTGAAGCCGGTCACCACGAATAGCAGGTCGCGCAGCCGCCGAGCGATGATGATGAAGCCCAGGATGAACGACATGTGGTCGATGCCGGTGAAGATGTGCATCATCCCCATCTTCACGAAGTCGAAGAAGCTGGCGTTCTGCAGCTTGCCGCCGCCCGAGGTGCTGGCGCTCAGGGTGCGCTCGTCGTTGGTGATCAGCTGCTCGACGAAGTCGCCGTTGGCCGTGACCACCTGGGCGAAGGTCACGTGCGAGGGCACCAGGTCGAAGAAGGCGTCCGAGTGCAGCTTCATGTCCTTGGACGAAGGGCAGCGGAAGGTCAGCTCGAAGCGCCGGAAACCCGGTGCGGCGGCCGCGGACTGCACCGGCCCCGCCCGCAGGCAGGGCCTCTTGTCGTTGAGCACCGAAAGTCGCGCCGCGAGATAGGCGCCGAGGCGGGTGTCCGAGGGCGCCGCCCCATCCGGTCCGGCCAGCCGCTTGGCCTCGATGTCCGGCACGCTGAAGGTCACGTGCACCGAGTTGGCCACTACCCGCCAGACCGAGTGGGTCTCGCTCTTGGTATGGGCGGACGCGGGGGCGGCGAGGAGGATTAGGAACAGCGTCAGGACAAAGGCGCCGAGAGGCTTTGCGTGGTTCGAGACGCGCTCTCGCGAGCGCTCCTCACCATGACGAACATCTTTGCGATCCACCCTCCTCGTCATCCTGAGGAGGTCGCGCAGCGGCCGTCTCGAAGGACGCAGGGCAGACCTGCCCCTCACTTCCTGAACTCCGGGGCCAGGGTGATCTCGGCCCGGCTCTTCAGGTACTTCAGGTTGGCGCGCTCGTTCGTCTCGCGGGCGTCCTTCTTGAAGTCCTGCCAGACCTCGTCCTGGGCCTTGGCGAAGTCGAGCTTCACCGAGGCGACGCGCTTCTTCACCACCACCACGTGGATGCCGTCGGGCTGTTTGACCGGCGCCGAGGCCTGGCCGGCTTTGAGGTCCTTGACGGCGGCATAGATCTCCGGGCCGAGCTTGGCCTTCACCGCGAAGTCGAAGTTGTCGCCGGCGTCGATGCGGCCCGAATCCTTCAGGCCGTATTTGGCCTCGACGGCCGCCAGCGCCGCGCCGCCGCTGAGCTCCGCTGACGCCTTCTGCGCCTTGGCGACCGCGTCCTCGACCTTGCCCGTGCCGATCGGCATGGCGAGGTCGACCACCTGCATCACCCCGTCGGTGGAGTACTTATCGATGTGGCGCTGGTAGTAGTCCTGAAGCTGCTGCGGCGTCGGCTGCTGGGCGATGACGTCGGCGTCGACCTGCAGGTTCACCCCCGCGACCTCGGCCGCGCGCACATCCGGATCGCTGGCGGCAAGGTCGACTTCCAGGCCCCGTTGCACCAGCAGCTCCTCGTCGAGCATCTCGTTCAGCACCTTCAGCCGCTGTTCGCGGGTGGTCTGGTCGAAGGGGACGCCGGCCTCGATCTGGGTCTGGGTGCGGAAGTCCGAGCGCAGGATCTGCCGGCCGTTGACCAGGGCCACGTCCTCGGGCGGGAAGGATTTCACAGTGGTGCCCTTGGCGGTGAACAGGGCGAAGCCGGCGAGCGCCAGGCCGAGCACAGCGCCAAACGCATAGATCAAGAGCGAGCGGCGCGGGCCGACCTTCAAGACGCTCCAACGCCGCGCGAGCCAGTCGTCGATCGGATCGTGCGGCTGCTGCAGATTCGTCATGGGGCCTTGGCTCCCTGCGCCTTGGGGCCTTGCGAGACCTGGTGGATGTAGACCGCGAGCGCGCGGATCACCTTTGGCTTCAGCTTGCCGATCCACGCGGGGCAGAGGCCATGCCGGCCGCTGTAGATCGACTGATAGACCGTCTTGAAGTCCCCGCCGTAGAGCCAGTCGGCGTCGGTGAAGGCGGGGGCGCCGTAGTCCGGATTGCCGGCCGCGTCCGAAGAGTGGCAGTCGTAGCAGACGCCCTTGGTCTGGAAGATCTTGGATCCTCGCGCCACCGCGGCCTGGTCCTTCTGCGGGCGGGTGATGTTGAGCACGAAGGTCGCGGCGTCGGAGACCTCGGCCGCGGAGAGCTGCATGTTGCGCCCGATCGGCGGCATGTCGGTGATGTTGCGCGCCTTCGCGTCGCCCGAACGGATGCCGTAGAGGATGGTCCGCTCGACGTCGCCGACGCCTCCGAAGTCGTAGAGCCAGATGCGGTCGGAGAGGTTCGGCGCGCCCTTGGCCTGGTTCCCCTTCATGTCGGCGCCGTGGCAGGTGGCGCAGTGGGCGGCATAGGCGGGCTTGGCGAGGTCGGTGGCATAGCGGACCAGTTCCGCGTGCTGGGGGACCTGGTCGGCGTCGGTCTCCAAGAGCCGCACCGCCATCAGGTGCTCGTGGACGGCGCCATAGATCAGGACCGCAACCAGCAGCCCAGCGGTGACGCCGATCCAGGGCCAGTAGCCGCGCACGCCGGGACGCGCCCTAGAAGGCGGTCATGGTGAAGCCGATCCACCGCCCGCAGATGATGATCGCAATCCATAGCGTCAGGGAGAGGCCGCCCGCCAGCTTCGCCGCGACCGGCGTGTGGGGAGACTCGTCCCACCTCTCGATCCCCCGCGAGGTGATCACGTGGAACACCATCATGTTGAGGAAGGCCACGACCAGGAGCGCCATCTTGCTCAGGAAGAAGGTGTTGTGCGCGTACTTCACGGCATTGGAGGAGAACAGCAGTCCTCCGGTGATCGCCGCCAGGACGAACACCACCCAGGTGAAGGGCAGCACCTCCCCGGTGAGGCGGCTCACAGCCCGGCTCCTGGAGGCGACGCCGAGCAACCTGAGGTCGACGATGCCGATCGAGCCGACCACCAGGCAGATGCAGAGGACGTGGACGGACTCCACCCAAGGGACCAGGCTGCCGTTCTCGCGGATCGCGGTGCCGACTGGCGAGTCGTAGAGCCATTGGAACAGGGGCGTGGGGTCCATGGCCTATTCGCCCGAAGTGTTCATGTAGGCGATCCAGCGCCCGGCGAAGACGATGCCCACCCAGAGCAGCAGCGAGATCACCGCCAGCACGCGTCCCGAGACGCGGTGGCCTGGGGTCAGCTCCCAGTAGGCTGGGTCCTTGAGTGTGGGCCGCTGCAGGATGAGGGTGGTGATGATCGCCAGCACAAGCAGCGTCATCTTGGTCAGGAAGGCGGGGTTCTCCAGAGAGCGGGTCGGCTCTCCAGTGATCAGGATGGACCCCGAAATCAGCAGCACCACCAGGGTCGGCCAGATCCAGGTCAGGAAACGCGACGTATAGGCGGCTGTCGGCTGGTCCCTGCCGATCACGCCCAGGAGCCTCAGGTCGACCATGAAGGCCGAGGAGACCACGATGGCGATGCAGAGGATGTGCACCGACTGCACGGCAGGGATGATCCAGGACACGTTCTGGATCACCAGGCTCACGGGCGTCTGCCCGAGCCATTCGGCGAATGCGTGCAGGGTCATCGCCTCCGAAACTCCTGGACCTCTCCCCCCTCTAGTACGGCGCGCAGGGGCGCGACCCTCAGGGAGACTGACTTCGCTTCGGTTCCGGCCGGGGGCTTGTCAAGCGCCGAACCGCTCCCCAGATCGACTATCAGGCTTCCTGGTATCCAGGTATGATATAATTTAAGAGCTCGCGGGATCGGCTGCCTTGATCCCGCCCGTCCTTGGAGCGACACTTTGGCCATGAAGAAACTCGCCCCCCTGATGACGATCGCCGCCGCGCTGATGCTGCTTGCGGCTGCGCCGGCCCTGATGGCCGCGGCCCGCTACCAGACCGCGGTGTTCGCCGGCGGCTGCTTCTGGTCGATGCAGCACGACATGGAGCACATCCCCGGCGTGGTCTCCACCGAGGTCGGCTACAGCGGCGGCCACCTGAAGAACCCGACCTACAACGACGTGGTCACCGAGACGACGGGCCACTACGAGTCGATCAAGGTCACCTACGATCCGGCCAAGATCAGCTACGCCCAGCTGCTGACGAAGTACTTCCACACCACCGATCCCACCGATGATGGCGGAGCCTTCTGCGACCGCGGCGCGTCCTATCGCCCGGCGATCTTCGTCGCCGGAGCGACGGAGCGGAAGGCGGCCGAGCAGGCCAAGGCCCAGGCGGCGGCGCAGCTCAAGAAGAAGATCGCGACCCAGATCCTGCCGCTCGGGCCGTTCTACGCCGCCGAGGATTATCACCAGCACTATTCCGACAAGAACCCCGGCTCCTATGGCGTCTACCGCCAGGGCTGCGGCAAGGACCGGGTGCTCAAGGCGCTGTGGGGCTAGGCGCGGGCTTGTAGCCTTCCCCCAGCATAAGCTGGACGACGCGGGCCTTCTTGCCGCCCAGCGGCAGGGTCCACTGACCGATCCGGGTGATGCGGGCGAAGTCGCCGGGCAGGCCCGGCTTTTCCGGCAGCCCCTGGGTCTCGGCGATCAGCACCCGTCCGGCCTCGGCCGGGGTCAGGGGCTCGGACAGCTCCGCCTCGTTCAGGGCCTTGGCGGCCGGACGTATCCTGAGGGGGATTGAGCCCGGCGCCTCGAACTGGCGGCGGCCGTAGTAGGCCAGGGCGTTGAACATGTAGCGGTCCTCGACCGCCACCGCCGTCAGACCGCCGTGGGCCGCCGCGGCGCGGGCCGCGGAGGTCACCAGGGCCGCCGTCGTGTCCCAGCCCCTCACCCGCGCCAGGCGCCGGCCGTTCCCGGTCGCGTCAGCGATCTGCGGGGCCGCCAGCACGGCCAGCAGCAGCCCCGCCACCGCCCCCTGCAGCGCCAGTGTCGCCGCGATCCAGCCCCCGGCCCGCCACCGGAGCAGCCAGGCCGCCGCCAGCACGGCGCCCGGCAGGTAGGAAACGGCGGCCCAGTGGGCATGGGCGCGCGAGAGCAGGGCCTGGATGCTGACCAGCACCACCGCCGGCCCCATCAGCCAGAGCAGCATCCGGTCCGCCCGCTCCAGGGCCTTGCGGCGCGCGAAGACGATCAGCCCGATGATCACCGCCACCAGCGGGATGGGGCCGAAGACGCCGAGCTGGTCGAGCTCGAACTCGGCTAGCTTGCCCGGGTGGAGCAAGGTCGCGAGGCTCCATTGGGCGTTGACTTCAGCGGTGTGGGCGACGGTTGCGAACTTGTGGCCGGCCTGCCAGGCGAGGTTGGGGCCGAGCAGGACGAGCAGCACCCCGAGGGTGATCGCCCAGACACCGCCCCGCCAGACTCGCCGCGCCTCACGGTCGGTCAGGGCGTGCAGGGCGGCGCCCACTACGACGAAGACGGCCGCGTACTTGGCCAGGAACGCGAGGCCCAGGGCGGCCCCCAGCGCCGCCGCGACCCATCGCCGGTGCTCCGGCGAGGGCGTCTGGAGGAGCGCCACATAGGCCCAGAGCGCGAGAGCCAGGAACAGCATCAATGGGGCGTCGGTGGCGATGAACAGAGCCGAGACCTGCACCGCCGGCATCAGGCCATAGAGCGCCGCCGCCAGGAGCCCCGCGGCCGGGTTGTAGAGCCGCCGTCCCGCCGGGTAGAGGGCCAGCATGGCCCCGGCGTGCGCCAGGGGGGCCGAGAGCCGCACCCAGGCTTCCCCATCCCCGCCGAGGGCGGTGGTCAGGCGGATCAGCCAGGCGATCAGCGGGGGTTTGGAGACATAGCCCCAATGCAGGCTGCGTGACCAAAGCCAGTACTGGGCCTCGTCGGGGTAGAGCTCGAGCGGGGTGACGAACAGGGCCACGAGCCGCGCCAGGGTCAGGACGGCCGTCAGGACGAGCAGGATGCGCCAGGCGCGCCTGTCATCGAGTGTTTGGACTGGCCCCCCGGTCTCGGCGGTCAGCTGACTCTCGCTAGGCGGTGGCGCGGCGCGCCGGCTTGGGCAGCACGCCGAACGCCCGGCCGACCTTCTCGAACAGGTCCAGCGCCTTGTCGATCTGCTCGAAGGTGTGGGCGGCGCTGACGCTCGAGCGCAGCAGCGGGGTGTTGTTTGGCGTCGCCGGCGGCAGGGCGAGGTTCAGATAGAGGCCGCCGACCAGCAGCGCGTTCCAGAAGCCGATGGCCGTCTCGCGGTCGGGCATGGCCACGGCCACGATCGGATTGGCCTCCGGCCCAGTGGCAAAGCCGAGCTGGGTCAGGCCGTCATAGAGCCTGCGGGCGTTGGCGGTCAGGCGAGAGCGCAGTTCCGGCTCCTCGCACATGCGGTGCAGCGCCTGCAGGGTCGAGGCGATGATGCTCGGCGGCAGGGAGGCGGTGAACATGTAGGGCCGGCTGACGACGCGCAGCAGGTCGAAGTCCGGATGATCGGAGACGCAGAAGCCGCCGACGCTTCCAAGGCTCTTGGAGAAGGTGCCGACGATGAAGTCGACGTCGGCCTCCACGCCCGCCAGCTCGGCCAGGCCCCGGCCCGTCGGGCCCAGGACGCCCATGGAGTGGGCTTCGTCGACCAGCAGATAGGCGCCGGTCTCGCGCTTGACCGCCGCGATCTCCTTCAGCGGAGCAGTGTCGCCGAGCATCGAATAGATGCCCTCGACCACGATCAGCTTGTCGCCGGGCTGGTCGGCCAGGCGCTTCAGGCGCTTGTGCAGGTCCTTGGGGTCGTTGTGGCGGAAGCGGATCACCTCGGCCTGGGCCAGGCGCGATCCGTCGTAGATCGAGGCGTGGCTGTCGGCGTCGATGATCAGGTGGTCGCCGCGGCCCACCAGGGCCGACAGGATCCCGAGGTTGGCCTGGTAGCCGGTGGTGAACACCATGCAGTGCTCGCGGCCATAGAACTCGGCCAGCGACTGCTCGAGCCGCTTGTGGCCGTCATAGCTGCCGTTGGCGATCCGCGAGCCGGTTGTGCCGGTGCCCTGCGCCCGCACGGCCGCGACGGACTTGTCGATGCAGCTCTGGTCGAAGGTCAGGCCCAGATAGTTGTTGGTGCCCAGAAGGATGGTGCGCTGGCCATTGAGCATGCCCTCGGTTGGCGACAGCACCGCATCGAACTTCACGTCGAACGGATTGGCTCCGACGTCGCTCAGCCCGTCGAGCGCGCTCTTCATGGTGGCGTACTTGGCGAGAATGGACATCAGCCCTTGCTCCGCAATTCTTCGATGGCCACTACAAGGTCGCCGACGGTCTCCACCTGGGCCACGCGGTCCAAGGGGATGGAGATGTCGTACTCGTCTTCCAGGGCCATGATGAAGTTCATGATGGCAAGCGAGTCCAGACCCAGGTCTCGGGCGATATTGGTGTCATCCGAGATTTCGACCGTCCGTCCGACCGTCTGACTCAGCGCGGCGGCGATGCCGTCTCGAACGGACCGGGTGGTCGCTTCCATGTGGGGATTCCAAACAGCAAGCTGCAAAGCGGCGGCGCCCCCTTCTGCCGTCCGATCACCTGAGCTGCAAGGTAATGCAGGCTGGCGCGACAAGAAACCCCGTAAATTGCTCCGTCTTTTGACGGTCTTGGGGTGAACCCTTGCCCTGACCTCAGAGCCAGTCCGCCGAGCGGTACCAGGCGACGGCGTCGGCGAATCCCGAGGCCAGGTCGAACCGGGGCTCAGGCCGGTGCGGCGCGAGTTCCTCAGGTCGAACGCCCCAGTCCCCATGCAGCGCCTCGCGCGCCTTGCCGAGGGTCATGATCTGCGCCGGGCCGAGCCGGCCGGTGAGCGAGCCCAAGGCGCCGATCGCCAGGATCGCGGCCCGGGGCGGTGCGAACACCCGTGGCCGCCGGCTCACGGCCCGGGCCGCCTCGCCATAGATGTCGCGCCAAGCGTAGCCAGCGGGCGATCCGTCCGCGAGCGCCCAGACGGCGCCGGCCGCGGGCGCCTCGGCTTCCGCCGCGATCTGGGCGGCCGCGTCGGCGACATGGATCATGGCCAGCCGCGCCGACGGCGGGCCGGGGAGCGGAACTACGGGCAGCCGGTCCACCGCCCGGAACAGCGCCAGGGTCTCGCGGTCGCCGGGGCCATAGATCGCCGGTGGGCGCAGTATGGTCAGCCGCTCGGGCGGGATGATCTCCCGAACGGCCGCTTCGCCGGCGGCCTTGCTCGCGGCGTAGGCCGAAAGCTGAGGTTCCCGGGCCGAGAGGCTGGAGACCAGGACGAAATGGGCTGCGCGGGCGTGTCTGGCGGCGGCCTCAGCCATGCGGCGCGCGCCGTCGACATTGACAGGCAGGAAGCCGGCGGGGGTGCGCGCCTTTACCAGCCCGGCGATGTGGACGATCAGGTCGGCCCCGTGAGCCAGGCGATCCAGGGCTTCGGCGTCCGCCAGCCGGCCGGTGACCACCTCGGCCGCCGGTGGGCGATCCACGTCCGGCCGCGCCAGGATGCGGAGCATCCAGCCTCTGGCGGACAGCGCCTCGCACACCGCCCGGCCCAGGAAGCCGGTGGCGCCGGTCAGGGCGGCGATGCGCCCAGGCATGTTAGGCGGTGACGGCCGCGGCGTCGGTGGTGAACTGGCCGGCTTGGTACATGGCCTTGGCGCGCGAGCGGCTGAGCTTGCCCGAGGAGGTCCGCGGCAGCGAGTGGGCGGGCGCCAGCACCACCTCGGTCTCCACGCCATGGCGCAGGCGCAGACAGCCGGCGATGTCCGTCCTCAGCTTCTCGCGGGCGTCGGGATCGGACGTGCGGCACTGGACGACAGCGACGACCGTCTCCTCGCCTTCGCCGGCCACCGAGAACACCGCCACATCGCCGCTGCGCAGGGCGACGGCTTCGGCCTCGGCGGTCCATTCCAGGTCCTGCGGCCAGACGTTGCGCCCATTGACGATGATCAGGTCCTTGGCTCGGCCGGTGATCACGATCTCGCCGCCCGAGAGGTAGCCGAGGTCGCCGGTGTCGAGCCAGCCGTCGGCTGAGAGCACGCGCTCGGTTTCCTCGGTCTGGCCGAAGTAGGCGCGCATCAGGCTGGGGCCGCGGGCGAAGATGCGGCCGACCCGGCCTTCGCCCAGGGGTTCGCCGCGCTGGCCGCGCACCTCGAGCTCATGGCCGGGCAGGGGGGGGCCGCAGAGGGCGAAGTCGCGGCTGCGACGGGCGCTCTTGGCCGAGGGGACGGCGATCTGGTCGCGCTCCAGCCGGTCGACGTCGAGGGTCTCGGCCCGGAGGCCCAGGTCCAGCGGCGCGAAGCTCAGCGCCAGGGTCGCCTCCGCCATGCCGTAGCTGGCGATGAAGGCCCTGGGATGGAAGCCTGAAGGCGCGAAGCGCTCGGCGAAGGTCTGCAGCACCGGCGGGCGGATCATGTCGCCGCCAATGCCGGCCGCGCGCCACGAGGAAAGGTCCAAGCCCTCGACGTTCATGCTCTCGGCCCGGCGGGCGCAGAGCTCGTAGCCGAAGGTCGGGCTGTAGGAGATGGTGCCGCGGTTGCGCGAGATCAGGTCCAACCACAGCAACGGGCGGCGCACGAAGGCGGCGGTGGGCAAGAGGTCGAGGGAGGCCTGGCTGGCCATCGGGGCCAGGAAGAAGCCGATCAGCCCCATGTCGTGATAAAGCGGCAGCCAGGAGACGGCGCGATCGTTCGGGCCGACCTTGAGGCCGTGGTTGTTGATGGCGAACAGGTTGGCCATCAGCGCCCGGTGGGTCACCGCCACCCCCAGCGGGAAGCGGGTGCTCCCCGAGGAGAACTGCAGATAGGAGATCCCGTCGGGATCGGCGCCCGGCAGATCGCCCGGCGCCGGCTCAGGGGCAAGGTCGGCGTAGGAGCCGGCGATCTCGAGGTTCAGCCCCTCTGCCGCCTCGACCATCCAGTCGCTGAGCGCCTCCGGTCCGAGCGCGGCGCGGGCGCCGGCCGAGATCAGCATCCGGCGGACGTGCTCGATATAGCCCTGCCGGCCGCCGAAGGGCGCGGGCAGCGGCATCGGCGCGGGCGCCAGCCGGGCGTACTGGCAGGCGAAGAAGGCGCGGATGAATTCCGAATCACTTTCCGCCACCAGGCCCACCCGATCGCCCGGCAACAGGCCCGAGGCCAGGAGCCGGCGGCCCAGCAGCAGCGCCTGCTCGCGCAGCTCGCGCCAGGGCAGGGCTTCGGACAGCTCTCCCCTCGGGGAATAGATGTTCACGCCCGTCTCGCACGTCGCCGCGTAGTCGAGCGCTTCAGTGATGGTGGCGAAGTCCGCAGCCCTTAGGGGGCGGTCCGGGGCGGTGGGCGTCGGCGTCATGCTTGACTGTTCAAACTCGGAAAGGCGGGAGGGCGCAAGTGCAAGAGCGCAGCAGGCGAAGCTGTCGCAGGCTCAAGCTCTAGCGTGCGGGTGTGTTGTCGGGGGCGCGGCGCGAGCGCTCGGCGACCCATGGATAGCGGGCGGCTTCGGCCTCGTCATAGCCCAGATCGTAGATGTGGGCGCTGCGCGGACGGGTTTCGCGGTCCTGGTAGTGGGAACCGGTCATGCGGTCGACGAAGGTCGAGGTGATGCCGAAGTTGCCGGTCTCGTTGTGGAAGTGGTGCGCCATGTGGTGCTTCTTGATCCGCCGCAGCCAGGCGCTCCTGGGCGTATAATTCAGATGCTGCACGCAGTGGCAGAACTCGTAGAAGGCGAACAGCACCAGTCCAAGGGCGGCGGCGGCGAGGGCGCCCGGCCACTCGTCGATCAGGTAGCCCAGCGGCAGGGTGGGGGCGAACACCCCGACCAGGGTGTTGCTCGGCGATCCGAACAGCACGTCCAGCCGGTTGGGGTCCTGGTGGTGGTCGTAGTGGATCCGCTTCCAGACGTCGGCGGTCAGCGGGCTCTTGTAGAGCGTGCGGTTGTGCAGGACGAAGCGGTGCAGGGCGTATTCGTAGAAGGGGAAGATGACCAGGGTCGCCACGAGCGTCGCCACGAGACGCCACGGCTCGACCAACACCCCCAGCATCACCGAACCCCAGAGGCAGGCGACGGCAAGGGCCGCGTACAGCAGCACCGACGGATAGGTGGCGTAGGCGACCACGAGCTCGCCCAAGGTCATGCGGCCAAGATCGTTCGCGCGGGTCTTGCCGCGGCGCAGGAACAACGAAAACACCCGATCCGACGCCATGCCGCCCCGATCCCCTTTACTTGTCGCCGTACCTATAGCCCGGCGGCGGCGGGGCTGAACACCCGGCCGATGGACGCCGCCGACAGGCTGACGCCAACGCTTGCCCGCTAGGCATCTTCCTTCACCCGCCGCTTGCGGAAGGTCGGGTTCAGCACCTTCTTGCGCAGGCGGATGGACTTCGGGGTCACCTCGACCAGTTCGTCCTCTTCGACGTAGGCGATGGCCTGCTCGAGCGACGGGCGGCGCGGCGGGGTCAGGCGGATCGCCTCGTCCTTACCGGCCGAGCGGATGTTGGTCAGCTGCTTGGCCTTCATCGGGTTGACGTCGAGGTCGTCCTGCTTGGAGTTCTCGCCGATGATCATGCCCTGGTAGGTC
>FTGB01000234.1_pt1 | contig 19210 bp, 17 predicted proteins | sample 1640641 | NCBI WGS metagenome assembly FTGB01 (sample SAMEA3914789, study PRJEB12502) | metagenome | biome: forest; material: soil | place: Canada | collected 2011-07-03 | depth 0.3 m | reverse complement strand
CGCCAGGTAGGCGTCGACCAGCTCCATGTCGATGTCGCGCGGGTGCTTCATCGCCTCGGTGACGGCCGACTTGGTGATGGCGTTGAACACCACCCGCTGGACCTCGGCGCCCTTGATCGCCTTCTTGCGGTTCAGCACCTCGAGCACGTGCCAGGAAATGGCCTCGCCCTCGCGGTCGGGGTCGGTGGCCAGGATCAGCTTGTCGGCGCCCTTGGCCGCCTCGGCGATCTCGTTCAGCCGCTTCTGCGCCTTGGCGTCGACCTCCCAGCTCATGGCGAAGTCCTCGTCGGGCTTCACCGAGCCATCCTTCGAGGGCAGGTCGCGGACATGGCCATAGCTGGCCAGGACCTTAAAGCCCGGGCCGAGATACTTGTTGATGGTCTTGGCCTTGGCGGGGCTCTCGACGACGACGACGGAGGTCATGCAGGCCTTTGCGGGGAAACAGGGCGCGGAAGGTGGGGAAGGTAGGGGGGCAATGTCAACGTGTAGCCGATGAAGAAGCGGCTAACTTCCCCAGACCCTCTCCCAAGGGAGAGGGTGACTAGCCGACGGCCGCCGCCATATTGCCCGGACGCAGCTCCGCCCGGCCCGCGATGCTCAACTCCACCAGCGCGCCATAGACCGCCGAGGCCGGCGCGCCGGTGATCCGGACCAGCTCGTCGCGAGAGACGGCGGTGGGGGAGAGCAGGGCGGCGACTTTCTCGCGCAGGGCGTCGATCTCCTCGTCGGGGACCTCGGCGGGCTCCAGCGCCGGCGTGACAGGCCAGCGGCGGGGCAGGGAGCCCTGGAGCTCGCGCAGGACATCGTCGATGCCTTCGCAGAGCACCGCGCCCTGGCGGATCAGGTCGTTGGTCCCCCGCGACCGGGGATCGAGTGGAGACCCCGGCACGGCGAACACCTCGCGGCCCTGCTCGGCGGCCAGCCGTGCGGTGATCAGCGAGCCGGAACGCAGCTCGGCCTCGACCACCACCACGCCTTCGGAGAGGCCGGAGATCAGCCGGTTCCTGCGAGGGAAGTCCTTGGCCTGGGCCCGGCGGCCCACCGGGCTCTCGGAGACCACGCAACCGTCTTCGATCAGGCGCTCGTAGAGGCCAAGGTGCTCGGGCGGATAGACGTCGTCGATACCGCCGGCCAGGACCGCGACCGTTCCGGTCTTCAGAGCCCCCTCGTGGGCGGCGCCGTCGATGCCCCTCGCCATGCCCGAGATGACGACATAACCGGCCTCGCCGAGGTCCTTGGCCAGGGCGCGGGCGAAGCGCTGGCCGGAGGCCGAGGCGATCCGCGCACCGACCACCGCCACCGAGGGCCGGGCGAGCAGCCCGACGCGGCCTCGGGCCCAGATCACCGGCGGCGGCGGGTCCAGGGCGGCGAGGCGCTCGGGGTATTCGGGCTCCCCGGAACACAGCAACTGCGCCCCGAGCGCCTCGCCGGCCTCCAGCTCGGCCAGGGCCTCGACATCGGAGGGGATGCGGGGCGTGCCCCCACCGCCGGCGCGGGCGGCCAGGGTCGGCAAGGCGGCGAGGGCCTTGGCGGCCGAACCATAGCGTTCGAGCAGGCGTGCGAAGACCACTGGGCCGACGGTGTCGGCGCGGGCCAGCCGCAGCCAGGCCAGGCGCTCGGCCGGCGTCATGGTCATTTGTCCTTGCCGGCGCCGATGCGCGGCTCCTCGCCCTTCAGCAGACGGCCGATGTTCGAGGCGTGGCGGACGAAGATCAGGAGGGCCAGGATCACCGCCAAATAGAACTTGGCGATCGGGTTCTGGTGCAGCACGAGGACATAGACGGGCGCCAGGGCGGCGGCGGTGAGGGCCGAGAGCGAGGAGATCCTCGAGACGGCCGCCACCAGCAGCCAGGTTGCGCCGGCGGCAAGGCCGACGGGCCAGGCGACCCCCAGCATCACGCCCAGGAAGGTCGCCACCCCCTTGCCGCCCTTGAAACCCAGCCAGACCGGGAAGATGTGGCCGACGAAGGCCGCGCCGCCGGCCAGGCAGGCGGCGGTCTCCGCAGCTTCAGGAGGCTGGCCCGCCAGCAGCCAGCGGGCGAGGAGGACCGCGACGAGTCCCTTGCCGCCGTCACCGACCAGGGTGATCAGCGCCAGATCCTTGCGGCCGGTGCGCAGGACGTTGGTCGCCCCGATGTTGCCCGAGCCCACCTTGCGGATGTCGCCCATGCCGCCGAGGCGGGTGGCGATCACCCCGAAGGGGATCGATCCCAGCAGGTAGCCGCCGATGAGACAGGCGGCGATGACGATCGGCTGCAGTCCCAAGCGCGCCCCCGGGGTCCGTTGCTCCGCCCTATGTTCATCTCATGTTCCACCCGGTCCGAACAAGCCCGGGCGATTCCTGAACAAGACTTCATTCGCTTCCCGCGTCGTCCGGAGCCATGCTGCAGGCCTGGAGTCTCTTGGGGGAGATCATGAAATCCATCGGCATCGTGATCGGCTTGGTGCTCGCCGCTGTGGCGGGGGCGGCCGGCGTCCAGGCCGCGGCCAAGGCGCCGCCGGCCTACATCGAAAAGGCTGTGGCCGATCCGTCGCGGCCGGCCGACGACCGCAAGGCGGACGCGGCCCGCAAACCCGGCGAAGTGCTGGCGTTCGCAGGCGTGAAGCCCGGCCAGACGGTGGGTGAGTACCTGCCCGGCGGCGGCTATTACACCCGTCTGCTCAGCGACGTGGTGGGGCCGAAAGGCAAGGTCTATGCGCTGGAGACCTCGACCTGGGGTCAGGAGAACATCGACACCACCAAGAAAGTCCTGGCCGAGCCCGGGCGCACCAATGTGGTGATGGACGTCTCGCCGCTGGGCAGCTTCCACGCGCCCGGGAAGGTCGACCTGTTCTGGACCACCCTGAACTACCACGACCTGCACGTGCCGAAATACGCCAAGGTCGACATGGCGGTGTTCAATAAGCAGGTGTTCGACGCCCTGAAGCCGGGCGGGACCTATCTGATCGAGGACCACGCCGCCGCAGCCGGGACCGGCGCCACGCTTTCGCCGACCCTGCACCGGATCGAGAAGGCGACCGTGATCCAGGAGGTGACCGCGGCCGGCTTCAAGCTGGTGGGCGAGAGCGATGTCGTGGCCAACTCCACCGACGACCACTCCAAGGTGATCTTCGATCCATTGGTCCGCGGCAAGACGGACCAGTTCATCCTGAAGTTCAGGAAGCCGGGTTGATATATTGTTTGACGATAAGCCGACGTTGTAGCACTTAAGCGGAGCCTCATGGGAGCTCCGTATGACCCAGGTGCTTCACTTCAGTCCCGCGACGGCCGCGCCGTCGCCCGAGACGCCGCCGCACCGGCGGATCCGCCAGGCGAGCAAGGGTTTGGCGCTGCTGTTCGGCGCCATCTTCCTCGTCTACTGCGTGTTCGCCGTCGTCGGGGTCATGGCCTTCCTGGTCCCGTTCGCCGGAGAGCATCTGCTGATCGGCCCCAAGGGCATCGTGCTGATGATCGGCTCGGCGCCGGCTCATCGGCTTGCCGCGCCGCCTGCGGGCTACCTGGCCGTGGCGAACCTGCCGCTGCTCCAGCGTCTGATCCACATCGCCGTCAGTCCGCTGGTGATCCTGCCCGGCGTGATGGTCTTCTGGAACTTGCGCCGGCTCTTCGGGCTCTACGGGCGCGGCGTGGTCTTTTCCGAAGCCAACGCGCGGCTGATCAAGCACATCGGACTGTGGCTGGTCGCCAATGCCCTGGCGCCACTGCTGACGACCAACATCCTGGCCGTACTGCACATGCAGATCGACCAGAACTGGTTCCACGCCGACACCATCCCAAAGATCATATTGGGCGGCGTGGTCTACGTCATCGGCATGGTGATGGAGGTCGGCCGCCAGATCGAGGAAGAGCAGGGGCAGTTCGTCTGATGCCGATCGTGGTCCGCCTCGACGTGATGATGGCCAAACGCAAGGTCCGCTCCAACGTGCTGGCCCGGGCCGTGGGCATCACCGAAGCCAATCTGTCCCTGCTGAAGTCCGGCAAGGTGAAGGGCGTCCGTTTCTCCACCTTGGAGGCGATCTGCCGCGTCCTCGAGTGCCAGCCGGGCGACATCCTGGAGTTCCAGCCGGACGAACGCGAGGAGGGCCTGCGCGAGGCCGGATAGCGGGGCGCCGCGGGGGCGCCAAGAGGAGAAAACCACAATGTCGAAGCTTCTCAAGGCGCTGGCGCTCGCCGGCGCGATGATCTCTTGCGCCCTGACGCCAGCCGCGGCGCAGACGCCGGGCGCCTTCGTGAACGTCCCGGGTGGCAAGCTTTGGTACGAGACCTGCGGATCAGGCCCGCGGGCCATGGTGCTCATCCACGACGGCGTCCTGCATTCGGTGGGTTGGGACGACGTCTGGCCGGCGCTCTGCAAGTCTTTCCACGTGATCCGCTACGACCGCCGCGGCTATGGCCGCTCGCCCGAGGCGAAGGCTCCCTACTCGCGGCTGGACGACCTCCAGGCGGTGATGGAGGCGGGGGCCGTGAAGCACGCCGTCATCGTCGGCTCATCCAGCGGCGGCGGCCTGGCCGTCGATTTCGCCCTGGCGCACCCCGAGGCGGTGGACCGGCTCGTGCTGGTGGGGCCTGCCGTGTCGGGCATCCCCCCGTCCAAGTACTTCGTGGACCGCCAGAACGAGCTGCAGGGCCGAATGGCGCGGCTCGACTTCCTGGGGGCGATAAAGAGTTCGTGGCTGTTCGCGCCGGGGGATGACGCCGACGCCGCCCGGCTGCTGAAGCTGGTCCTGGCCAACCTCCATGACCTGACCCACAAAGATCCGGCCGCGCCGACGCCGCCCGCCGCTGGCCGGCTCGCCGAGGTCAAGGCGCCGACGCTGGTGGTGATCGGCGAGTACGACGCGGCCGACAACCAGGCCCAGGCCGGCATCGTGGAATACGCCATCCCCGGCGCCTCCCGCGTGGTGGTCCGCAAGGCGGGGCACTTGGTCTACATGGCCCAGCCGGTCGAGTTCGCCGACCTGGTCGGCCGCTTCGCTTCCGCCTCAGAGACCGCTCCGCCGGGCGCGGAACAGGCGCTTCGCCGCGCGATCGAAGGATTGCGGCAGGGCGCCCCCGACGAGACCCTCTTCAGCCCGACCGTCGTTCCCGGCCTGCGCGCGCTGAGCGACGACGTCAAAGCCAGCCTGGCGTCCTTGGGGGCGATCCGGTCCGTCACCTTCAAGACCGAGGGGCCCGCCGGCGGCGACATCTTCATCGTCGTCTATGAAAAGGGCTCGGCCGACTGGCGGATCTTCCTCGCGCCGGACGGAAAGATTGCCGCGCTGTTCTTCAAGCCGGCGCCGACCGGGGCGGCGGCGTAGGGGGCTTGGGATGTGCGGGCTTTGCCCTTGCGCCGGTGGATTTGACAGCCGCGCCTCCTCAGCGTGACCTGACAGGGGCGTGAGGTCGTCGATTCCGGGCGGCCCGTGGCGGGGGCGCGGCTCATGACGACACATCGGCCCCTGCCGCCGATCTGGCTAATGGGCATGGGCTTCTTCCCGCTCGGGGCCTCCGGCTCGGTGGCCCTGATCACCGTTCCCCAGCTCCTGGCCGCCAATCACGTTCCCGAGCAGAAGATCGCCTCGATCACGGCGATCTACCTGATCCCGGGCTTCGTCGGCTTCCTGCTGGCGCCGCTGCTCGACTGGCGGTTCAGCCGCCGGCGCTATGCGATCGGCTTCATGGCCGCGGCCTCGGCGGCCCAGTTCGGCTCCCTGATGCTGATCCGCGACCTGACCTTGCTGACCATCCTGATGTTCGTCACAAGCTTGGCCATCACCATGTGCGTCTCGGCTGTGGGCGGCTGGTTCGGCAACCTGACCCAGGCCGATCAGAAGAGCTCCCTGGGCGCTTGGTTCACCGTGGCCAACCTCGGCGCAGGCGGAGTGGTCGCGACTGTCGCCATCTATCTGCTGCGCGACTTGCCCTACGGACTGGGGGCCGCGGTGCTCAGTCTCACCGTCGTGATGGCCCTACCGCTCTATCTCTGGGTCGATTGCCCGCCAGCCGACGACCGCCTGGCCGGAGAGAGCTTCCGCGCGTTCGCGCGCGACGTGCTGGCGCTGCTCAAACGCCCCTCGGTGCTCTGGACCCTGCTGCTGTTCCTGATGCCCTGCGCCTCCTTCGCGCTGACCAATCTCCTTGGCGGCCTGGGGCGCGACTTCGCGACCTCGGAGAACCTCGTGGGTCTGATCGGCGGCGTCGGTGTCTCCCTAGCCGGCGTGGTCGGCAGCCTCGTTGTGCCGCCCCTGGCCAGGCGCATCGAGCCCCGCACCCTCTATCTGCTGGTCGGAATAGCCGGGGCCCTGTTCACCAGCGTCCTGCTGGTCTTGGCCCGCACGCCGGTCACTTACGGCCTCTCGTCCCTGGGGGAGAACGCCTTCCAGGCGGCGGCTTTTTCGGTGGGGAACGTGATCGTCCTGCGCACCATCGGCCACGACAATCCCTTGGCCGCGACCCAGTTCGGCCTACTCAGCTCCGCCTCGGCGCTGCCATTGGCCTACATGCAGACCATCGACGGCCATTTCTACGGTTTCGGCGGGGTGGCCGGCAGTTACCTGGCCGACGCGGTAGTGTCCGGCGCCGCCTGCGTCTGCATCGGGGCCTTGTTCTGGGCGCTGAGGCGAAAGATCCCGCAGATCTGAGGCTCAGGCGTCGGCCTGGAACACCGTGCGCCCCTCGACCAGGGTCCGCAGCACGCGGCCCTGCAGCCGCCGACCGTCGAAAGGCGAGTTCTTCGACTTCGACACCAGCGCGTCGGCGTCGATCACCACCGGGGCGGCGAGGTCGCAAAGCACCAGGTCCGCCGGCGCGCCTTGGGCGATGCGGCCGGCCTTCAGGTTCAGCAGGTTCGCAGGGGCCAGGGTCACCGCCCTCAACAACTGCGCCAGCGGGATGTCGCGCTCGTGGTGCAGGGCGAGCAGGGCCGGCAGCAGCGTCTCCAGGCCGACCGCTCCCGGGGCGGCCTCGTCATAGGGCAGGCGCTTGTCCTCGGCGGGGGCGGGGGCGTGGGCGGAGACGACGATGTCGATCAGGCCGTCGGTCAGACCCTCGATCAGCGCCTCGCGGTCGTGCTCGGTGCGAAGCGGCGGGGTCCGCTTGTTGAAGGGGGGGTAGTCGCCGATGTCGAGCTCGTTGAAGCTCAGGTGGTTGATTGAGCAGGTGGCGAAGGCGTTCACCCCCTTCAGCTTGGCGCGGGAGAGCGCGTCAAGGGCGTCATGGGTGGTGACCTGGTCCACGATCAGGCAGGCGCCGGTCAGCTCGGCCAGGGCAAGGTCACGCTCCAGCATGATCCGCTCGGCCACCGCCGGGCCGGAGGGGATGCCGAGGCGCCCCGTGAACTCGCCCTCGGTGGCCGCCGCGCCGCGGGTCAGGAAGGGATCCGCCGGGCGGTGGGAGACGATGGCGCCGAAGCCCCTGGCGTAGCTCATCACCCGTCTGAGCACGCGCGAGTCCAGGATCGAGCGGTCGGCGTCGGTGATGTAGCGGGCGCCGGCCTCGTGCATCAGGCCGATCTCGGCCATCTCCTCGCCCTTCAGGCCCTTGGTGGCGGCCCCGGCGGGATAGACGTGCACCAGGCCCGTGTCCCGGGCCCGGCGGAGGATGAAGTCGACCATGGCCGGCTCGTCGATCACCGGGTCGGTGTCGGGCTGGACCACCATGGTGGTGACCCCGCCGGCGGCGGCGGCGCGGCCTGCGGACTTCAGCGTCTCCTTGGTCTCGGCGCCGGGTTCGCCGGTCTTGACCCGGATGTCGATCAGGCCCGGGGCCAGCAAGGCGCCCGCGCAGTCGACCACTTCGAGATCGGGGGAGGGGGTTTCGAGCCTCGGCGACTGCAGCACGTCGGCGATCAGGCCGTTCTGCACCACAAGCGAGCCGGGCCCGTCGTAGCCGCTCTCCGGATCGACCAGGCGGGCGTTGACCAAGGCCAGCGGGCGAGGATGCGGCGCGCCGGTCATGCGTTCTCCAGGCGCCGGGCCAGGCTGGCGAGGATGGCCATGCGAACGGCGACTCCCATCTCGACCTGATCCTGCACCAGGCTGATCTCGGGATCGTCGGCGACGCCGGATTCGATCTCCACCCCGCGGTTCATCGGCCCCGGGTGCATCACCCGCACGCGCGGGGAGGCTTTGGCCAGCTTCTCGCGATCCAGGCCATAGAAGCGGAAGTACTCGCGCACCGAAGGGACGAAGGCGCCCTGCATCCGCTCCAGTTGCAGGCGCAGCATCATCACCACGTCGGCGCCCTCGATGCCCTTCCTCATGTCGTGGAAGATTGCGACGCCCCAGCGATCGGCGCCCGAGGGCATCAGGGTCGGCGGCCCGACCAGGCGCACGTGAGCGCCCAGGAGCTGCAGCAGCAGCACGTTGGAGCGCGCCACGCGGCTATGCATCACGTCCCCGCAGATGGCGACGACGAGGCCGGAGACCTCGCCGAAGGCGCGGCGCAGAGAGAGGGCGTCAAGGAGCGCCTGGGTCGGGTGCTCGTGCTGGCCGTCGCCGGCGTTGATCACGCTGCAGCCGACCTTCTGGGAGAGCAGAGCCGCCGCGCCCGAGCCGGAGTGGCGCACGACCAGGAGGTCCGGCTTCATGGCGTTCAGCGTCACGGCGGTATCGATCAGGGTCTCGCCCTTGGTCATCGACGAGGTGCGCGGGCTCATGTTGACCACGTCGGCGCCCAGCCGCTTGCCGGCCAGCTCGAAGGAGCTCTGGGTCCGGGTCGAGGGCTCGAAGAACAGGTTGATCAGGGTGCGGCCGCGAAGAAGCCCGAGCTTCTTCTCCTTCTGCCGGTTCACCGCCACCAGGCCGTCGGCGAGGTCGAGCAAGGCGTCGGCTTCGGGGCGCGTCAGGCCGCCGACGGAGATCAGATGCTTATGGGGGAACGGATAGACGCTGGCCGAGATCGAGCTTTCGATGTCCGCGCCGAGGTCCATCGGACGGGGCCTATAGGGCGCACCGGCCGCGGACTCAAGCGCCTAACCGCTGCCGGCTGGCGGCCCATGCGCCGAATAGGCGATCAGGGGGAATAGATGACTACATGAGCGCCGTTGATCATGCCGTCTCCGTCGGTCCCTGGGCGCAGACTGCGCTCAGTCGGCCAGGCGGTCGAGCACGCCCTGCAGAATCCAGGCGGCGGCGGCCTTGTCGACCAGCTCGGCGCGGCGGGCGCGGGTGAGGTCGGCTTCCGTGGTGAGCACCCGCTGCACCGCGGCGGTGGACAGCCGCTCGTCCCAGAAGGCGATCGGGAAGTCCTGCAGGCGCAGCAGGTTGCGCGCGAAGGCTCGGGAAGCCTGGCAGCGCGGGCCCTCGGTCCCATCCATGTTCACGGGCAGGCCGACGACCAGGCCTCCGGCGCCGCGCCCCCGCATCAGCGCGAACAGGCGTTCGGCGTCCTGGGTGAACTTGACCTTGCGGATCAGCTCCAGCGGCGAGGCGATCATCCGCGAGATGTCGGAGACGGCCACCCCGATGGTCTTCTCACCCACGTCCACGGCCGCCAGCGGCGTGCGCGCGGGGAGGGCGGCGGGGAGGTCGGTGAGCTCGACGATAGGCATCGGCCCTTCCTAGCGGGGCGACGCGGGCTTGTCGCGCCGGGCGAGTGCGGCTAACCCCTGGCCGCTGAAAGGACACCCCCTATGGCCATCGACGCCGCGACCGTCCGCCGGGTCGCCAAGCTGGCGCGCATCCGCGAACCGGAGGAGCGCCTGGAGCCCCTGGCCCAGGAGTTGAGCTCCATCCTGGGCTGGATCGAGCAGCTGGGCGAGGTCGACACCGATGGGGTCGATCCGATGGCCTCGGCGGTGGCCGCCAAGCTGCCGCTGCGCGAGGACGTGGTCACCGACGGCGGCGACGCCGGCGCCATCCTGGCCAACGCCCCGGCCAAGGCCGACGGCTTCTTCGTGGTGCCGAAGGTGGTGGAGTAATGGCCGCTCTGACATCGCTCACCCTCAAGGACGCCATCGAGGGGCTGAAGACCAAGCGCTTCTCCGCCGAAGAGATCACCCGCGCCCATTCTGAGGCGATCGAGGCCGCGCGGCCGCTGAACGCCTACGTCTTGGAGACCCCCGACCGCGCCATCGCCATGGCCAAGGCCTCGGACGAACGCATCGCCAAGGGCGAAGCCGGGCCCCTCGAAGGCGTGCCCCTGGGCATCAAAGACCTTTACTGCACGCACGGCGAGCGGACGACGGCCGGATCGCGCATCCTCGAGGACTTCACCCCCACCTATGAGTCGACTGTCACTTCGCAGCTGTGGCGCGACGGGGCCGTGATGCTGGGCAAGCTGAACATGGACGAGTTCGCCATGGGCTCGTCCAACGAGACCTCCGCCTTCGGGCCGGTGGTCAATCCCTGGCGGGCGAAGAACTCCAACCAGCAGCTGACCCCGGGTGGCTCCTCGGGCGGCTCGGCCGCAGCCGTGGCGGCGGGACTGTGCCTCGGGGCCACGGCCACCGACACCGGTGGCTCCATCCGTCAGCCGGCGAGCTTTACCGGCACGGTGGGGATCAAGCCGACCTATGGGCGCTGCTCGCGCTGGGGGATCATCGCCTTCGCCTCCTCGCTGGACCAGGCCGGTCCGATCGCCAGGACCGTCGAGGACGCCGCCATCCTGCTGCGCTCGATGAGCGGCCACGATCCCAAGGATTCCACCAGCCTGCCGGTGGACGTGCCGGACTTCCCGAGCTTCGTCGGCAAGCCGGTGAAGGGTCTGCGCATCGGCGTGCCCAAGGAATACCGGGTCGAGAACATGCCCGCCGAGATCGAGCGTCTCTGGCTATCCGGGATCGAATGGTTGAAGGACGCGGGCTGCGAGATCGTCGAGGTCTCGCTGCCGCACACCAAATACGCCCTGCCGGCCTACTACATCGTGGCGCCGGCGGAGGCCTCCTCCAACCTCGCCCGCTATGACGGCATGCGCTACGGCCTCAGGGTCGACGGCAAGACTCTGACCGACGTCTACGAAGAGAGCCGCAGCCACGGCTTCGGCGAGGAGGTGAAGCGCCGGATCCTGATCGGCACCTACGCCCTCTCCGCCGGCTACTACGACGCCTACTATCTGAAGGCGCAGAAGGTGCGCCGGCGGATCGCCGACGATTTCGACCAGGCGTTCGAGAAGGTCGACGCCCTCCTGACCCCGACCGCGCCCTCCGCCGCGTTCGCCCTGGGCGATCGTAACGCCGACCCGGTGGCCATGTACCTGAACGACGTCTTCACTGTGACGGTGAACCTGGCGGGCCTGCCGGGCATCAGCGTCCCCGCGGGTCTCGACGCCAGCGGCCTGCCGCTGGGCCTGCAGCTGATCGGCCGGGCGCTCGACGAGGGGACCATCTTCTCCCTGGCCGGAGCCATCGAGAAGGCCGCGGACTTCAAGGCCCAGCCGGAGCGCTGGTGGGCCTGACGGGCCTGGGCTAGGCGCTGGCCGCCCATCCCAGGCCCAGGCTCTTCTGCAGGGCCACGTAGTCCTGGATCAGGCTGGCCTTTGACCGCAGCAGGCTCTGCTCGGCGCTGAGGCGGGTCTGCTCGGTCTGGATCACATCGGAGGCGGTGGCGACGCCGGCGGCCTGGCGCTGGCGCATCAACCCGGCGGCCCGATCGGCGGAGGCCTTCACCCGCGCCTGGGCGATCACGTCCTGGCGGGCGTGGCCGAGGCGGGCCAGGGCGCTCTCGACCTCGCCCAGCGCGCCCAGCACCGTGCTTTCGTACTGGGCCGCCGCCTCGTCGCGGCCGGCCTTGGCCTGGTCGATGCGCGCGCGGGTGCGGCCGAAGTCCACCGCGTTCCATTGCAGCACAGGGGCGGCCAGACCGGTCGTGCCGTCGAACAGCCGGGCGATGTCCGTCGAGCCCCAGCCCAGGAGCCCGATCAGATTGACCTTGGGGAAGAGGTCGGCGGTGCGCTGGCCGACCACGGCGTTCTGCGCCGCCAGCTTGCGCTCGGCCGCGCGGATGTCGGGGCGGCGGCGCAGCAGGTCGGCCGGATCGCCGACAGGGACCTCGGCCGGCAGCTCCGGCACGGCGGCTGTCGCCTGCAGCTCGGCGTCCAGCGCGCCTGGCTCGCGGCCGGTCAGCACCGCCAGCCGGTCGAGGGAGGATTCGATATCGCCCTGCAACGGGATCAGGGCCTCGCGGGTGGCCTCGAGCTGGGCGCGCAGGCGCTCCAGGTCGAGGGAGGACTCCACGCCCCGGCCATTGCGCTGGGTGGACAGGTCGACCATCCGGGATTCGAGCGTCACCGACTGCTCGGCAATGTCCCGGCGCTGCTGCTGGTCGCGCAGATCGACGTAGACGCGGGCCACCTCGGCGGCGAGCGACACCCGCACATCGTCGAGATTGGCCTGCACGGCCCCGGCCTGGTCGGCTGCCGATTCCGCTGCGCGCTGCTTGCCGCCGAAGACGTCGACCTCCCAGGTGGCGTCGAATCCGGCGTTGTAGAGGGTCGCGTCTGTGCCCGACGAGCCCGTGATCAGGCCGCCCGGGACGTGGGCGGCAAGGACGCCAAGGCTGGCCGAACCGCTCGGCAGCCGGTTGCGCTCGGCCTGGGTGAGCAAGGCGCGGGACTGGCGCAGCCGCGCCTCGGCGGCCCGCACGTCCGGGCTGCTGGCCAAGGCGGCGTCGATCAGCCGATCCAGCTCGGGGTCGTTCAGCGCCGTCCACCAGCGCGCAGGAGGCGGTGAGGGGGCGGCGCGGGCAATCTCGGCGCGATGGAAGGCCGGAGCCCTCTCGGCCAGGGGCGCGGGGTGCGGCGGGCCCTGGTAGTCGGGGCCGACGACGCAGCCGGCGAGGGCGGCGCCGACGAGCAGGGCGGGGGCGAGCTTGGCGAAGGTTCGGGTCATGGTCAGTGCGCCGCGGCGGCCACGCCAGGGCGCGGGGGTCGGATGAGGAGGACGAGGGGAAGGCAGACCACCAGCAGCGCGCCCAGCACCCAAAAGGCGTCGGCGAAGGTCATGGCGGCGGCCTGCAGGTCGATCTGAGCGGCCAGCGAGCGCAGGGCCTGGAGCTGGCCATATCCCGCGTCGCCACTGGCGGCGGTGAAGCTGGAGGCCATGCCGGCCATGCGCTCCTGCACCAGGGGCGCGTTGGCGTGCACGCTCTCGCGGATCGCGCCGCTGTGCTGGGCCGTGCGCCAGTCGAGCATGGCGCCAAGGGACGCCAGCCCCAGCGATCCGCCGAGGTTGCGGGCCATGTTGAAGAGCCCCGCGGCGTCGCCCGCCTGCTCGGCCGCAACCGCTCCAACCGAGGCCTGGTTCAGCGGGAACATCGCCAGCACTTGGCCCATGCCGCGCAGGATCTGGGAGACGGTGAAGTTCCCGCCGGTGCTCTGGGCGGTGAGGTGGGTGTCGATCAGGCAGCTCACCGCCAGCAGCAGCAAGCCTCCGGCGACCAGCAGGCGCAGGTTCGCCCTGGCCATCAGCGGCGGCAGGATCGGCACCATCAGGAAAGACGGCAGGCCCGCGATCAGCATGACCATGCCCGACTGCTGGGCGTTGTAGCCGGCCACGCCGGCCAGGAACTGGGGCAGAAGGTAGAGCACCCCATAGAGCACCCCACCGACGGCGGTGATCAGCACCACCACCCCCGCGTAGCTGCGGTTCAAGAGCAGCCGCAGATTCACCACCGGCTCCCTGGCGGTGAACTGCGAGACCAGCAGCACTCCGATGCCGATCACGGCCGCGACGGCCAGGTCGACGATCATCGAGGACTCGAACCAGCGCTCGCGTTGGCCTTCCTCCAGCACGATGGTCAGGCTCGAAAGGCCGACCGCCAGGCCGAGGATGCCGAGCCAGTCGGCGCGGCGCAGAATGCCGAGGTTCAGCTTCTCCGACGGCAAGCCAAGCAGCAGCAGGGCGGCGAGGCCCACGCCCACCGGCACGTTGATGAAGAAGCACCAGCGCCAGGAGATGTTCTCCGCCAGCCAGCCGCCGACCACCGGCCCCAGCAGCGGACCCAGCAGGACGGTGAGCCCGAACAGTGTCATGCCGATGGGCTGCTGATGCTTGGGCAGGCGGGTCGCGACGATGGTCTGGGCGGTGGGGATCATCGCCCCGCCGGTGAAGCCCTGGCCGACGCGGCCGACGATCATCCAGATCAGGCTGTGGGACGAGCCGCAGACGATCGAGAAGAGCGTGAACAGCACCGCGCAGCCGAGCAGAAGGCTGCGCAGGCCGAACACCCGCGTCAGCCAGGCGGTGAGCGGGATCATCACGATCTCGGAAACCAGATAGCCGGTGCCGATCCAGGTCCCTTCGGTGCCGGTGGCCCCGACCTCGCCCTGGATCTGGGGCAGGGCCGAATTGGTGATGGAGATGTCGAGCGAGGCCATCAGCGCGCCCAGCGCGCCCGCCATGACCGCGATCCACGCCGCGGCATCGGCGTTCGGGGCCTGGGCTTCGGCCGCGGCGGCCGTGCTCATGACGGCGACCGGGTATCGACCTTGGCGGTGGCCGAAAGGCCCGGCACCAGCACCTTCTGCGCCTCGGCCGTCGCCTGGACGCGGATCCGCACCGGCACGCGCTGCACGATCTTGGTGAAGTTGCCGGTGGCGTTCTCCGGCGGCAGCAGGGCGAACTGGGCCCCGGTGCCGGGGGCGAAGCTGTCGACCACGCCCTTCAGCGGCTTGCCGCCCAGCGCGTCGACGCGGATCGACACCGGCTGGCCCGGCCGCATCCGCCCGATCTGGGTCTCCTTGAAGTTGGCGACCAGGTAGATCGAGCCGGTCGGCACGATGGTCATCAGCCGCGCCCCGGCGGTGACGTACTGGCCGAGCTGGACGGTCTTGTCGCCGATGCGGCCGGCGATGGCGCTGGTCAGCACGGTGTCCTGCAAGTTCAGGCCCATCTGGCGCGCATTGGCGCGGGCGGCCTCCACCTGGGCCCTGGCCTGGCCGATCTGCGCCTTCAGCGTCCCGAGCTGCTTCTCAGCGCCTCCAAGGGCGGCGGCGTTGGCGGCGGCGGTCCCCTGGGCCTGGTCGCGGCTGTTGATCAGCTGCTGCAGCTTCTCCGGCGTGTCGGCTCCGCTGGCGGCGAGGGGACGGTAGCGCTCGACCTCTCCGGCGGCGAAGGCCGCGCCGGAGCGGGCGCTGGCGAGCTGGGCGCGCGCCTGGGCGATCGCCGCCTGCTGCTGGGCGAGCTGGGCCTCGGCGGTCTGCACGTCGGCCTCGCGGGCGCCGACGGTCGCCTGGGCCTGTTCGGCGCCGGCCTGGTAGCTGCGCGGATCGATGCGAACCAGGGGCTGGCCGGCGGCGACCTGCTGGTTGTCGGAAACCAGCACCTGGGTGACGTAGCCCTGGACCTTGGGGGCCACCACCACTTGGTCGGCGCGCAGATAGGCGTCGTTGGTGCTCTGGATGAACCGGCCGACCGTCCACCAGTCGAACAGCCCGACGCCCGCGGCGACCGCGAGCACCGCGCCGCCAATCAGAAGCACCCCGCGCATCCGTCCGAAGCCCGCGCGCCGGCCGCCGCCGCTTGCGATCGTGTCGGCCTGAATGGAGGCTAAGTCGTCCGGCATCACCGGCTCCATCTTGGAATGTATGCCGTATGGCAATAATTTGGCCGCAAATGTATGTCAATTGGCACAAATCCGAATTCGTGCATTGATCGGGGAATAGGGAGCGAGCGTTGATGGAAGCGGTTGGGCCACGCCGCAGGCCGAGCGAGGGAGGGTATGCGCGCGGGCAGGAGACCCGCCTGCGCATCATCGAGACCGCCATCCCGCTGTTCGCGCGGCTGGGCTTCGAGAACACCTCTACGCGGGAGATCGCCGCTGAAGCGGGGGTGAACCCGCCGGCGCTGCAGTACTATTTCGACAGCAAGGAAGGCCTCTACCAGGCCTGCGCCGAGCACATCGCCGACTTCGTGACCGGCCTGCTCGACCCGGAACTGGAGCGGGCCGAGCGGCTGCTCCGCGACGGCGAGCCGCCCCAGGCGCTGATCGAGGGCTATTGCGGCATCATCTCGGTGCTGGCCGAGCTGCTGTTCTGCCGTCCCGAGGCGGAAAGCTGGTTGCCGCTGATGGCCCGCGAGCAGGCCGGGCTGGGCCCCGGCATCGCCTTCAGCCTCATGCGCGAGCGCTTCCTCGACCGGCTGAACCAGGTCTGCGCCGGCCTCTACGGCGCGATCAGCGATCGGCCGGCGGACGATTCGGAGACCCTGCTGCGGATGATGGCCATGAACGGCCAGCTCAAGGGGTGCCACATCGGCCGGCGCGACATGCTCGCCTGCCTCGGCTGGGACGAGATCAGCCTCGAGCAGGGCCGGATGATCAAGGCGGTGATCGTCGACCAAATTCGCATTCTGCTGACCGCCGAGTGGCGGGCCAGAGGCGGCGGCCAAGCCTAGCCGCGCCGAAGCGGGCCATCCCGAGTTGCCGAGCTTCGAGATTCCGTCGCATGATTCCCTCTCGCGGCGATCCGGGCCCCAGACCTCGGACGCCGGCTGCAAGGGGAGGGCCTTCCGCGTGAGCCGTATCTGTTCGTTCGTGTCCGCCAGCGCCGGGGCCGCCGTGCTCGCCGTCCTGTCCGTGGCGGTGGTCCGCGCCGACGAGGGCGGATCGGCCGCCCATGGCCAGGCCTTGTTCTCGACCCGCTGCGCCTCCTGCCATGGCGCCGGCGGCTCGGGGGGAGAGTTCGGGCCCCCGCTGAAGGGCGCGGACTTCACCAGCCACTGGCAGGGCAAGGGGCCCGGCGCCCTGGCCGAGTTCATCGTCGCGCGAATGCCGCCGTCCGCGCCTGGCACGGTCAGCGCCGCCGACGCCGCCGACCTCGCCGCCTACATCAAGAGCGGCGGGGCCGGAGCCGGACCACCCGCCGAAGCCCCTGTCGCCGCCGCGGCCCCCGCGGCCGCGGCGGACCCGCCGCAGCCTTCGGTGTTCGCCGGCGCGACCATCCGCGATCCGGGCTTGGCCGCCGCGAAGGCCGGCCGCCTGGCTCCGCTCGACCGGCTGACGCCGGTCACCGACGCCATGCTCAGCAAGCCGCCCGAAGGCGAGTGGCTGATGTGGCGGCGCACCTATCAGACCCTCGGTTTCAGCCCCCTGCGCCAGATCGACAAGATGAGCGTCAAGGCCCTGAAGCCGGCATGGTCCTGGTCGCTGCCGGCCAGCCAGAACGAGATCACGCCCCTGATCCACGACGGGGTGATGTTCGTGCAGAGCGGCGACACGGTGCAGGCGCTCTCGGCGGCGAAGGGCGATCTGCTCTGGCAGTACGTCCGCCCCCTCTCTCCCGACGGCACGGATCCGAAAGGCACCCGGGTCAAGTCCGTGGCCCTCTATGGCGATGAGTTGTTCGCTTCCTTCGTGGACGGACATGTGGTGGCGCTCGACGTGCGCACCGGCAAGCCGCTCTGGGACCATGCGGTGCTGACCGCGGCCGAAGCCTCCAACAAGGGCAGGGCCGACGGGGTGAACTTCCACCTGGACGGGGGCCCCATCGCCGCCAGGGGCAAGGTGATCTTCGGGGTCAGCCTCGGCACCGACACGCCCAAGGGCGGCTGCTTCATCGTGGCGCTGGACGCCAAGGATGGCCATGAGGTCTGGCGCTTCCACACCGTCGCCCAGCCGGGCGAGACGGGTGGCGACAGCTGGAACGGCGCCCCGGCCGACCAGCGCTTCGGCGGCGGCGTCTGGACCGCAGGCAGCTACGATCCGGACTTGAACCTCGTCTACTTCGGCGTCGGCAACACCTACGACGCCGCGACCCTGCTGGAGGCGCGCGATGGCAAGGTGGGTCCCAACGACGCGCTCTTCACCGATTCCACCCTGGCGCTGGACGCGGATACTGGCAAACTTAAGTGGCACTTCCAGCACGTACGCCGGGACGTCTGGGACCTCGACTGGGTGTTCGAGCAGTCGCTGGTGGACCTCGACGTCGGCGGGAGGCCCAGGAAGCTGGTGCTGACCGGCGGCAAGATCGCCCTGTTCGACGCCATGGACCGCGCCACCGGCAAGTACGCCTTTTCGCGGGACATGGGCTTGCAGAACCTGGTGCTCGGCGTCGATCCCGCCACCGGCGAGAAGCGGCTGAACCCGGCGCTGGCTCCCGAGCCCGGGAAGGCCAAGTTCATGTGCCCGAGCCCGCTCGGCGCCCGCAACTGGCCAGGGACCTCGGTCGATCCGGCCACTGGCGTGCTCTACGTGCCGATGGTCGAGTTCTGCACCAACTACACCTATTCGCCGGGCACGCCCGAGCAGACCCGGGCCGGCGGCGTCGACATCAGCTTCTCGGGCATGCTGCCCAGGCCAGACAACGACGGCAAGTTCAGCCGCCTGACGGCCATGGACCTGAAGTCCGGCAAGGTTCTCTGGATGCGGCGGCAGCGTGCGCCCCTCTCCAGCGCCATGCTGAGCACCGCCGGCGGCGTGGTCTTCTCCGGAGACCGCGACCGCTACTTCCGGGCGCTCGACAGCAAGACCGGCCAGGTGCTCTGGGAAACCCGACTCAACGCCACCCCCAACTCCTTCCCGGTCACCTTCACTGCGGGCGGCGAGCAGTACGTCGCCGTGGTGGCGGGCGGCGGGAGCTCCTGGGATGGCGCCACCGCGGCGGCCGGCGCCGAGATCGTCAACCCCGCGGGCGGGACAGCGCTCTGGGTGTTCAAGTTGCCGGCGACCTCCAGGCAGCGCCGGCGGTAGGGCGTCCAACAGGACCTCTGACGGCCTCAGCCGGAGGCGGCGGCAAATCTTGCCGGGTGCGCGGATGTGCCGGGGAAAACCGCTTGAAAATCCGGCAAATCAGGCTCCCGGGCAGTTTGCGGCTAGGCAAGAATTGCCGACACCCGGCAGGAATTGCCGGGCACGACATTGCTTAATCAGCATATAACGCTGCAATTTCAATAATTTAGGTGATTCGTTTTGGCCCGCCCATTGCTTGGTCCAGGGCGGCAAAAAGCCCCCGGCCGTCAAAACGACGCCGGGTCGCCAAAAAAAGGAAACGGCAATGTCGCTGAATAGCGTCAATACCAATGTCGGGGCGATGGTGGCCCTTCAGAACCTCAACAACACCCAGACCCAGCTCCAAAAGGCCCAGAACCAGATCAATTCTGGCTTGAAGATCGCTTCGGCGAAGGACGACGGCTCGACCTGGGCCATCGCCCAGAACCAGCGCGCCCAAGTGCTGTCGCTGGATGCGGTGAAGAACTCGCTGTCGCGCGGCCAATCGGCCATCGACGTGGCCATCTCGGCCGGCTCCTCGATCTCCGACCTGCTGTCCCAGATGAAGGCCCTGGCGCTCTCCGCGTCG
>FTGB01000169.1_pt1 | contig 19414 bp, 20 predicted proteins | sample 1640641 | NCBI WGS metagenome assembly FTGB01 (sample SAMEA3914789, study PRJEB12502) | metagenome | biome: forest; material: soil | place: Canada | collected 2011-07-03 | depth 0.3 m | reverse complement strand
GCTGAACCCCGAGCAGTGCCGGATGATCATGATCGACCCCAAGATGCTGGAACTGTCGGTCTACGACGGCATCCCGCACCTCCTGGCGCCCGTCGTCACCGATCCGAAGAAGGCCATCGTCGCCCTGAAATGGACCGTCCGGGAGATGGAGGACCGCTACCGGCGGATGTCCAAGATCGGCGTGCGCAACATCGCGGGCTACAACGAGCGGGCCAAGGAGCTGGCGTCCAAGGGCGAGCATTTCGAGCGGACGGTCCAGACCGGGTTCGATGAGGGCGGCCGCCCCATCTACGAGACCGAGCGGGTCGATCCGGAGCCCATGCCCTACCTCGTGGTGGTGATCGACGAGGTCGCCGACCTGATGATGGTCGCCGGCAAGGACATCGAGGGCGCCGTCCAGCGCCTGGCCCAGATGGCCCGCGCCGCCGGCATCCACCTGATCATGGCCACCCAGCGCCCGTCGGTCGACGTGATCACCGGCACCATCAAGGCCAACTTCCCGACCCGGATCAGCTTCCAGGTCACCTCCAAGATCGACGCCCGCACCATCCTTGGCGAGCAGGGGGCCGAGCAGCTGCTGGGCCAGGGCGACATGCTCTACATGGCGGGCGGCGGGCGCATCACCCGCCTGCACGGCCCCTTCGTCTCCGACGGCGAGGTCGAAGCGGTGGCCCAGTTCCTGCGCAAGCAGGGCGAGCCCCAGTATCTGGAGGAGGTCACTCTCAGCCCCGAGGAGGACGAGGACGCCGGCGAGGTGATGAGCGAGGGCGGCGGCGACCTCTACGACCACGCCGTGGCCATCGTCACCCGCGACCGCAAGGCCTCCACCAGCTACATCCAGCGCCGGCTGCAGATCGGCTACAACCGCGCCGCCTCGCTGATGGAGCGCATGGAGCGCGAGGGCGTCGTGGGGACGGCCAACCATGCGGGCAAGCGGGAGATCCTCGCGGGCCCGCCACCGGTCTAGGGATATCTCCGCCGACGGACGCGTTCCGGTCACTCGCGGTTCAGCTGCGGCATCCTACATCTGCCTGAGGGGGCGATCCGGAGAAGGCATGCCCATGCGCCGACGTGAATTCCTGGCCGCGGCCCTGCTGGCCGCCGCCAGCCCCGTAGCCGCCCTCGCCGCGCCGCAGTCTTCCGCCGGCCTGTCCGCCGACGACAGGGCCCTGGTGGAGCGCGCCGCCGCCTATCTCGACGGACTGACCCAGGCCAAGGGCCGTTTCGTCCAGACAGACGCGCGCGGCCAGACCAGCGAGGGCGAACTCTATCTGGACCGGCCCGGCAAGGCCCGCTTCGAGTACCAGCACCCCCCGAGCCTGCTGGTGATCGCCGACGGGTCCACGGTGATGGTCATCGACCGACGGCTGAACACCCGCACCCGCTATCCCCTGGGCTCCACCCCGCTCGGCCTGTTCCTGCAGAAGCATGTGCGGCTGGACAAGATCGACGTCACCGCCGTCGACCGTTTGCCCGGGGGGTTTTCGGTCACCGCGCACGGTGGCGGCAAGAGCATGCGCGGTCAGATCACGCTCAGCTTCTCCGACCAGCCGATCGCCCTGCGGCAATGGTCGATCGTCGACGCCCAGGGCGGCCGCACCACCGTGCGGATCAGCGACCTTCAGTCCACGCACGGATTGGAACGAACGCTTTTCGACCAGGTCGCTGCTCTGCACGCCCGCTGATGTAGCAAAACTGTAACAGACAAGCCCCGGCGCGCATCGCGCTTGACTTTTCTCTCTCCAGTGGCATTAATAGCACATGGCGTTTGGGATTCGCGTCCCACGCTCACCGTGCCGGATCCTATCCCCTCCCGGCGGCGGCATGAGAGACCACCTTTTACGCCCGGCCGGCGGTTCGTCGGCCGGGCGCTTTGTTTGCAGCTATAGTGATCCGATGCGCCTTCGCCTCTGCACCTGGAATGTCAACTCCGTCCGCCTGCGCCACGAGCAGGTCGCCCGCTTTGTCCAGGAGCAGGCGCCCGACGTGATCTGCATGCAGGAGATCAAGTGCCGCGAGGGCGAATTCCCGACCGGCGCCTTCGCCCAGATGGGCCTGCCGCACCTGCGCATCAAAGGCCAGAAGGGCTGGCACGGGGTCGCCATCGCCTCGCGCCTGCCGCTGGAGGACGCACCGCCGCTGGACGTCTGCCGGGAAGGGCACGCCCGCTGCGTCTCCGCCACCGTCGCAGGCGTCGAGGTCCACAACTTCTACATCCCCGCCGGCGGCGACACGCCGGACCGGCAGGCCAATCCCAAGTTCGACCACAAACTGGATTTCTACGAAAAGCTGACCGCCGAGATGGCGGCTCGCGATCCCAAGGCGCCGCTGGTGATCTCCGGCGACCTGAACGTGGCGCCGGGCGAGCACGACGTCTGGAACCACAAGTACATGTCCAGGATCGTCAGCCACACGCCGCAGGAGGTGGAGGCGATGGAGAAGCTGAAGGCCTCGCTGGGCTTCATCGACCTGGTCCGCGAGGCGATCCCCGACCCACAGAAGCTGTTCTCCTGGTGGAGCTACCGCGCCCTGGACTTCCGCGCCTCCGGCCGCGGCCTGCGGCTCGACCACCTTTGGGTGACCCCGGGGCTGAAGGACGCCGCCCGCCGCCTGGGCGCCGTCTCCGCCCGCGTCCACGACGACGTGAGGGCCTGGGAACGCCCGTCGGACCACGCTCCGGTCAGCGCCGACCTGGTGCTCTAGCCCTAGGGCTGCAGCCGATATCCGCCCGTCTCGGTCAGCAGGATCGAGGCGTTGGCCGGATCGGGCTCGATCTTCTGGCGCAGGCGGTAGACGTGGGTCTCGAGGGTGTGGGTGGTGACGCCGGCGTTGTAGCCCCAGACCTCCGTCAGCAGCTCCTCGCGCGACACCGGCTTGCCGCCGGCGCGGTAGAGGTACTTGAGGATGTTGGTTTCCTTCTCCGTCAGCCGGACCTTCTTCTGGCGCGGATCGGTGAGCACCTTGGCCGAGGGGCGGAACTCGTACGGGCCGATGTGGAAGACGGCGTCCTCCGACTGCTCGTGGCTGCGCAGCTGGGCGCGGATGCGGGCGAGCAGCACCGCGAACTTGAAGGGCTTGGTGACGTAGTCGTTGGCCCCCGCTTCCAGGCCCAGGATGGTGTCCGAATCGGTGGATGCCGCGGTGAGCATGATCACCGGCGCCGCGATCCCGGCCTTGCGCAGCAACCGGCAGGTCTCGCGCCCATCCATGTCCGGCAGGTCGACGTCGAGCAGGACCAGGTCGGGCTTGGATTCCCGCGCCAGGCGCACCGCCTCGCCGCCGGCGGCCGCCTCCACCGCACGGAACTCCTCATGCAGGTGCAGCTGCTCGGCCAAGGCCCCGCGGAGGTCGGGGTCGTCGTCGACGATGAGGATGGTCTTGTGCTGCGGCATGGCTGGAGCCTCGGATTACTTCAAATCGGCACGCCTCGATACAGGATCAAGGCGCCGCCCCCTTTCAGACACCAGCCACGCTTGGCGCCCAGGCCCGGGGCATGCCTTGATGCGCCGTGAGAAGCCACGTGCACAGGACGCAGGGTGATCTTCCAGGCTTCATCGGATGGCTGGCTGGACCTCGGGCGCGGCCGGCGCGTGCGGTGCGCCTTCGGCCGCTCGGGCGTCGCGCCGGCCGAGGACAAGCGTGAGGGCGACGGCAAGACCCCGCTTGGCGACTGGCCCCTGCGGCATGTGCTCTACCGCGCCGATCACGGTGGGGCGCCGCAGACGGCGCTGGAGACCCGCGCGATCATGCCGGACGAAGGCTGGTGCGACGCCCCCGACGATCCCGCCTACAACCGGGAGGTCCGCCTGCCCTATCCAGCCAGCGCCGAGAAGCTCTGGCGCGACGATCGGCTCTACGACCTGGTGGTGGTGCTGGGCCACAACGACGATCCGGTGCGGCCCGGGATGGGCTCGGCCATCTTCCTGCACCTGGTCTCGCCCGACTACCGGCCGACCGAAGGCTGCGTGGCGATCCGGCGCGCCGACATGGAGGCGCTGCTGCGCTCGGCCCGGCCGGGCGACGTGCTGCGGATCGTCCAGGCTCAGCCGGCCTGACGCGGCAGCCGCGGGCCGAACAGGGCCGATCCGACCCGCACGGACGTGGCGCCCATCCTCACCGCCGTCTCGAAATCGGCGCTCATGCCCATCGACAGCTTCGCAAGCCCGTTGCGGGCCGCGATCTTGGCCAGCAGGGCGAAGTGCGGCGCGGGCGGCTCGTCCTCGGGCGGAATGCACATCAATCCGTCGACGGCGAGGTCGTAGCTGCTCCGGCACAGGGCGATGAAGGCGTCCGCCTCGGAGGGGACGATGCCGGATTTCTGCGGCTCTTCGCCGGTGTTCACCTGCACGTAGAGGCGGGGCGTGCGGCCCTGCTTCTGGATCGCCTCCGCAAGCGCCCTGGCCAGCCGCTCGCGGTCGAGCGTCTCGATCGCCTGGAACAGGCCCACCGCATCCTCGGCCTTGTTGGTCTGCAGCGGGCCGATCAACCTTAGCTCCAGGCCCTGACTGCGGCCCTCCCAGCGCTGCATGGCCTCCTGCACCCGGTTCTCCCCGAACACCGCCTGACCGGCGGCGAGAACCGGCTCGACCCGCTCCCACGGCTGTTGCTTGCTGACAGCGACCAGTTGGATATCGGACGGCGCGCGGCCTGAGGCCTCGGCGGCGCGGGCGATCCGCTGCAGGATGTCCTGGCGCGCGCGGGCGGGATCGAAGGGAGCGGCGATGGCGGAGGCGGACGGCATGCAGGCGCTCCATCGCGCCGCTTTGCGCCTGCAGGCAAGGGCCAAGGCGACCCGGGGGCGCGGCAAGGCCCTGCCGCCCCTGATGCTGATGACCGATCCGGCGCGGATTTCGGACCCGCTCGCCGCCGCCGAACGACTGCCGCGCGGGTCAGCGGTGGTGTTCCGGGCGTTCGGAGCCCCGGATGCGATCCCCCAGGGACGACAGCTGGCGGATATCGCCCGCCGCCGGAGCCTCTTCCTGCTCGCTGGGGCCGATCCCCGGCTGGCGCTCGCTATCGGCGCGGATGGAGTGCACCTGCCCGAGCGCCTGGCGCACAAGGCCGCAGCGATCCGGCGGGCGCATCCGGGATGGCTGGTCACGGTCGCCGCCCACGGAGAGGCGGCCGCCAGGCGGGCGCGGCTCTGCGGCGCGGATGCGGTCGTGATCTCGCCGGTGTTCGAAAGCCGCAGCCCTTCCGCGGAGCGATCCCTGGGGCCGGCGCGGTTCGCCGGGTTGGTCCGGGCAGCCGGGATTCCTGCCTATGCCTTGGGAGGCGTGAATGTCAGGACGGTCGCCCGGCTAAAAGGCTCGGGCGCGGTCGGGATCGCGGCGGTGGAGGCGTTAGCTTAGAACTTCAGGGCCGTTTCCAGCCGCACCTTGGGATTGCTGTCGCTGGGCAGCGGGATCTGCGGGCCGTCGCTCATGGCGCCGACGCGCACCGAGCCGCCGACACGGAAGGACGGGGTCACCTTGTAGAAGGCGCCGGCCTGGACTTCACGGTTGTTGAAGGTCTTCGGCAGGCCCAACTGCTGGTCCATGTCGAGCTTGAAGCCCCACTTGGCCTTCTTGGAGTCCCACTGCAGGCTGCGGCGGTTGACTTGCGGCGACCACTGATTCGAGTCGGAGGCCAGGGAATCGCGCACGGTGATGCTGTCCGCCGCCGAGCCCTTGGTCTCGGCGTGCGCGCCGACCCCCGCCGCGAGCGCCGCGGCCGCAATCGCGGCAATCAAGAGCTTTCGCTCAGCCATACGCTTACCGATCTTACCCCGACGAGCCCCAAGACCTTGAGCGGCCGAAAGCGCGGTCAACTCAATGTGCGCATTCATAGACAGATAAATGCGTCGGAATGGGGAAGGTCAACGCCAGGGCGTGCGGCGAAGCGCGCAATATTGACGATCATTGCCATCCTGTGTCGTCAGCGCCACGGCCCCGCCAGGGCTTCCGGGCCCCAAGCGGAAGCGCAGCAAATGCCTCTGCGGCGCCATCGACCCCTTGGAGCCTCGCCGCTCATGATATAGAGCGGCCTCCGGCAGGGTGCGAGGGGCGCGGCCGTCTGGGCGCGGCGCAACAGGTCTTGGAGCGGAAGAGCATGGGGTGGAAGCGTAGGACCGGAACGGCGGTCATGGCGGGCCTGGCCGCGGCGTCCTTGGCGGCATGCTCCCATAGCGGGCCGTTCCAGAAGGGGCCCAGCAAGGCCGACGCCGCCACCATCGGCGTCAATGGCTATCTGTGGCGCGCGACGCTCGACACCCTGGCCTTCATGCCCCTGGCCTCGGCCGACCCCTGGGGCGGCACGGTGATCACCGACTGGTACGCCAACCCCGAGAAGCCCAACGAGCGCTTCAAGGCCACCGTCTACATCCTCGATACGCGCCTCAGGGCCGACGGCCTGAAGGTGACGGTGTTCAAGCAGATCCGCGACGCCTCCGGCCAATGGGTCGATTCCCCCACCGCCGAGCAGACCGAGTCGGACTTCGAGAACGCCATCCTCACCCGCGCCCGGCAGCTCAGGCTCTCGAACATCGGCACCAAGGGTTAGTCGGCCAGGCTCCATGCCCCGGTACAACCCGAAGGTCGTAGAACCCAAATGGCGCGCCGCTTGGGACGAAGCCGGCGTTTTCCGCACCCGCTCGCCCGAAGAGGCCAAGGGTAGGCCCAAGTACTACGTGCTGGAGATGTTCCCCTATCCCTCGGGGCGCATCCACGTCGGCCATATGCGCAACTACGCGATGGGCGACCTGGTCGCCCGCTTCAAGCGCGCCCGCGGCTACAACGTGCTGCATCCCATGGGCTGGGACGCCTTCGGCCTACCCGCCGAGAACGCCGCCAAGGAGCGCGGCGTGCATCCGGCCGACTGGACCTACGCCAACATCGACGCCATGCGGGAGCAGCTGAAGGGGCTGGGGCTGTCGATCGACTGGTCGCGCGAGTTCGCCACCTGCGATCCGGGGTACTACCGCCATCAGCAGAAGTGGTTCCTCGACCTCTGGCGCCGCGGTCTGGCCTACCGCAAGGAGGGAACGGTCAACTGGGATCCCGTCGACGAGACCGTGCTGGCCAACGAGCAGGTGATCGACGGCCGTGGCTGGCGCTCGGGCGCCCTGGTCGAGAAGCGCAAGCTGAACCAGTGGTTCCTGCGCATCACCGACTACGCCGACGCCCTGCTGGAGGGCCTCAAGACCCTGGACCGCTGGCCCGACAAGGTGCGGGTCATGCAGGAGAACTGGATCGGCAAGTCCCGCGGCCTGAAGCTGCGCTGGCTGTTTGCCGGCGCCTCGCCCGAAGGCTTCGCCGATGGGCTCGAGGTCTACACCACCCGTCCCGACACCCTCTATGGCGCCAGCTTCGTCGCCATCGCTCCAGACCACCCTCTGGCGGCCGAGATTGCGGCGTCCGACCCCAAGGCTGCAAAGTTCATCGAGACTTGCCGCAGGGGCGGGGTCTCCGAGGCCGAGCTCGAGGCCGGGGAGAAGCTCGGCTACGACACCGGGCTGAAGGTGGTTCACCCTTTCGAGAACGATTGGACCCTGCCGGTCTGGATCGCCAACTTCATCCTGATGGACTACGGCACGGGCGCCATCTTCGGCTGCCCCGCGCACGATCAGCGCGACCTCGACTTCGCCCGCAAGTATGGCCTGCCGGTCCTACCGGTCGTACTTCCCGCCGGCGCCGATCCGGCCGGCTTCGAGGTCGGCAAGGAGGCCTATACGGGCCCCGGCCGCATCTTCAATTCGCGGTTCATGGACGGGATGGAGGTCGAGGCGGCCAAGGCCGCCGCCATCTCCCGCGTCGAGGGTCGGGGCCAGGGCGAAGGCGCCACCGTCTACCGCCTGCGGGACTGGGGCGTCGCGCGCCAGCGCTATTGGGGAGCGCCGGTGCCGATCATCCATTGCCCCAAGTGCGGCCCGGTCGGCGTGCCGGAGGACCAGCTGCCGGTCGAGCTGCCCAAGGACGTCCGCTTCGATCAGGCCGGCAACCCCCTGGCCAACCACCCGACCTGGAAGCACGTCCCCTGCCCCAGCTGCGGCGGAGCGGCCGAGCGAGAGACCGACACGCTGGACACCTTCGTCGACAGCTCCTGGTATTTCGCCCGCTTCACCGATCCCAAGGCCTCGGCGCCGATCGGCAAGGACGCGGCCGACTATTGGCTGCCGGTCGACCAGTACATCGGCGGCATTGAGCATGCGGTGCTGCACCTACTCTATTCGCGCTTCGTGACCCGCGCGCTGAAGGACGAGGGCATGCTCTCGGTGTCCGAGCCATTCGCGGGCCTGTTCACCCAGGGCATGGTCACCCACGAGACCTACCAGCGGCAGTCTGGCGAATGGGTCGAGCCCGATCAGGTCCAGATCGCGGCCGAAGGCGCCGCGCGGCGCGCTACCCTGGTGGACACCGGCGAGCCCCTGGCTATCGGCGACGTCGAGAAGATGTCGAAGTCCAAGAAGAACACCTATTCGCCCGAGGTCATCGCCGAGACCTATGGCGTGGACGCCGCGCGGCTGTTCGTGATGAGCGATTCCCCGCCCGAGCGGGATGTGCAGTGGACCACCGGCGGTATCGAGGGCGCCTGGCGCTTCGTCCATCGGGTGTGGAGCGAATTCGACAGCCAGCCGGACGCCGGGCCCTTCGCCGGCGACGTGGCCGATCCCAAGGCCGAGGAGCTCCGCCGGGCCACCCACCGGCTGATCAAGAGCTTCACCGAGGCGCTCGAAGGCTTCCGCTTCAACAGCGGGATCGCCCGACTTTACGAATTCCTCAATGCCCTCAAGAGCTTGCCGGCAGACAAGGCCGGGCCAGGCGGGGTGGTGGCCAGGGCCGAAGCCCTGTCGGTTCTGGCGCGTCTGATCGCCCCGGTGACACCGCACCTCGCAGAGGAGTGCTGGGCCCGCATCGGCGGCGACGGTCTGGTGGCGCAGGCGCCCTGGCCGGAGTACGATCCCGCCCTGGCTGCCGAGGACGTCGTCGTCCTGCCGGTGCAGGTCAACGGCAAGCGCCGCGCCGAGATCCGCGTCGCCCCAGGGACCGAACCGGCCGAGGTCGAGAAGATCGTCCTGGCCGACGCCGAGGTGACCCGGCGGCTCGAGGGAATGCAGGTGCGCAAGGTGATCGTGGTCAAGGACCGCATCGTCAACATCGTGGCCGCCTGATGCGCGCGGGGGGGAAGATCGCGCTCGGCATCGCCCTCGCATTGGCGCCGGCGCTCGGCGCCTGCGGCTTCACGCCCCTCTACGCCACCCAGGGCGTCTCGCCCGCGCTCTCCTCCATCGAGGTGATCACGCCCGAGGGCCGCACGGGCCATCTGCTCAGCGAGGATCTGCAGGACGTCTTCGCCACCGCCCGGGGCCAGCCGCCGCACTACCGGCTGGAGCTGGCGCTGGACGAGAAGCGCTATGCCCGCGGCCTCACCTTCGAGCAGGTGGCGACCTGGTACGAGCTGTCGCTGCGGGTGAGCTACAGCCTGGTAGAAATCTCCTCGGGCAAGACCCTGACCAGTGGCGTCATGCCGATCAGCGTCAGCTACAACGCCGCGGGGGACCCCTATGCCGGGGTGGTCGCCCAGCAGAACGGCCAGCAGCGCGCCGCCTCCGACGCGGCCCAGCGGATCCGCATCGCGCTCGGCTCCTACTTCGCCGGGGCGCCGATCAAGACCCCGGGGACGTCCGCCGGCTCGTGAACCTCTCCAAGCGGCCCGACATCGAGCGCTTCCTCAAGGCCCCGCCGCCCGAGGTCCGCGCCGCGGTGATCTATGGCCGCGACCGGGGCCAGGTGCGCGAGCGCGCCGACGCCCTGGCCGGCCAGGTGGCGGCCCGGCCCGACGATCCCTTCGACGTCGCCCTGCTTAACGAGGCGGAGATCGAGGGCGGCCGGCTCGAGGGCGAACTTTCGGCGATCTCGATGATGGGCGGCCGGCGGCTGGTCCGCCTGCGGCTCGACAGCGAGAAGGGTGGCCCCGACCGCGCCGCCGCAGACGCCCTGAAGCGTCATGCCGAGGGCGAATTCAACTCGGAGGCCTTCTTCCTGGTCGAGGCCGGGGGCCTCGGCCGCGACTCGGCCCTGCGCAAGGCCGCCGAGCAGTCCAAGGCCGCCGCGGCCATCCCCTGTTACGAGGACGAGACCGGCGACGTGGCTCGTATGGTGCGCGAGAGCCTGGCCAAGGACCAGGTCGGGCTCAACGCCGACGCCCTGCAGCTCTTGGTCGACCGGCTGCCGCGCGAGCGGGGCGTGGCGCGCCAGGAAATCGAGCGCCTGGCCCTCTACCTCGGCCCGGGCTCGGGCAAGATCGCCAGCCCGGAGGACCTTGAAGGCTTTCTCGGCGTCGAGCCGGAAGCCTCCCTCGCCGACGCGGCCGCCCACGCCTTCGGCGGCAGGCTCGGGCCAGCCCAGGCGGCTTTGCGCCGCGCCCGGGCGGAGGGTGAGAGCGGCCCCGCGGCCGTCAGGGCCATCGGCATCCACCTGGGCCGGCTCCGGCAGGTCCTGACCCTGCATCGCGCCGGCGCGGGCCTGCAGGAGGCCGCCAAATCCGCCGGTGTGTTCTGGAAGAACGAGCGGGAGTTCCTGCGCCAGGCCAGATCCTGGTCGCTGGAATCCCTGGAGGCCCTGCAGCCGGCCGTCCTCGACGCCGACCGCGCCTGCAAGCGCGCTGGCTCTCCTGATGGCCTGATCTCGGAACGGCTGGCCATGACCGTCGCGGGGCGGGCCAGGCGGCTGGGACTTTAGGCGCTACCGGGTCAACTTGCGGCAGAGCTCGTCGAGCTGTTCGAGGTCGCCGTAGCGGATGCGGATTTCGCCCCGCCCGTCCTTGTCCAGCACCTGGACCTGCAGTCCGAGCCGCTCTGAGAGGTCGCGCTCCAGCGAGAGCGTGTCGTTGGACTTGCGCGGCGGGGCGCGAGGCGCCCGTTCATGCGCGGCAGCCTTGCGCGCGAGGTCTTCGGCGTCGCGGACGCTTAGCCCCTTGTCGATGATTTCCTTGGCTGCGCCCTCAGGATCGCGGGCCCCGATCAAGGTGCGGGCATGCCCGGCGGTAAGCTTGCCCTCACGCACCAGGCCCTGGATCTCCGGTGGCAGCTGCATCAGCCGCAGGGTGTTGGCGACGTGGCTGCGGCTCTTGCCCACGGCCTGGGCGACGTCGTCCTGGGCCCCGCCTGAGATGGACAGCAGCGTGGAATAGGCGGCCGCCTCTTCCATGGCGTTCAGGTCGGCGCGCTGGAGGTTCTCGATCAGGGCGAGCTCAAGGGTCTCCTGGTCGCCGATCTCGCGGACCACGGCCGGGACCGCGGCCAGACCGGCCCGCTGGGCCGCCCGCCAGCGCCGCTCGCCGGCGACGATCTGGTATTCCCCGGCCCTACCAGGCGCGGGCCTGAGCAGGATCGGCTGTAGCACCCCGCGCTGGCGCACCGACTCGGCCAGCTCTTCCAGCTCCGGCTCGGCGAAGTCCATCCGGGGCTGGCCCGGATTGGCGGCGATCAGCTCGATGGGGATTTCTCGCGCGCCCGCGGCGGCGCCGGGCTGGGCGGAGGCCTCGGACTCGCCCAAGAGGGCCGACAGCCCGCGTCCCAGCCCCCGGCGTCCCTCGGCGGCCATCAGCGGCTCACGCGGCGGCCTGGGCGGCGCGGGCGCGCTCGCGGCCGACCACCTCGCGCGCCAGCATCAGATAGGCCTGGCTGCCAGCGCACTTGAGATCGTAGATCAACGCCGGCTTGCCGAACGACGGCGCCTCGGAGACGCGCACGTTCCTGGGGATCATCGCCTGGTAGACCTTGTCGCCGAAGTGGGCGCGCACGTCCTGGGCCACCTGCTGGGAAAGGCTGTTGCGCCGATCGTACATGGTCAGCACGATGCCCTGCAGCTCCAGGCGCGGGTTCAGGCTGCCGCGCACAAGCTCCACCGTATGCATCAGCTGCGACAGGCCCTCGAGGGCGAAGAACTCGCATTGCAGCGGCACGAACACCGCATCGGCCGCCGCCATGGCGTTGAGGGTCAGAAGATTGAGCGAGGGCGGACAGTCGATCAGCACATAGGTATAGCGGTCCGCGCCCTCGGCCGCCCGCAGGGGAGCCAGGGCGTCGCGCAGGCGGAAGGAGCGGCCCGCGGCATGGCCGAGCTCCAGCTCCACGCCCGAGAGGTCCGGATCGGCCGGCGCCAGGTCGAGGCCCGGGACGGCAGTGGGGATGGCCGTTTCGGCCAGGGGCTTTTCGCCCATCAGAACGTCGTAGGTGGTGGTCGTCCGCCGGGCCCTCGGCACGCCCAGCCCTGTCGATGCATTGCCCTGGGGGTCGAGGTCGATCAGCAGCACCTTCTCGCCCACCGCGGCCAGGGCGGTGCCGAGGTTGATGGCGGTGGTGGTCTTGCCGACGCCGCCTTTCTGATTGGCGACGGAGAGGACGCGGAGCGGGGGACGGTCAGTGCGCACGGCGAAGACCCTTGACGCGGACGATGCGGCCGGAGGCGTCGCTGAGGCTTTCCATGAGGTCCCAGTCAAAATCCCAACATCTTGTGGCATCGACCAACTCGGACTCAACATCTTGCCCCTTCAGGAACAATCCCGTAGCGCCTTTGCGCAGGTAGGGCCAAGCGAATTCGAGCAGCCGCGGCATCGGGGCGCAAGCCCTCGCGGTGACGATATCCACCGTCAATGACAGGCTTTCAGCGCGCGCGTTGTGGATGCTTGCCGGCAAGGCCAATTGCTCGACGACAGCCGCGAGGAAGCGGCAGCGCTTGGCCATGGATTCCACGAGGTGGACCTTGGCCCCACCGTGCCCCTTCAGCAGGATCGCCAACACCAGTCCCGGAAACCCTGCCCCCGCGCCGAGGTCGGCCCAGGTGAGGGCGTCCGGCGCCAGCCGCAGCAGCTGTGCGCTATCATAGGCGTGGCGGCCCCAGAAGGCCTCCAGCGCAGAGGGCCCGACGAGATTCATCTTCTCGTTCCACTCCGCCAGGAGGCCGCGGAACAGCTCCAGATCCCCGATCTGAGCCGGGGTGGCGCCCGTCGTGGCGGCGAAGCCCGCGGCGTCGGTGACGGCCACCTAGGCGGCCTTGGCGCGTCGGACGTGGGCCAGGAGGGCGGCAAGGGCGCCGGGGGTGACGCCCTCGATACGGGCGGCCTGCCCCAGGGTCTGCGGCTGCACGCGGGCCAGCTTCTCGCGCACCTCGTTGGAGAGCCCGCCGATTGCGTCATAGTCGAGGTCTGGCCGAAGGCCCAGGGCCTCTTCGCTGCGGAAGGCCTCGGCGTCGGCCGTCTGGCGATCGAGATAGCCGGCGTAGGTCGCCTCGATCTCGAGCTGTTCGCGAACCTCAGGCGCCCAGGCGCCGATTTCCGGCCAGGCCGCCCGCAGGTCGTCGAAGCCAATGTCGGGGTAGGCCAGGAGATGCAGGAGATCCCGGCGCGTTCCATCCGCCTTGACCTTGAGGCCCAGGCGGCCGGCCTCGGTGGGCGTCAGGCTTAGCGCGCGTGACCGCTCGCGAGCGTCGGCCAAGGCCGACTGTTTCACGTGAAACATCCGCGCCCGCTCCGGCCCGACGCAGCCGAGAGCGATTCCCCGGCCCGTGAGCCGCTGGTCAGCATTGTCGGCCCGAAGGGTGAGGCGGAACTCCGCCCGGCTGGTGAACATCCGATAGGGCTCGGTGACCCCCCGGGTGACCAGGTCGTCGATCATCACCCCGATGTAGGCCTCGTCCCGGCCGAAGACCGCCGCCTCGGAACCCGCGGCCGACCGGGCGGCGTTCAGCCCGGCGACGAGCCCTTGCGCGCCCGCTTCCTCATACCCGGTGGTGCCGTTGATCTGGCCGGCCAGGTAGAGGCCCGGCAGGACCTTGGTCTCCAGCGACGGTTGCAGGGCTGTAGGATCGACGTAGTCGTATTCGATCGCATAGCCGTAGCGCCTCACCTTCACCGCCTCGAGACCCGGGATGGTGCGGAGGAAGAGGTCCTGGGTCTCCTCGGAGACCGACGTCGATATGCCGTTGGGATAGACGGTGTCGTCGTCCAGGCCCTCGGGCTCGAGGAAGATCTGGTGGCTGGCCTTGTCGGCAAAGCGGACGACCTTGTCCTCGATCGAAGGGCAGTAGCGGGGGCCCCGTCCGGTCGCCCGTCCGCCGTAGACCGCCGACTCCCCGAGCCGCTCGGCAATGATCCGGTGGGTCTCGGCCGTCGTCCAGGTGACCCCGCAGACGACCTGCTCACGCTCTATCTCGCGGGTCAGGAAGGAGAACGGGAGCGGCGTCTCGTCGCCGGGCTGCGTCTCCAGCCGCTCCCAGGCGATGGTGCGGCCGTCGAGGCGCGCCGGGGTGCCGGTCTTCAGCCTCCCCATGGGCAGGCCCAGGCCATAGAGCCGGTCCGCGAGGGCGATGGCTGGCGCATCCCCGATGCGGCCGGCCGGGATCCGTTGCTCGCCGCGATGGATGACGCCCTTGAGGAAGGTGCCGGTGGTCAGCACCACCGCGCTGGCGCGATAGCTTTCGCCCGAGGCGCCTGTCACGCCCACAGCGCGGCGGCCGTCGATGATCAGGTCCTCGGCGGCGTCGGCGACGATGGTGAGGTTCGGTGTCCGCGCCAGCTCGGCCTGCATGGCCTCGCGATAGAGCCGCCGGTCGATCTGGGCCCGAGGCCCGCGCACCGCCGGCCCTTTTGAGCGGTTCAGCAGGCGGAACTGGATGCCGGCCGCATCGGCCATGCGGCCCATCAGGCCATCCAGGGCGTCGATCTCCCGGACCAGGTGTCCCTTGCCCAGGCCGCCGATGGCCGGATTGCACGACATCTCCCCGATCGTCTCGACCTTGTGGGTCAGCAGTAGGGTGCGCGCGCCGGTGCGTGCGGAAGCCGCCGCGGCCTCGCAGCCGGCGTGCCCGCCGCCGATCACAATGACGTCGTAGGAGCTCATGGAGCGGCGCATATAGCGCAGGCCCGCCCCGATTTCACGCCGCTCCGAACATGTTTCACGTGAAACAGCTACTTGCCGATACAGAAGCTGGCGAAGATGCGCCCCAGAACGTCCTCGGGATCGATGCGCCCGCTGATCCTCCCCAGCGCCCGCCCGGCGAGGCGAAGGTCCTCAGCCGCCAGCTCAGGCCGCTCGAGCGCCGCCAGCGCCCGCCTGACGCGCGCCAGGGCCTCCTCCAGCCGCGTCCGGTGACGCGCCCGCGTGGCGGCTGGAAATTCACCGCCTGAAAGATCCTCCCCAACCCGGCGGTGGACCGCGTCATGAACCGCTTCCAGGCCCTCGCCCGTAGTCGCCGAGAGCGCCAGGACCTTCACTCCCATACCGCTTGCGAACGCGGTCGCCGAAGAGGCGTCCGCCCCGGCGGGCCGATCCGACTTGTTCAGCAGCAGCAGATCCCCCGCCCGCACCGCGTCCGACGCAAGCCGCCAGGCCCCATCGCTTGTCGAACTGTCGACCACCCAGAGCCGCCCGGCCGCCCCCTCGGCCCAGGCCCGGGCCCGGCGCACGCCTTCCTCCTCGACCTCGTCGGTCGCCGCCCTGATTCCGGCGGTGTCGGCCAGCAGCACCTTGAAGCCGCCGATCAGAAGGGGCGCCTCGATCACATCCCGTGTCGTGCCGGGCGTCGCCGTGACGATCGCCGCCTCGCGCGCGAGCAGACGGTTCAGCAGGCTCGACTTGCCGGCGTTGGGCGCGCCGATGATGGCGATCCGGTAGCCGTCGCGCACCCGCTCCCCACGCTCGGCGCCCGACAGCGCCTCGGCCAGCTCCGCCTCCAGCACCGCGAGCGGCGCCCCGGCCCGCGCGGCCACGTCGGCGGGCAGTTCCTCGTCCGGGAAGTCTATCGCCGCCTCGAGATTGGCCAGGGCTTCCAGCAGCGCTTCTCGCCAGGCTCCGTAGCGCCGACCGAGCGCGCCGCCCAGTTGGGCCAGGGCCTGGCGCCGCTGGCCCTCGCTCTCCGCGTCGACCAGGTCGGCGATGGCCTCGGCCTGGGCCAGATCCAGCTTGCCCGCTTCGAAGGCGCGACGGGTGAACTCCCCGGGCTCGGCCAGTCGCAGCCCGAGCGCCAGCAGGGCCTCCGAGACCGCATCGACCGTGGCCGACCCGCCGTGCAGGTGCAGCTCCGCGGCGTCTTCGCCGGTGTAACTGCCGGGCCCCGGCGTCCAGAGCACCAGAGCCTCGTCGAGCGCTGCGCCGTCCGGCCCCCTCAGCCGCCGCAGCCGCGCCTCCCGCGCCGGAGGCAGACGCCCTGCGAGGGCGCGCACGGCATCGCCCGCCTCGGGGCCCGACAGCCGCAGCACCGCCACCGCCGCGCGGCCGGGCGCGGTGGCCAGGGCGAAGATGCTGTCGCGCACGGCCGTCCGGTCAGCCCTTGGGCGGAGCGGCCCCGGCGGCCGTCTCCATGAAGCGGCGCATGACGTCCTGGGCTTGGCCGCCGAAGGCCATCCAGCCCTTCATCATCTCCTCCGGCTTCAAGAGCTCCATGTTCTGCTCGAAGCGCGACTTCATCTGCTGCACCACCCAGTCGTTGAAGGCCTCGACGTCGGGCTGGCCGAGGAAGGCGCGGGCTTCCTTGGGGGTGCAGTCGACCTCGATCGTCATCTTCATGGGGCCGTCCTCCTGCACTTGCGGCGCCCTGGCGCAGGGCCCGCCCGCGAGCTACTACCGCCTCGCCCAGCCCGGAGGAAGCATCATGAGCGAGCGCTTGAGCATCACCACGCCCGACGGCGCCTTCTCCGCCTATGTGGCGCGTCCGGCCGCGGCCAGGGCGCCGGCCGTCGTGGTCATCCAGGAAATCTTCGGGGTGAACCGGGTGATGCGCGAGGTCTGCGATCGTCTCTCCGGAGCGGGCTACCTCGCTGTCTGTCCCGACCTGTTCTGGCGGCTCGAGCCTGGCGTCGACATCACCGATCAGAGCAAGGCCGAGTGGGACAAGGCGTTCGACCTGATGACCCGCTTCGACGTCGACCAGGGCATCGAGGACATTCGCGCGACCATCGACCAGGTCCGCGCCTCGGACGGCTGCAGCGGCAAGGTCGGGGCCGTCGGATACTGCCTCGGGGGCCGGCTCGCCTACCTCACCGCGACCCGCACCGACAGCTACGCCTCCGTCGGCTACTACGGGGTCGGCATCGAGGCCTATCTCGGCGAGGCTGAAAAGCTCGCTCATCCCCTGATGCTGCACATCGCCGAGGAAGACGGTTTCGTGCCCAAGGAGGCGCAGGCCCTGATCGACGGCGCCCTCAAGGACCACCCGCAGGTCACGCTGCACACCTACCCCGGCTGCGACCACGCCTTCGCCCGCCCGGGCGGCGCCCACTACGACGCCAAGGCCGCGGCCGAGGCGGACGCTCGCACCCTCGCCTTCTTCCGCCAGAACCTCGGCTGATCCCATGCTGGCCATCCAAATCCAGAAGACCGGCGGCCCCGAGGTGCTCGAGGCGGTCGACCTGCCGATTCCCAAGCCTGGCCCCGGCGAAGTGCTGATCCGGCACCAGGCCATCGGGCTGAACTTCATCGACACCTACATGCGCGGCGGCCTCTACCCCGTGCAGCTGCCCGCGATCCTGGGCTCGGAAGGCGCTGGGGTGATCGAGGCGATCGGGGAAGGCATCACCCGCTTCAAGCCCGGCGACAGGGCCGCTCACGGGGCGGCGGGACGCGGCGCCTACGCCGAATACCAGGTGCTGCCGGCCGGCCGGGTCAACCGCCTGCCCGACGGTGTCGATGTGAAGACCGCCGCGGCCGCCATGCTCAAGGGCATGACCGCGGAGATGCTTCTTCGCCACGTCTATCCCCTGAAGGCCGGGGAGCCCTGCCTGATCTGGGCCGCGTCGGGCGGGGTGGGCGCCATCCTCAGCCAATGGGCGCACGCCCTCGGGGCGGTGGTGATCGGTTGCGTGGGCTCCGAAGGCAAGGCCGAGCGAGCCAGCAGTCGCGGCTGCGATCACGTGATCCTCTACAAGTCCGAGGACGTCGCCGCCCGCGTGCGGGAGATCACCGGCGGCGAGGGCGTCCGGGTCAGCTATGACGGGGTCGGCAAGGCCAGCTTCGACGCCTCGCTGAAGAGCCTCGGCCGGCGCGGCATGCTGGTCACCTTCGGCAACGCCTCCGGGCCCGTGCCGCCGGTGGAGCCCCTCGCCCTCAGCCGCGGGGGCTCGCTGTTCCTGACTCGTCCGACCCTGTTCGACTACGTCGCTTCGACCGAGGAGCTCGACGCCAGCGCGGCGGCCCTCTTCGAGGTGATCACCTCAGGCGCGGTGAAGATCGAGATTGGCCGGGAATACGCGCTGAGGGACGTTCGCAAGGCGCACGAGGACCTGGAAGCCGGTGAGACCGTCGGCTCGCAGCTGTTGATTCCCTAGATCAACATTGATCCATTAGTCGGCGTCGGCGATCCGGTAGCCGGGACGATCCATCACCCGCGCAAGATAGGCCGTGGCGGCAGGGCCGAACATGTCCTGCAGCCCGCGCATGCGGGCATATCCCAGCGCATAGCCTACCGAGATGTCGCCGATGGTGAAGGCCTCGCCGGTCAGATGGCGGCGGCCGTCGGAGAGATGGCGCTCCAGCGCCTGCAGGCGCGTGGCCAGGATCGTCTCGCAAGCGCTTGCCGCATAGCCGGTCGTCTCCGGAGCGTCAGCCTGACGGCGGATGCGCGACAGCATGCCGAAGTGGACCATCAGCGCCGCCTCGCCGAAATGCAGCCAGTTCAGGTGCTCGGCATAGGCCAGCGCGCTGGGATTGGGGCCGACGGTCAGGCCGAGCTCCAGCGCCCTCTGGATCCGGCGTCCGGTCAGGTACTGCAGGATGGCGATGGACTCGCCCATCGCTACGCCATCCTCATCTTCGATGGTCGGGATGGCCAGGACGCCCGTTCGCGCCTTGAAGTCCTCATCCAGGGGCCAGGGCGCGCGGACCACCTCATAGGCCTCGCCCATCTCCTCCATCAGCCAGATCACCCTGACCGAGCGGAAATGCGGCACGTGGTAGATCTTCAGCATCGCCGCGCCCCCCGAAAGCGAAAGAGCCGCCCTCGCGGGCGGCCCTCCGTTCTAGCACCCGGCGCGCGTCTTGCGACGCGTTCGGTCAGGTGTTCATCGACTGGAAGAAGTCGCCGTTGTTCTTGGTCTGCCTGAGCTTGTCGAGCAGGAACTCGATGGCGTCCTGAGAGCCCATCGGCGACAGGATCCGGCGCAGCACATAGATCTTCTGCAGCTGGTCCTTCGGGGTGATCAGCTCTTCCTTGCGCGTGCCGGACTTCAGGATGTCGATGGCCGGGAAGATCCGCTTGTCGGCGACCTTGCGGTCCTGGACGATTTCAGAGTTACCGGTGCCCTTGAACTCTTCGAAGATCACCTCGTCCATTCTGGAGCCCGTATCGATCAGGGCGGTGGCGATGATGGTCAGCGAGCCGCCTTCCTCGATGTTCCGCGCCGCGCCGAAGAAGCGCTTGGGCCGCTGCAGGGCGTTGGCGTC
>FTGB01000146.1_pt1 | contig 21289 bp, 24 predicted proteins | sample 1640641 | NCBI WGS metagenome assembly FTGB01 (sample SAMEA3914789, study PRJEB12502) | metagenome | biome: forest; material: soil | place: Canada | collected 2011-07-03 | depth 0.3 m | reverse complement strand
TCTCCGGCTTAGCTTAGGACTCCGACCATGCTCCGGACCCTGTTCCTCCAGGCGCCCTCCTTCGACGGTTTCGACGGCGGCGCCGGCTCGCGCTACCAGGCCAAGCGGGAGATCCGTTCCTTCTGGTATCCGACCTGGCTGGCCCAGCCCGCGGCCCTGGTGGAGAAGTCCAAGCTGGTCGACGCCCCGCCGCACGGCCAGGGCCTGTCCGACGTCGTGGCCATGGCCAAGGACTTCGACCTGGCGGTGCTCCACACCTCGGTGCCATCGTTCAAGTCGGACGTGAAGACCATCGAGGCGCTGAAGGCGGCCAACCCGAACCTCAAGGCTGGCCTGATCGGGGCCAAGGTCGCGGTTCAGCCGGACCGCAGCATGATCGAGGCGCCGGTGGTCGACTTCGTCGCCCGCAACGAGTTCGATTTCACCATCAAGGAGGTCGCCGACGAGACCCCGTGGTCCGAGATCCAGGGCCTCAGCTGGCGCAACAACAAGGGCGTCGTGGTCCACAACGAGGACCGCCCGATCCTGGAGCAGATGGACAACCTTCCCTGGGTCACTCCGATCTACAAGCGGGACCTGGAGATGGAGAAGTACTTCATCGGCTATCTGAAGCACCCGTACATCTCGATCTACACGGGCCGCGGCTGTAAATCGCGCTGCACCTTCTGCCTGTGGCCCCAGACCGTCGGCGGCCACCGCTATCGCACCCGCAGCGTCCAGCACGTGGTGGACGAGATCGCCTGGGCGATGAAGGCCTTCCCGCAGACCAAGGAATTCTTCTTCGACGACGACACCTTCACCGACGACCTGCCCCGGGCCGAGGCGATCGCCAAGGAGCTGGGCAAGCTCGGCGTCACCTGGTCCTGCAACGCGAAAGCCAATGTGCCGCGCGAGACCCTGAAGAAGCTGAAGGACGGCGGCCTGCGCCTGCTGCTGGTGGGCTACGAATCCGGCAACCAGCAGATCCTGCACAACATCAAGAAGGGCATGCGCATCGAGGTGGCGGAGAAGTTCACCAAGGACTGCCACGAGCTCGGCATCGCCATCCACGGCACCTTCATCCTGGGCCTGCCGGGCGAGACCAAGGAAACCATCCAGCAGACGGTGGCCTGGGCGGCCAAGATCAATCCGCACACCATCCAGGTGTCGCTGGCCGCCCCCTATCCTGGCACCTTCCTCTACAACCAGGCGGTCCAGAACGGCTGGCTCGACGCCGAGCACGCGGAGCTGGTGGACGAGCACGGCATCCAGATCGCCCCGCTCCACTACCCGCACCTCAGCCACGAGGAGATCTTCGACTCGGTGGAGACCTTCTATAAGAAGTTCTACTTCCGGGCCGGGAAGATCGCCTCGATCGTCGGCGAGATGGCGGTCAGTCCCGACATGATGAAGCGCCGCCTGCGCGAGGGCGTGGAGTTCTTCCAGTTCCTCAAGGACCGCAAGGAAATCGCTGCGTGAGCGCGCATGCGTCCGCGTCCGGCCTGATCCTCTCGCTTCCGGACCTGTCGACCGACGCCTGGCCGACGCCGCCGGAGGGCAAGCGGTTCCGGCTCGGCAGCGAGGCGCACAAGCGGCTGTTCTGCCGGACCCTGCTCGACACCTACGACCCCTACCGCCCGGCGATCATCGACTGGCCGCAGCTGGCGCCCGACGCCCTGAAGCGGCTGACCAGCCTGCCCATCTGGGACATCGCTGTGGCCACCGAAGGCCGGGCCATGCGGCGGGTGAAGTCCTACGCCGACGTGCTGGACGACGAACTGCTCAAGAAGGCGGTGGAGCTGAACGCCTACGAGGAGGGCCGCCACAAGCTGGTGCTGTCGAACCTGGTCGAGGCCTACGGCATCAAGCTCGAGCAGGAGCCGACCTACAACACGCCCAAGGACCCGGAATGGTCGTTCCTGGTCACTGGCTTTTCCGAGTGCATCGACAGCTTCTTCGCCTTCGGACTGTTCGAGACCGCCAAGCGCTCGGGCTTCTTCCCCGAGGAGCTGGTGGAGACCTTCGAGCCGGTGATCGCCGAGGAGGGGCGCCACATCCTGTTCTTCGTGAACTGGGTGGCCTGGCACAGGCGCAACATGCCGCTGTGGCGGCGGCCCTGGTTCGAGCTGAAGGTCTGGGCCGTGTGGATCTTCCTGGCGCTGGAGCGGATGTCCCTGGCCAAGGACCTGGAGGGCGGCGCCGCCGAGAACCAGGACAACAACTTCACCGTCTCGGGGGCCGAGCAGCTCGGCATCGAGATCGACGTCGCCGATCTGATGGACGTCTGCCTGGCGGAGAACGACCGGCGCCTCGGCAAGTACGACGAGCGCCTGGTCCGACCCAATTTCGTGCCGCGCATGGTGCGCCTCGCCCGCAGCACTTTCCTGAGGCCGGCGAAGAAGGCCGCCGCGGCGGCCTGATCTGGTGTCCGACCGCGCCCTGATCGTCACCGCCGACGACTTCGGCCTGTCGCTGGCCGTCAACGAGGCAGTGGAGGAGGCCCACCGCAAGGGCGTGCTCACCTCGGCCAGCCTGGTGGTCACCGGCGAGGCGGCGGCGGACGCGGTGAAGCGGGCGAAGAAGATGCCGCGGCTCGGCGTCGGCCTGCACCTGGCCCTGCTCGACGCCCCCTCGGCCCTGAAGCCGGACCAGATCCCCGACCTGCTCGAGCCAGGCCAGGACTACCTCGGCAGCCGCGCCGCTGTGACCGGGGCCAAGATCGCCCTGGTGAAGTCCGTGCGCGAGCAGGCGCGGGCCGAGATGCACGCCCAGTTCGCCCTCTATCGCAAGACGGGTCTGAAGCTCGACCACGTGGACGGCCACTGGCACTTCCACATGCATCCGACCGTGGTCTCCATCCTGATCAAGGACCTCGCCGGGCCCTTCGGGATCAAGGCCATGCGGGTGCCGGGCGAGCCCGCCGGTCCCTCCTCGCGCGCGGCGGGCGGGGCTGGAACCCTCAAGCGCTGGGGCACGGCCCTGGTCAACGGGCCGCTGTGGGCGTCGTTCAAGCTGAAGCTCCAGCGCGCCGGCATCGGCTCCAACGACTGGTTCTTCGGGCTCAACGACACCGGCGCGGTCACCCGCGAGCGGCTGCTGGGGTTCATCGCCGAGCTGCCGGCGGGCGTCAGCGAGATCGGTCTGCATCCTGCCACCCGCCCCCTGGAAGGCCCCTTTGCTCCCCCGGCGCACTACCGCGTCACCGAGGAGCTGGCCGCCCTCACCGATCCCGATGTGATCGAGGCCTGCCGCCAGGTGAGGCTGGGACGTTTCGCCGACTTCGTAGGCCAGGCGTGATCCGCCGGCTCGTCACCGGCCTTCTCTTCTTCGCGGGCGTTAGTCTCGCCGTCGTCCTGGCGGTCCGCGCGGGCCTCAAGCCAACCGCCCACGCCATCGCCGCCGTCGGCTGGACCGGCCTTTTCGAAACCTGCGCCCTGCAGCTTGTCTCGGTCTTCCTCTGCGCCGCGGCCTGGTGGGCGGTGACCGACCGCACCTCGTTTCTCGCCTGCCTCTTCTCCCGCTGGATCCGCGACGGCGCGACAACCCTTGTCGGCCCGGCCATCGGAGAGGGCATCAGCGCCCGGGCCCTGGCCGTGCTGGGCGGCGGCAGCGGAGGCGCCGCGGCGGCGGTCACCATCGTCGACGTGGCCATCGAGGCCCTGTCCCAGGCGGTCTACACCCTGGTCGCCTTCGCCCTGCTGTTCCCTCACATCGGCGCTGGCCAGACCTTCAAGTGGGCGCTCATCGTCGCCGCCAGCCTCTTGCCGGTGATGCTGATGTTTGCCGTCAGCATGAGCCCTCGCGCTTTGGCGGCGGGGCAGCGGCTCGGAGAGAGGGTGGCGCGGCTGTTCGGCGCCACGCCGTGCTCGGGCTTCGACCTCGCGAAGGCGGTGGAGGGCGTCTACGGGAAGCCCGCGAAGGTGGCGGCGGCGTCTGCCCTGCACCTGGTCGCCTGGACCACCGGCGCGGCCCAGGTCTGGCTGATCGGCCGGGCCATCGGCGCCCCGATCACCCTCTGGGACGGCATCGCCCTGCACGGCCTGGTCTGCGCGGCCCGCAGCGCCGCCTTCATCGTGCCCTGGGCCGCCGGGGTGCAGGAAGGCGGGTTCCTGCTGGTCGGCGCCGTGCTGCACCTGAGCCCCGCGACGGCCATCGCCATGTCGCTGGTGCTGCGCGGCCGGGACGTGCTCCTGGGCGCCCCGGCGATCCTGCTCTGGTACGCGGCGGAGGCGCGGAGGGGACTGGCCGGCCGCGCGGCAGCGAAACCCTAGCCCGGCGCCCTCTGGCACCTCAGGCTGCGCCGGTGCAGGCGGCAGTTGGCGACCACCTTGTCGTCGAGGTCGTGGAAGTCGCCGACCCAGTCGGCGCCATGGCGCTCCAGGAAGAGATAGCCGTAGCGCTCGAAGGCGAAGCCCTCGGCGTCCATGCCGGCGATGGAGGTCTGTCCCGCCTGGATCTTGGGGGTGTCCGCCGGCTCCCCGATGTCTCCGCCCGTGCCGGCGATCAGCTGGGCCGGGCGCTTGCCGCCGAAGTCGTAGGTGGCGAAATGGTGGATGTGGCCCGAGACGATCATCTGCACGCCCGCGATCCGCTTGCCGCGCACGGCCTCCTGCTCGGTCCGGTTCAGGCCGACGTTGACGGGGCCGAGCGGGCCCAGGCGCGCCACCGGCGTCAGACCCCAGACCGGGCGGTGGGTGACGATCCATCCCTTGCCGTGGTCGAGCCCTGGGCCGAACGCGGCCAGCTGGCGGGCGAAAGCGCGGACCTGATCGGAGGGAGCGGACGTGTCGACGCTGTCGGCGCTATCCACCACGTAGAGGCTGGTGTCGCCCATCGCGATCCGGAACGGCGCGCTACCGGCCGAGCAGGCGGCGGGCTCGGCGGCCTGGTCGAGCAGCCGGAACCAGCCGGCGCCGCCGCGGGCGCAAGATTCGTGGTTGCCGCGGGCGAACACCCAGGGCGCTTCGCCCAGCAGGGGATCGGCGGGGGCGAAGAACTCGGCGTCCCAGGCGCTCCAGTTGTCGCCGAAAGGGCTGCCGGCGCAGCGCACGTCGCCGGCGGGGCAGGGGGTCTCGCGGTACCAGTAATCTCCGACGTGGATGACCAGGTCGGGCTTCCTCGCCGCGGCGCGGGCCGCGACCAGGGCGAAGGGCCACTGACGCGCGTCGTTGCAGGCCTGGATCGCCGCCGCCTTCAGCCGGCAGCCCGTATCGCCGAAGATCACGACCGACCGCGGCTCGGGCTTGGGCAAGGGCGCCGCCCAGTCGCCGATGGCCGCCCGGCGCACGCCACGAGGCACGAGGAGCTGGCAGACCGTCACTGGGAAGACTTCGCTGGGGGCGGCGCGTTGCTGCATCGGGATCCTGCGGCCATCGAGGCTGGCTTCGGGGCAGCGCCCGTCGGCCGCCGCGGCCCGGAGCGAGGTCCCTCGGGCGGTCAGCTCGACCCAGTGGCGGGGCGCGGGCGCAGCCCCGGCGGCCACCGGAAGGGCGAGCGCCAGAAGCGCCAGGGCCAGCTTCCACATCGACCGGACTCCTAGCGCAGCATGGCGGCGACATTGCCGCCGTCGACCGGCAGCAGCGCGCCGGTGGTCTTCCGCATCAGGGCGGCGAAGACGAAGGCCTGGGCCACGTCCTCGGCGGTGACCTCTTCACCGAGGAGATTGCCGGCCATGTAGGCGTCCGGCGTCAGACCGCGCGCGGCGCTCCTCGCCTGGATCATCTCGTCGGTGAGCAGCCCCGAGCGGATGCGGTCGGCGTTGACGCCGTTGCAGCGGACGCCGTCGGGCCCCAGTTCCAGGGCGTATTGGCGGACCAGGGCCAGGAGGGCCGCCTTGGAGGTTCCATAGGCGCCGAAATCCGGCCCAGGGTTCACCGCCTGCTTGGAGACGTTGAACAGCAGGGTTCCGCCCATGCCCTGGGCGCGCAGCACTCTGGCCGCCGCCTTGGCCACGGCCTGGTGGGCGAAGAAGTTCAGCTCGAAGCTCCGGCGCAGGACCTCGTCGTCCAGCTCGGCCATGGCCCCGGTGAAGGCGGCCCCGGCGTTGGAGACCACGATGTCCACCCCGCCGAAGCGCCGGACGATCTCGCCGAACGCCGCATCCACGGCGGCAGGGTCGGTGACGTCGCAGCCGAGGCCCATGGCCCGCCCGCCGATGGCCTTCGCGGTCGCCGCCGCCGCTTCGCCGTCGAGGTCGAGCACCGCGACCTCGCACCCTTCCGCCGCCAGGGCCTTGGCCGTCGCCGCTCCGATCGCGCCGGCGCCGCCGGTGATCACGGCGATGTGGCGGGCGAGACGCTTCTCGGCGCCCTTGCCCAGCTTGGCCTGCTCCAGCGACCAGTATTCCATGTCGAACGTATCCGCCTCGCCGACCGGCTCGAAGCGGCCCACCGCCTCGGCGTCCAGGAGGGTGGCGGCCCAGCTCTCGCCGATGTCGGCGGCGATCGCGGCCTCGGCGGCGCTCTTGCCGACGCCGACGAGCCCGAGGCCCGGCACGGCGATCAGCCGGGGCAGCGGATCCAGGGCGCTCTTGATCCCGCCAGCGCGGGCGTTGTTGCGATCGAAATAGTCCCGATACGCTTCGCCATAGGCGCCCAGCGCCGCATCGAGATCGCCAGTCGCCACCAGGGGGAAGCGCTTGGTGCGGATCACGTGGTCGGGGGTGGCCACCCCGCGCGCCGCCCAGTCCGCCAGCCGTTCGTCGTCGGCGACGGCGCGCGCCGCTTCGCCTGCGCGGGGGTCGAGGATCCAGCGCTTCGGCCAGGTCTCTCCAGCCGCTCGGGCGAGGGCGCCGCGGATCGTGGGCAGGATTTCGACGGCGTCCGGCGTTCGCGCCACGGTCGCGACCCTGCGCGCCACGCGGGGCCGGCGGGCGATGTAGTCCTCGGCCGCGGTGACCAGGGCGATCATCCGCTCGTAGCTCTCCTCAGCCGTGGCTCCGAACGAGAAGATCCCGTGTTTCAGCAGGATCATCCCCTCGGCGTCCGGCCTGGAGTCACGGGCGTCGCCGGCGGCGCGGGCGAGGTCGAAGCCCGGCATCACATAGGGGACCAGGGCCACCCGATCCCCGAACAGCTCGCGGAAGATCGCTTCGGAATCCGGCTGGTCGGCCAGGGCCAGGATGGCGGTCGAGTGGGTGTGGTCGACGAACTTGTCGGGGATGAAGGCGTGCAGAAGGGTCTCGACCGAGGGATTGGGCGCGCCGGGATCGAGCAGCAGCTGGCGCTGGGCCGAGACCATGTCTTCGTCGGATAGCCGGTTCAGGGCGCGCAGGCCCATCAGGGGTGCGAGGCGCACCGCTGGGTGGCCGGGCGGCTCGATGCTGGCGAGGTCCCAACCCGAACCCTTGACGCAGAGCACCTCGACGTCCTCGCCGAATACGTCGCGTTGCGTGGTCTTCACCGAGGTGTTGCCGCCGCCGTGCAGCACCAGCCTGGGCTCCGCGCCCAGCAGCCGCGCCGAATAGGTGCGCAGCGCCAGGTCCTCCCCGACGCCGGCGTCGCCGTAACGGATCACCGCCGCCCGGGCGTCCTCGTCGCGCCAGAGGCTCCGCATCAGGCCGCCCGTTCCTCGCCGCCGAACAGGCCGGCCAGCCCCGCCTCGGAGGCCGGGCAGACGCCACGTTCCGTGATCAGGCCGCTGACCAGCCGCGCCGGAGTGACGTCGAACCCGTAGTTGGCTGCAGGGCTCCCCTCGGGGGTGAGGCGCACGGTCCGCACCTCGCCGTCCTCGCCGAGGCCCGATATGTGGGTCACCTCCTCGCCGCCGCGCTGTTCGATCGGGATCTCCGTCACGCCATCCGCAATGCGCCAATCGACCGTCGAGGAGGGCAGGGCGACGTAGAAGGGCACGCCGTTGTCCTTGGCGGCCAGGGCCTTCAGATAGGTGCCGATCTTGTTGCAGACGTCCCCCGCGCGGGTCGTCCGGTCGGTGCCGACGATGCAGAGGTCGACCTGGCCGTGCTGCATCAGGTGGCCGCCGGTGTTGTCGGCGATGACGGTGTGGGCCACGCCCTCACGGGCCAGCTCCCAGGCGGTCAGGCTGGCGCCCTGGTTGCGCGGACGGGTCTCGTCCACCCAGACATGCACCGGAACACCGGCGCGATGGGCCTTGTAGATGGGCGCCAGCGCCGTGCCCCAGTCCACGGCGCAGAGCCAGCCGGCGTTGCAGTGGGTGAGGACATCGACGCGATCCTTGCCGGGCGCCTTGGCCGCCTCGATCAGCTTCGCTCCGTGCGTCCCGATGGCCTCGCAGACGGCGACGTCCTCCTCGGCGATCAGCGCCGCCTCGGCATAGGCGGCGGAGCGTCGCTCGGCTTGCGGAAGCGCGGCCAGCCGCCGGCGCATCCGCTCCACGGCCCAGCGCAGGTTCACCGCCGTCGGCCGCGACGCCTGGAGCATGGCGCCCGCCCGTTCCAGCCCGGCGTCGGAGGCGTCCTCGGCGGCCGCCAGGGCCACGCCATAAGCCGCGCTGGCGCCGATCAGGGGCGCGCCGCGGACGGTCATGTCGGCGATGGCGTCCGCCATCGCTTCGGCACTCGTCAGCCGCACGGTGTCGAAGCGGTGAGGCAGGCGGCGCTGGTCGATCACCCAGACGTCCCGGCCGCCCTCGTCCAGCCAGATGGTGCGGAAATCGCGGCCGTCGATGCGCATCGGCCTGACTTAGCCGGTTAGGCCTGGAGGCGCCATTGGGAGGGCCTCCCGGCGGATGAACGACAGCTAAACCACGGTGTTCAGAACGGGTTCAGCGGGCCCCCTATAGTTTGGCGTCACGCCTGAGGAACCTCCTCGGGCCGAGATCAAAAAGAACCTCAAGGAGGCTGGTATGAAGAAGATCCTGACGGGCGCACTTGCGGCCCTCACCCTAGGTGGCGTCGTTCTCGGCGGCGCCTCGACCGCTTCGGCGCGCGAGTGGCATCGCGGCGGCAACGAGGGCGCGGCCGTGGCGGCCGGCATCGCGGGCCTGGCCATCGGCGCGGCCCTGGCCTCGAACGATCGCGGCTATGGCTATGACAGGGGCTACTACGCTCCGGCCTACGAGAGCGGCTACTACGCTCCGACCTATGCGCCCGCCTACTATGGCTACGGCTATCGGCACTGCCGGGTGGAAACCCGCTGGAACCGCTGGCGCGGCTATGAGCGGGTCCGGATCTGCTACTGATCCCGACTGACGCGTGACGACAAGAAGGCCTCCGCGACCCCCGCGCGGAGGCCTTTTTTTCGATTCGTGGAGGTTCAGTCCCAGGCGAGCGGGCCGTCGATGCGCACGTCGGCGACGCCGCGGCTCTCGCTGTTCTGCAGCACCACGGTGGCCGCGTGGCCGTTGGCCAGGCGCAGCACCGAATGGTTGGCGTGCAGGGCAGCCTGCAGGGCGTCGGCCTCGCCGAAGATCTGGCCGACGATGGGCGTGTCCTCGGTCGCGCCATTTTGGACCAGGTCGTAGAGGACGCTGATCTCCCTGCCCTGGGCGACCAGGACGCCTGCGCCGGACATGCTCTTCATCGAAAACGGCCTCGCTTCAGCTACCGTGCACTGAACGCCCCTTCGCACATGCCCCTGCCGAATTGCAACGGTCGCCGCCGGGCGAAGTTTCGGCGCGGGCGCCACACACCAGCGGCCCCTGTCATGAAAGCGTTGCGCAAGCCCGGTATCGCCAGCCGCGGGGTGATCACCAGATCACGTTCGGGGTGGAGAGGAAGATGTTCAATCGCAAGGCCGCCGTGCTCGCCGCGGCGCTGGTCATGGGGGGCTCGTTTGGGGGCGCCGCCAGCGGGGCCCTCGCGGCCGATATCTCAGGCGCCGGAGCGACCTTCCCTGCGCCGGTCTACGCCAAGTGGGCCGAGTCCTATAAGGCCAAGACCGGGAACGGCCTGAATTACCAGGCGATCGGCTCGGGCGGCGGCATCAAGCAGATCAAGGCTAAGACCGTCGACTTCGGGGCCTCCGACAAGCCGCTGAAGCTCGAGGAGCTGAACGCCGCCGGCCTCTACCAATTCCCCACGGTCATGGGCGGCATCGTGCCGGCGCTGAACGTGCCCGGCGTGCAGACCGGCCAACTCCACCTCACCGGCGCGCTGCTGGGCGACATCTTCCTCGGCAAGATCGCCAAGTGGAACGCCCCACGCATCGCCGCCATGAACAAAGGCGTCAGCCTGCCGAACCTGCCGATCACCGTCGTGCACCGCTCCGACGGCTCGGGCACCAGCTTCCTGTTCACGTCCTACCTCTCGCAGGTGAACCCCGAGTGGGCGTCCAAGGTCGGCGCCAGCGATTCGGTGCAGTGGCCGACGGGCCTGGGCGGCAAGGGCAATGACGGCGTCGCCGCCTTCGTGAAGCAGACCATCGGCTCGATCGGCTATGTCGAGTACGCCTACTCCAAGCAGAACAAGATCCCCTACGCCCTGGTGCAGAACAAGGCCGGCAAGTATCCGGCCCCAGTGGCCGCCGACTTCGCCGCCGCGGCGGCGGGCGCGGACTGGACCAAGGCCCCTGGCAACTACCTCCTGCTGCTGAACCAGCCCGGCGCCAACGCCTGGCCGATCACCGGCGCCACCTTCATCCTGGTCTACAAGAAGCAGGACAAGGCCGAGACCGGCCGCGAGGTGCTGAGCTTCTTCGACTGGGCCTACAAGAGCGGCGACGCGGCCGCCGCGGCCCTCGACTACGTGCCGCTGCCCACCGCGGTGAAGGCCCTGGTCCACCGCCAGTGGGCCGCCGAGGTGAAGGGCGGCGACGGCAAGCCGGTCTATAAGTAGAACGCCTGTCAGGGCGGGGGTCGGATCGACCTCCGCCCGTCCCTTGTCCTAGAAAGCCCCCATGACCACCGCCGCCGTCAGCGTCGCCCGACGGGCCCCGAGGGAAGCCGCCTTCGACCCGCTGTTCAAGGCGCTGTGCCTGGCTGCGGCGACCATGCTGCTGGCGGCGCTCGGCGGGATCATCGTCGCCCTGACGATCGGCGGCTGGCCGGCCCTGGCCAAGTTCGGGTTTGGGTTCTTCACCAGCACGACCTGGAACCCGGTCACCGATGTCTATGGCGCCGCAGGGCCGATCGCCGGGACCGTCATCACCTCGATCCTCGCCCTGGTCATCGCCCTGCCCCTGGCTTTCGGCGTTTCGGTCTTCCTGGTGGAGTTCGCGCCCCGGCAGATCCGCCGCCCGATCGCCATCGCCGTAGAGCTGCTCGCCGGCATCCCTTCGATCGTCTACGGCATGTGGGGCCTGTTCGTCTTCGCGCCCTTCTTCGCCTCCCATATCCAGCTGCCGCTGGTCCTCGCCGCCCAGCCGGGCTCGCTGCTCGAAAAGCTGATCGCGGGCACCCCCAACGGCGCCAACATCCTGACCGCCTCGATCATCCTGGCGATCATGATCCTGCCCTACATGTCGGCGATGATGCGGGAGCTCTTCCTCACCGTGCCGCCGCAGCTGCGCGAGAGCGCCTACGGCATGGGCGCCACCTCGCTCGAGGTGGTCTGGAAGGTGATCTTCCCGTTCGTGCGCAAGAGCGCCATCGGGGCGGTCATGCTGGGCCTCGGCCGCGCCCTCGGTGAAACGATGGCCGTGACCTTCATCATCGGCAACACCCACACCCTTCCGAAGTCGCTGTTCGACTCGGGCTCCACCATCGCCTCGACGATCGCCAACGAGTTCGCCGAGGCGACCAGCGACATGCACACCGCCGCCCTCATCGCCTTGGGTCTGGTGCTGTTCCTGATCACCTTCGCGGTGCTCGCGATCGCCCGGGCGTTGCTCGGCGTGCAGAGGACCTATTGATGGCGGCCCGCGGGCAGAGCGTCGCGCGCAAGGTCGCCAACGTGGCCTTCGTTGGATTCTGCGCGCTCACCACCCTGATCGCCCTGGGGGCGCTGGCGGCGATCCTCTATTCGCTGCTGACCCAGGGACTTAGCGGACTCAATCTGGATGTGTTCACCAAGGTGACTCCGGCTCCCGGTTCGCCCGGCGGCCTGGCCAACGCCATAGTCGGCTCCTTGATGATGTGCGGCCTGGGAATGTTGATCGCCGTGGTCCTGGGCATCCTGGCTGGGACCTGGCTGGCCGAATTCGGGGGCGACAGCCTCTATGCGAAGGTGGTGCGCTTCCTGAACGACGTGCTGCTGTCGGCGCCGTCGATCCTCGTTGGCCTGGTGGTCTACTATGTGATGGTCGCCAATCTGATCCACCACTTCTCCGGCTATGCTGGGGCCGTGGCCCTGGGATTGATCGCAGCGCCCCTGGTGACCCGCGCCACCGAGGATGTCCTGAAGCTTCAGCCCCCGTCCCTGCGGGAGTCCGGCGTGGCGCTCGGCGCCCCCGTCTGGACGACCGTCCGCAAGATCATGTGGCGCGCGGCGGCGGCGGGGCTGGTCACCGGAGGTCTGCTGGGCTTCGCCCGAATTTCCGGCGAGACCGCGCCCTTGCTTTTCACCTCGCTGAACAACCAGTTCTTCAGCCTCGACATGTCCAAGCCGACCGCCGCCTTGCCGGTGGTGATCTTCAACTATGCGCTCAGCGCCTATGACGACTGGCGCCGCCTGGCCTGGGTCGGGGCCCTGTTGATCGCCGCCGCGGTGCTGGCGACGCAGATCATCGCGCGCATCCTCATCCGGGAGCAACGCCGCTCATGAACGACCTCTCCCGCGAAACCTTCGACGCGACCACGATCGATATCCCGGCCGCGCAACGCAAGATGGAAGTGAAGAACCTCGAGTTCTTCTACGGCAAGACGCGCGCCCTGCACTCGGTCAACCTGCCGATCAAGGCCAACAGCGTCACCGCCCTGATCGGGCCGTCGGGCTGCGGCAAGTCCACCCTGCTCAGGGCCATGAACCGCATCTACGCCCTCTACCCGGGACAAAAGGCGAAGGGCGAGGTCCTGCTCGACGGGGAAGACATCCTGGATCCCAAGGTCGACCTCTCCGTGCTGCGCAGCCGCGTCGGCATGGTGTTCCAGAAACCGACCCCCTTCCCGATGTCGATCTTCGACAACGTGGCCTTCGGCCTGCGCATGCACGAGCAGCTGTCGCGCAGCGAGATGAAGGACCGGGTCGAGGAGTCGCTACGGCGCGCAGCTCTCTGGGACGAGGTCAAGGACAAGCTTGGCTCCTCGGGGCTGGGGCTGTCGGGCGGCCAGCAGCAGCGGCTGTGCGTGGCCCGCTCCATCGCGGTGAAGCCCGAGGTTCTCCTGCTCGATGAGCCGGCGTCCGCCCTGGATCCGATCTCCACCTCCAAGCTCGAGGACACCATCTCCGAGCTGAAGCGCGACTACACCATCGTGATCGTCACCCATAACCTGCAGCAGGCGGCGCGGATCTCGGACTTCACGGCCTTCATGTACCTCGGCAAGCTGATCGAGTTCGGCCAGACCGAGGGCCTGTTCACCAAGCCCCGCTCCACCCAGACCGCGGACTACGTCACCGGCCGCTTCGGCTGAGCCTGGCGAATTCCCGCCTCGCGGGCATAACCTTGTCATGCGACAACTGCGACGCCACACGTGCTTGTCGGGGTTTTCGCGCGTAGCTAATGCTACGCTAGCCCTAAACCCAGAGGCTAGTGAGGCGACACAGAGTGCTGAAGACCGAAATCCAAGCGCGCAAGACCCGGGTCCGCGAGAGCGGTCCTGCCGAGGTCGACATGCACGTCGGCGCGCGCATCCGCATGCGGCGGCGTTTCCTGGGCCTGACCCAGCAGACCCTGGCCGAGTCGCTGGGCCTGACCTTCCAGCAGGTGCAGAAATACGAACGGGGCGCCAACCGCGTCTCGGCCTCCAAGCTCTACGACATCGCCAGGGCCCTGCAGGCGCCGGTGCCCTATTTCTTCGAGGGCCTGGCGGACACGGGTTCGGAGGAAGCCGATGCGGCGCGGGGGGCGGAGCGGTCCATCCGTGAGTTCCTGATGACCGCCGAAGGCCAGGAGCTGGCGACGCTCTATCCGCGCATCGGGCCCTCGCGGCTGCGGCGGCAGGTGCTGGAGCTGGTGCGCGCCATCGCCGGCGAAGACCCCGAGGGGAGCTGAGGACAAGCGAGACCATGCCGGGGGACCGAAGGGCGACGGATCCTGCGATCGAGATGCTGACCCCGCGCGAGCGGGAGTGCCTCAGGCTGGTCAACGACCACCTGAGCTCCAAGCAGATCGGCCGGCGGCTCGGCATCTCCAAGCACACCGTCGACACCCACGTCGACAAGGCCCGCCAGCGGATCGGCGCGCTCGACCGCTATGACGCCGCCCGCCGCGTCGCCGCCCACGAGCGGGCTGAGCCCATCCCCACAGCGTCGGGACCCGACGCGAACGGGATAGGCGGCCCGGACGAAATCGGGCTCGCTCCTCCTCGACAAGGGGGGACCCAGAGTGAGCCGCACCAGCAAGATCCAGTTCTCGAACGCCACGATCCGGGCGCTGCCTCTGCGCCGGGCGCCGGACGCCATCGACCAGACCTGGCCGGGTCCGCCGGAGCCGGAGACGGCGACGCCGGCGTTCACCTGGGAGCAGCTGGAGCGCCAGCTGGCCGACCTCTCGGGCGCGCCGAACCGGGCGGCGATCACCCCCGCCCTGGTTTCCGCGCTGCGCAAGCAGGCGCGCTGGAAGCCCCCGGAAATGGTGCTGCGCGAGATCCTCTGTCTCGCCTGGACCTTGATGGACGAAACCTTCCAGCCGGGTCTCTTGCCTGGGGAGGACGCGGATATGCCCTAGGCCCGCTCGCCAGGCTCGGGCTGATCCTCCTGATCGCCATCGCTTCGGCAGTGGCTTTCGGTGGAGTGCTGGCGGGCCTCCACGCTCTGAAGGAGCTGGCGTGACGCCCTGAGGCGTCGCCATTCCCAAACCAAATCGACAACCGTCAACAGATCGCCGGACCCTGAGCCGGTGTGGAGGGGTAGACTCATGCTCAAGCAACGCCGCATGGCCGTCGAACAAGTCGCGGCCGTTCTTTATGAAGCCGAAGCCGCAATCGACGCGGCCCTCAACAAGACCGCCGCGCTGACCGCGACCGTCCCGGTCGCGCGATCGAACGCCGGCCTGTCGGCGATGTACTGCCAGGGCGCCGTGGAAAGGCTCAGCGAGACCATCGCCGCGCTCGCCCAGGCCCGTCGCGGCATCGTCGAGGCGCACAAGGCGCTGACGGCCGACAAGGTCCAGATGGGCCTCGGCGGTCTTCGGTTGGACGGGGGCGGCGGGACGAAGCCGCCGGTGGGAATCGCCGCCGAAGCCACCAACGTCCAACCGTTGCACCCGGACGCGTCCGTCGCGGCCTGACATCCAGCTTTCTCGCGCTTTTTGCTTCTGTCAGATTGGAGCCCTCGACCCTGCCGAGGGCTCCATGTTTTTTATGACGGCGCCCCAGGCGATCTGGAACGGCTCGATGTTCGGCGTGGCGGGCCTGACCGCCTGGCGCGGAAAGTGGGAGGAGCGGACCATCGCCTTCGGGATGGTCGTGGATTCTCTGGCCACGAACGTCTTCCAGAACACCCAGGACTGGACCGCGCCCCAATGGGCCGATCTCGCGATCGACACCGGCTACTTGGTCCTGATGGTCTGGGTCGCGCTCAAGAGCAACCGGATCTGGCCCCTGTTCGCTGCCGCGTTTCAGGTCATCGACGTCGCCATCTATCTCGCCTTCGTGGCTGACAAACGGGTCGGCGCCCTGGCGCCCTTCGCCGCCATCGTGATCTGGAGCTACCTGATCCTGATCGTCATCGTCGTCGGGACCTTGACCCGGCCGAAGCTGCTCGCCTCGCCTTCGACCGGCACATCAGCTACATAACGCCCTTCTTCCGGGAGGGACCATGAGGCATCTGACTTTCGGGCGCGCGTTCAGCTCGGCTGCCGCCGCCGCCCTGGCGCTGGCGTTCGCGGTTCCCGCAACCGCCGCCGAGGTGCAGGTCGCGGTGGCGGCCAACTTCTCCGAGCCGGCCAAGGAGATCGCGTCGGCCTTCGAGGCCAGGACCCACGATCACGTGGCGCTGAGCTTCGGCTCCTCGGGGCAGTTCTACACCCAGATCGCACTCGGGGCGCCGTTCGAGGTGTTCCTGTCCGCCGACGCGGAGCGGCCGGCGCAGGCCGAGAAGGAGGGGCTGGCGGTCCCGGGCACGCGGTTCACCTACGCGGTCGGACGGCTGGCGCTGTTCAGCAAGACGGCCAGGCTGGTCGACGGCCGCGGCGCGGTGCTGAAGTCGGGCAAATTCCAGAAGCTGTCCATCGCCGAGCCGGCCCTGGCGCCCTATGGCGCGGCGGCGGTGCAAACCATGACGAGGCTCGGGGTCTATGACGCGATCAAGCCCAAGCTGGTCACCGGGAGCTCGATCAACCAAGCCTACCAGTTCGTCGACAGCGGCGCCGCCGAGCTCGGCTTCGTCGCCCTCTCGCAGGTGATCGCCCAGGCTGGCGGCTCCCGCTGGGTGGTCCCCGAAGCCGACCACGCGCCGATCCTGCAGCAGGCCGTCCTGCTGAAGGCGGGGGCAGGCAATCCCGCCGCGAAGGCCTTCCTCGCCTTCCTGAAAGGGCCCGAGGCGCGCAGGCTCATCACACGGTTCGGCTACGGGACGAAGTAGGCGATGGGCAACGTCGTCGGGCTCACGGTCGAGCTTGCCGGGCTGACCACGCTGCTCTTGCTGGTGTTGGCGACCCCCCTGGCGTGGTGGCTGGCGCGCAGCAGGCGCTGGTGGCGCGAGCCGGTGGCGGCCCTGGCCGCCATGCCCATCGTGCTGCCGCCGACGGTGCTGGGCTTCTACCTGCTGATCGCCCTGGGGCCGCAGAGCCCGCTGATGGCGCTGTTGCATCCGTTCGGAGTGCGCACCCTGGCCTTCACCTTCACGGGCCTGGTGATCGGCTCGGTGATCTATTCGCTGCCGTTCGCCGTCCAGCCGCTGCGCACCGCCTTCGAAGCGATCGGCGAGCGGCCGTTGGAGGTCGCGGCCACGCTGCGCGCCTCGCCGCTGGACGCCTTTGTCTCGGTGGTCCTGCCCCAGGCGAGGCGCGGTTTCCTGGCCGCCGCCATCCTGGTCTTCGCCCACACGGTCGGGGAGTTCGGCGTGGTGCTGATGATCGGCGGCTCGATCCCCGGCAAGACCCGGGTGGTGTCGATCCGCATCTACGAGCTGGTCGAGGCGCTCCAGTACCAGGAGGCGCACCTCCTGGCCGCGGGCCTGGTGCTGTTCGCCTTCCTGGTTATGCTGGCCATGCTGCTGATCGACCGGCGCGTGGGGCGGTTGCAGCCATGAGCGAGGCGCCCGACATCGAGGTTCGGCTGGGCGGCCGTCTCGGCCGCTTTGGGCTGGATGTGGCCTTCGTTGTCCCGGGGAGGGGGGTGACCGCGGTGTTCGGTCCCTCCGGCTCGGGTAAGACCACGGTGCTGCGCTGCATCGCGGGGCTGGAACGGATCGAGGGCCGGGTCGTGGTGCGCGGCGAGACCTGGCAGGACGGCGGCCGCTTCCTGCCCCCGCACCAGCGCCCGGTGGGCTATGTCTTCCAGGAGCCGAGCCTGCTCGCCCAACTCTCGGTGCGCGGCAATCTCGAGTACGGCCTGAAGCGGGCGGGCGCGGTCCGGGTCGGCCTGGAGGAGGTGGTTTCCTTCCTGGGGCTCCAGCCCCTGCTCGGCCGCTCCACCGAACGGTTGTCGGGCGGCGAGCGGCAGCGGGTGGCGATCGGCCGGGCGCTGCTGTCGCAACCGAAGCTGCTGCTGATGGACGAGCCGTTGTCGGGGCTCGACGCCGAGGCCAAGGCCGACATCCTCCCCTGCCTGGAGCGGCTGCATCAGCTCCTGGAGATTCCGGTCCTCTACGTCAGCCACGACGCCTCCGAGGTCCTCCGCTTCGCCGACCGGCTGCTGTTGATGCGCGAGGGCCGCGTCGAGCCCGCCCCCGCGGTGGGCGAAGGCGAAGCGCTCCCGCTGGAGGCCCTGGCCGGCCTGGACGACGAGCGGATCCGGCGTCTGGCGCTGGCCGCCCTCGCCGCGGGGCTGCCTCCGCTCTAGGATCGGGGCATGTTCGAGGGCTGGGACAACTTCTACATCCTGATCGGCTCGGCGGCGGGCGCGCTGATCGGCCTGCTGTTCATCGTGGTGACCCTCACCGCGGGCATGGACCGGGACCAGGCCTTGAGCGGCGCCAGCCGCTACATGACCCCGACCGTCGTGGAGTTCGTGACCGCCCTCTTGGTCAGCGCCATCGCCGCCGCTCCGGTCGGCGCCGGATTGCAGCGGGCCACCCTGGTGATCCTCGGCCTGACCTTTCTCGCCTGGGCGCTGGTCAACGTCCGGCGCATGTTCTTTCCCGACGCAGACCGGCCGACCCATTGGTCGGACCCCTGGTGGTACGCAGCCGCGCCGGCCGCCGTCTATCTGTTGCTCGCCGCGGTCGCGGCCGCGGGCTCACCGCTCGGCGTGGGCGTCGCCGCGGTGGCCGTGCTGATGCTGGGGGTCCGCAACGCCTGGGACCTGATCACCTGGATCGCGCCGGGCGGCAGGGAACGGTCCCCTACTCCACCGCCAGTATGACGTGGGAGGCCTTGATCAAGGCCTGAAGCGCCTGGCCGGGAGCGATCTCCAGCACCTCGGCGCTCTCGCGGGTGATGGTCGCGCTCAGGGTCTTGCCCTCGTCGATCTCCAGCACGACCTCGTCGTTCACCGCGCCCCGCTCATGGCGGATCACCTGGCCCTGGATGCGGTTGCGCGCCGAGGTGCGGAAGGCCGGGTCGGCCTCGGCCAGGATCACGAAGCTCGAGGCGATCAGCGCCAGCACCGGGCGGCCGACCTGAAGCCCCAGGTCCTCGACGCTTTCGCGGGTGACGATGGCGACGATCCGCACCTTGGGTGAGACCTCGATCTGCACCTCGCAGTTCACCGCGCCCGGCTGGACCTTCGACACCCTGCCTCTGAGGGCGTTGCGCGCGCTCGTCTTCATCGCAAGGCTCCAGCTGAGCTGGCCGGCGTCGCCGGCGAGGCTCTCTCCCAAACGCGACGCCAGTTGGCCGAGTTCGGCCTCGATGCGGCGGAAGGCGGCGATCAGCGTCTGCCCCGCCGGCGTCACCTTCGCCGCGCCACCGGCCGCGCCGCCGGGCTGGGCGACGATCAGCGGACGGTCGGAAAGGTTGTTCAGCGCCTGCACCGCGTCCCAGGCGCCCTTGTAGCTGAGCCCCACCTCCTTGGCGGCGGCGGAGATCGAGCCCAGCGCGGCGATCGCCTCGAGCAGGCGGACGCGGGCCTCGCCCACTCGGGCGGCCTCTCCGCGGGCGATCTGCAGCACTGCCCTGAGCGGCAGTGCGCCGCCTTCGCCCGTTGGCTCCATCCGGTGTGCTCCTAGCTGATGCGAGGCTAGCTGCGCGCTGGCTGGGCCTCAACCGTACCGATCACCCAATGTTTTCGCCAAGCCGGGCAGTGGGAACCGCAGCCGCTCATTTGATGTTTTGTAGGTTAAGTTGCGTATTCGTGGATTACATAGTCATGCTGACTGCAAAGTTCTCGGTCCAGCCAGTAGACAGAGGCTGGGCTGTACGGGTTGGACCTGACGTCTTGGTCAGGTATCCGACAAAGGATCAGGCAATACTCAACGCCGATTGGCGTGCGACGGCCATCCGTAAACAGGGCGGCCGCGCCGTCGTCGTCGAAGAGCCCCGCGCCGGCGAGGAGACCGGGCCGCTGGCGCCTTCGATGAGGGCCCGTCCATGACCACCTGGAGACAGCTTCACGGGAACCTTGACCATCGGGTGACGTTCTCAACAACGCCGGACGCTATGCGCCCGGCCAGTAAGGGATACGGCTGAGCCGCAATGAGCCATGTCGGACCATCAAAGGCGTCAGCAGCTTATGAATCGTGAGGCTGTGCGGATCGGCCGTAGGGGCGTCGGCGCGGAATTGCGCCGGATGTTCGACGACGTCACCCGCCAGCCGGTTCCTGATCAATGGCTCGAATTGCTTCGCAGAGCCGAAGACATGCAGAGGGTGAATTAGATGACCGACGTGACCCGGGCCACCGGCGCGGACGCCCAGGCCGAAGCCAAGTTCAAGGCAGACCTGGTCGCCCTCATCCCCCACATGCGGGCCTTCGCGCGCACCATGACCGGCAATCCGGCCCAGGCCGACGATCTCGCCCAGGAAGCCCTGGCTAAGGCGTGGCAGTGCCGCGACAGCTTCACCATGGGCACCAACATGAAGGCTTGGGCCTTCATGATCCTTCGCAACCAGTTCTATTCCGACATGCGCCGGGCCTGGCGCAACGTGCAGCTCGACCAGGAAGCGGCCGAGCGGACCCTTTTGGCCAGCGACGATCCCAACGCGCCCATCGAGCTCAATGAGCTGCGCATGGCCCTTGCATCCCTGCCCGTTGATCAGCGCGAAGCGGTGATCCTCGTCGGCGCCGGTGGCATGTCCTACGAGGAAGCCGCCGAGATCTGCGACTGCGCCGTCGGGACGGTGAAGAGCCGCGTCAGCCGCGCCCGCGACGCCCTGCGCCGGATCATCGAGAGCGGGGACTACCAGCGCGACGACGGCCGCGCCGCCGCGTCCATGGGCGTGGTCCTGGCCGAACTCGCCCGCCTCAGCGCCGGATACGACCGCGGCATCGCCGCCTAGGCGCCTCGCCAAGAGCAATCCACAAGGCCCTCCGTCCCCCCGGCGGAGGGCTTTGCTTTGTCCGGAGCTTCCGCGCGCGAGAGCTACGCACGAGCTCCCCTCATGGTTGAATTGCCCCGCCGACGGTGCTAATCCTGGGCGGCCGGGTAACGCCGTTATCGGGCGAATTCGCAGTCTGTGGGGATGCGATGGATACCGAAGCCACTCGGGACGTCCTCGCCGCCGCGGCGGTGGTGCTGTTCAACATCCCGGTCCTGTTCACCACCTGGAAGATGGTCTTCTTCGCTCCGCCCACGACGGCCGGTCCCGGCGGCGCAGCGCCGGCGACGGCGCCCCCGCCGAACAAGGTCGCCCTGAAGGGGCTGACCGACGCCCTCCAGGAGAAGGATGCCGACGGCAACCCCACCGGTGTGATCAGCTACAGCCGCGTGACCGGCATGATCGGCACCAGCGTGGTCGCCTCGCTGTTCTGGATGATCAGCAACATCGTCATCGCCATGGCGGTGCTCGATCCCCAAAGCATCTCCGGCGTCCTCACCGACGTGTCCAAGCTGTTCCTGATCGGGGCGGCGCTGTTCGTGCCCTATGCCTTCAACCAGCTGAAGTCGCTGCTGCAGTAGCCGGGAGGCGCACATGGCACGCAAACCCACGTCGCCGGCCGCGCAATCGCCGCCTGCGGCCCCCCCGCCGCCTCGCCGCCGCCGCTCGCAGGCCGGCCGCATCGTCGCCGCCGCGGCCGCCGCGGCGACGATGCGGC
>FTGB01000227.1_pt1 | contig 21642 bp, 22 predicted proteins | sample 1640641 | NCBI WGS metagenome assembly FTGB01 (sample SAMEA3914789, study PRJEB12502) | metagenome | biome: forest; material: soil | place: Canada | collected 2011-07-03 | depth 0.3 m | reverse complement strand
GACCGCCCGCGCCCCCGGGGGGCGACCCGCAAGCTGGCCCGCCCCCGCCACGACGAACATGAGGGCGAGGAGCAGCCGCACTGCCAGGATCAGTCCGTCGATCATCACCAAGGCACTCCAATCGCAAGCAGGTGGACGCCGCTACTTCGGGATCTCCTGTGGGCCGCAGACGATCGTGCCGCCCGCACCCGCCTGGCACACTTCGCCGGGGTTGCAGCAGGTGCTGCCGCAGCAATCGACGCCGGCGGGGCAGCAGAGGCCCTTGCCATTGCTCGACAGGCACGGAACCGTCTTGGGCGGGCACGTCGTGCAGGTGTGCTTTGCCGCGTTGGAGCAAGTCTGGCCGGGCGGGCAGCAGATCGTTCCGCAGATGCTGTCGGCGCCGCAGCACTTGCCGTTGATGCAGTGAGACCCGATCGGGCAGCAGGTATTGCCGCACATCTGCTGGTCGAAGCCACAGCACTTGCCGGTCTTGGGGTCCAGGCAGCTGGAGAGCTCGTCGCAGCAGGTCGGGCCGCAGATGTTGTTCTGATTGCAGCACGAGCCGTTGTGGCAGGTTTGCCCCTTGCCGCAGCAGACGCCCTTGCAGGCGACGATGCCCGGATCGCAGCACACGCCATCGGTGCAGACCTGGTTTTCCGTGCAGCAATTGCTTCCGCAGGTCTTGGTGTCGGTGGGGCAGCCGCAGGTGCCGTCAGATCCGCACTTCGGGATGTCGGTGCCGCAGCAGACGTTCTTGCACACCGCCGAGGGTGACGGGCAGCACAGGCGCCCGTCGTCGAAGTCGTAGCAGGTGTCGCCCTTGGCGCAGGTGGTGAAGGAGCCGCACGGATTGGGCAGGCAGCCTCCCCCTGGGAGGTGGCAGTAGATCATGCAACCGGCATAGGCGGCGAGCGCCGCGGCCGTGTCGACTACCGCGCAGGGTGGGCAGAACAGGATGGTCGCCCAGCCCGGAAGAAGGTCGAAATAGATGTTCGCGCAGGTCGTGCTTTCGCAATAGGTGCAGTCGACGAAGTCGTCGCCGGGCTCGTACCAGTCGAAACCAGGGCCCGTGATCTTGGGACGGTGGAATTTCGGGCCACCATTGCCGTGCGGTTGCGGAGGCGGCCCCGGCGGGCGCGGTCCCTGCCCGACCTGGGCGCTCGGCTGCGAGCGCATCAGCGCATTCGCCTGGGTTCCGACATCCGCAACCGCCGAGGCCAGCCTTTGGTCCACAGCGACATGCGGCGCCGCGGCGCCATCTGCGAACTGGATGTCCCGCAGGGACTGCGTTTTTCCGGCGGCGGTGAAAGCCCGTCCATCCATGGTTCCCTGGAAGGACTTGCCGTTCTTGGTCGAGACGGTGACGTTCCTCACACCCGAAACCGCCGGGCCGTAGTTGATGGAGGCGGTTCCCGCCCCGCTCTTGGCCATCGCCGCGTCGATCTTCGCGACCAGGACGGACCCCTGGCTGATCGTGGTGCTGAGCGTGGCGTTCTGCGAGCTCCGATGGACGGCCAGGGTGCTCTGCACCGACACGCCGCCCTTCTGGGTCGACAGCTCATGGATGACCAGGTCGCCGGCCGTCCGGCGCGTATGGCTGCCCAGACCGCTGGGGGCGACGCCCGGTGTCGCGCGGATCCCAGCGCGCGCCGCCGCCCCTCCAACTGCCCCGGCGCGGGGTGCGGCGACTTCCGCCTGAGCTCCACCGCCCAGGGCGCCGAAGCCGAGCACCGTCCCGAAGGCGAGGAAGGAGCGGCGCCCCATTCCGTCAGATCGGGCGGCGGTCTTGGATAGGGTGTCGAACCAGTGCGTCATGGCGACCTCTAACGCGTTGGAATGGTTGCGCGAGATACCAGTAATGGCTCTGAGAAGGCTGAGAGTAGCAGCAACTTACTTAGGCAGAGCGACTTGCTCTGGATATGGATGCCAAGATATCAGTAGAGCCAAAATCGGCCCTGTAGAGACGTGGTGCTGCAATACGGACAAAAGGACTTAGAAAAGGGCCAGGAAAGGCGAGTGTCCCTGCCGCCCGGCAAATCAGGTTCGAACAAGGTCACTCGAATGGGCGACCAAAGCTAGGAACTCGAGAGGCCAGAGGGCCGAGGCCGCGCTGCCCAAAACCATCAATTGTAAAGATTGTTTCCCGCATATTGTGCGCGGAGTCAACGCTCGTCGTGGGGTAGTATTGGCGCCGGCGGGGCCTTAGTCGAACACCCCCGGACGATCGGTCATGCCGTCTTCCTTGGCGGCCACCCAGGCGCGCTTGTCGCCCGGGTAGAAGTAGTGGAGGTGGCAGCTCTCGCAGGCCTTATCGATGCCGTCGAACGAGCGGAACAGGGCCTTGGCGTCATGCGCCTCGGCCGCCTCCGCCGCCTTCGCCGCCGCCGTCTTCAGTCGCTGAGCGCGCTTGTCGAAGTCGGCCTGGTGCGCGTCGATGGTCGCCTGGATCCACTCCGGCGGGCTCTCGATCCCTGGGTGCTCGGACTTGAAGCCCGGCGGCGCGGCCTTGATCCCCTTGGCGGTGATGACGTCCGGCACGGTCTCCAGCACCGCCAGGCGATCCGAGACCGCCTTCCACTCGTCCGGCGTCTCCGGCGCATGCAGCCGCGTCCCCTTGGCGTCGGAGACCTGCTCCACCGAATGGAACAGATATTCGCCCGCCGGATTCACCTCGTCCTCCATGAACTGCTGGATGGTGGTCTTCGGCGCCGGCCTGGAGCATCCGGCCAGGAGGGCGGCGAGGGCGAGGATCAGGAGGCGGTGTCGCATGGGGGGATCATCCTCGGTGGCGCGCCCAAGGCAAGGCTTAGGACTCTACGGACCAGGCGACACCGATCCCTCAGTCGCTATGATGGGCGCACGCAGATGGGCCTCTTCCGGAGACAACCGATGACCGACGCATCCTTCCGCCCGACCATCTATCTGAAGGAGAAGTGCCCCTTCTGCATGAAGATCAGGATCTTCCTCCTAGAGTCGGGCCTGCGGGATGGCGTCGAGGTCAAGGAGTTCGCTCCAGGCACGCCGCAGGAGCAGGAGATCCGGGACGCGGTCTCGCCGCATCTGGAGAAGGTCAGCTTCCCGGCCGCGGAGGTGGCCCCGGGCGAGTTCCTCGCGGACTCCGACGGCATCATCTCCCGGCTGGCCCAGGGCGTCGGGCACGACTCCGGCCAGATGCCGGTGCTGAGGGCCTATCTCGATGGGCCCTTCCAACAGATCATGACTCTGTTCCGCGAGAACATGGAGCTGAAGAAGCAGCAGCCGGGCTGAATCGGCCGAGCCGGCCACAGCCGAGCTTGCCACTGCGCGGGACGGAACATACCATGAACACATGGACGAGCGAATCGGCCGCAAGCTGCGCATCCTCGCCGATGCGGCCAAGTACGACGCCTCGTGCGCCTCCTCGGGGTCGAAGGGCCGCCGCGCCGGTCCGGACGGGGTGGGCTCCACCACCGGCGCCGGCATCTGCCACTCGTACACGCCCGACGGCCGCTGCGTGTCGCTGCTCAAGATCCTGCTGACCAACTACTGCCTGTTCGACTGCGCCTATTGCGTGAACCGCCGCTCGTCCAACACCCCGCGGGCGCGGTTCACGGTCCAGGAGGTCGTCGACCTCACCCTGGGCTTCTACAAGCGCAACTACATCGAGGGCCTGTTCCTCTCTTCCGGCATCACCCGGACGCCCGACGACACCATGGAGGAGATGGTGCGGGTGGCGCGGACGCTGAGGCTCGACCACGGCTTCGCCGGCTACATCCATCTGAAGACCATCCCCGAAGCCAGCCCGTGGCTGATCGAGCAGGCGGGGCTCTGGGCCGACCGGTTGTCGATCAACATCGAGCTGCCGAGCGACGCCTCGCTGAGGGCCCTGGCGCCCGAGAAGGACGGCGGCTCGATCAAGACCGCCATGGGTCAGATGGCCGAGCGCATCGCCGAGGCCAAGGCCGAGAAGCGCCGCTTCGCCCCCGCTGGCCAGAGCACCCAGTTGATCGTCGGCGCCGACGCCGCCACCGACGCCGCGGTGCTCGGCTCCAGCGACCGGCTCTACCGGGAGCACGGCCTGCGCCGCGTCTACTATTCGGCCTTCAGCCCGATCCCCGACGCCTCCCGGGCGCTGCCGGCCAAACCGCCACCCCTGCAGCGGGAGAATCGCCTCTACCAGGCCGACTGGCTGCTGCGGTTCTACGGCTTTTCGGTCGAGGAGATCGCCGCCGGCGGCGAGGACGGCATGCTCGACCTGAACATCGACCCCAAGCTCGCCTGGGCGCTCAAGCACCGAGAGCGCTTCCCCGTGGACGTCAACACCGCCGAGCGGGAGCTGCTGCTGCGGGTGCCGGGCCTCGGCAAGACGGCTGTGGACAAGATCGTCAGCACCCGGCGACACGTGCGGCTGGGCATGGCCGACCTCTCGCGCCTGACCAGGGGCCTGAAGCGCGCCCGCCCCTTCCTCATCGCGTGCGACCACCGCCCGGTGGTTCTCGCCGACCGCGAGCACGTGGAACTCGAGCCGGCCGCTCGCCCCGAGCAGCTGAGCCTGTTCGCGTGAGCAACGAGCCGGTCCATGTCAGCCTGAAGCTGGGCGCCGACCAGGATGGCTTCCGGGACGCGGTCCGGCGGCTGGCGGCGCAAGGCATCTCCCCCGCGCGGGTCACCTGGGGGGACGGGGTGGCGGGCAGCCTCTTCGAAGAGGCCCCGCCGGGCGGAGCGCCGGCCGTATGGCTTCCCAAGCCAGTCGCCGAACTCGTGCGGCTGGTGGTCTGCCACACCGACCCGGAGCGGTACGGACTGCTCTACCGGCTGATCTGGCGGATCCGTCACGGCGAGCGCGAGCTGCTGGAAGTCGCTTCCGATCCGCTCACCCATCGGCTGAACGGCATGGCCAAGGCGGTGCGGCGCGATGTGCACAAGATGCATGCCTTCGTCCGCTTCCGCCGGATCGAGACAGCCGGCGGCGAGCGCTGGATCGCCTGGTTCGAGCCGGACCATTTCATCGTCGAGGCTGTGGCGAGCTTCTTCGTCAACCGCTTCCGCGGCATGGACTGGAGCATCCTGACACCCAAGGGCTCGCTGCACTGGGACCGCCAATCGCTGACCATCGGTCCGCCCGCGACTCCGGCCGAGGCGGCCGGGACCGACGCCTTCGAAGCCAACTGGCGCAGCTACTACGAGAGCACCTTCAATCCCGCGCGGCTCAACCCTGATCTGATGCGCAAGGAAATGCCGCGCAAGTATTGGAAAAACCTGCCGGAAGCCGAACTCATCCCGCGCCTTCAGCGTGAAGCCCCGGCCCGGGTGGCCGCCATGGTGGAGCGCGAGACGGCCGCCGCCCGCAAGCGCGACCCGCAAAAGGCCGTGGCGGCCATGGGCGAGCAGGGCTTCTCCTCCCTGGCGGAGCTGAACAGGGCCATCGAGGCCTCCCGTCCCCCGCCGCCCTTCTCACCCCGTGCCGTGCTCGGCGAAGGACCGATGGGGGCAAGGATTTTTCTGGTCGGCGAGCAGCCGGGCGACCAGGAAGACCTGCAGGGCCGCCCCTTCGTCGGACCCGCCGGTCAGCTTCTCGACCGCGCCCTCGCCGCGGCCGGGGCGCCGCGCGACGGCCTCTACGTCACCAACGCCGTGAAACACTTCAAGCACCAGATGCGAGGCAGGCGGCGGATCCACCAGTCCCCGACCGCCGGAGAGGTGAAGCACTACCGGTGGTGGCTGCAGCAGGAGTTGGAGTTCGTTCGGCCGGGCCTTGTGGTGGCGCTGGGCGCGACGGCCACCCTGGCCCTCGCGGGGCGTCCGCTGCCGATCGCCGCCAATCGCGGCCCGGCTGAGTTCGGCGGCTGGCCGGGCTGGATCACCGTTCACCCCTCCTATCTGCTGCGCCTGCCCGACCCCGCCGAGCAGGCGCGGGCCTTCGCCGCCTTCGTTGAGGACCTTCGCCGCGCCTGGGTGCGGGCCGGATCCAACACCCTCGCGGGCGCCGCCTGAACTCTGGGGGCAACCTTCAGCCTCGCTGGCCGCTTTTCGCCTTCACGGGCGCCGGAGCGCCTCGCCCATCACCCAGAGGGACCGCCATGAAAGGCTTCGTCGACGACATCGAGACCCTGACCCTCACGAACACCGATTTCCGCAACGTGCTCTACACCGGCCGCTATCTGCAGCTGGTCTTGATGACGCTGAAGCCCGGCGAGGAGATCGGCGAGGAGGTGCACGCCGACCACGACCAGTTCTTCCGCATCGAGGCGGGCTCGGGCGAGGTCTGGATCGACCGGGTGGCCACGCCGATCAAGGCCGACGACGCGGTGATCGTGCCGGCCGGGGCTCTGCACAATGTGGTCAACACCGGCTCGGAGCCCCTGAGGCTCTACACCCTCTATGGCCCGCCCGAGCATCGCGACGGGGTGGTGCATCCCGACAAGGCCACCGCGGAGGCCGAGGAAGAGCACTTCGACGGCGTGACCACCGAGTAGACGTCCAGTTCCTATCCCAGGCTATGGATAGCGGCGTCCCCGCCGCCTAAGCTTCTCGGGCGAGTCGGCCCGTCCTGGTGCGGATCAATACCCATGCGATGGTTTCAGGCGCTCCTGCCGCGCGAGCACACCTTCTTCGACCAGTTCACCGCCCATGCGAAGGTGCTGGTGCTGGGCGCCGAAGCGTTGCGCGCGCTCCTGAATGGCGGTCCGGGCATGGCCGAGGCTTGCGCGGCGATCATCCGCCACGAGGAGGAGGCCGACGAGATCACCCGCGCGGTGTTCCTGGCGGTGCGGCGGACCTTCATCACCCCCTTCGACCGCAGCGACATCCGCGACCTCACCACCGCTCTCGACGACGCCATCGACCAGATGCAGAAGACTGCCAAGTCGATCACCCTGTTCGAGGTCAAGGAGTTCCAGCCCGAGATGCGCGAGATGGGCGACCTGGCGATCCAGGCGGCCTACCTCACCGTCGAGGCCACCGAGTTGCTGCGCAACATGGGCAAGAACGCCGCCCGGTTGAACGCCATCGGTGAGGCGGTCACCCGCATCGAGAACCGGTCGGACGAAATCTATGACGCGGGCATGAAGCGGATCTTCGGCAAGAGCCAGAACCGCCCGATGGACTTCATCGTGGGCGCGGACATCCTGGACCACCTGGAGAAGGTGATCGACCGTTTCGAGGACGTGCACAACTCCATCAGCGGCATACTGATCGAGCACCTTTAGGGCGATGGACACGACGGTCACGCTCTGGGTCTTGATCGCTGTCGCCCTGCTGTTCGACTTCCTGAACGGGCTGCACGACGCGGCCAACTCGATCGCCACCATCGTCTCCACCCGGGTCCTGAGACCCCGCTATGCGGTGATGTGGGCGTCGCTTTTCAACTTCCTGGCCTTCCTGGTGTTCGGCCTGCATGTGGCCAAGACCATTGGCTCCGGGATTGTCTCGCTGGACGTCATCACCGACCGGGTGATCTTCGGCGCCCTGACCGGCGCGATCGCCTGGAACGTCATCACCTGGCTGGCGGGCATCCCGTCGTCCTCATCCCATGCGCTGGTCGGGGGCCTGGTCGGAGCGGGGCTGGCCAAGGCGGGGCTGAAGGCGATCGTGTGGACGGGGGTTGGCAAGACCGCCGCGGGCATCGTGGTCTCGCCCCTGTTCGGCTTTATCCTGGCGCTGGTTCTGGTGCTGCTGGTCTCTTGGCTGTTCGTCCGCTCGCGACCGGCGGCAGTCGACCGGCTGTTTCGAAGGGTGCAGTTCTTTTCAGCCTCGCTCTATTCGCTGGGGCACGGAGGCAACGACGCACAGAAGACCATGGGGATCATCGCCGTGCTTCTGTTCGCCCACGGAGGCGAGCACGGCCAGTTCCACGTGCCGCTCTGGGTGATCCTCTCCTGCCAGACGGCCATGGCGCTCGGCACCCTGTTCGGGGGTTGGCGTATCGTCCACACCATGGGTTCCAAGATCACCCGTCTCAGCCCCGTGCAGGGGGTCTGCGCGGAAACGGCCGGAGCCATCACCCTGTTCACCGCCACCTATCTGGGGGTGCCGGTGTCCACCACCCACACCATCACCGGGGCCATCATCGGCGTCGGCGCGGCCCGGCGGACCTCGGCCGTGCGCTGGGGCGTGGCGCGCGGCATCGTCTTCGCCTGGATCGTCACCATGCCCATGGCAGGGCTGATCGCGGCCGGCGCGTACTTCCTGGGCGGCGGTCTGTTCCGATGAAGGGGGCGAGAACCACCGGGATCCAGTACGCCGCCCTGCCCTATCGCATCGAGGGCGGGCAGCTCCGCATCCTACTGATCACCTCGCGGGAGACCCGGCGGTGGGTGATCCCCAAGGGCTGGCCCATGACCGGGCTGAAGCCCCAGGACGCCGCCGCCGCCGAAGCGGCCGAGGAAGCCGGACTGATCGGGACCATCGAGCCGACCCCGCTCGGCTCCTATCGCTATCTCAAGCGGCTCAAGCGCAACGAGGCGATCGCCGTGCAGGTCATCGTCTTCGCCTTCGAGGTCTCCGAGCAGGTTGAGTCCTGGAAGGAACAGGATCAACGGACCCTGCGATGGTTCGGCTACCGCGCGGCCGCCATGCGGGTCGCCGAGCCCAGCCTCAAGCGGCTGATCCGCGATTTCGGGGCCGAGCGGTCGAATTCCTTCGTGGCGCGGAGCCTGCGCCGCTATCGCGCCTGGCGGTTCGGCGCCGCCGCCTAGGCGGCGCGACCCAGCGGACCCGGCCGCTCCTTGAGGGCCCGATCGAGCATCTGGAGACTGCAGCGGAGGCAGGCAAGGCGAACCCCGCCCCGGCCGATGTCGCCGAAATGCTCCTCACGGTGATGGGTCGGGACACCGTTGCGGCTGACCGCGAAATGCACCAGCCCCGGCTCGTCGCCTGGCGCTCCCCGGCCGGCGAAGCCGGTGATAGCGACAGCGACGTCGGCGTCCGCCGCCTTCAGGGCGCCCTCGGCCATCGCCCGGGCCACAGGCTCGGACACGGCGCCATGTTGATGCAGGTCGTCCACGCTGACACCTAGCATCTCGTGCTTGGCCCGCTCGGTATAGACCACGAAGCCGCGTTCGAAGGCGTGGCCGTAGCCGTCGACATCGGTGAGCAGCGAGGCGAGCAGCCCGCCGGTGCAGCTCTCCGCCGTCGCCAAGGTGAGCTTCTCGCCGGAGGCCCGGCGCAGCACATGCTCCACCAGCTCGGCCACGTCCGAAGGCAAGGCTTCGTCGAGGGTTTCCGTCATGGCCCGCTCAGCTCACACGGGGCGCCAGGGCGGCCGCCGGACGGCCGCCCTGGGCTCCAAACGTCAGCGCGCCGAAGGCTGCTGTTCGCGGCCGGCGCTCGACTCCGAGCCCTCGATCGGCTCGCCGAGCTCGACTTCCGCGCCCTTGAAGGTGCGGGTCTCGGGAGCGGGCAGGCCGCCAGCCTTGATCTGGGCCAGCAGGTCTTCCTTGCGGGCGGCCATTTGGACACCAAGGGCGTTCATGTCGAGCCCGGCCTTGCGCGCCTGGGCGAACAGGCCCTCGGCGGGCTTCTCCTCTTCCCCGACGTGGTGCTCGATCTCTTCGGACAGCACCTTGACCTTGGCGGCGTAGAACTCCTCGTCGGCGCCGCCGGCCTCGATCTCGGCGATCAGCACCTTGGCCCCGTCGTGCTCGACGTAGGACTCGGCGAGCAGATCCTCTTCCGTCTTGCCCTTGCAGGCCGGGTAGAAGATCTCCTCCTCGATGATGGTGTGTACGGTCAGCTCGGTGCAGATCTGCTTCGCGAGCTGCTCCTTCTGGGCCTTGCCCTTGGCGGCTTCGAATTTCTCGAACAGCTCTTCGACCTTGCGGTGGTCGGCCTTGAGCAGGGCGATGGCGTCGGGTTGGTCGGATGCGGCCATTGGAAGTCTCCGGTCGGAATGAGTCGGGGCGCGCCCACCGGCCGCCCACAATTGCTAAAGCGTCGCCACGGCGTTGCGTTCCCGGTTCGGCACAGCCGGCGGGCCTGCTCACCTCTGCAGCGATCCGGGCGCCGGGGAGCACGGCGGGCTCCCACGCGTTCAAGCCGGAGAGACAGGGAGGCTTGACCGTGACGCTCTTGGACGGGATCCAGACCCTCATCGGGCCGGACAAGCACACCATCGAGTGGTGGCAGATGGGGGTGCGGGGAATCATCGTCTTCGCCGTCGGTCTGACCCTGATGCGGCTGGCCGGCGCGCGCACGTTCACCCGCGGTTCGCCCCTGGAGACCGTGGTGGCCGTCATTATCGGCTCCAACCTCAGCCGTGCCCTGGCCGGCACCGTACCGTTCTGGCCAATGCTCGGGGTCTCCGTCCTGATCGTGGCCCTGCACGCCCTGCTCGCCCACGCCACCTTGAAATCCAAGACCCTGGACTTCCTGCTCAAGCGGCCCCCGGTGGAGCTCGTCCGCGATGGCCGGATCGAGTGGAAGGCGATGTCCGCGCAAGGCGTCGACCAAGGCGACATGGACGCCAGCTTGCGGGAGCACGGGCTCACCGACATCCGGAGCGTCAAGCTGGCCATGCTCGAGCGCGACGGCAAGATCAGTGTCGTCAAAGGATAAGGATGCGCGCGCCGATCCTTGTCAGAAGCATGCCGATCCGATGCCCCTAGCCCCCGAACATCGTCCAATCAGCCCGCCGCCGGAGACAGGCGCTCGCGAGCGCGCCCTGCCGGCTTACCTGTCCAATGGGCTTATCGGTCTTCGCGTGCGGGAGAACCCGCTCAGGGCCGGCATGTGCATCGTCTCCGGCTTCGCCGGGGAGCATCACGAGCGCCACGTCGAAGCGGCGGCGACGGCGCCCTACCCGCTCAGCGGCGACCTCGCGATCGAGGGGGTCTGGATGGGCGACCAGCCCGAACTGATCGAACTCATCGACCAGACCTACGATTTCGCCACGGGCGAGCTGCTCAGCCAGCTCCGGTTCCGCGCCTGCGACACGACTCTCGACGTCGAGGCGCTCACCTTCTGCAGCCGCACCCATCCCTCCGTGGTTTGCCAGGAGATCACGGTCGTGGCGGATCGGGCCGTGGAGCTGACGTGGTGCAGCCGGCCCGACGTGACCAACATCCGCGGCCGCCTCCTGCGGCGGCGCCTGGGCACGCCGGGCGAGGCGGAGCCCGTGTGCGACGGGACCATGCTCTGGGGCTCCTATGGAGACACCACCTCCTGTGGCCTCGCCCTGCTGACAGAAGCGCCGGACGGGTCCGAACGTGTGCAGCATCCATGGCACGACATGGAACCGGTGAGCACGACCTATCGCCTCGGCCTGGCCAAAGGCCGTCCGGCTCGGTTCCGGCAGCTGGCGAGCCTCCTGCCGTCAGTGATGCACCACCAGCCGGACGTCCACGCCCTGAGGCTGCTGGCCCGCGCCAAGGTCTTGGGATTCGAGGGTCTGCGCAGAAGCAACCAGGAGGCCTGGGCGGCGATCTGGAAGAGCCGCATCCGCCTGGTCGGCGCCGGCGAGCGATGGCAGGCCCTGGCCGACGCCGGCTTCTACTACCTGAACGCCTCGGTCCACGCCGCTTCGCCGGCCTCGACCTCGATCTTCGGCTTGGCGACCTGGAAGGACTACCACTACTACTACGGCCACGTGATGTGGGACATCGACGCCTTCGCGACGCCCCTGCTCAGCGTCATCCAGCCCGCCGCCGCCGAATCCCTGCTCGACTTCCGCAGCCGCCACCTCGACCGCACCCGCTATAACGCCCGCATGCAGGGCCTCGAGGGCCTCAGGTTTCCTTGGGAGGCGGCGCCCTCGACGGGCGAGGAGGCGACCCCCGGGAGCGGGGAAGGCGCCACCCGCGAGGATCATGTCAGCCTGCACGTGGCCCACGCCTTCGCCTTCTTCTCCGACGTCACCGGCGACGAGCCGTTTCGCCGCGAACACACCTGGCCGGTCGTCTCCGGCGTCGCCGATTGGATCGTCAGCCGCGTCGTCGCCGGTGCGGACGGCCGCTACGACTGGCTGGACGTGGGGGGCGCCGCCGAGCGCGCGAAGGCCATCGACAACGACGCCCTCACCAACATGCTGGCCGTGGACATCCTGCGCCGCGCCCTGGCCATGGCCGCCGAACTGGAATTCGCCGCCCCGCCTCTCTGGGCAAAGGTGGCCGATGGGCTGAAGGCTCCGATCCGCTCGGACGGCGCCATCGCCTCCCACGATGGACACCGCATGAACGAGGAACAAGGCGCCGCGCCCACGCCGTTGATGGCCCTGTTCCCCTACTGGATCGCCGTCGACGCCGACTGCGAGCGCAAGACTCTGGAGCTCTACCTCAGCCGTTGGCAGGATTACGTCGGCGCCCCGATGCTGGCGGCCTTCTACCCGGTCTGGGCCGCATGGCTCGGCGACCGGGACCTGGCCCTGAAGCTGATGGAAGAAGGCTACGGCCTCTATCAAACCGGCCGTTTCGCCCAGACCCTGGAATACCGCCTGGACAAGACAGAGGGCGGCGTCGCGGCGGGGCCCTTCTTCGCCAACATCGGCGCCTTCCTGACCATGCTGCTGTTCGGGCTCGGCGGCCTGAGGGGTGGCCCCGGAGAGCCCGACTCCTGGCCCCGGCGCGGCGTGGTCCTCCCCACGGGCTGGACCGCGATCGAGTGCGACCGGCTGTGGATCCAGGGCCGGCCGGCCTCGCTGCGCGCCCCGCACGGCGCGGCCCGGGCGGAGTTGCGCTGGCGCGACGAGGGCTAGCTCAGGAACCAACCCCCTTGATGGCGATTGCGCAGAAGCCATGACCTCCTCCTCCCCTGACCGAACGCCCCGCACGGTGGTCATCACCGGCGCCTCGGCCGGGATCGGCCGCGCCATCGCGCACCGGTTCGCGGAGGCCGGCGACCGGCTCGGGCTCGTCGCCCGTGACGCCGAGGCGCTTGAGGACGTCCGCCGCGAGGCGCTGGAGCTCGGCGCCGGCAAGGTCGCCCTCGCCGCCGTCGACGTGGCGGACCCGCAGCAAGTCTTCACCGCGGCGGAGGCGCTGGAAGCGGAGCTCGGCCCCGTGGACGTCTGGATCAACGACGCCATGCAGACGGTGCTCTCGCCGCTGTCGGAGATGACTCCCGCGGAGTTCCGGCGGGTCACCGACGTGACCTATCTGGGCTTCGTCTACGGGACCATGGCGGCCCTGAAGAGCATGCGAGCGCGCGGCCGTGGCCGCATCATCCAGACGGGCTCCGCCCTCGCCTACCGCGGCATCCCCCTGCAATCGGCCTACTGCGGCGCCAAGCATGCGATCCGCGGCTTTACCGACTCGGTGCGCACCGAGCTGCAGCACGAGGGCTCGAAGGTCAGCCTCACCATGATCGACCTGCCGGCGGTGAACACGCCCCAGTTCGACTGGGCGCAGGCTCACACGGCCCGCCAGCCCAGGCCCATGGGCAAGCCGATCGAACCCGAGGTGGTGGCCGAGGCGGTGTTCAAGGCGGCCCGGGGCGGCTGGCGCGAGTACTGGCTGGGCTGGCCCACCGCCAAGACCATCATCGCCAACACCATCATGCCGGGGGTTCTCGACCGCTACCTGGCGAGCAAGGCCGTCGACGGTCAGCAGACCTCCGAGCCCCTGGAAGAGTGGCGCCGCGACAGTCTCTTCACGCCCGTGGGTCCGGGGCACAGGACGCGCGGCTCCTTCAGCGCTGAAGCCGGCCATCGCGCCATGATGGCGCCTGCCCCGATGGTGAGACTTGGCGTGGTGGCTCTCGGAGCGGCCGCCTTCTTCGGCCTTGGCGCCATGGTGAGAAGCGCCTGGAAGAGCTAGAGGCCGGTCCGCGAGAGGCCGACGAGATGCTCGAAGCCACCACCATCGACATCGCCATCGAGTGCGACTGGCGCCAACTCTACGAGGCGTTCTGGCGCCCCGAAGCCTTCCCCCGCTGGGCGTCTGGGCTCAGCGATGCGTCCCTGAAACAGGTGGGCGGCGAGTGGAAGGCCAAGGGCCCCGGCGGGACGGTCTCGATCGTCTTCACCCAGCATAATCCCTACGGCGTCATGGATCACTGGGTCGTCGTCGGCGCGGGCGCGACCATCTACGTGCCTCTGCGGGTCGTCGAGAATGGCGAGGGGGCCCAGGTCGCCCTCACCCTCTTTCGGCAGCCCGGGATGAGCGAAGCCGCGTTCGCCGAGGACGCGGATGCGGTTCGGCGGGATCTGGCGCGCCTCAAGACGCTGGCGGAGAGCCGCTAGCCCAGTTCAGTCCTTGCCGTGCGGGAGGAGCGCTCCCACGAGCTGCCGCGCGGCGCCTATGATCACCCTCGCCTCGTACGGATCGCCCTTGGCCAAGGCCTTGGACATCTTCACCGCCTGGTCGAAGGTGACGTGGGGCGGCAACGGCGGCACTTCCGGATCGGTCTTCACGTTCAGCACCACCGGGCGCTCCGCCGACAGGGCTTCGTCCCAGGCCGCGCCGAGCGCCTTCGGATCGTCTACATAGATGCCCTTCAACCCGATCAGCTCGGCGAACCTATGGTAGGGGACGTCGGGGATGGTCTGGGAGGCGTCGAACTTCGGATCCCCCTCCATCACCCGCTGCTCCCAGGTGACCTGGTTGAGATCCTCATTGTCGAACACGCAGACGATCATGCGAGGGTCCGGCCAGCGCTCCCAGTATTTCGCGACCGTGATCAGCTCGGCCATGTTGTTCATCTGCATGGCGCCGTCGCCGACCAGGGCGATCACCGGGCGATCGGGATGGGCGAACTTGGCGGCGATGGCGTAGGGCGCCGCAGCCCCCATGGAGGCCAGTCCTCCGGACAACGAGGCCATCATGCCCGTTCGCATCCTCAGGTCGCGGGCAAACCAGTTAGCGCAGGAGCCGGAGTCGCTGGTCACGATCACCCGTTCCGGCAGCCTCGGCGACAACTCCCACGCCACCAGTTGCGGATTGACCGGCTTGGCCGGCTGCATGGCGCGATCTTCCAGGAGGTCCCACCACTTGGACAGGCCCGTGGCGATCTCGTCGCGGAAGCTCGCGTCCGCCTTGGGCGTCAGCATGGGCAGCAAGGCCCTCAGCGTCTCGGCGGCATCCCCAACGAGGTTCACCTCCATCGGATAGCGCAGCGAGAGCATGCCCGGATCGATGTCGATCTGAACGCCCCGCGCCTGGCCGTCCTTGGGCAGGAACTCCGAATAGGGGAAGCCCGAGCCGATCATCAGCAGGGTGTCGCACTCTGCCATCATGTCGTAGCTGGGCTTGGTCCCCAGCATGCCGATGGTCCCGGTGACCCAAGGCAGGTCGTCCGGCAGGGCCGCCTTGCCCAGCAGGGCCTTGGCGCAGCCCGCTTGCAGCCGGTCGGCGACCGCGATCACCTCCTGGGTGGCCCCCAGCGCGCCCGCACCCACCAGCATGGCGACCTTCTCGCCCGCGTTCAGCACTTCGGCCGCGCGCCGCAAGTCAGCCTCGTAGGGCACGGTCTTGGGCTTGGCGAAGCCGACGCCGGTATGCACCGTCCCGTGCTTGCGCGCGGGTTCTTCGTACGGGAGTTCCTGGAGGTCGTTTGGGAGGATGATGGCCGTGACCCGTCGCTCGCCGATGGCGATGCGGACGGCGCGATCGACGAGGTGGCGCACCTGCGAGGGAGCCGAGGCTTGCTCGACGAAGGCGCCGGCGACGTCCTTGAGGAGGCTCTTCAGGTCGACCTCCTGCTGGTAGTGGCCGCCCAGGGCGGTGCGGGCCTGCTGACCGCAGATGGCCAGGACCGGCATGTGGTCGAGCCGTGCATCGTAGAGGCCGGTGACGAGGTGCGAGGCTCCCGGTCCGGAGGTGGCGATGCAGACGCCAAGCTCGCCGGTGAACTTGGCGTGGGCCGAGGCCATGAATGCGGCCATCTCCTCGTGCCGCGCCTGGATGAAGTCGATCTTGCCCTGCGCGCGGTTCAGGGCTCCGAACACCCCGTTGATGCCATCGCCGGGGTAGCCGTAGATCCTGCGGACTCCCCAGGCGTGGAGCCGTTCGACCAGGAAATCTCCAACGGTCTGGGACATCTGAACTCCACGGGGGCCGCCCCGCGGGCATACGGGACTGGGCGCCCTCTTGGAGAACAGGTCTTGGCATGAGCGGTTCCGGGCATCCGGAACCCTGCCTCCGGTTGAGCCGTATTATCCGGGTGTGGGCGACGACAGGAGGCTCCAATGGCGGAGGACTTTCCCCGCTCGACCGCCCGCGTGGGCGGCCATCCCATCCATCCCATGCTGGTCCCGATCCCGATCACCTGCTTCATCGGGGCCCTGCTCACCGACTTCGCCTATTGGCGCAGCGGCGACCTGCAGTGGGCCAACTTCTCCGACTGGCTGGTGACCTTCGGCCTGATCGGAGCGGTCCTGGCGGCCATCGCGGGAATCACCGACTTCCTCGGCGACCGCAGGATCCCGCGTCTGGCGCCGGCCTGGATCCATGCGATCGGCAATGTGGCGGTGCTGATCCTCGCCATCATCAACGAGTTCATCCACACCCGAGACGCTTACGGGCAGATGCCTGCGGGCCTGATCATTTCGCTGCTGATCGTGCTGATCCTCTTGGTCACCGGCTGGAACGGCTGGGAGATGGTCTACCGTCACGGCGTCGCGATCCGATCGGAGCGCCGGTCATGATCCGCCTTCGCCTCGCGCTTTTCGCCGCCGCTACCGCGGGCCTCGCTGCCTGTGGCGGTCCCGCCCCCACCGATCCCAACACCCAGGTCGGCCCCAATCCGGTCCTGCCGGCGATCCACCAGTACCTGCTGCCGCCGATGAAGCTGGCCAAGGTGGTCGGCTGGAAGGCCGGGGAGGCCCCCACGGTCGCGCCCGGGCTCAGGATCCAGGCGCTCGCCACGGGGCTCAAGGACCCCCGCTCGCTCTACACCCTGCCCAATGGCGACATCCTGGTGGTGGAGACCGCAGGCCCGCCAGGCGCGGGGCCGCACCGGCCCAAGGACTTCGTCATGGGCTGGATGGAGAAGAAGACCCACTCCAGTTCCGAAGGCCACGACATCCTCCTGTTGCGCACCGACGGCGCGGGCCACGTGGTGATGAAGTCGGTGCTGATCGACCACCTCAACTCGCCCTTCGGCGTGGTGCTGGTCGGGGGAGATCTCTACGTCGCCGATACCGACGCAGTGCTCCGCTTCCCCTACCAGACCGGCGACACCAAGATCATCCGCGCCGGCGTCAAGCTTTGCGACCTGCCTGGCGGGCCGATCGATCACCACTGGACCAAGAGCCTGACCGCCAGCCCGGACGGGACGAAGCTCTACGCGGGCGTCGGCTCCAACTCGAACATCACCGAGAACACCATCGAGGCGGAGAAGAACCGGGCCGACATCCTGGAGATCGACCGGGCCACCGGCGCCTGGCGGCCCTACGCCACGGGCCTGCGCAACCCCAACGGCCTCACCTTCGAGCCCCAGACCCACGTGCTCTGGGCCGTGATCAACGAGCGAGACGAACTCGGCCCAGACCTGGTGCCCGACTACCTGACCTCGGTGCGTCCGGGCGGCTTCTATGGATGGCCCTACAGCTACTGGGGCCAGCATGTGGACCCGCGGGTGAAGCCGCAGCGCCCCGACCTCGTGAAGAGCGCGATCGTTCCCGACTATGGCCTGAGCTCGCACGTGGCGCCGCTCGGCCTGGTGTTCGACACCGGCAAGGCTCTGCCGCCGCAGTACAGCGGCGGCGCCTTCGTCGGCGAGCACGGCAGCTGGAACCGGCAGAGGCCCAATGGCTACAAGGTGGTGTTCGTCCCCTTCGCCGGGGGCCGACCGAACGGCAAGGCCCAGGACGTGGCGACCGGCTTCCTCACCTCCGACGGCAAGGCCCGCGGGCGGCCGGTGGGCCTGGCGCTGGACGCCTCGGGCGCCCTGCTGATCGCCGACGACGTGGGCAACACCGTCTGGCGCGTCACCGCCGCCTCCTGAACTCTCCCCGCTGGCGGCGCGGGTCCTGGACGCCTAGGCTCGTCGGCGATGTTCCGTCGCCTGTTAGAGTCCCTGCACCCCCGGCCGCCCGCCGAGCCGCGCCCCTCCGCGCCCACGGGCGTCGCCCTCTACGCCATCGGCGACATCCACGGCCGCACGGACCTTCTGGATCCCCTTTTGGCCGAAATCCGGCTGCAGGCCCGCGCCGGCGAGCGGACGGTGGTCGTCGGCCTGGGCGACTACGTCGACCGCGGCGTGGACTCCCGGGGTGTCGTCGATCGGCTGCTGGGCCTGGCCGAACGGCCGGGGATCGAAGCCAGATACCTGCGCGGCAACCACGACCAGCTGTTGCTGGACTTCCTGGGCGATGCCGCGCTCGGCCCCTACTGGTGTCGGGTCGGGGGCCGGGAGACGCTGCTTTCCTACGACGTCGAGCCGCCTCCCACGCGCAAGCACATGGACGCCTGGCGCGCTGCCCGCGACGCCTTTGCGGCCGCCCTGCCCGAGCGGCACCTGGAGTTCTTCCGGACCTTGCCGCTCAGCTTCGCCAGCGGCGATTATTTCTTCGTCCACGCCGGCGCCCGCCCGGGGACAACCCTCGAGGCGCAGTCCGAGCAGGACCTGCTGTGGATCCGCAAGGAGTTCCTGGATCACGGCGACCGTTTCGAACGGATCGTGGTCCACGGCCACACCCCCGCCGAGGAGGCGCACGCCGACCATCGCCGGATTGGCCTGGACACCGGCGCCTACATGACCGGTGTGCTCACCGCCTGCCGCTTCGAGGGCCAGTCGCGGCGCCTGATCCAGGCTGTCGAGCGCATGGAGGGGCCGCCCGAAGTCCGCTCGCGCGACATCTGATCGGAAAGGATTTCACGCGATGATCGGCCACAGCGGGCGACGCTGGCGGGCTTAAACCGCCGGAGCCCTGATGGACACTAACGGGAAGGTACGGAGGTCCCGGTGGTGAGCGGCAGCAAGATGGGGGCGGCCCGGCGCCAGACACCGGCCCGGGAGACCCGCGAGAGCGAGGCGCTCCTGATGGAGCGGATCTGCGCCAAGGACGTCGACGCCTTCGAGACGCTCTACCGCAGCTATCGCAATCGCCTCGCCCGATTCCTGTTCAAGCTGGTCCACCGGCCGCACCTGGTCGAGGAGATCCTCGACGACACCCTGATGGTGGTCTGGGAGCGGGCGGAGGCCTTCAACGGCGAGAGCAAGCTGTCGACCTGGATCTTCGCCATCGCCTACCGCAAGTCGATGAAGGCGCTGCGCCGGCATCAGGATCCGGTGGACGACAAGGCGGCCGAGGAACGCGTCAGCCTGGATCCCAGCCCCGAGGACGAATTCGGCCGCGAGCGCATCCGTGCGCTGCTGCTCCAGGCCATCGGCGAGCTCTCCGCCGAGCACCGGGCGGTCGTGGAATTCACCTACTTCCACGAGATGGGCTACCAGGAGATCGCCGAGATCATGGCGTGCCCGGTCGGCACGGTGAAGACCCGCATGTTTCACGCGCGGCGCCAGCTCAGGCGCCGATTGGCCGGCGATCTGCCGGACTGGCTATAGGAAGATCGACATGGTGGACATCATCCGCCTCCACGGCGACCCCCACGCTCAGAGCCAGCGGCTGCTGCCCTGGTACGTCAACGGCTCCCTCGAAGGCGAGGAACTGGCCCAGGTGGAGACCCACCTCGCCGACTGCGCCGAATGCCGCGAGGACCTCAAGGCCGAGGAAGCCATGGCCCGGCAGATCCGCACCTTGCCGAGCGATGCAGATCGCGGCTGGACCGCCCTGAAGGCCAAGGTGGAGGGCGGTGCGCAGGCGCCGCGCCAAGTCGCGGGACGCAGGCTATTCGGACGTCGCATCTCGCTGGGCTGGGCGGTGCTCGCCCAGGCCGCCTGCCTGGCCCTGGTGATCCCGATCGTGGCCCTGACTCTCAGCCGGCCGCAGCCGCTGTATCGGACCCTGGGCTCGGCTCCGACCGCGGAATCAGGCAATATGGTGGTGATCTTCAAGCCGGAGACCTCGGAGCAGGCCTTGAGGACGACCCTCACCCACAACGGCGCGCGCATCGTCGACGGTCCGACCTCGACCGATGCCTATGTGCTGCACGTGCCCGCCGGCAAGCGCGCCGAGGTGCTGGCCCGGCTGAAGAGCGACCACGGGATCTCCTTGGCCGAAGCGATCGACGGGGACGCTCGTTGAACATCCTTCCCGCCCTCGTCCGACGCGGCGCGGCGCTTCTCGGGGCCTGCCTGGCGCTGAGCCTGGGCGCGGCCCATGCGGCGCCCGCGGTGACCTCGCCGCCGGCGGGAGCTGCGTCGGTCCAGGGTGACGCGCGCGAGATTCTGGTGATGCTGCGCATTCCGCCGGATCACTACCGGCCGAACGCGAGCTACGGCGGGGAATACGGCGAGCGGTCCACCATCACCGCCCGCCGGCGCGTGGCCGAAAAGATCGCGCATCGTTACGGCCTCGAGTTCGTCGGCGACGGCTGGCAGATGCCGCTGCTCGGCCTCGACTGCTACGTCATGCGTGTGAGGCAGGACGAGACGCTGGACAGCGCCATGAAGCGCATCGCCCGCGACCCGGAGATCGCCTGGTCCGAGCCGATGCACCTCTACCAGACCCAGGCCTCGGGTCCGGGCGCGGAGAATGATCCGCTTTACGCCGTGGAGCCGGCGGCCGGGGCGTGGCAGCTTGCGGAGCTTCACAAAGTCACCACAGGCCGGGGCGTGGTGGTGGCCGTGGTCGACAGCCGCGTCGAGCTCAATCATCCCGACCTGGCCGGCCAGTTCGTGGCCAGCGAGGACTTCGTCACCGGTCGTCCGGGCGCGGCCGAACGGCATGGCACCGGCGTGGCGGGCATCATTGCCGCCAAGGCCGGCAACGGCCTCGGCATCTCGGGCGTCGCCCCGGGGGCGCGCCTGATGGCCCTGCGCGCCTGCTGGCAGACCGGCCCGGACTCTCCCGCCGCACCGACCTATTGCGACAGCCTGAGCCTCGCCAAGGCGCTGCACTACGCCATCGAGCACAAGGCCAAGGTGATCAACCTCAGCCTATCCGGCCCCCCGGACCGGCTGTTGGGTCAGCTGATCGACATCGCCTCCAACCACGACATCACTGTGGTCGCGGCCTACGACCCGGACCTGCCGAAGGGCGGCTTCCCGGCCTCCGAGGCCGGCGTCATCGCCGTGGGCAACGAGTCTTTGCCCTCTGCGCCACCGGGCGTGTACCTTGCGCCGGGAGAGGACGTGCCGACCACCCAACCGGGGGGGAAATGGTTTCTGGTCAACGGCAGCTCGTATGCAGCCGCCCATGTGAGCGGCCTGATCGCCCTTGTCCGTGAGCGCGGCAATCCGGCGCCGCGGCCGCTCCTGGTGGCGAGCCTGCCTTCCGGCGGGACCGTCGACGCCTGCGCCACCCTGCTTCGGGCCTCCAAGCCCTGCGGCTGCACCTGCCCCAAGACCACGCGTCTGGCCCAGGCCTCCCGGTGAGCTGATCCCGTCGCCTATCGTCGCCAGCATTGTCGCCGTTGTCTTCGCGGCGATCTGGAGCCCCGCCGCCGCGCAGGTGGCGGGCAAGCTCAGCCTGCAGAGCGGCTACCAGGTTCGTGGTTATTCGATCAGCCGGGGCCGTCCGGTGGGCATCCTCGACCTGTCATATGACGACCCCTCGGGGATCTACCTGTCGGAATCGACCTTTGGCGCCCTGCCCGATCACGAATACCCCGGCCTGCTCGGCCTGATCGGGAACGCGGGGTATGCCCATCGGCTCGGGCCCCAGCTGTCCATCGACGCGGGGGT
>FTGB01000150.1_pt1 | contig 25618 bp, 20 predicted proteins | sample 1640641 | NCBI WGS metagenome assembly FTGB01 (sample SAMEA3914789, study PRJEB12502) | metagenome | biome: forest; material: soil | place: Canada | collected 2011-07-03 | depth 0.3 m | reverse complement strand
CTTCCTCTACGAGCACTTCGAGGACATCTGCGAGATCATGGCCGCCTACGACGTGTCGTTCTCGCTGGGCGACGGCCTGCGGCCCGGCTCCATCGCCGACGCCAACGACGCGGCCCAGTTCGCGGAACTGGAGACCCTGGGCGAGCTCACCAAGGTCGCCTGGAAGCACGGCGTGCAGGTGATGATCGAGGGGCCCGGCCACGTGCCGATGCACAAGATCAAGGCCAACGTCGACAAGCAGCTGAAGGTCTGCGGCGAGGCGCCGTTCTATACGCTTGGCCCGCTGACGACCGACGTGGCGCCGGGCTACGACCACATCACCTCGGCCATCGGGGCGGCGATGATCGGGTGGTTCGGCACCGCCATGCTCTGCTACGTGACGCCCAAGGAGCACCTCGGCCTTCCCGACCGGCAGGACGTCAAGGACGGGGTGATCGCCTACAAGATCGCGGCCCACGCCGCCGACCTGGCCAAGGGCCATCCGGCCGCCCGGCTGTGGGACGACGCCCTAAGCCGCGCCCGTTTCGAGTTCCGCTGGGAGGATCAGTTCAACCTCGGCATGGATCCGGAGACCGCCCGCGAATACCACGACGAGACCCTGCCCAAGGAGGCGCACAAGACGGCGCACTTCTGCTCCATGTGCGGCCCGAAGTTCTGCTCGATGAAGATCAGCCAGGACATCCGCGAAGCCGCCCAGGCCCAGAATGAAGTCGCCGAGGCAGGCATGGCCGAAATGGCGGAGAAGTTCCGGTCGACGGGCGGGGAGATCTACGTGGCGGAGCGATAAAGGAGGAGCTCCCTCCCTTCCCTTCGTCGCATGCGGACCGTCGGACTGAGGTCCTAGTCCCGGCTCTTCTGGACTGCCGCCTTGGCCTTGGGCGGCCAGACGTGGACCATGACCGCCACGCTCACCGATCCCAGGATGGAGACCGCCGCGGCGAGCCACTGGCTCTGGTCCATGCCCACCGCCGCTTCATGGCCGATGATGGCGGCGGTGACGAACACCAGCGCGGCGGAACCGTATTCGGCAAAGCCCGCGGTCTGAATCCACTTGAACATCTGCCCCTCTACACCACGAAACCCGGGTCCAGTCCTCTTTGCCCGCTCCGCTCCTTTATCGCGCTGCGACACGGCGGCGCAGTGAGGCTGAAGCTTTGCTTTGGCGAGTCGTCTACTCTTGCAACCGGTAAGTTACTTCAGGCGTTCTTCTAGCAGTTCCCAAGCGTAACCGTAGTCTTCTGAAGGGTTAATCCCCAGTATACGGAATAGAGGAAGGCCTGATTACCATGAAGTTAACCATCGTTACATTGAGCGCAGCCCTGGCCCTGACCGCGGCGGCGACCACCCCGGCTCTGGCGCAACTGGCCGGCAGCGGCAATCTCGTCGGCACCCAAGGGGCTCAGCCCAAGTGGCCGGGCATCAGCGGCCATCAGTCCACCACCATGGTCAACGGCGGCGGCGGCACCCGCGGGGTCATAACCGGCGTGAACGGGGGCGACGCGGCTCCGGGCGTCAAGAACGACCAGTTCATCCTGGCTCCCAAGCAGGTGCGCAACAGTACGCCAGACCGCTCCGCAGGTGGCTGGGTCGAGGTCGGCCAGCAGACTGGGGGCCTCAACAAGGGCCTGACCGTCCGGTCGGACTTCTCAAACGGCGCGGGGTCAGGCCCCAAGGACACCTACCGCAGCGTCGACGTGAATACGCCCAAGGGCGCCGGCGCTCTCGGCGGCGGCAACACCGCCGGCCTGCTCAGCAGCACCACCGGCAAGCTCCCCAAATAGGCGTCCGATCTACCACGCGAACCGAGGAGGGCCCGGGCGACCGGGCCCTCTTTGCATATGACGCCTTCCGGTCTGGTCTCCCGATGAAGTACTTTACAAACTAAAGTACTTCACATAGAAGCTCCGCGAACTTGGGGAGCGCCACGCATGTCCGACCAAATCCAATCCATCCGCGACGACCTCGCGTTCATGAAGTCCATGGCCGCCGACGAAGGCGTCCTGCCCTGGAGCATCGGCGCCAGCTTCTTCGCCGCTGGTATCGTCTACGGCGTCCCGGTCGTGCTAGTCTGGGCGGTGCTGCGCGGCCTGATCGGCCTGCCGGTCGGCTGGACCAGCGGGGTCTCGATCTGGTCCACGGTCGTCTACATCCCGCTCTCGATCCTGATCCTCATGAAGGCCCCCAAACCCGCGCCGGGCGGTGCGGCGGGGCGGGCGTTTGCGCCAGCCTGGTCCGGGGTGGGCCTGATCACCCTCGTCATGCTGGCGGTCATCTTCATCGCAGGCGACAGGCTGCACGTGAAGTTGATGTGGCAGGTGTGGACCTCGATCTGCTTCGCCCTCTGGGGCGCCTGCTGGTGGGTGGTCGGCATGCTGCGGCCTCGCCGTGGCTGGCTGTGGGTGGCCCTGGGCAGCCTGGCCAACGCAATCGTCAACGCGCTCCTGATCGGCGGCAAAGACGAACTCCTGGGTTGTGGCGTCGGCATCCTGCTCTGGCTGGGCGCGCCTGGCCTGATGATCATGCTGCAATCGCGCAAGTCCGCCTGATCGAGCCTCGAGCGGAGCTCCACCATGGCCGACGACTTCGACATCTCCGGCATCGACGAGGTGATCCACGGCCGGCTGCGGCTGGGGGTGATGGCCTACCTCTCGGGCGCGGGCGCCGGCGTTGCGGAGTTCAACGAGCTGAAGGCGAGGCTGCAGGCGTCCGATGGCAACCTCTCGGTCCAACTCCGCAAGCTCGAGGAGGCCCGCTACGTGGCGATCGAAAAGAGCTTCGTCGGCCGCAAGCCCCTGACCCGGGTTCGACTGACGCCGGGCGGACGCAAGGCTTTCGTCGCCTACCTGGACGCCATCGGCCGCCTGGTCGACAGCGTCCCGAAAACCGCGGGGGCCGCCTATGACCCGGCCTGAAGTGACCGTCGGAGCCCCCCGGACGCCGACGTCCGGAATCCAGGCTCGCATCCGATCGCGCCACCTGCGGGCACTAAGCCGCGAGGCGCGCAATTCCGGAGCCCGCATCCAGAGCGCGGCCTCGGCGCATCTCTGTCGATGATCGCCTGGCTGGGCGCCCTCGGAGGCCCGGCCGAGGTTGGGGGGAAGAAAGCATGCTGATCCAGGACCGCGTGTTCGCTCGGTGGCTGCCTATGGCGGCATTTCTTGCGCTCGCCGCGCCGGCAGTAGCCACCGCGGCCGAGCGGGGGCCGGCCCCGGACGGCGCGGCGCTCTACAAGCAGCGCTGCGCGGGTTGCCACGACAATCCGGACGCCGGTACCCGCGCCCCGCCCAAGCCCGGCCTGGCCAGCCGTTCCCCCAACGACATCTTCAACACCCTGAGCCAGGGCGCCATGGCGCCGATGGCGGCAGGCCTGCGCGATGCGGATCGCGACGCCATCGCCGTCTATCTGACCGGCAAGGCCCCGGTCCACGCCGCGGCCGCCGACAAGGATCCCGACGACGCCGTGGCCTGCCGGACCTCGCCGCCGCCCGGCGCGTCCGGCGCCCGCTGGAACGGCTGGAGCCCCACCCTCGACAACGCCCGCTTCCAATCCGACCCCGGGTTGGGGGCGAGGGACGTGGCCAGGCTAAAGGTCAAATGGGCGTTTCAGTTCCCAGGAGGCGTCGCCGGCCAGCCGACCGTGGTGGGCGGGCGCATCTACCTCGGCGCCGGCGGCGGGCGGGTCTATGCGATGGACGCCAGGACCGGCTGCATCCACTGGCGCGCGGAGATCAAGGGCGGCGTCCGCGCGGCGGTGAGCGTCGGCCCCCTGGCCGGGCCCTCCGGCGGGGCGGGCCGCCTTGCCGTATTCGTCGGCGATCGCACTGCCGGCGTGCACACCCTGGATGCGGCGACGGGCAAGGAGGTCTGGGCGGCCAAGCTCGAGACCCACCCCTTCGCCATGATCACCGGCGCGCCCGTGCTCTACAAAGGCCGGCTCTATGTGCCCGTCTCCTCGGCCGAGGAGATCAGTTCCTACGTGAAGGGCTACCGATGCTGCACCTTCCGGGGCAGCGTCGCCGCCCTGGACGCGGCCGACGGCAAACTGCTCTGGCGGACCTACACCATCGCCGATTCGCCGAAGCCCTACCGCACCGATCCGCAGGGCGGGCAGCTGCTCGGCCCGGCCGGGGGAGCGATCTGGTCGGCTCCGACGATTGATCCGAAGCGTGGCGCCCTCTACGTCGCCACCGGCGATTCCTACACCGACGCGCCGAACACCGGCTCTGATGCGGTGATCGCCATGGACCTGGTCTCCGGCGCCGTGCGCTGGGGCCGCCAGATCACCGCCGACGACAACTATCTGGTCGGCTGCACGGGCGCGGCGGGTCAGCCGGCGTCCTGCCCGCGGACGGTCGGGCCCGACCACGACTTCGGCGCGTCCCCGGTGCTGCAAGCGCTGCCAGGCGGCCGCAGCGTGTTGATGGCCGGGCAGAAGTCGGGCGAGGTGACGGCGCTCGATCCGGATCGTAAAGGCGAGGTGCTGTGGCGGACGAGGCTCGGCATGGGCGGCGCGCTCGGCGGGGTAGAATGGGGGATGGCGGCGGGCGAGGGCCTGCTGTTCGTCCCGATCGCCGATCCCTACCAACCTAAGGGCCAGGCCCGGCGCGGCATGAACGCCCTGCGCATCACCGACGGCCACCCTGTCTGGTCGACCCCCGCCCCGGAGCCCGACTGCGCCATCGCGCCCAAGGGCTCGCTGATCAACATCTGCACCAGCGGCCTTTCCGCCGCGCCGACGGCCATCGGCGGACTTGTGATCGAGGGCTCGCTCGACGGCATCCTGCGCGCCTATGACGTCCGGGACGGCAAGGTGGCCTGGAGCTTCGACGTCGGCCAGGCCAGCTTCCAGCCCCTCAACGGGCCGGCTCCAAGGAAGGGCGACACGATGAACTCGGGCGGGGCGGCGGTGGCGGGCGGGGCGCTCTACCTGATTTCGGGCTACCAGAGCTCCAATCCCAAGGCGATGAACCTGCTCCTGGCCTTCACCCCTGAGGGCAAGTAGCGCCCCGACCCGACCCGGCCTAAGCTTCCCTCCGGAAGCCGGGCCGGGACCGCGCAGGACAGCCTTCGATCGCCGGAGCGTGGCCGCGGGCCTCGGCCTTTCCCTGCTGGGCGTCCGGGCGGCGCGGAGCGCCGAGTACCGCAACTTCGACCCCAACCAGCCCATCGTGGCGGAGGTGCGCCCGAACGCGCCGCCGGAGAACCAGATCCTGGAGACGGCGCGGGACCCCTACCGGCGGATGACCGCGCCGGTGCTGCTGAATCGCCAGGGCCCCTACTTCTTCGTTGTCGACACCGGCGCGAACCAGTCGGTGATCTGCAGCGAGATCGCTTCGAGCCTGGGCCTGCCGACCGGCCCGACCCTGGCTCTGCACGGAGTGGCAGGGGTGGAGGACACCCCGACGGTGGTGGTCCCCGAGGTGAAGATCGGCTCGAACCTGGAGAAGGACGTTCGCATGCCGATGCTGCCCCGAGAGGCGATCGGCGCGGACGGCATCCTCGGGGTGGACCGCCTGCGGGACCAGAGGCTGACCCTCGACTTCAAGCGTCGCCATCTGGAGATTCAGAAGTCCCACTACGAGGACGTGCCGCCCTTCACGTCCAGCGTCAAAGCCCGTCAGCGCTCCGGCCAGCTGACCATCGTCGATGCGGACCTGGGCGGGATCAAGGTCGCGGCCTTTCTGGATTCGGGCGCGGAGCGCACCATCGGCAATTCCGCGCTCCTGAACCTCGCGGTGCTGCGCAACCCGACGAGCAAGTTCTACGAGACCCCGGTGATCAGCGTCACGGGCAAGACCGTGGTCGGCCAGATCGCCGTGCTGCCGGTGCTGCGGCTGGGCAACGTGCGGCTGGTCGACATCGCCGTCACCTTCGCCGACCTGCACATCTTCCAGATCTGGGGGCTCCAGACCCCTGCGGTGCTGGTCGGCATGGACGCCCTTTCGGTGTTCAACTCCGTCACCCTCGACTTCGGACGCGCCGAGGTCTGGTTCGAGCTGGTCCCGCGCTGAGCGCCATATCCTCGCACCGCCTTGACCGTGCCCCCGCCACAGGCATCTTGAGAATCTGCCGGCTGCGGAGGCGGCGTCGATGAGTCTGGCCACACGGATCAGGCGGGAGTGGCGTTTTCTCCGCCCCTTGATCCGCACCCTCAGGCGCGTGCGCTCGGTGGCGGCCGATTCCCCGCACCTGTCCTGCGACGACATCGAGGACGCCGTCAGCCGCTTTCGGGAGCGGCCGGCGCTTCAGTTCGAAGGACGCACCCTCACCTATGGCGAGTTCGACGCCCTGGCCAACCGCTACGCCCACTGGGCGGCGAGCCGGAGCCTCCGGCGTGGCTCGACGGTGGCGATCCTGCTGCCCAACCGGGCCGAATACGTGGCGGCCTGGTACGGCCTGACCAAGATCGGCGTCGCCGCCGCCCTGATCAACAACCATCTGGCCGGGGCGCCGTTGGCCCATTGCCTCCGGGTCGCCGACGCCTCGCACGTGATCGTCGACGGTGAGACGGCCGATGCGCTGGAAGCGGTGCGGGGCCTGCTGGAGAAGTCGATCACCATCTGGACGCTGGGCGAGCCGCACGGCGACCATCGCAACCTGACCACCGCGCTCAAGGGCTCCAGCGCCGTTCGCCCCGAGCGGGAGCCGTTCCGCAAGGGCATGACCGCCAAGGACACGGCCCTCTACATCTTCACCTCGGGCACCACCGGCCTGCCCAAGGCGGCGCGGATCACCCACCTTCGGGTGCAACTCTACATGCGCGGCTTCGCCGCCGCGACGGGAGCCCGGCACGACGACCGGATCTTCTGCGCCCTGCCGCTCTATCACGCCACAGGCGGCGTTTGCGCCGTGGGCGCCGCGCTCTTGAACGGCGGGCTGTTCGTGCTGACCCGCCGGTTCTCGGCCAGCCAGTTCTGGGACGAGATCATCGCCACCAAGGCGACCATGTTCGTCTACATTGGCGAGCTCTGCCGCTATCTGGTGAACCAGCCGCAGCGGCCGCAGGACCGCGACAGCCAGGTGCGCCTGGCCTTCGGCAACGGCCTGCGCCCCGAGGTCTGGCGCAAGCTGCGCACCCGCTTCCGCATCCCCGAGATCCTGGAGTTCTACGGGGCCACCGAAGGCAATGTGTCGATGTTCAACTTCGATGGCCGCATCGGGGCGGTGGGCCGCGCGCCCCGCTATCTGAAGAAGGCCTTCAACATCCGCCTGATCCGCTTCGACGTGGAGAAGGAGGAGCCCGTCAGGGGCACCAACGGCCTCTGCATGGAGGCGCGCCCCGGCGAGGTCGGCGAGTGCGTGGGCGAGATCGGCGGCGACGCCCGGCGCAACTACGTGGGCTATGCCGACCAGGTGGCTTCGAAGAGCAAGGTCCTGACCGACGTGTTCAAGCGCGGCGACGCCTGGTTCGCCACGGGCGACCTGATGCGCCAGGACCGCGACGGATATTTCTATTTCGTCGATCGCATCGGCGACACCTTCCGATGGAAGGGCGAGAACGTCTCCACCACCGAGGTGGCCGAGCGCCTGGCCGCCGTCGCGGGCGTGGAGGAGGCCAATGTGTTCGGCGTCCACGTCGGGCGGCTCGACGGCAAGGCCGGCATGGCCTCCCTGGTTGTGGGCCCGGAGTTCGACATCAAGGCGCTGAAGGCCAAGCTCGACGCGGAGCTGCCCGACTACGCCCAGCCGATGTTCATCCGCCTGCAGCCGGCGATCGAGACCACCGGCACCTTCAAATACCGCAAGGGCGACCTGGCGGCGGAAGGCTTCGATCCCGAGCTGGTCAGGGACCCGGTCTATTACCGCAACCCTGACAAGGGCTATGTGAAGCTGACCAAGGCAGGCTACGCCAAGATCATCGCGGGCGAGCAGCGCCTCTAGGCGGGACATGGCCGGGGCGATCCTCCAGATTTCAGGGGTCTCGAAGACCTTCGGCGCCCACCGGGCGCTGGACGGGGTGAGCCTGGAGCTCGCCCCTGGCGACATGGCCGCCCTGATCGGCCCCTCGGGCTCGGGCAAGTCGACGCTGCTCCGCGCCGCCGCGGGCCTGGTAGCGGTCGACCCAGGCGGGGGCCGCATCAGCGCCTTCGGGGAGACGGTGCAGGCCGGCGGGCGGATCTCGGGCCACGTCCGGCAGCTCAGGGCCCGCATCGGCTTCATCTTCCAGCAGTTCAACCTGGTCGGCAGCCTCAGCCTCTACGCCAACGCCGCCCTGGGCCTGCTCGGCCGCGCGCCGGGGCTGAAAGGCCTGCTCGGGCTCTGGAGCGGCGACGACAAGCATGCCGTGATGGCGGCCCTGCAGAGGGTCGGCCTCGCCGACCAGGCGGGCCAGCGGGCGGACCTGCTCTCCGGCGGCCAGCAGCAGCGCGCCGCCATCGCCCGGGCCCTGGTGCAGCAGGCCGAGGTCATCCTCGCCGACGAGCCGGTCGCCTCGCTCGACCCGGTCTCGGCCCGGCGGGTGATGGAGCTGCTCGCCGAACTCAACCAACGCGATGGCATCGGCGTTTTCGTCAGCCTTCACCAGGTCGACTACGCCCTGCGCTACTGCCGACGGATCGTCGCCCTTAAGGAAGGCAGGGTCGCTTACGATGGGCCGCCGGAGGGCCTCGACCGCCAGGCCCTTGTCGGCATCTACGGGCCCGAGATCGCCGACGTCTTCTGGGAAGGGGACCACCCATGAAGCTCGCCGCCGCCCTGCTGCTGGCCACGGCCCTGCTTTCCGGCTGCGCCAAGCCGGCGAAGACAGACCAGGTGCTGAAGTTCTCGATCGTCCCCGCCGAGGACCAGGCCTCGATGGGCCGCGTTTGGCAGCCGCTTCTCGATGACCTGAACAAGCAGACCGGCCTGAAGGCCGAGGCCAGCTACGCCTCCAACTACATGGGCATGATCGAGGCCATGCGTTTCGGCCAGGTGCAGGTGGGGTGGTTCTCAGCCCTGCCGGCGCTGGAGGCGGTGAACCGGGCCGACGCCGAGGTGTTGGGACGCGTCGTCGACAAGGGCGGCGACGGGGGCGTCTACGAGTCGGTGCTGATCACCCGCAAGGGGTCGGGGATCACGCTCGACAGCCTGCTGAAGTGTGGCAAGCGCTACAACTTTGGCCTCGGCGATCCCAACTCGACCTCAGGCACCCTGGCGCCCTTGGCCTATGTCTTCGCCCCGCGCGGCATCGATCCCACCACCTGTTTCAAGACCGTCCGCTCCGCGAGCCACCAGGCCAACCTGATCGGGGTCGGCTACGGCACGGTGGACGTGGCCACCGCCAACACCGTGACCCTGGTCTACGCCCGCCGGCAGAACCCCGAAATCGCGGACAAGATCGAGGTGATCTGGAAGTCCCCGCCCCTGCCGGAATCGTCGATCCTGGTCCGCAAGGACCTCGATCCCGCGGCGAAGGAGAAGCTGAAGCATTTCTTCATGACCTATGGCAGGGCCAAGGGCGCCCAGGGCGATCATGAGCGCAAGGTGCTCGATGGGCTGACCTATGGCGGCTTCAGGCCCGTCGACGAGACCTACCTCGACCCGATCCGCCTGATGGTGGCCAGCAAGGACCTGAGCGAAGCCAGGCATTCTGGCGATCCGGCGAAGATCGCCGCCGCTCAGAAGGCCTTCGACGCCATCAACGCCAAGCCCACCGCCCACGCGAGCTGATGGCGGCAGAGACCTCCCTGTCCGCCGGGTCCGTCCCGCCGCCCACGACGCCCCTGGCGAGACGGCTGGTGGACCTGCTGCTGTGGGGCGGGCTGGCTCTGGTGCTGCTGGTCAGCTTCGGCCCGGTGCAGATGTCGCGCCTCGGCCTGGTGTTCACCAACAACGCCAACATGCGCGAGTTCGGCGCTGAGTTCCTGCGGCCGGACATGGGCCATTGGGCCCTCTACGGCCAGCAGATGTGGCTGACCATCCAGATGGCCCTCTGGGGGACCTTCCTGGCCTTGGTCATCGCCGTGCCCTTCGGCCTGGCCTGCGCCCGCAATATCTCGCCGCCCTGGCTGCAGCAGCCGATGCGCCTGCTGATGAACGTCCTCAGGGCGGCGCCCGACCTGGTGATCGGGGTGATCTTCATCGTCGCGGTGGGCACTGGCCCCCTCTCGGGCGTCATGGCGCTGGCCCTGAACACGGGCGGCGTGCTGGCCAAGCTGTTCTCGGAGGCCGTGGAGGCCATCGACCCCCGGCCCGTGGAGGGCGTCCGCGCCACCGGAGCCTCACGCCTGCAGGAGATCGTCTGGGGCGTGATCCCGCAGGTGGGGCCGCTGTGGACCAGCTATGCCCTATACCGCTTCGAATCCAACGCCCGCTCGGCCACGGTGCTGGGCCTGATCGGCGCTGGCGGCATCGGCCAGCTGCTGTTCGAGAGCCTGCAGAGCTTCAACTTCAGCGCCGTCTCGGCCATCTCGATCGTGATCATCGTGGCGGTCTCGGTGATCGACCTCTTGTCGCAAGCGATGCGGAAGCGGCTGATCTAGTTCCTCTCTGAGCTCCTCCGGGCAAAGGCCTGGGCCACGCACGTCGCGCCAGAACTGATTGCCGATGGCAACGCCGAGGTGGGCGGCGTCAAGCCGAGGGCCCTTGTTGGCCCCTGTTCCAGTGAGCGTGGGTCGCGCCGAGGGTGACGGCGAGTTGGGCGTGCCTGGCGGACGGCAGCCCATAGAGAATGACCGCACGGGAGGCCTGCTTGGCGGCGGCGATGGCCTGTCTCGTCCAGCCAACCAGAGCCGCGTCGCCCAGATTGGCGGGGCAGTCGGCTGAAAGGCCCTTGAAGCCCGCGTCCTTCAGAACCCGCACGGCCGCCCGATCGAACTGCGTCAGGTGCCCGATCACCAGGAGCGAATGGGGCGCGATCATTGCCGTTGCCACCTGGAGAGTTGTCGCGGGCACACCGTCGATCTCGCGTAGCGCGCAGATCAGACCCTTGCCGGCGAAGGTTCGCGCCTCGTTGAAGGCGTGGACGATACGAGCCCGGTCATCGACGTTTCCGAGACTGGAGAACGAAACGGGCACGATCAACGCCGGCGGCGGCGGCGAGGGTGGTTCGCGCCGTAGTTGGTCGATCCCCAGCGCCAGGTTGGCGAGGTCGATCCGGAGCCGGTCGCTGCGGGGGAAACGGGCCATCTCGGCGTCGGTGATCTTCCGCCCCGACCCTGATTCCGATACGTCCCGCCGCAGGCGGAGCGCGATCAGAGTTCGCCCCCTCAACTCCATGACCGGGTCCAGGGTGCAGACGACCTCAATCTTGCGACCGCTCGTCGACACGAAAGGGGTCCAGACGGCGACCGGCGCAAGGATCGAGTCGGCCATCGGACCGCGGGCGTTCGGGACAAGCTCCAGCGTGTGATCGGCAGTTCCGATCGGCCCCGGGATCTCCGTCGTGGCGAGGGCCACGGCCGCTGAATCGACGGGCTGCGCTTCCACGCAAGACGGGGAGAGACGCAGCACCTCGTGGACGGTCACATGTCGAACCTCCGCCGCGCCGAGGAAGTGACCGAGGATCTCGCGAAGGATGCGCAGACACACCGCCTGTCCCACGAGCCGGCCAAGTTCCGGCTGGCAGACCAGGATGTCGGTGTCGGAGATACGCAGGTGATAGCCGCGGGCGCCAAGGTGGCGGTCGAGAACCCCATCGACGTGCTCATGCACATGCTCCCGGCGCATCGGCCATCGGGCGCCGAAACGCGCCACCACGGCGTCCATGGCGATCAGGTTCACCTTGCCGGCGGCGAGCGCTCCGGGGCTTGCAAAGGGCTCGATGGCCGTCTCGATCCCGGCCGACAACAGCCGCGTGACTGGGGCTCCGGGTCTTGGGATCGCCTGGCGTGGAGGGGGGTCCCGGTCCGGTTCTGACATGCACTCGTCCCAAAGCGGCTCGGCGCCGCCCGTGACGAGGTCTTGGTCGCAAATTGCGGGGAGTTCTGCCGACTGAGGCCCCAAATTGGGCCTGCATGGAGTAACGGCTCAGCGCCACCACGCCTAGATGGTCCACCGCGTGGAGGTGCGCTTGGAATCTGCGTCTGTGCTGGTGGTGGATGACGATATCGCCGCCTTGGCGTCGACCCGGGCGGTCCTGAGCGCCGCAGGCTATGCCGTCCACGAAGCCGTGAACGGCCGACGGGGGCTACAGCGTGTGATGGCGAACCCGCCCACTGTCTTGATCACCGAAGTCGTCATGCCGGAGCGCGACGGAATTGAATTGATCGCTGCAGTGAAGGGCGCGCACCCGGACGTGCGCATCCTCGCCGTCTCGAAGCGTCGGCGGCTGGGGGGACTGGATTTGCTCGAGCTTGCGAGCAGGATCGGCGCTGACGCCGTGCTGGACAAGCCGCTCGAGGCTGGGACGCTTCTCGCCACGGTCGCGCGCCTGGCCGGTCCCGATGCGGGGCGAGGCTGATCTAGTGGTCCGGCGACGGCACGATACTCCGACGCGCCAAATCCGCCACGACCTCGAAATTGCTCACCGCGAGGTCCTCGATCGCGACACGCACGCGGGCCAGCTGCTGGTAGGCCAGCGCGGTGAACCGTAGTTCATTGCCCTGGCGCGATATCCAGCCTGCCTCGATCAGTTCGCCGACCTTGCGACGCACCGTCTCTCTGGGCGCTCCCGTCGACTCCGCGACCGATCGCACGTTGGTGCCCAGCGTCGGGAATATGGGTATCTCCCCACTGAGGAGCTCCGTCTGGCTGTAGGTGGCGAAGCGTTCGTGCTCCGTCGTGCGGATCGCCACCACGAGCATGATCAGGAATTTGTCGATGTCGCCGCCGCAGGCCTCTCGTGAAACGCTCAGGAGGTGCAACAACGGCCGCAGCAGGCTGCGAGCGATCGCCGGATAGTTATCGGCGACCAAGGGAAGAAGCGCCTCGCGCCCGATATCGAGGCCATGGGTTCGGACCGGCACTCTCTCGCTCCTTCCCCCCGGAGCACACCTTTGCACACCCTCACGCCCGGCGCAGCCCCAGTGGGAACGCCGGATGGCCTTGTCTCCACTCACGCCAAACGGGCACCCCCGCCCCATCCTGAATCGCGGCCGTCGCGGGGATGAGGGAATGGAAAAGGTTGCACGGGCAGGCCTGGAGACTCGACCGGACTCCCGCTAGCGTCTCCAATTCCATGAACGCTCCCGCCGCCACGCCCGCGCCTGCCGACGCCACGCCGGTGATGGCCCAGTTCTTCGAGGCCAAGGCGCGCCAGCCCGATGCGCTGGTCTTCTTCCGCATGGGCGACTTCTACGAGCTGTTCTTCGAGGACGCGGTGAAGGCCGCGGGCGCGCTCGGCATCGCGCTCACCGCTCGGGGCAAGCATGCGGGCCAGGACATCCCCATGGCCGGGGTGCCCGTGCACGCCGCCGACGCCTACCTCGCCAAGCTGATCCGCGCGGGCTTCAAGGTCGCGGTCTGCGAGCAGATGGAGGACCCGGCCGAGGCGCGGAAGCGCGGCGCCAAGTCGGTGGTCCGCCGGGACGTGGTGCGGGTGGTCACGCCGGGCACCCTGACCGAGGAGGCCCTGCTCGACGCCCGGGGCTCCAACCGGCTGGCGGCGGTGGCGCTGCGCGGGGGGCAGGCCGCGGTGGCCAGCGTCGAGATCTCCACCGGAGAAGTGGAGTGTTGCCTGGTCGGCAAGGACGGCGTCGCCGCGGCCCTGGCGGCGCTCTCGCCCTCCGAGACCCTGGTCCCCGACCGTCTGTTCGCCGACGAGACGCTGGCGGCGGCCTTGAAGCTCTCCGGCGGCGTCATCCAGCCCATGGCCTCGGCCCTGGCCGAGCCCTCCGCCTCCGAGGCGCGGCTGAAGCGGCTCTATGGCGTGGAGACCCTGGATGGTTTCGGAACTCTCTCCGGCGCGGAGGTCTCGGCCCTCGGCCTGATCGCCGCGCACCTGGAGACCACCCAGGCCGGGCGCATGCCCGCCCTTTCGGCCCCGCGGCGCGCGGGCGAGGCGGACGTCATGGCCATCGACCCGGCTACGCGCGTCAGCCTGGAGATCGAGAAGAGCCAGTCCGGCGTCCGGGATGGCTCTCTGCTAGCCGCCGTCGACCGCACGATCACCCCTGGCGGGGCGCGCCTGCTGGCCTCGCGGCTGTCGCGGCCGCTGCTGGATCCCGCCGCCATCGCCCTGCGCCTCGACGCCATCGAGCAGCTGCTCGAACGGCGGGGCCTGCGCGAAGACCTCCGCCGGACGCTGAAGGGCTCCCCCGACATGGCCCGGTCGCTCTCGCGCCTGGCCCTGGGCCGCGGCGGGCCGCGCGACCTGGGCGCCCTGCGCGACGGCCTGCTGGCCGGGGAAGCGGCCTCGGCGCTGCTGAGCGGCAAGGGCAACGGTCTCACCGGCCTTGCCGAGGAGCTGGCGTCGGCCTGCGCCGCTCTGGATCCCGAGCGTCAGCCCGAGCTGAAGGCTCTGCGAGAGACCTTCGACGCCGGCATCGGCGCCGAGCTGCCGGCCGCCGCCCGCGATGGCGGCTTCGTGGCCGAAGGCGTTCGCTCCGAACTCGACCAGGCCCGCGCCCTCAGGGACGATAGCCGCCGGGTGGTGGCCGCCCTGGAGACCCGGTTGCAGTCGGAAAGCGGCGTCCAGGTCCGCATCCGCCACAACGCCGTCCTGGGCTACTTCGTGGAGGCCACGGCCAAGCAGGCCGAGCCCCTGTTCCAGCCGCCGCTGAACGCGGTCTTCATCCACCGCCAGACCCTCGCCAACCAGGTCCGCTTCACCACCGTGGAGCTGGCCGAACTCGACGCGAAGATCGCCCAGGCCGGCGAGCGGGCCCTGGCCATGGAGCTGGAGATCTTCGAGGCGTGGCGGCGGGCCGCCTGCGCCCTCGCAGGACCGATCCAGGCCGCCGCGGCCGCCCTCGCCCGGATAGACGTCGCCGCCGCCCTGGCCGAGTGGGCCGAGGACGTGCAGGCGGTGCGCCCCGTGGTCGATCGCTCCTGCATCTTCGACGCAGACGCCGCGCGCCATCCCGTCGTCGAAGCAGCGGTCCGCCGGGCGGGGGAGCCTTTCACGGCCAACGACTGCAAGCTCGATGGCTCGGGCGTCGCCTGCGCCCGGCTGGCCATCGTCACCGGCCCCAACATGGCCGGCAAGTCGACCTATCTGCGCCAGAACGCCCTTTTGGCCATCCTCGCCCAGGCCGGCTGCTTCGTGCCAGCCAAGCGGCTGCGCCTCGGCGTGGTGGACCGTCTGTTCAGCCGCGTCGGGGCCGCCGACGACCTCTCGCGCGGACGCTCGACCTTCATGGCCGAAATGGTGGAGACCGCCGCCATCCTGACCCAGGCCACGCCGCGCTCCCTGGTGATCCTGGACGAGATCGGCAGGGGCACCGCCACCTACGATGGCCTCGCCATCGCCTGGGCCTGCGCCGAGGCCCTGCACGAGACCAACCGCTGCCGCGCCCTCTTCGCCACCCACTACCATGAGCTGGCCAAGCTGGAGGGCCGCCTCGCCCACGTGTGCAACCTGTCCCTGCGGGCCAAGGAGTGGAACGGGGACCTCGTCTTCCTGCACGAGGCCCGCCCCGGCCCGGCCGACCGGTCCTATGGCGTCCAGGTCGCCAAGCTGGCGGGGGTGCCGCCCGCCGTGGTGGCGAGAGCCCGCGAGGTGCTGGAGAGGCTCGAGACCCAGCAATCCTCCCCCGCCCGCCTGGAAGACCTGCCCCTGTTTGCTCCCAGCGCCCCAGTCGCGGTTGCCGAGGCGGGCCCCAGCGCCGTCGAGGAAGCCCTGTCCGAGCTCGACGTCGACGGCATGAGCCCCCGGGAGGCGCTGGAAGCGCTCTACCGGCTCAAGGGTCAGCTACCCCCTCCGGCGCGGTAGCGGCGGCGGTAGGCGCCCGGCCTCAACCGCGCTTGGCAGCCACGCCCTGCAGAAACTCCCGCATGGTCTGCGGCCGCCGTCCGGTGATGGCCTCATAGTCCCGGGTGGCGATGTCGAATTCGCCGTTCTCGATCGCGCGCATGGTGCCGATGGAGCTCTTGGACAGTTCGAGCGGCACGCCCCAGTGGTCGGTCATGTACTGGGCCCACTCGGCCGAAGGCACGGGTTGGTAGCGGACGGGTTTGCCGAAAACCTCGCTCATCAGGGCGGCGATCTGGTCGCCCGTGAGGGTCTCCTCCATGGTCTCGGTGTAGATCCGGTTCTCGTGACCGGGCTTCGCGAGCACCGTGGCGGCCGAGAGGGAGAGGTCGTCTCTGGCAATGTAGCAGCAGGGCGCCGTTCCGCCGGCTCTGCGCAGCACCCCCGTGGCCAGGGTTTCGTCGAGGTCTCCCACCATGATGTCGGCGTAGAGGCCGTGGCGCAGGATGGTGTAGTCCATGCCCGAGGACGTCAGCGCCTGCTCGGTCGGCCAGTGGACCTGGACGGTGTGGTCGGCGGTGGCGCTGGGGCTCGCGCCGGCGAAGCTGGTGTAGGCCAGGCGCCGGACGCCCGCGGCCTTGGCGGCCTCGATGGCGTTGCGGTTCTGCGCGGCCCGCTCGGAATTGGGCGCATAGGTCGAGATGATCAGGGCCGCGTCCACTCCGGCGAAGGCGGCGGGAAGGCTGGCGGGGTCGTCGAAGTCTGTCCGCCGCACCTGCACGCCCTTGGCCGCCAGTTCTTGGGCGAAGGCGGAGGTCGGATCGCGGGTGCCGGCGACGAAGCCCGAGGGGCCGACCATCCGCATCAGGTTGGCGATCACCCCGCCGCCCAGATTGCCGTTCGCGCCAGTCACCATCAGCATGCTGAACCCTTCCCTGTCGGCGGGCCTCGCCGCGCCACCCATCCTCTTAGCATCGTCATTCGACCATCGTCCCCTCGGCCCGGATACGCTCGGCCCATTCAGCGATCGAGAGGGTGGGGACCAGCTCGTCGATCTGGATCTTCAGGCCATAGCGGGCCATGAGCGCCAGGGCGATCTCGGTGGCGTTCAGGGAATCCCCGCCCAGCGAAAGGAGGTTGTCCTCACCGGTGGCGCCGACGACGCCGAGGACCCGCTCGTAGATGGCCGCGACGGCGACGGTCAGCGGATCAGCCGGGGCCACGGATCGCTCGACCGCCTTGGCGTCGAGCGCGTGCAGGGCCTGACGGTCGACCTTGAAGTTCGGCAGCCAGGGCAGTGCGTCCAGGATGGTAATGGACGCCGGGATCATGTGCGCCGGAACCCGCTGGGCCAGGAGAGTCATCAGGTGGCGTGAGTGCATCTCGCCGGCGTCAGGCTGCAGCTCGACATAACCCGCCAGCCCCAGGGGGATCCCGGCGGGGGAGCGTCGCACCACGATGGCGGCGTCGCGCACGCCCGGGCACCCCCTGAGCCGGGCCTCCACCTCGCCGGGCTCGACGCGGTAGCCGTGCAACTTGATCTGGTCGTCCTTGCGCCCGGCGAAGACCCGCAACCCGTCGGGCCGCTGGATGGCGAGATCTCCGGTTCGGTAGCTGGGCGGCTCGGCGCGGAACGCCCGGGCCGTCAGCTCCGGCTCGCGCCAATAGCCGAGCGAGAGCCCTCGGCCGGAAACCATCACCTCACCCGCCTCCCCGTCGGGAACCGGCCGGCCTTCGTCATCCAGCAGAGTCACCGTGCGGCCAGGCAGCGAGCGGCCCACCGGCAGCTGGGGCGAGCCGGCGCGCAGGGCCTCGTCGACGAACCACTGGCTGTGCAGCGCCCAGGCCTCCGTCGCGCCCATGTGGACGAACAGCTTGGCGTCCGACCGGCAGCCGCGGTTGAAGACGTCCATGACCCCCCAGTCGACCCGCTCGCCGCCGAGGGCCACCAGCCGCACGTCCTCCAGCTTCTGGTCCGGCTCGAGCGCTTCGACGATGTGGCGGAAGAGGGTCGGCGAGCAGTTGATCCAGGTGGCGCCGGAGCGCCGGACCTTCCGGGCGAGCGCCTGCGCGCCGAGCCGCGCGGGCGACATCACGTCGAGGGAGCTGCCCACCAGCAGGTTCATATGGAGCTGGCAAAGCCCCGCGATGCTCGCAGGGGAATAGAACAGGGCGAGGCGGTCGTCAGGGCCGAGATGGCCGGTGTTCACCCACTCCGCGACGTTTTCCAGGAGGCGGCGATGATTCTGGTAGACGCCCTTGGGCGTGCCGGTCGAGCCGGAGGTGTAGAGGATGTAGGCCACGGCCTCCGGGGCGGGCGGCGGCGGCGGCGGAGCGACGGGCAGGTCGTCGAGGTCGATCACTGGCAGCTCGCCGCCGAACAGGTTCCGCGCGTCGGCCGCGTGGGCGCCCGCCGAGACCACTGCGGAGGCGCCTGCGTGCTGGGCGATACGGCGGTTTCGGTCCGCGGGATGCTCGGCGTCGAGCGGTACGCACGCATGGCCGGCGCCGACTACGCCCAGGGCGGCCGCAACGAAGCGGTAGCTGTGCGGCAGCAGCACGGCGACGACGCCCGGCGGCGGGCAGGCGGCGGCCGCGGCGGCGGCGGCGCGGTCCACCAGTTCCTGGAGCTCCGCGAAGGTGAGGCTGGTCTCCCCGTCCCGTATGGCCAGGCGGCTGGGATAGCGGCGCACGATCTCCTTGAGACGCTCACCGATAGAAGCGTTCGCGGCGTTCTCCGGAAATGGCTCGAAGGCTGTCGTCGGGCCGCCGAAGTCCAGCGGAAAAGGCTCGGCTTCACTGGTCATGGGCGGCGGCCGTTCCCCAAATCAAACTCGCCAACATGGGCCGTTCCCTGGGCGCGGATGCGTTCAGCCCACTCGGCGATGGAGCGGGTGGGGATCAGGTCGTTGATCTCGACCTCGAGGCCGTAGCGGGCCTTGAGCTCCAGGGCGATCTCGGTGGCGTTCAGGGAGTCCCCGCCCAACGACAGGAGGTTGTCCTCGCCGGTGGCCCCGACCACGCCCAACACGCCCTCATAGACCTTGGCGACCGCGAGGGTCAGGGGGTCGGCCGGCGCCGCCGCCCGCGCCACGGCCTCGGCGTCCAGAGTCTGCAGGGCCTGGCGGTCGATCTTGAAGTTGGCCAGCCAGGGCAGAGCGCCCAGTACGGTGATCGCCGCCGGCATCATGTGGGGCGGCGCGCGCTGGGCCAAGAGGGTCATCAGGTGACGCGGGTGCAGGTCCCCGGCGTCGGGCTGCAGCTCGACATAGGCGGCCAGGGCGACCGGGATTCCGGCCGGGGATCGACGCACGACGATGGCGGCGTCGCGCACACCCGGGCAGCCCCGGAGCAGGGCCTCGACCTCGCCCGGCTCGACGCGGTAGCCGTGCAGCTTGATCTGGTCGTCCTTGCGCCCGGCGAAAACACGAAGGCCGTCCGGGCGCTGAATCGCCAAGTCGCCCGTGCGGTAGGTGCGGATCGAGGGGTCATCGGGATCCTCGCCAAACGCCTGGGCAGTCAGTTCCGGCTCGCGCCAATAGCCGAGCGCCAGGCCGCGGCCGCTCACCACCACCTCCCCGGCCTCGCCCTCGGCGACGGGGCGGCCGTTCTCGCCCATCAGGCTCACTGCGCGGCCCGGCAGGGACCGGCCGACCGGCAACTGAGGCGAAGAGATACGCAGGGCCTCGTCGACGAACCACTGGCTGTGGAGGATCCAGACCTCCGTCGCCCCCATGTGGACCATCAGCTTGGCGTCCGGACGGCAGGCGCGCCTGAAGGCGTCCAGGATCCCCCAGTCGACGCGCTCGCCGCCCAGAGTCACCAGGCGCACCTCTTCCAGCTTTTGCCCCGGCGCCAGCGCATCGGCCATGTGGCGGAACAGGGTGGGCGAGCAGTTGATCAGGGTGGCGCCGGAACGACGTACCTTTCGCGCCAGCGCGCGCGCGCCCAGCTTGGCGGGGGACACGATGTCGATGGAGGCGCCAGACAGCAGCGAGATCATGATCTTGCCGAGACCGGCGATGCTGGCCGGCGAATAGAACTGGGCCATGCGGTCGTGGGGCCCGATGTGCCCGGTGTTCACCCATTCCAGCACGTTGCGCAGGACCCCGCGGTGATCCTGGAAGACGCCCTTGGGGGCGCCCGTCGAGCCGGAGGTATAGAGGACGTAGGCCACCGCCTCCGGTGGAGGGGCCGGCGGGGCGGGACCCTCGCCCAGGTCGTCGAGGTCGATCACTGGCAGCTCGCCGACGAACAGCCTTCGCGCTTCGGCGGCGTGGGCGCCGGCGGAGACGACGGCCGAAGCGCCCGCGTGCTCAGCGATGCGCCGGTTGCGGTCGGCGGGGTGCTCCGCGTCCAGCGGCACGCAGACGTTGCCCGCGGCGGCCACCGCCAGGGTGGCGGCGACGAAGCGGTAGCTGTGGGGCAGGAGGACGGCGACGACGCCGGGCGGCGGCGCTGCGGCCGCGGCGGCCGCGGCTATGCGGTCCACCAGCTGCGAAAGCGCCGCGAAGCTCAAGCTGATCTCGCCATCGCGGATCGCCAGCCGGTCGGGGTAGCGGCGCGCCATCTCCTGCAGGCGCTCGCCTGCGGATCCATTCTCGGCGCTCTCCGGGAAGGGCTCGAACGGGATGGTGGGGCCGCCGTGATCCAGCGGCAAGGTCGGGGGCTCGGAAGTCACTGCCTCGGGGGCTCCGGCGGATCGGTCGCCTCGTCCCCGATGAAGCCCTCGAGCATGGCGACGAACTCGCCGCGCCGGATAAGCTCCGGAGCCGTGGCGTGGCCCTTGTAGCCGGTGACCGGGTAGAGCCGGGCGCCCTCCAAGCCCGTCATGTGCTCTGCGTGGATCCGCTCGTTCCAGTTCCGGTCGCCATAGACGATCAGGGTGCGGGGGCGCAGCGCCGCGGCCTCGATGCGGCGCCGCAGGTCGAGGTCCTGGTCAGGGAAGGCCGCCTTCAGCTCCCGAACGACAGCGCCGTGGTTCATGTGCTGGTTGAAAGCGGGCTCCATGTTGGACGGGCTCCCAAGGGAGATCGCGTCGCCGCCGAGTTCGAGGGCGTAGAGCGTGGCTCCGAAACCGCCGCCCGAACAGCCGAGGCAAATCGCCCGCCGGGCGCCGAGTCCCTCCAGGAGACCCCGCAGGGCCGCCACGCTGGCCTCGAGGTCCGCGCCCAGCGAGGCGATCCCCTGCAAGTAGCAAAGGCCGTTGAAGTCCCTGACGTAGATCAGGCTGACGTCGAGGCGGGCCAGCCAGCGGTGGATCAGCGGCAGAGGCATCCCCAGCCGGTGCTTGACGCCGCAGAACAGGATCAGGGCCGTCTCGGCCCCCGGACGCGCTATGACCTGGACGTCCTTGGAGAGGTCGTCGTGCAACTCGGGCATCTCGGGACCGAGCGGCGGAGCCAGCTCCAGCAGCTCGGCGAGGTTCAGCGCCCACTCGAGCCCCGGCTGGCCCTGGTTCAGGACGGCAAGCGCGGCCTTGGCGGCGTCGAGTTCGCCGCGCTCCACCAGCCAGTCGGCGGCGTTCAGCCAGGCCCCGAGCTGCTCGGGTATGAACTCTACGGCTCCGCCGGCGATGAAGGCGTCGGCGATCTTGCGGGCCCGGTCCCCGGGCGTCACGGCGCGTGGGCCGGACGGGGTAAGAACTTCGGTCAAAGCTGGTGGCGCCTCTTGGTACGTCGGCGATTTTGAAGGCCCCTCCTTCCCCCGGCAAGCCACTCCTGGCGGCGCCGGGTGCGGCGCCGAAGTCTCACACGCGCTCCACCGCGCCCGCGGTCGCGGCCATCAACTTGCCCAGCCGCTCCGCCAGCGCCTCCCTCCGCGGGCTATCTTCGGTCCGGTCGAGACTGTCCCGGGCGTTGTCGACGGCGTTGGCGCGGACGGCCTCGAGGAGGGCGAGGCCGCCGGCGAGGTCGGGCGCCATGCGGGGAGAAAGGCGTTCCGCCAGCGACTTGGCGAGGGTGATCCCCTCGGCCGCGTGGCCGAGACCGAGGATGGCGACCTCGATGGAATCCAGGGCCGCAGCCTCCAGCTTGTCGGTGCGTTCTTCGCTGTCCCTGGGCAGGCGGCCGGCCGCCATGTAGGCGTCGAAGCTCGCGGCGTCGGCGTCGGCGTCCTCGGCGAAGAGGCGGGCGAGCCGCTCGAACTCTCCTTCCGCCGCAGCCAGGACCGCATCGTCTGGCCGCCGCTTCAGGGTGATGCGGACCGCCTTCAAGAGCAGTGCCACGCCCATCATTCCGCAGAGCCCCATCACCGCCCCGCCGCCCGGCGAAGGCGCCGTCGAGGCGGCGGCCTTGAAGACCTGATCGAAGCTGAGGCTGCTGAGACGATCCACGCCGGTGCTCCCTTCCGCCGCCGGGACAGGAGGGCCGGCGCGGCCTATATAACGCCCATGCCCGCGCCCCGCCTCCGCCCGACCCGCATCGAGCACGTCGTTGACGGAGTGAAGCTGCGCGCCCAGCTCACCACCGCGGCGCTGGACCGCATCGGCGACGAGGCCGGCCAGCGCAAGCAGGCGCTGGAGATCCTGCGTGCGGCCCTGTTCCGCGGCCGGATGATCGCCAAGGAGCGGCTGGAGCAGGGGGCCGGCGGCATCGAGACCGCGCGGCTGCTCTCGGCGGTCACCGACGAGGTGGTCACCGCGCTCTACGACTTCACCACCGTGCATGTGTTCCGCGCCCGCAATCCCACCGAGGGCGAGCGGCTGGCGCTGCTGGCGGTCGGCGGCTACGGCCGCGGCGCGCTGGCGCCGTTCTCCGACATCGACCTTCTGTTCCTGCGCCCCTACAAGCCCACCGCCCACACCGAGAGCGTGATCGAGTTCATGCTCTACGCCCTCTGGGACCTCGGCTTCAAAGTCGGGCACGCCTCGCGCACCATCGAGGAGTGCCTGAAGCTATCGCGCGAGGACTTCACCATCCGCACCTCGATCCTCGAGGGGCGCAAGCTGGCCGGCGACGACAAGCTGGCCGAGGAGCTGAAGCGCCGCTTCCGCGCAGAGGTGGTCAAGGGCTCGGCCGCCGAGTTCGTCTCAGCCAAGCTGAAGGAGCGCGACGAGCGGCACGCCAGGGCGGGGGCCTCCCGCTACATGGTCGAGCCCAACGTCAAGGAGGGCAAGGGCGGCCTCAGGGACCTCAACACCCTGTTCTGGATCGCCCAGTACCTGCATCCGGCCGAGGCCAAGGACGGCATGGTCGAGCTCGACATGTTCGACCGGCGCGAGATCTCCACCTTCGTGCGGGCCTTCGACTTCCTCTGGGCGGTGCGCTGCAATTTGCACTACGCCACCGGCCGGGCCGAGGAGCGGCTGTCCTTCGACCTGCAGCCGGAGATCGCCCGGCGAATGGGCTATGGCGATCGGGGCGACGCCCCGGCGGTCGAGCGCTTCATGCGCCGCTACTTCATGACCGCCTCGGAGGTGGGGGCCCTGACCCGGGCTTTCTGCGCCAAGCTGGAGGCCGACGAGGCCAAGAAGCCGCACGGCCTCTCGCGGTTCATCCCTCAGAGGCGCGCTCGCCAGAAGCCGCTGGACGCGCCGGGCTTCCACCAGGAGGGCGGCCGCCTCACAGTCGAGGGGCCGGAGGTGTTCGAGCAGGACCCCGTCAACATCCTGCGGCTGTTCCGCCTGGCCGACCGGCTGGACCTCGATCTGCATCCGGACGCCTTCACGGCGGTCACCCGGGCGCACCGGTTGATCACCCCCAAACTCAGGCGCGACCCGGAAGCGGTGGCTGCCTTCCTGGACGTGCTGGCTCGGGGCAAGAGCACCTATCGGACCCTGGTCCTGATGAACGAGGCGGGGGTGCTGGGCCGCTTCGTCCCGGAGTTCGGCCGGGTCGTCGCCCAGATGCAGTTCAACATGTACCACTCCTACACGGTGGACGAGCACACCCTGCGGGCCGTCGCCGTGATCGCCGACATCGCCGCCGGCCGGCTGAAGGAGGACCATCCGCTGTCGGTGGCGGTCATGCCGCTGATCACCGACCGCGAGGCGCTGTTCCTGGCCATGCTGCTGCACGACACCGGCAAGGGCGGCGTCGGCGGCCAGGAGAAGGCCGGCGCCCGCTCGGCGCGGTCGGCCTGCGAGCGGCTGGGCCTGGAGCGCCAGCGGGTGCAACTGATCTGCTGGCTGGTCGAACATCACCTGGTGATGAGCGACTTCGCCCAGAAGCGGGATGTGTCGGACCCCAGGACCGTGGCCGCCTTCGCCGGCATCGTGGAGAACCCCGAGCGGCTGCGCCTCTTGCTAGTGCTGACCGTCGCCGACATCCGCGCGGTGGGACCGGGGGTATGGAATGGCTGGAAGGGCCAGTTGCTGCGCGAACTCTATTCCTCCACCGAGCGGCTGTTCCGCGGCGGCCGCGGCGGGGAGCTGAAGCCCGACCATCCGGACTATGCCGTCGCCGGCGAGCGCAAGGCCCTGACTGACGTCAACCCGGCCGCCGCCGGCTTCTCCTCGGAGATGGAGGACGCCTATTTCTCGGCCTTCACCCTGGAGGAGCAGCTGCAGCACGTGGAGTTGGTGCGCCGCCACCGCACCGAAGGCGCCGCCACGGCCTCGGTGCGCATCCGTCCTGACCTCAACGCCACCGAAGTGGTGGTGGCGGTGGGCGACCGCCTGGGCCTGTTCGCCGACCTGGCCTCGGCCCTGGCGGCCCTGGGCGCGGACGTCATGGGCGCAAGGGTCTACACCTCCAAGGCCGGGCAGGCGCTGGACGTCTTCTATGTGCAGGACGCCGCCGGCGGTCCCTTCGGCGCCGACAGCCCGTCGCGGCTCGAGAAGCTGGTCCGCAGCCTGGAGGCCGCGGCGCGCGGCGATCCGCCCAAGCGCGAACCCGGCCGCAGCCTCGATCTCGGCCGCGCGGGCGCCTTCTCCATCGCGGCAGCGGTGACCGTCGACAACGAGACCTCCGAGGACTGCACGGTGGTCGAGGCCTCCGGCCGGGACCGCCCTGGCCTGCTCGGCGACCTCGCCGGGGCGATGGCCCGCCACGGCCTGTCGATTCAGTCGGCCCACATCGACAACTATGGCGAGCGGGCGGTCGACGCCTTCTATGTCCAGGACAAGGGGGCCAAGGTCCCTCGTGGCAAGGCGCAAGGCCTGAGGTCGAGCCTGCTGGAAGTCCTCGGCGAGGATGATAGCCGCGCCCAACCCAGAGGCGCCCTCTCGCTCGAGCGCGCGAGGGCTAGCGTCGGGCGCTGAGCTAGTGGCCCTTGCCGGCCACGGCCATGATGCGGGCCGATGAGGGACGTCCGGCCAAGCCCTGGCTCGGGTTGACGGTGACGTTCAGCACGTTCTTGCCGATGCTGACCGACCCCTTGGAGCCTGGCAGGAACAGCACGCGGACGAAGCGGCCGAGCACGGTCTCGCCGTCGCGGCGGCCGGAGAGGCGCACCAGCGCCTGGGAGGCGACAAAGGCCGCGTCGGCGAACACGGCTTCGGAGCCCGGCGTCACCTCCTGGGCGTCGAAGCTGATCAGGTGCTTGGCCGCCCGCGAGGCGCGGCTGCTGGCCAGGGCCAGGCGCTGCAGCAGGGCCCCGGCGGTCATCGGAGACAGGCGGATGCCGGGAGCGGCGCCTTCGAACGCCACCGGCGCCCCGGTGGGCCGGCCGGGGATGAAGACGGTGAGGCCGCCCAGCCGCGTGATCCTGAGCACCGGCTCGCCCAGGTCGTCGCGGAAGATGGTGTCCCCGCGGGACGCCGGGGTGGGGCTGAGCGCCAGCACCTCGCCGCTGTCCTCGAATTTCAGCAAGGGGGTCGGGCTGGAGCGGTCGAGGACGAACGTTTGCCCCTGGTCGGAGACATAGCGGGCCACCGGCGGGGCGGGGGCGCTGCGGTCGTCCTGGGGG